>Ga0209554_1000716_pt1 | contig 27564 bp, 24 predicted proteins | sample MarorgKNORR_S2LV_5_FD_188221 | JGI IMG/M metagenome (GOLD analysis project Ga0209554, IMG submission 188221) | Marine microbial communities from the Southern Atlantic Ocean, analyzing organic carbon cycling - Bottom_A/KNORR_S2/LV (SPAdes) (version 2) | ecosystem: Environmental > Aquatic > Marine... | reverse complement strand
GAAGCAGCCTCATTCCAATCCGCTATCCTTGGAGCATGAAGTAATCATCCTGTTCGCGGTCAATGAAGGGCTTATTGAAGACATTCCTCTGGAGCGCTGTGCTGACTTCCAAGACCAATTGTTGCGGCACATGTCGTCAACTCACCCGCAGATCGGCCAAGACATCGCGACGGCCAAAGATATTACACCGGAGATTGAATCTGCTTTGACCCAGGCCATTAACGACTTCAAGGGCGGGTTCAACGCTTAAGGCATGCGAGATGAGGCCGAAGGGAAAGAGATAAATGCCTAGCGTTAGAGACATGCGCCGCCGCATCCACAGCGTGCAAAATACCGGCAAGGTGACCAACGCCATGTCGCTGATCGCGGCGTCCAAGATGCGGCGCGCCCAACAGGCGGTAACCCAAGGACGGCCCTTCGCTGAGAAGATTCAAGAAATCATCACCCACCTGGCGGCCCAGCCCGGCGATGACGAAGGCACCGTACATCCCTTGCTTCAGGTACGACCCGTGCAGCGGGTGGGTATTCTAGTGATCAGTCCGGACCGGGGCTTATGCGGCGGCATGCACGCCAACCTGAACCGGGTAGTGGGTCAGTTCATGCTGGAGCAAACGGTTCCAATCACTGCCATCGTAGCGGGTAGAAAAAGCAGAGACTTCATGGTCCGCTCCGGGCAGGAGGTCAAAGCGGTTTTTACCGAACTGCCAGACCGCCCGGTCTTGGCAGATACTATCGCCATTTCCCACTTGGTCATCGACTCCTATTCCGAAGGCGAGGTGGACGAGGTTCATCTAGCCTTCACCAGGTTCGCTTCTACTTTGTCCCAAATACCGGTCATTGAGAAGCTGCTGCCAGTTGCGCCCGCATCTCTGACCGGTTCGGAAAGGGTCGGATACATCTACGAGCCGGACAGCCTAGCGGTGCTGGGGAGCTTGTTGCCGCGATATGTTGAGATGGAGGTATTCCATGCTCTGCTGGAGTCCAACGCCAGCGAGCAGTCGTCCCGCATGGTCGCCATGCGTAACGCAACCGAAAACGCCAACGAACTGATGAACGACATGACCCTGGTGATGAACCGGATCCGCCAGGATGGCATTACCAACGAATTGCTGGACCTGATCGGAGGACAGATGGCCCTGGAAGGCTAACCGAATCAGCAGCAAAGCGCGAGCGCAATCTTTAGAGACTTGCTAACTTAGTGGGAGATAACAATGGCTACCGGAAAAATCGTGCAGGTGATTGGTACCGTCGTAGATGTTGAATTTCAGCCGGACGAGCTACCCAATCTTTTCGACGCACTAGAGTTGGACAACGAGGGAGAGCGGCTCACCTTGGAGGTGCAATCCCACATCGGCAACAACTGGGTTCGCTGCTTGGCTCTGGGCGCAACCGAAGGGCTGGCCCGGGGAACCGACGTGACCGACTTGGGCAGGAAAGTGGAAGTACCGGTAGGGCCGGAGACATTGGGACGCCTCTTTGACGTGACCGGCACTCCCTTGGACAACTTAGGACCGGTGGAGACGGCACAACACTGGCCGATCCATCGCGACCCGCCCGCTTTCGACGACCAAAATCCAGGCATCGAGATTTTGGAAACCGGCATCAAAGTGTTCGACCTTATCACTCCGTTCATGAAGGGCGGCAAGATCGGGGCCTACGGCGGAGCCGGCGTAGGCAAGACGGTGATTATCCAAGAACTCATACGCAACATCGGTGCGGTTCACAAAGGAGTCTCGGTATTTGCCGGTGTCGGAGAACGCTCCCGGGAAGGGAACGACCTTTGGCACGAGATGCAGGATTCGGGCGTGCTGGCCAGCACCGTTCTGGTGTTCGGACAGATGAACGAAACCCCCGGCGTGCGGGCCAGGATTGGCCTTACCGGTCTCACCATGGCCGAATACTTCCGGGACGAGGAAAAGCAGGACGTGCTCCTGTTCATCGACAACATATATCGCTACATCCTGGCAGGCATGGAGGTTTCAGCGCTGCTGGGCCGCATGCCCTCAGCCGTGGGATATCAGCCCACCTTGAGCACCGAGATGGGCGCTCTGCAAGAGCGGATAACTTCCACGAAGAATGGGTCTATCACGTCCTTCCAGGCGATCTACGTGCCTGCGGACGACTACACGGACCCGGGCATCGTAACCACCTTCGGCCATCTGGACGGGGTGGTGTCCTTGGAGCGGGCTTTATCGGCCCAAGGTCTGTACCCGGCGGTTGACCCCCTAGCATCTTATTCGCGCATCCTGGAACCGGGCGTGGTGGGGGCCGAACACTACCAGGTGGCCCGGCAAGTACAGCAGGTCCTGCAAAGATACAAGGACTTGCAAGACATCATCGCTATTCTAGGGATTGAAGAGCTGTCTGATGAGGACAAATCGACGGTGTTCCGGGCCAGGAAGATACAGCGCTTCCTAACTCAGCCCTTCTTCGTTGCCGAGACCTTCACCAACCAACCCGGCAAATACGTGCCGGTGAAGGAAACAGTACGGGGATTCGCCGAGATACTGGAGGGGAAGCACGACGATCTGCCGGAGCAAGCATTCTACATGGTCGGCACCATCGACGAAGCGATCGAGAAAGCCGCCGAGCAGGCCCAAGCGGCGGCGTAGGCGTCAGTTGCGCCGGGCACCGGCATATCTGAAGCGAGGTAGCCGTGATCAAGTAATCTCACGCCGTAACCGGTTCAGCTCCGCTGATGTTGTTATTCTTCGGTTAAGCCGGTTAAGCGAAAGAGTCAGTACCCCCAAAGATACGAGACCTAATCACCGACCTCGAACGTGCCCTGTTTGTGAACCGGAGAGGCAGAGGCAGTCATAGAAACTTTATTCATCCCAACGTTATCAAACCGATCACGATTTCAGGCAACCTGGGTGACGATGCCAAACAGTATCAGGTAAGGGCGGTGCGGCTGGCCATCGAGGAGTCGAAAAGTGAAGGATAGCGCGAAGTACGTAAAGATCGTGGAATGGTCCGACGAGGATCAATGCTATGTAGGAAGTTCCCCTGGATTGATTTTTGGCGGGTGCCATGGGGACAACGAAAGAGAGGTTTTCGGCGAACTCTGCCGGTTAGTTGAAGAGGTCATCGAACTTTTCCAAAAAGATGGCAACCCTCTTCCACCAGCAACTTCTGGCCGTGATTTTGCGAATAAAATGCAGAGCGCTACCTGACTTCTGCCTGTGGCTGACTCACAACTTCTCGCCACCCTAAGAGCTTAACCAATTGCTACTGGGTAATTGTCAACCGGAAGGATAAAAAACCATGGCGACAATGCAACTGGAAATAATCACTGCGGAGCAACAGGTCTACGACGACGAAGTGGAATTGGTGGTTGCTCCCGGCATTGAAGGCGAATTGGGCATCTTGGCCCACCACGCCCCCTTGATGACGGCGTTGCAGCCTGGGGAAATTCTGATTCGCAAAGACGGGGTAGAGACCTATCTGGCCGTCACTGGCGGGTTCTTGGAGGTCATGGGCAACAAGGTCACCATCCTGGCCGATGCCTGTGAGCGGTCCGACGAGATAAACGAAGAGCGGGCCCAGATCGCGGTAGACCGGGCCCGAGAACGGATGGCCAACCAGGGCACCGACATGCAATTGGAGCGGGCCGTCGCTTCCGTACGCCGGGCCCAAGTGCGGCTGAACGTGGTGCGGCGGCGGACTAGGGCGCCTAGGCCGGGAGCCGGAGATGCCGGCGGGGCGTAAATAATATTGGCAGAGTGAGGGAGCAGGCTGAGAGCGGGCTACTCAACCGAATTGTCGGTCAAGTAGTAAGTCATAGACTGCAAGGACAACACCGGATCAATATTCCTCACCCGGACCCCTTCCCTCACCTGAGGCGATATCGGGGCATAGTTCAGCACCGCACGCACTCCGCAGGCCACTAATCGGTCCACTACCCCTTGCGTGTGCTCCGTGGGCACGGCCACAATTGCAATACTGATTTTCTTGCTGCTTACAATCTCGTCCAGTTGCTCCAGAGAGTTAACCGTTAGCCCGGCAATGCTTTCCCCCACCACATCGGGGTTTGAGTCAAACGCGGCAACGATATGGAATCCGTCAGGCGTGAATCCAGGATAACTGAGAATGGCTCTACCTAGGCGGCCTACTCCCACAACGGCAACATTCCAGAAGGAGTTAAGACCAAGGATCAGTTTCAGCCTTTCCAAGAGGTGAATGACGCTGTAACCGCGTCCCTGCTTGCCGAAACGGCCAAAATAGCTCAGATCCTTGCGAATCTGAGCCGGGGTCACCTGCAATTTCTCGCCCAGTTGCTGGGAGCTGACAACCTCAGCGCCCTCTTGGAGCAGACGGGTGAGGATTCGAACATACAGGGGGAGGCGAGCTACCACCACTTCTGGCGCGTCGGACCGGCGTTGGTTTTGCGAAGCGGAATCAAGGGCCATATAGTCCCAGCTCCTCCACGCGGTGCTACCGCGTGGTCTACCAGAGTACGCGGCCAGGCGATACTAAAAGACTGGTTCGTGCGTTACGGACAGGCCGAGTTCGGAATACCCGAGATATAATCTATAATGACTATTAACCATGCGTCAAGGTATTTGTGAAAATTAGTACGAATGCGAATCCGGAAATGCCGAATGGCTTATTCCAGGCGGCACGCCGGCCGATAATCAGTTCTGAATTCTGACGATATGAGTTTGCACATTGGATATTGCCGGATGGAGTTCTTCTTGCCGGACAGTCACAGCCTAAAGGCCAAGCGCCAGGTTGCCCGGTCGGTGGCGGCAAGGATCCGCAACCAATTCAACGTCACTGTCGCGGAGGCAGACGATAACGACCTGTGGCAGCGGCTTACTTTGGGTATTTGTTGCTTGAGCTACGACACCAAACATGCCAACGAGATCCTGTCTAATGTAGTCGCGTTTGTGGAAAAGAGCCGCGACGACTTGGAGTTGCTGGACTACGAAACCGAGATAATTTCGGGGCTCTAGGTCCGATGGGCATCAGAAACTCAACTCTTAGGAGTTTGGCTGTGACGATCAAACTGCCTGGTTAGGGTTGACGGTGACGTTGCTGGTTTGTAGACTGCTGTTACCGAACCTGAAAAGGCTTATGGACCCGGTATCAGCTTAGGTAGTACGCACCAGAGCGATGGTTCCAAAAAATAAGACCCCTAAGGCAAAAGCAGTACACAAGACGGAGGAGGGTAAGTTGGCATACGCGGAAATGACAAGTGTGGAATCTGGATTGCGGTTCAAAACCCGGGCAGGCTTGGTGGTGGAAACCACCGGAGTGAGCCTACACATCGAGTCCACCGAAGTAAACGTGCATGAAGTGGTTATCGTCGATGGAGAAGGGCAAGGGAACAAATACCTGCACAACCTGGACTACGCAGAAAAGGCCTAAATCCGGCCGCTGAATGTTCTCACTCCCTCGCCAGGTTCGCCTGGCCGTTGGTGAGATGAAAACCGCTCTCAGGTAAAACATTGGCGCCGATCAGTCGGCGCCAATGTTCTAATTACACATTTAACACATCCGAAAATGGGTGCTTTGGCGGCATTCAGCAAGCTCGGGATCGATCGCTGATACCCGCATCAGTTTGGGCTGGAATCGGGGGGACCGCCGCTCAGAGAAGCCAGAAATTCGTTCAACGTGTCCCAGTAGCTCCCGCCGCCTGCGATGTAGGTGTCGTTGTGGGCCGTCCCTGGTAGCATCTGGAACCTCTTGGGTTGATTCGCCGCCTCGAACAACTTCTTACCCTGACTGAGCGGCACCGTCGCATCCTGGTCCCCGTGCAGGATGAGCACCGGGCGGTGAACCTGCTTGATAGTAGTAATGGAGTCGTACCTTCCCCGGACCAGCAGGTAGAAGGGTGTGAAGGGAAAAGCCACTTTCGCCATGTCCGATATGGATGAGAATGGGGCCACCAGCACCAAGCCCAAGGGTTCCCTGCTGGCGGCCAACTCCACCGCAACCGCCGCGCCAAGAGACCGTCCGAAGTAAACAATCTTCTCCGGCGCTAAGTCGGACCGGGATGTCAGATACTCTAACGCGGCTCTAGCTTCCTGATATGTCCCCTTTTCGGACGGTGTCCCGAGGCTGCGGCCATAACCCCTGTAATCGAAGATAAACTGGTTCACACCCAACCGGTGCTGGAAGAGGGCCAGTTCTTCAACCCGATGGCTGATGTTGCCGCCGTTGCCGTGAAACCAGAGCCAGGTTACGTCCCCGGTACCGGGCAGGTACCATCCGTGCAGGTTGAGATCATCCCCGGTGGTGAAGAATACTTCTTCGTAGTCAATCCCAAAGTCGCCCGGCGTCTGCTCAATGGCTGCGGTGGGGAAGAATATGTACCGTTTTTCTAACTGTGACCAGAACACAAATGCTACAACCACTAGACCAAGGATAAAACCGGCGGCGAGGGTCACTCTGGTGTTCATTATCGGTGCCCCAGGGGTCCAACCAACTACAAGGCGGCCATTGAGACCATCAGCCGGGCGGCGGACTTTAGGGAGTTAACGCCGGCTGCCCTGGGCCACGACGTAGATCGGAGACCCGGCGGCGAAAGACTCCAGATTTTCCACCGACATCTCCAACCCGCGCATGGTGCCGTTGTAGGCCATTCCCCCAGCGTGGGGAGACAGAACCACGTTTTCCAGTTGGGTAAGACGATGGCCGGGCGCAAGAGGCTCGGCTTGGAACACATCCAACCCCGCTCCGGCGATGCGCCCATTCTCCAAAGCGTCGATCAGCGCGTCCTCGTCCACGGCAAGGCCGCGGGAGGTGTTCACCAAGATAGCCGTATCTTTCATCAGATCAAACTGGGCGCGTCCGATGAGGCCCCGGGTAATTTCGGTTAACGCCACGTGAAGGGATACAACATCGGACTGGCGTAGCAGGTCGTCAAGCGACAGGAATTCTACGTCGTATTCGGCAGCCCGCTCCGGACTGGGGTGCACCGTCCAGGCTACCACCCGCATGCCGATGCCTTTCCCTAACTGAATCATGCGCCGGCCGATGGCTCCGGTTCCCACCACACCCAGGGTCTTGCCATAGAGCTCGTTGATGAAGCCCCTGGTCCAGCCGCCACTACGTATATGCTGGTCGTTTATCACGATCTGCCTAGAAACGGCCAGAGCCAACGTCAACGCGTGCTCCGACACGTAGGGCGCGCCATATGCCGGGGTGTTGGAAACGGTGATGCCCAATTCCTCGGCGGCGGTCAGGTCAACGTGGTCGACGCCGGTGCCCCAAACGGAAAGAATCTTGAGCGCCGGGCAGGCAGCCAGTGCTTCTCTGGTGAATTGCACCGAGGAGCGGATGTTGATCACGGCCTCAGCGTTTTGCATACGCGCTACCGTCTCATCATTGTCCAGGGGGCGGTCGAAGTGCCACTCCACCTTCTCAGCCAAAGCACGGGCGCGATCTTCATACGGTGTTCCGGATAAGACCGGAGGCTCGTCGTCAGGAACTACCAACAGGGCAAAGGGTTTACTGTTGGACATAGAACTAACGCCGCGTCTCGGGATCAACGGGATTATTCGCGGCGTAAGAACCTTGTTCTTGCTGGATCGCGGCGCCGCGCCCGGCCAAATCACGGACTTCGTGAGTGTCGGCCTGACACTTGGGGCACCATATAGTTTCGGTAGTCATCAGCATCATGTTGTCTTTCTTCACGTCAAAACTGCCCAGTTCTTCGCCGCACGCTCCGCAGCTTTGCACCACGGTCATATTGCCTTCAGGCATAACTCAAACCCTCGGTCTAGTCTTCCAGGCTATCTGCCAGAATCTCCAGAACATCCTTGGCCTGTTTCTCGCCCTCTAATCCCTTGGCCTGGATGCCCTCGGTGAGCATCTGCAAGCAGAAGGGGCAGGAAACCGCGACGGTGTCAGCGCCGGTTTCTAAGAATTGGTCGGTGCGAGCATGGTTAACCCTTGTTCCCCTGCTTTCTTCCAGCCACATATGGCCGCCGCCCGCGCCGCAGCAGAACCCCCTCTCCCGGCAGTTGGGCTCAATCTCGATCAGGTTAAGACCGGGCACCGATTTGGCCACGGCGCGGGGCTCATCGTAGATTCCGTTGTGGCGGCCCAGGTAGCAAGAGTCGTGATAGGCCACGTTGGTCTGAATCATTTTGATCGGCTTGATCTTGCCTTCCTTAATCAGTCCGTCAACGAATTGGCTATAGTGGAGCACCTCATAGGTCCCACCAAACTGGGGATATTCGTTCTTCATCGTGTTGAAACAGTGTGGGCAAATGGTCACGATGGTTTTTACTTCGTAGCGATTCAGGGTCTCGATGCTTTGTTGGGCTAATATCTGGAAAAGATACTCATTGCCCATTCGCCGGGCGGGATCACCGGTGCAGGTCTCTTCTTCGCCCAGAATGGCGAAGTCCACTCCGGCGGCCTTTAACACCTTGACCATGGACCGGGCCACCGCCTGGCTTCGCTGCTCCAACGCGGCGGTGCAGCCCACCCAGAAAAGGACTTCCGCGTCTGGCTTCTCGGCCAACGTCGGTATATCCAGACCCTCAGCCCAGTCGGTGCGCGAGTACTGGGTACCCCGCCAAGGATGCCCTCGTTGCTCCAGGTTGAGCAGCGCGTTCATCGCGGATTCCGGAATCTTCGACTCTTCAAGAACCAGGTTGCGGCGCATATCCATGATCGTGGGCACGTGTTCCACAACTACCGGGCACTCCTCCATACAGGCGCCGCACGAAAGACAATCCCAGATCGCCTCTTCAGATATGGCCCCGCCAAATAGAGGCGTGGGCTCAACGTGCTCCGGATCTCGTGCTCCTTGATGCCCAATGGCGACCATATGGTCTTTCAGGTTTTCCACGATGTGCATCGGAGATAGCACTTTGCCGGTCAGGTTAGCCGGGCATACGGAAGTACATCGTCCGCACACCGCGCAGGCGTACCCGTCCAACAATTGCTTCCAGGTGAAGTCCTGAACTCTCCCAGCGCCAAAACGCTCGGTGTTCTCCAAGTCGATCGTAGGTAGCAAGCCGCTGGGTTCCAATGACCGGAAGAAAGCGTTCAGCGGCGCGGCCAGCATGTGCATATGTTTGGTGAACGGGATATAGACGGCGAAGCCTAGAATTATGGACAGGTGCAGCCACCAGAAAACGCCATGCAAGACGTTTGCCGCTGCGAGCCCGATACCCATGCCTTGGAACAAGCCGGACAACGCGCTGCCGATAATGACATCCGCTTCCGGTCCTATGCCGCCCTTGGCTATGTAAAAGGCATGGGTCAGGAGGGTTGATACCATGAGCAGACCAATGAGTCCGACGATGATAACGGAGTCCAGATGTCTGGTCAGGTCGTAGCTCAGACGGCCGGGTTTTACGATCCAACGCCGAACCAAAGCCCAACCCAGCAGGACCAGCATGACCGCAGCCATGATGTCCAAGTAGATGCTGTAGATCCGGACGCCGGTGGTGTGCAACAGCCATTCCGGAAAGTGGCTCCATATAGCGGCGCCGAAGATGAAAATCAGGTAACTCAGGGCAAAGGAGAGGAATCCCCAGAAGATCAGTGCGTGTCCGATACCGGCCCAGTCCTTTTGGGGAACTCGTTGCAGCACCTTGCGCTGGCCAAGAACGATACTCACCGCCCCCGTCAGTCTCACCCAGGGGCGGTCGAACCGGGCAACGCCTTTACCCTGACGGACCAGGCGGAACACTCGTTGATATAGCACGTAGTTGGAAAGGGCGACGGTAACCAATAAAGCCAGATACACGCCAACCCAGATAGGTAGCGGCCCGATGTCTCCTGGTGGTACCACTCTCTTGTACCCTCCTGACTTGAAACAGCTAACAGTTTAACAGGCCCAGTGGCAGCCAACCAGATATGACAACTTCTTAAGCAGGAACCCTAAAGATTGGGCGACGAGAATACTGGCCGGTACACGGCGCTCGATTTGATCCGCTGGATTTCTTACCCGCCGCTTTTCACCCTGGGTATAACGTCCCGGCCCATGATCTCTATCTGGCGAAGTAACTGCCGGTGGGGCATTCCAGGCCATTGCATGCGGAAGATCATGTAATCGACCCCCAAGTCCGATTCGTACCGCTTTATCTCACCAACCACGTCGTCCGCGGTCCCCAACAGAAACCGGTCTTTGGCCAAGTCCTGGTATGGGATTGAGAAGCTCTCTTCACCCGGCAAAGCTTTGTCCTGCCCCCAGGACGCATAGGCCGCGTATTTGCCCTCCAGATACGGCCTGCTCTCGTTATAGGCCGTCTCCCGGTCCTGGGCCACGTACAACTCCCGCATCATGGGCACGCTGGGCATCGGTTGGCCGGCCTTAGACAGGGTCTCCCGATACATTTCCAATTGCCCGGTCACCATGGACACCGTGGCATGGGGATTGATCAGCCAGGGATAACCCCATCGGGCGGCCCTCCGTATGGCTCTGTTACCGTTGGCGGCAACCCATATCGGCGGATGCGGCCGCTGCACCGGGCGGGTCGCCAGCTTTACCTTGGGAACGTGATAGTATCGTCCGTTGAATTCCACTTCCTCTTCAGTCCAGAGGAGTTTAATCAACTCCAGGGCTTCCCGCATCCGCCCTACCCGCTCGCTGGGATCTACTCCGAAGGCGGCGAACTCTTCTTCGCGATAACCAAGACCGATGCCGAATATGAACCGGCCCCCGCAGATCGCGTCCAAAGTCGCCACGCTGTCGGCTATCTCAACCGGGTTGTGCAACGGCAGCAAGATAATCGTGGCGGCGACCTCCATGTCCCCGGCTTCGGCTGCCAGCCGTGCCAACAACGGCATGGTGGTGCTCATCTGGTATGGAGCTGCCAGGTAGTGTTGGGCGGCGCAGATAAGATCGAACCCAGCCTCCCTGGCCGCCTTCACCTGCTCAACGCTCTCCTGGATCTTGACCGGCATCGACTCGCCGGTCACGTACTGGCTGTTTATGAGTAGTCCCAGCTTCAATGCGCATCACCTTCAGATAAGATTGTACCAATGCTAACAGAGTCCATGATGAATGGAGCACCAATCGGTTGATTTTATTCGAAAACTTACCTCGGCAACAACCCGCGTTTTCCTCTTGCGACAGAGCAAGTGAACGGTTACAATCCCCACCGAGTCTCCCATCCCAATTAAATACGAGGGGCGCGGCAAGCATGAAAATCGCGCGATTTAGAGCCGCCAGGCGAGTGGCATTCGGTGTGGTGATGGGAGATGAAATTGTTGAGATCCGCGGAAGTATCTACACCCGCTTCAGGCTAACCGACGCCCGGTATCCTTTGGCGGACGTAAACATCCTGGCACCCACCGAGCCGGCAGTGATCTGGGGGCCGGGCCTCAATTTTGCCGAACACTTGGAGTTCGCCGCGTCGGTTCTGGGCGAGGGCGCCGACGAACTGCCCGAACATCCAGAGCCCTGGCACAAGAGCCGGAATTCCCTTACCGGGCCCAACGACCCCATCATCATACCCAAGGATTCCAGCGGCGACGTTCACTACGAGGGCGAGGCGGTGGCAGTTATCGGTAGAAATTGCCGCCGCGTGACCCCGTCAGACGCCCGGAAGTATATCTTAGGCTATACCTGCGGCAACGACGTTAGCGAGCGGACCTGGCAGAAAAAGGATTCTACCTTTTGGCGCGCCAAAGGGTCGGACACTTTCGCTCCCGTAGGACCTTGGATCGAGACGGATATCAACCCTCAGGAGCTGGAGATCTTGGTCCGCCTCAACGGCGAGGAAGTCCAGCGGGCTTACACTAAAGACATGCTGTTCACATTTTCCGAGATAGTCAGCTATCTAAGCCAGCAGGTGACCCTGCATCCCGGCGACCTGGTGTTCTCAGGCACCACCGGTACAACCAAGGCCATGAAACCAGGTGACAGGGTAGAGGTAGAGATTCCCGGCATCGGAGTGTTGAGTAACCCGGTTGAGGCAGAGTTCGACGCGGCGGCATAATTAGGAAGCCACTGATATTAGCCGGTCCGTTAAAACACCGTTCGACAAGCTCTCCAAGAACGGAACGCAGTCCGATTACCGTTCGTCCTGAGCCTATCGAAGGACCCGGCATTGGACCGCAACCGATTTTGAAAGTGGCTCTAGCCAAACCATCAAGCGCCATCTGTTCAAATTTTTACTTTTAGTTCAACCCTGGCCCAAGAGAATCCGTTCGGCTCGCCTTCTAAACGTCGGAATCACGCACCATTTGTAATAGTTGGTCCACGACTTCCTTGGCCGCCCGAGCTCCCTCTACTTCGTCTGGTTTGCCCTTGGGCTGGTTGTAGATTATGACCCGCAACTCTGGGAGACCCAGGGCGATGGACTGGGCCTGGGCTGCTTTTCCGAAGACATCGTGGGAAATGACTACGGCGGGGACCCCTTTGTTTTCCAGGTTAATACCGTCTCGCACGGAGCCGGAAGTGCAGGAGCCTCAAGCGCATACCCCAACCAAGGCCAAGTCCACATCCGACAGATCCTGGATAGTGGAAGCGTCGGCTGGAGAGAAAGTGTTGGGCTTGATGACAGTGATCGTGTCAGACGGCTCACAACGGGTTTTGATCTCCTCCTCCAGATTCCTCCAGAAGGGAATCACCGACACGTGGCCGTTGAAGAGGAAGGCTATCTTGCTTCCCCCTAGCTCGGGAAAGGGAGAGATTCCCTTGGCGTGGGGAGCTTCTTCCCCGATGGGGCTAAAGAGCTCGATTGGTGGCATCGTTCACTCCTTTTCGAACAATGAGATTATGACGGGATCAATTCGATCGGCCGGGTTTGGGCCAGTCCTCCGGCTTGCATCCAGCCGTGACACACGGCGTTAAACCCCGATCCTGAACCCCAACCCCCGGCCACCATGATCAACAGGTCTTCCGGCGTCCGTAACGCTGGAATCATCGCGTCATCGTCTTCCGGGTCTATAAAGTTGGCCCAGTGGAACGGGTGCTCCGGGTTCAAGAATTTGTTGGACTTCATCAACCGAACCGGTTTGCGGGCCAGTTGGTGCAACTCTTCCCGGATCTGTTGCTTATCGTAGCCGTCTGACGCCAGCTTCTGGGCGGTCATCGGACCAATAAGCAGCAGAACTTGGCCGCCGCCGTTCATGGCCGCGCTGCCGGCGGTGGCGATGCTGTCGGCGATCACCGCCAGGATATCGCCACCCGTAAGAACGTAGCCGGATCCGGTAGCGATGTGGTGCGGGGACTCGCAGGCAAAAACAGTTACCGCCGATGATTCGGCAGGGAGTCCAAGGTCTTCGTGCAGCGGCCCCCACGGGCTATCCTGGCTGTTCTCGGCGACGCAAAAAGTGTATTTCCCAGGATGTCCGAAGGTGGCCCGGTCAATCTCTCCGGCGTATCCACCCCCGATGTTCCACAGCACGAGGCGGATGGCGCGGCCGACGGCGGCGTTGGCCCTAGAGCCGCCCCCGAACACGTTGTCACCAGCGTTAAATCCCAATTGCTCGACAACCGGTCCGCTGACGATCGCTAATGGGCTGATGCAATTGGTGGTGGCCTGGACGCCGTTTAGGTTGAACTCGTTATGCAACATCGCCTCTATGGAGGCAATGACCACCGGGATGTACTCGGGTAAGCACCCGGCCATCACCGAGTTCACCACCACTTTTTCCACGGTGGCTATTCGGTTTTTCGGCGGAATTTCGCCAATCACTTCTTGAGGATCGCGTCCCAGGAAGTCCAACGCGGCACTAACAAGCTTGGCCGTCGGCGGGATGACGGGAAGGCCGTCAGTCCATCCCAACCGGTACATCTCTTCATGGGCTTCCTCCAGGCTGTCGACCTGGATCGGTTTGGTTGGGTCCATCTATCCTCCATGCTGCGTGGCCGGGTTCAGGCGGGACGGCGCGTTAACGTGATCCACGATGGCGTGAGACTAAAAGTGAAGCAAATTCAGGAATCGCGCCTCACTGCGATGAGGTCCCACCACCGCCAGGCGTATCTGTTCCGGTTGGAGAAGACGCTCAGCAACCCTGGCGACATCTTCTGAGTTGACCTCGTCTAATCTCTGGACAACTTCTTCCGGTGTCGCGACTTCGCCTTGTAGCAACTCCTGGCTGGCAAGCCATCCTGATACCGCACGGGTATCCTCCATGCGAAGGAGCAGGCGGCCCTTGGTATATTCCCTGGCCTTGGTAATTTCTTGCTCGGGAGCCTCTTGATGCATCCCCTGTAGCTCGTGGACGATCCCCTGAACGGCTAGCCGGCTCTTCTTAGGTTCCACGCCACAATAAACCGTCAGCGCCCCGCAGTCCCGGAAGTGGCTGTTGGAACTGCTGACATCGTACGCCAATCCCTGAACCTCCCGTAGGCTTTGGAAAAGCCTGCTGCTCATCCCATCGCCCAAGATAACGTTGAGGATGGTCAGGTTGTACCGGTCCGGGTCGTTTAAGGACAGCCCCGGCACCGCCAAACAGATGTGGGTCTGGTCGGTTCGCCGCCACTCCATTCGGACCTCGGGGTCATAGTGGCCGTTTACGACCGGCTCCCAGTCCAGTGATTCCCGAGGCTCCCACTGGACGGTGGCCTCACCCACCATGTCCAGGACTTCTTCATGGGTAACGTCTCCGGCGATCGCCAGGACCGTGTTGGCGGGATTGTATTGCTGGGCCATGTATTCGCGTATGCTTTCCTGGGAAATCTTTTCCACCGTCTCCAGGGTCCCGCCTACATCCCGGCCCATCGCCTGGTCCGGCCACAGCGCCTCGTCGATCAGCAGGTCCACTTTATATGTGGGATGGTCGTAGGTCATCCGTAGCTCTTCCTGAATGATCTCCCGCTCCTTCTCCACCTCTTCCCGGTCCAAAACCGGGTTGAGAATCATGTCCAGCATCACCGACAGGGCCTTGCGGAAATGAATCCTGGCCACCTTGCACCAAAAAACCGTCATTTCACGGTCGGTGCTGGCGTTCATTATTCCGCCTACACCCTCGATCGCCTCGCTAACCGCTTGGGCGGTGGGCCAGCTTTTGGTGCCCTTGAAGGGCAGGTGCTCGATAAAATGAGAAACACCGGCCAGCTCAGGGGTCTCGTAGCGAGAGCCGGCGCCGACGCATAGGGTGATCGAAACCGACATGGTGTGGGGCATAGAGGACGTGAAAACTCGAAGCTGGTTATCCAGGACGGAACGTTGGTACATGTTCACCTCGTGTATTTAGATGCCGAGACGCAAAGCCCGTACCGGCTAAGAAAACAGGGAGCGGAGACCGCTCCCTGGACGCGACAATTTTCCCGGCGGGCAGCGATTAACCTAACCAGGCTACGTCACCGAACATGGCGGGGTCTCGCGGCTTGGAGGCGAATACCTGATACTGCTCGCGAGCCTCGCCGATTGTTGTGTCGTCACCATGACCTGGATAGACGGCGGTGTCGTCGGGCAATACGAGTAGCTTTTTCGTGATGCTGTCGATTACCTGCTGCAGAGCTTCGGGACTGCGAGTTTTGCCGGGCCCGCCGGGGAAGAGGGTGTCTCCGGAGAATAGGTGCTTGCCGATCAAGAAGCAGGTTGCTCCCTCGGTGTGGCCGGGGGTGTCCAGAACCGTCATCTCCTGATTGCCAAACTTTATCACCATGCCGTCTTTCAGGTCGAGTTCGGGAGGCCTGGGTAGACCATCGGCATCATCGGTGCCGATGCCTACCGGGACTTGAACTGCCCCGGTGATCTCTTCAAAGCCAAGAAGGTGGTCTTGATGTTTGTGAGTGATCAGGATGCTTTTTATCTGAACGTCGCCGATGGCGCCGAGCAATTTTTCCGGTTCAGCGGGAGTGTCAATAATGACACCCTCGTTGGTTTCAGGGCAAATAACGATATAGCCATTGTTGTTGTAGGGACCCATGTTTATCTTGGTGATTTTCAGTTCGCCATCGTAATGAAAGGGCATGATTCTCCTCGCTTGGATAACGGTGGGACAACAAGTTTATGGTAGCCATTCTATCAAAATGGGGTGCGGGTGACAAAACTCGGTGCCGCGTCGCGATCATCGGGAGCTCGCCAAGTTCTTTTGAGTACAGACTGGAAAGCGACGTCCAATAACGATGTGTTGCCTAATCTCCCACCGCCGCTCCGACAGGTTCGCCAACGGCTTCTCGGCCGTTTTTCAAGATCGGCTGAAGGTACTGGCCGGTGAATGATTTTTTAACTTTGGCTACCTGCTCCGGCGTCCCCTGGGCGATCAAGCGGCCGCCCAGGTCTCCCGCGCCCGGTCCCAGATCAATGATCCAGTCGGCATTTTTGATGACGTCCAAGTTGTGCTCGATGAGGATGACGGTGTTTCCGCCGTCAACCAACCGGTGGAGGACCCGAAGTAGGGCGGCGCAGTCTTCGAAAGACAGCCCGGTCGTCGGTTCATCCAGCAAGTACAGGGTCTTGCCGGTGGCCCGCTTGGAAAGCTCCGTGGACAGTTTCACTCTTTGGGCCTCGCCACCGGACAAGGTGGTGGCGGGCTGCCCCAACCGGATGTACCCCAAGCCCACGTCACGCAGTGTCTCCAGCTTGGGACGGACCCGCGGGAAGCCGCTAAAAACCTCCAAAGCCTGGTCCACCGTCATGTCCAGGACATCGGCGATGCTGTGGCCGCGCAGCGTTACCTCCAAGGCCTCCCGGTTGTAACGGCGCCCGTGGCAGATCTCGCAAGGCACGGTCACGTCGGGCAAGAACTGCATCTCAATCTGGTTGTAGCCTTCGCCCTGGCAGGCCTCGCAACGGCCTCCCTTGACGTTGAAGGAAAACCGGCCCGGGGCATACCCTCGTATCTTGGCTTCCGGCAGATTCGCGAACAGCTCCCGCATCGGCGTGAAGGCCCCGGTATAGGTGGCCGGGTTGCTGCGGGGCGTTCGGCCGATGGGCGACTGGTCGATGTTGACGACTTTGTCGATGTTTTCCACCCCAACGATTTCCTTATGCTTGCCGGGCAAGTCGCGGGCGCGATTGATCAACTGGGCGAGACGTTTGTACAGAATGTCGTAGATCAGGGTGCTCTTACCCGAACCGGATACCCCGGTGATACACACCAACTGGCCCAGGGGAAGCTCAACGTCGATCTTCTTTAGATTGTTCTCCTCGCATCCCTTGACCGTTAGGAACAGACCGTTGCCGGGACGGCGCTCTTGGGGGTACGGAACTTTTTTGCGCCCACTGAGGTATTGACCGGTCAACGATTCCGGACAATCCATTATGTCGTCGATCGTGCCGGACGCCACCACATAACCGCCGTGCTCGCCCGCTCCGGGTCCCATGTCGGCGATGAAGTCAGCTGACCGCATCATGGTCTCGTCGTGCTCCACCACCACCACGGTGTTGCCCAGGTCACGTAAGTTCGTAAGAGTGCCGATCAAAAGGTGGTCGTCATGGGGGTGCAAACCCACGGTAGGTTCATCGCAAACGTAGAGCACTCCAGTCAGCCCCGATCCGATCTGGGTTGCCAGCCGAACACGCTGGGCCTCGCCCCCTGAGAGGGTTCTGGCGGTACGGCCCAGGGTCACATAATCAAGGCCGATATTTTTCAGAAACTCCAGACGGCCTTCTATCTCCTTGAGAATCTGATTTCCGATAATCTTTTCCCGGACGGATAGGGTCTGACGGGGACCTTTCCAGGGCACGTCAGGATCGATCTCGCGAATCCATTCCAAGGCATGGCCCACGTTCTTGGCGCACACTTCCATGATTCCCAGTCCACAAACCGTCACCGCCAAGGCTTCAGGCCGTAGCCGGTTGCCCTGACAGGCGCGGCAGGGCCGGGCCGCCATGTACCTCTCTATCTCTTGGCGGGTGTGGTCCGACTCGGTGTTCTTATAGCGCCTTTCCAAGTTGGGAATCACACCCTCGAAATTGGTGTCCCAACTATAGGTGCGGCCCCGGTTCGTCCGGTGCCGGATGGTGACCTTTTTGGTACCGTTGCCGTAAAGGACCAAATCCAAGCTTTCTTTGGGGAGGTCCTTGACTGGGACTTTAGCGGAAAATCCGTGAGCGCTGGCGATAGACTCCAGGAGGCTCACGTACCAGCTGCTTGAAGGGCCGCCCCTAGACCAGGGAGTTATCGCCCCTTCGGCTAGGGACAACGCTTTGTTGGATATGACCAAATCAGGGTCCACTTCAAGTTTGTAGCCAAGACCCGTGCATTGGCTGCAGGCGCCGTGGGGACTATTGAAGCTGAACGTCCGGGGCTCTATCTCCATCAAGCTGGTCCCGCAACTCACGCAAGCAAATTGCTCGGAGAAAACCAACTCCTCTCCGTCTTCTATAGCGGCCAGGACCACGCCGCCTCCTTCCCGCAACGCAGCCTCAACCGACTCGGACACCCGGCTTACCTCGGTGTCATCCCGAATGATGAGCCGGTCCACGACGATCTCGATGTAATGCCACTTCTGCCGATTCAGGTTCAATTGGTCCAATTCATCCAGGAGGTGGACGGTACCATTCACCCTTACCCGAACGAAGCCGGACTTACTCGCGGCGTCGAATATGTCTTTATGTTCCCCTTTTTTGCGCCTTACTTTGGGCGCCAGCAACAAGATTCGGCTGCCTTCAGGCAAGGACATGATAGCGTCGGCGATCTGCTGCACCGTCTGCTTTTCCACCGGTTGCCCGCATTTGGCGCAGTGAGGCTTTCCCAGCCGGGCAAAAAGCAGCCGCATGTAGTCATAGATCTCCGTCACTGTGCCCACGGTTGACCGGGGGTTGTGGGACACGCCCTTCTGGTCGATGGATATGGCCGGGGAAAGCCCTTCGATGTAGTCGACGTCCGGCTTATCCATGCGTCCCAAGAATTGGCGGGCATACGCGGATAGCGACTCCACGTAACGCCTCTGACCCTCGGCGTAAATCGTGTCGAAGGCTAGAGAACTCTTGCCGGACCCGGACACGCCGGTAATCACCACCAGTTTCTCCCGGGGAATGGAGATCTCGATGTTTTTTAGGTTGTGTTCGCGGGCGCCTTTGATAACGATGAATTCCTGGGGCATCACACCACACCTATCACATATTCAACACGGGGTATTTTAGCACTCCAAGGCACCAGACAACACTATGTTAAGTCGTTGCGCCTGGTTCGTCGGGTTTGTTTCGCTTTATACTGTAACGAACATAGAAGTGGCAATGGCGATATGGGGTAACGAAAGGTGGCCCACGGCTTGTTCAACAATGCGAATTCTGAAAAAGCCCTTATCGGAGTAGTGCACCTGCCACCCCTACCCGGTTCACCCGGTTGGGGAGGGGACATGGGCTGGGTGCTGGACCGGGCTCAAGAAGAGGCTTCGGTTCTGGAGCAGGGTGGCGCCAACGGAATCATCGTGGAGAATTTCGGGGACGTTCCCTTCCGCATCGGGCCGGTGGAACCCGATACGGTGGCAGCCATGACGCTGGCAGTGGCACGGGTGAAGCAAGGCACCGATCTTCCAGTGGGCGTGAACATGCTGCGCAACGACGCCAAGTCTGCGCTGGCGGTGGCAGCCGCAACCGGAGCCGATTTTATCCGGGTGAATGTCCACTACGGTGTCATGGCCGCCGAAGAGGGAATGGTCCAAGGCAATGCCTACGAGACCCTGCGCCACCGCAGATCCCTGGGCGCTGAGGTGAAGATCCTGGCCGACGTACTGGTCAAGCATGCGGTACCCATCGGTCCCCAAGACTTGGGCCAGATGGCTCAGGCGACCACCTATCGGGGATTAGCTGATGGGTTGATCGTCAGCGGCCCGGTCACCGGACAACCAGCCGAGGAGTCGGACGTGGCAGTGGTCCGGAAGGCGGTGCCGGATGGGTTCTTGTTAGTCGGAAGTGGTGTAACCGAGGCAAACGCGGCCCGGCTACTGGCGGAGGCTGACGGGGCTATCGTGGGGACCAGCTTGAAACGGGATGGGATCGTGGGCAACCTCATCGACCCGGAACGGGTCAAGCGGCTGGCGGAAATCATCCACGAGTTGGGGCCCAATAGGGCGTCCTAAATCGGTGATTTATTCACAAAGGCGGGATTCTGCAGACTGGTGGCAAAGGCCTTTATCCCGTTCGTGGTGAGCTTGTCGAACCACCGCACCGCCTTCCGAGTTGAGATCCGAGCCATCCGCGGCGTCCGAAATCCCAAGACAAACCGCTATGCAGGCTTCCGCTCCACGATACACCCAGTTTGCTCCTCAAGAAGCATCACGGTGGCGGCAGAGTCCATATCGCCAAACCCTTTGTCTACCGCCTGCTTGAGGAAGCTATAGGCCAGATTCGCGCCAGGCATCTCAATGCCTAGCTCTTTGGTCAAGTCCTGAATAAGACCCATGTCCTTGAGGAATACTTTGATCTGGGTACGGACCCCATCGAAGTCCCGGTCCAGCATCACAGGGGCGTTGCGGTCCAGCATGAAGCTGTGCCCCCACCCCGAATTGACCACCTCAAACACCAGGGCCGGGTCCGCCCCTGCTTTCGCTCCCACCACCATGGCCTCGGCGGCGGCGACCGAATGGATGCCAACCAGAAGCTGGTTTACCAACTTCACGACGGTGCCGGTACCCGTGGGGCCGATGTGCCGAACGGTTGTGCTCATGGCGTCGAATGACGGCAAGGCCCGCTGATAAGCCTCCGCTGGGCCGCCGGCCATGATGACCAGCGTACCGTCGACGGCCCGCTCGGTGCCCCCGCTTATAGGCGCATCCAGGAAAAAGGCTCCTTTGGCTTCGGCGGCGGCGGCGCAGGCCTTGGAGGTCGCCATTCCCACGGTGCTATGGTCAACAAGAACCTGGCCGGACTTGGCGTTGGCTATTATGCCGTCATCGCCCAGAAATATCTCTTCCGAAGTCGCCACATCCGGCAAGCAGGCCAAAACAACGTCGGCCTCCCGGACCACTTCGGCCACCGACGATGCAGCCTTCGCCCCCGCCGACGCAATCTCCTGAACCTTAGCCTGGCTACGGTTATGCACCGTCAGGTCGAACCCAGCCGCCAGCAGCCGGTACGACATGGGCAATCCCATGCGGCCAAGACCGATAAACCCTACTTTAGTCGCCGCCATGTTTATCTCCCGATCAATTTGCCACAGAGACACAGAGGGACGGAGATTTTCTTATTTTTTCTCCGTGTTCTCTGTGGCTAACCTCGCCTTACTCCGCTCCCAGGTCGCGGGCGGTTTGGGTGATTACTTTGTCAAATACGGTGACGATTTCGTCGATCTCTCCGGCGGTCACGCATAGGGGTGGGGCGATGTTCATGGCGTCGCCGCCCCGCAGGATGATTCCGTTATCGGAAAATCCTTGGGTGAGACGGGCTCCCAAGTTTGCTTCGGCGGGGAAGGGTTCCTTGGTCTGCCGGTCCTTGACGATGTCCATGCCGCAGAGCAATCCCAGCCCTCGGACGTCGCCGATGATCTGGTGCTTCTCTTTCAGCTCTTCCAGACCGTCCAAGAGGTACCGGCCCATGCGAGCCGAGTTCTCCACCATGCCCTCTTCTTCCATGATCTGGATGTTCTTGAGAGCAGCGGCCGCCGCCACCGGGTGCCCACCGAAGGTGATGACGTGCTTGAACGCGGCCTGGGGGCTGCCCACGAAGGCGTCGGCGATGGGCTTTCGCAGGATGGCTCCGCCCATGGGTATATACCCGCTGGTGAGGCCCTTGGCCACGGTCATGATGTCCGGAGTGATGCCCCAATGCTCGCAGGCGAACATCTTGCCGGTGCGCCCAAAGCCGGTGATGACTTCATCGGCGATGAGCAGGCACCCGTAGCGGTCGCATATCTCCCGCAGCATCGGCCAGTAGTTGGGTCCAGGCACCACCGCCCCATAAGGACTGGAGATTGGCTCAGCAACGACTGCCGCCACGGTGTCCGGGCCTTGGAATTTTATGATGTCGTCGATGGCATTGGCGCACCGCTCGGCGCACTCTTCAGGAGTTGTCCCACCGTACTCACAGCGATAGGGAAATGGCTGAGGCCCGTGAAAAAATCCGGGCATCATCGGTTCATAGTCCTGCTTGGGAAATCCCGGCGTGCCACCCAAGGATAGAGCGGCCATGGTCGCGCCATGGTAGGAGCCTTTACGGCTGATGAACTTGTACCGGGTAGGCTCACCCACTCGCTTGAAGTAGGCTCTGGACAATTTTATGGCAGTCTCCACAGACTCCGAGCCGCCGCTAGTGAAGAAGGACCGGGACAGATCGCCGGGAGTGATACTGGCAATCTTCTCAGCCAGCAAGACGGCGGGCTCGTTGGTGGTGCCCAAGGGCATATAAGTTAGCTTCAGCATCTGGGCGTAGGCGGCGTCGGCGATCTCGTGGCGCCCATACCCCACATTCTTCAACCACAGGCCTGACATGGCGTCGATGTATTCGTTGCCCCGGGCGTCGGTAACGTGAACACCCTTACCCTCGACGAATATCTGGGGCTCGCCCTTCTCCGCCATGTCGCTGGGTTCTCTCAGATACACCCACAGGTGCTCCAGGGCAGACTCCGTCAGTGCATCTACTTCCGGTCCAGTATGGGTTGCCATGATTTCTCCTTTTGTTAGATATCAGCTATCAGGGGTCAGCTATCAGGGGCCGGGTGCGCGGTGCTTACCCAACCTCTGTGACCAATTCCTGTACTCTACGTTTAATCTCGTCGTATAGAGGGCGGGCCGAGTCGGGGCCCATGCCTCGGGTGTCTTCGATTGTCCAGACAACGACTTTATCGCTGTTGCGGAGATAGTCCGGCCAGGTATCGTCGTCGGCCATGACTATAACTTTGTCCGCTTCTTGGACCATCTCGGCGGTTAGTTGCTCCCGCAGGCTTTCGGAAACGTCTACGCCTTGCTCGCTCATATAAGTTATTGCCGAACTGCCACCGTCTTTCAAGCGCCTGCTCGTCGGGTTTGTCCTTTCGACGATCGCATCGGCCACGGTGCCCGCGCTACTTGCGGATTCGCTCGATAGTTGGTTGAACAAAGCCTCGGCAACTTGGCTTCGGCCCATGTTGGCGTTACAGACGAAGAGGGCTTTCATAGCTGGGGCAGCACCTCCCGCGCCAGCATCTCCATGGCCTGGGCCGTTTCCTCTACGTTGCGGGTGTTGGGAGTGGATACAACCAGCCTTCCCACTCCCAGCTCCTGGTAGGTCTGCGCCTTTTCCAGGATCTCGCTGGGTTCGGTACCCAGGGAATACCGGCCGGCACGGCCGGCGCCCAAGGGCGCGCTGACCGACACCGGAATCTCCGATGGATCTCGTCCGGCCGCCTCGGCTTGCCGGGCAAGATAGCGGATGCCCTCGCTCAGTTCTTCTGGTGGCAACGCGGTGGGGTGCCAGCCGTTCCCGGCGCGCGCCGCCCGGCGGATGGCCACCCGGCTGGACCCTCCTATTATCAGGGGAATGTGGGGTTTCTGCGTTGGCTTGGGGGAGAATTTCATGCCGGAAAAACTGTGGAACCTCCCCTGAAAACTCGGGTCTTGTTGGGTCCACAGTTCCTTCATGATCGCGATGCTCTCATCGGTAATGGCGCCCCGCTCGGCGAAGGGGCTACCCATGGCCTCCATCTCGTTCTCGACCGCCCCAACTCCCACGCCCAACACCAACCGTCCGCCGGACATCACGTCCAACGTTGCCGCCGTCTTGGCCAGATTTATGGGGTTGTGGTACGGCAACACCAGGACGCTAGTGCCCAGCAATACCTTTTTGGTAGTGGCAGCTACGTAGCTGAGAACAGCCAACGGCTCGTAGTAGGGCTTATCGCCGATGCGCTCAAAGACGTGGCCTGCGTTGAAAACGTGGTCGCTGGCCCACACCGACTCGAAACCCAACTCTTCGGCTCGAACGGCCATCTGCAAAAGAGCCTGAATGTCTTCGATGCCCTGATTATTGGCTAACGAAAAACCGACTTTCATACTAAGGCTCCAGATCAAGTTGCATACCGTAATAGGGTTAATCTGCTACGCGGAACCCAGTGTAACACCGGCCAAGAACGGCCACAATTCAGCCTAACCGCAACGAGTCTGCCAACGTAGTCACCGCGCGGTTGAAGCCCCGCTACGTTTACGATAAGCTGACCGCTGATAGCTGAATGCTGAACGCTCCCAAAGAGGTGTCAATGGCCTCCACCACGGCAACCCGGGTTCACGGTAAAGAACGAGAAGAATTGGCGGATATGCTGCGGAAGCGGGTTTCCGGAGAGGTTCGTTTCGACGCCTTCTCCAGGGTGCTGTACAGCACCGACGCCAGCATCTACCAGATGGAGCCGGTGGGAGTGGTGATTCCCCGGAACGTGGACGACGTGCTGGCGGTGATGGAGGTCGCGCGAGAGAACAATATCCCGGTACTGCCCCGGGGCGGCGGAACCAGCCTGGCCGGCCAAACGGTCAACCATGCCATAATCCTCGACTTCAGTAAATACCTCAACCAGGTGCAGGAGATCAACACCGAAGAATGCTGGGCAAGGGTCCAACCGGGAATCGTCCTTGACCAGCTCAACCGGCAACTCGCCCCCCATGGATTGATGTACGCGCCCGACCCCACCACTTCCAGCCGCGCCTGTATCGGCGGAGGCATCGGCAACAACACCTGTGGCGCCCATTCAGTGATCTACGGCAAATCTCTGGATCACATCTTAGAAGTGGACGCCGTACTTACCGACGGCTCCCAGGCCCATTTCAGGACCCTGGAAGCCCACGAACTGGAGGCCAAGCTGAGCGGAACTGGGCTGGAAGGGGACATCTACCGGGGCGTGCGGCGCATCGCCCAGGACAACCTTCAGGAGATCAAGACCCGTTACCCCAACATCATGCGGCGGGTCAGCGGTTACAACCTGGACGAGTTTTTAAGTGACGACTCCTTCAACATGACGCGCATGGTCGTGGGGTCCGAGGGGACACTCTGCGTGGTCACCGAGGCCAAGGTCAATCTGGTGCCCCGGCCAACTTTGACAGCATTGTCGATCCTCCACTTCGCCGATATCGTGCAAGCCAGCGAAGCCATCGTGAAGGTGCTGGCACACAGTCCATCGTCGGTGGAGGTAATGGACAACATTCTACTCCAGCGGTCCCGGGAGTCCCTTGGCCACTCCGCAGACCTATCCTTCATCGAAGGCGACCCGGGAGCGTTGTTGGCGGTGGAGTTTTACGGCGAGTCGGAAGCGGAGTTAATCTCGAAAACCCGCTCCCTGAAAGACGACATCGAGGGCAAGGGCTTGGCCTACGCCTGCGTCAACGTGCTGGACCAACCGGGCCAGAACCGGGTTTGGAACCTCAGAAAAGGTGGATTGGGTTTGCTCATGAGCATCCACGGCGACGCCAAACCCCTTCCCTTTGTTGAGGACACGGCGGTTGACCCTGAGAAGCTGGGGCCCTTCGTGCGTAGGTTCGATGAGATCGTGCGCAGCCACGGCACTGAAGCCGCCTACTACGGCCACGCCAGCGTGGGTTGCCTGCACATCCGTCCCTTGGTCAGCCTGAAAGACTCGCAAGGCGTGGCCACCATGGTCGCCATCGCCGACGAGATCAGCGACCTGGTGAAAGAATTCGGCGGTTCCCTGAGCGGCGAACACGGCGACGGGATCGTCCGGGGCGTCTACACGGAGAAGATGTTCGGGCCGGAGATTTACCAGGCTTTCCAGGAGCTAAAGAGCACCTTCGACCCTCAGGGGATCATGAATCCCGGCAAGATAATCAATTGCCCGCCCATGACCGAGAACTTGCGTTACGGGCCCGATTATCACGCCCAGACCATACCGGCCAAGTTGGACTTTTCCATCGACACCAACTTCGCGGGGGCCGTGGAGATGTGCAACGGCATGGGCGCCTGCCGCAAGCTGGAGGGCACCATGTGCCCCTCGTACATGGCTACCCGCGATGAAGAGCACTCTACCCGGGGCCGGGCCAACCTACTGCGCGCCGCCATGTCGGGGGTATTGCCGGAAGGTACAATGACCAGCAGACGGCTGTTTGACGCTCTAGACCTTTGCCTTGAGTGCAAAGGTTGCAAAGCAGACTGCGACTCCGGCGTGGACATGGCCAAACTCAAGTACGAGTTCTTGGACCACTACTTCCAAGCCAATGGGCTACCTTTAAGGAACAAGATCTTCGGCCGCATCAACCTGGTAAATCAGTGGGGCAGCAGGTTCGCCCCATTTTCAAACTGGGCTTCCCAAAATCCAATCGGCAGATTCTTCGCCGGGCTGGTCCTAGGGATCCACCCACGCCGGTCATTGCCGTCCTTCGCCAGGGAAACCTTGCCCAAGTGGTTTGACTCCCGAGACCAAAGCCCCGTTTCCTCCCCCTTTGGTAAAGGGGGACCGAGGGGAATTTCCGCCACGCAAAACACTGTCGTCCTATTCAACGACACCTTCATGAACTACAACTACCCCCAAGTGGGGAAGGCCACAGTGGAGTTGCTGGAGGCTGCCGGGCTCCGAGTCGTGTTGGCCAACGGCGGCTGCTGCGGACGGCCCATGATTTCAAAAGGCATGCTGGACGAAGCGTCAGCCCACGCCCGCGCCAACGTGGATCTACTCTACCCCTACGCCGAACAAGGCATACCGATCATCGGTTGTGAACCGAGTTGTCTGCTGACCTTCCGCGACGAGTACCCCGAGTTGGTCAAGAACGACAAGGCCCAAAAGGTGGCCGAGAACAGCTACATGATCGACGAATTTCTGACGATGTTGGCTGAAAAGGGGGAACTGCGACTGGAATTCAAGGACGTGGCGAAAAAGGTGCTGTTCCACGCCCATTGCCACCAGAAATCCCTGGTGGGTACCGCTGCGTCTTTGGCCGCCTTGCGGCTCCCGCCGGGCAACGAGGTGGAATTGATCAACGCCGGTTGCTGCGGTATGGCCGGGTCCTTCGGATTCGAGAAGGAACATTACCAGCTTTCCATGGACATCGGCGCCGAGGCTTTATTCCCGGCGGTGAGCGCCAAGGGAGAGGACTGGGAAGTAGCGGTGATGGGCGTATCCTGCCGCCAACAGATCGAGCATGGCACCGGGCGCCGGGCGCGCCACTTGGTGGAAGTGCTACGGGACTCGTTGTCCTGAAGACTTTCTCCCCCTGGGGCCCCGCAGCCTTGATTCGCGGGATAGCACCCGCTGGTTTTGCGTGCCATCACCGTGGAGCATCGCTCCCCGACAGTCTAGAATTCAACGGAATCGTGTTAGGTATTATAAACTTGCGTTCATTGACTCCCTTTCCCCTGCGGGAAATACTTAACCGAGACTAACTTTGTAGCTACGCCCACAAACTACAGTGGTGCGAAAACCCTGGCCGTTGGCGGCCTCATTTAGAAAATCCACGGAGGGAGTATGAGGTTAATTAAACCATTGCGTTCCATCGGAATCGTCCCGCTTTTAATCATGGCGGGGCTGTTGGCGCTGGTCGTAACCAGCCAAGCTTACGCCCATGTTGAGACGCCGAGCGCGGACATTATCCACTCGTGCGTGAAAAAGAGCGGTGAGGTACATCTACTTCTGGACAACGGGAAGAAAAAGGCCGACAAATGTAAGAAGAAGGATATTCAGCTAAATTGGAATGCCCAGGGTATCCAGGGCGACCCGGGTCAGCCCGGCCAACAAGGCATCCAGGGCGACCCAGGTCAGCCCGGTCAACAAGGCGTTCAGGGTGACCCCGGTCAGCCCGGCCAACAAGGCGTTCAGGGCGATCCCGGTCAGCCCGGCCAG
>Ga0209554_1000714_pt1 | contig 27590 bp, 28 predicted proteins | sample MarorgKNORR_S2LV_5_FD_188221 | JGI IMG/M metagenome (GOLD analysis project Ga0209554, IMG submission 188221) | Marine microbial communities from the Southern Atlantic Ocean, analyzing organic carbon cycling - Bottom_A/KNORR_S2/LV (SPAdes) (version 2) | ecosystem: Environmental > Aquatic > Marine... | reverse complement strand
CTGGCCACGGCGGGTTACTTGGTGCTGGCGGTGAACCCCAGAGGCTCCTCCACCTACGGCGACGACTTCATGAAAGCCGTGTTGCAAGATTGGGGCGGGGAAGACTATCTGGACCTGATGGCAGCGGTGGATCTGGTGGTCGACAGGCCGTATGTCGACAGCAAGCGGCTGGGTATCCATGGCTACAGCTACGGTGGCTTCATGACCAGTTGGACCGTGGGCCACAATCAGCGTTTCCAAGCGGCGGTGGCCGGAGCGCCTTGCACCGACCTGTTCAGCATGTACGGTACTTCCGACATTGGTATCAGCTTCGGCGAAGTACAGTGGGGAGGATCGATGGCCGACGCCGCGGATGAGCTTATCAAACATTCGCCCATCACCTATGCGGGTAACGTGTCTGCGCCCTTGCTACTGCTGCATGGCGAAGCCGACAACCGTTGCCCCATCAGCCAGAGTGAGGAATATTTCACGGTGCTTAAACGGCTGGGGAAGGAGGTGGAGTTTGTGAGGTTTCCCGATTGTTCCCACCTATTTCTCCGGGTGGGCCACCCCAAGATGCGGGAAGAGTACCTGACCCGGACGCTTGGATGGTTCAATAAGTGGCTGGGGTGACGGGTGGCACATGGGTCGATCTGTTTAGTTTCCCTGCACCACGTTGAGCACTTGACGGCAAACGTCGTCTAAATGGAAGGGTTTTAGGACTACGGGATTGCTCGACTTTGCAATGAAGTCCCGGGTATCCGTGTCACTGGCATCGCCGGTGATGAAGATAACCTTCTTCGCCACTTGTGGGTCGGATTCCTCCATGAGCTGGAAGACCTCTTTGCCGTTCATTCCCGGCATCTTCAGGTCAAGCAGAATACAGTCATAAGACATAGTGTTTAACTTGCGAAAGGCTTCCTTGCCTTCTTCAGCCAGATCAACGGTATAGTGTTGCATCTCAAGAGACCTGGCGAGAAGATCTCTGATGTGGGGCTCGTCGTCCACGACCAGTAAGTGTTTTTCGACTATGGGCGCTGATGCCGATTCCACCGTCGGAGATTCTGCGGAATCGGCAGGTAACACAATCGGAAGCTCAATGTGGAAGATCGCTCCCTTCCCCAACTCACTCTCGGCCCATAGGTTGCCGCCGTGCTGGCGGATTATCCCATAGCATATGCTTAGTCCCAAGCCGGTGCCTTTGCCCACGTCTTTGGTTGTATAAAAAGGCTCGAAGATCGCGTTGAGTTTCTCTGGTGAGATTCCAGGGCCATCGTCGCTGATGCTTATGCGTATCCAGTTGGGTGAGCTCGTAGCTTGGATGCGTAATTGGCCGCCGCCCTGTGAAGCGAAACACTCCTGCTCCGCGTTGGTCAGAATGTTGATGAATACCTGAATCAATTGATGTTCGTCGACCATCGTCCGGGGAAGGTCCGGCGGGACCTCGTTGATGACGCTTATACGATTGGTTTTGAAGTCGAAGGACTTCAGTTCTTGAACCCGATACAGCAAAGAAGTTACGTCCAGATATCGCATCTCCGGCTCGGTTTTTCTGGCGAACAGTAAGAGATTTTGGACGATTTTCGCGGCACGCTTTGCCTCGGCGTTGATGATGTTCAGGTCTACTGCGATGTCGTCTGGAATGTTCTTGGCCATCAGCAATTGGGAAAAGCCCAGCACACTGGTGAGTGGATTGTTGATTTCGTGGGCCATGCCCGCCGCAAGCTTCCCGATGGAGGCCAGCCGGCTGGTCTCTAAGAGTTGCATCTCCATCTGTTTGTGAGAAATGGCGTATCGGATGGACCGCTCCAACATCGTTGAGTCAATCTGTCCTTTGAGCAGGTAATCCGCCGCCCCCATCCGCATCAATTCCAGACCATTACGGTCACCCAGGTGGTAGTCGAGCAGACAGACGTCATGTCTTTCGGATCCGATCGCCTCTATTCCGGCATCGTAGTCGTGGGTCCATTCAAGGTTGAAGCTCTTCTCGGGCACTTCAGAGAGCAGATCTTTGATCAGAACGTAGTCGTCTTCGTCGTCTTCGACCAAGAGTACTCGGATGTTACCGGTTTACACTTCAGATTACCGACGGCTCGGAGGGTAGCTCAACCACCGCGAACCAATATTGCTCCAAATGTTGTACTGTCTCGACCAAGCCATCAAATGTCACCGGTTTGGTTATATAGGAGTTCGCCCCCAAGTCATAGCTTCGTAGGATGTCCTCCTCGGCTTTGGAAGTGGTCAGCACCACGATGGGGATTCGGCGGAGATCGGGAGACGCCTTGATTTCCTTCAGCGCCTCGCGCCCATCTTTCTTGGGCATGTTCAGGTCAAGCAGAATCAATCCGGGAACCGGCGAGTCGTCAGGATTGGAATATCTGCCCCGGCGATGGAGATACTCCAACAGCTCTTCTCCGTCACTGACGAAACGCAAATCGTTGGCCAACTTGTTTTCCTCCCAGGCCTCTTTTGTCAGTTGGCAGTCTTCGGGGTCATCATCGGCCATCAGGATGGTAATAGGTCTGCGATATTGTTCCATTCCGCTCTCTCTCCTTGGGTACACTTTGAGGGTAACGTTACGATAAACTTAGCTCCTTGGCCTGGTTTGCTCTTTGCCGTGATGGTCCCGTTGTGGCGTTCGGCGATCTTACGGCATACCGCCAGACCTAGCCCAGTGCCCGAATATTGGTCTTTGCCATGCAGCCGTTGGAATACCTTGAAAATACGGTCACTGTAGGTTTCATCAAATCCGATACCAGTATCTTCGACCGTAAGCTCAACCATTTTTGCCACGCTTGCGCCTCCGGCGCCATCTATTGAATAATCATTGATTGTCCGGCTGTTTACCTTCACCACTACCGGTTCATCGGGCTTATGGAATTTCAGGGCATTGCTTATCAAGTTTTGCAGCAGTTGGCGCATCTGTGTTGCATCGGCATCGATCGTCGGCAGTTCCCCGACCTCGATCCGGCCCTCCGACTGCTCGACGGCCACTTCCAGATCGGAAATCACTTGTGCCGCGATGACTGCCAAGTCAACCGGCACGATGGGATTACCTTGGGACGAAACTCGAGAGAGAGTCAACAGGTCATCGATCAGATCTCGCATGCGCTGAGCAGCGTCCATCATCCGCTGTAGATAGTCTTGACCCTGTTCGGATAACGCGTCGTTGCACTTTGACCTGAGGCGATCGCCGAATGCCAGAATTTTCCGCAACGGTTCTTGCAGATTGTGAGATGCCACCGACGCGAAGTCCTGAAGCTCCCGGTTGCTAGTCTCCAAATTAGAGGCGAGCGTCCTGAGCTCTTCTTCCGCCAGTTTGCGGTTGGTGATGTCCCGCCCATAAAGGTTCACATACCCGGCGTCCACAATCGGCACCACGGCAAACGAGAAGTCCCGGCTTTCCCAATTGACTTCGACAGATGTCTCTGCGCCAGTGGCCAGGGATTCGGAGACAATCTGGCGCCACGCTTCCGTTGTAATTCGACCAACTTCGCTGTACTCGTCAGGAAGAAGAAGTTGACCGGCGGGATTGGAATACAATATTGTGCCGTCCGTCGCGACGCGGACGATTGGACCAGGGTTTTCTGATGGGAACCGCGCTAGGCTGTTGGTCTCTTCTTCCGCACGTTTCCGCACCTTCACTTCATTGACCATATTTACGGTCGTACGGGAGAGAAACAGCGCGATAACGCCGAAGATTATCATGGACACGAGGCTTCCGAGAAATATTGCGGCCTTGGTTTTCCCGGCTGTCGAGGCTGTTGCCTCCGCCCGTTGTTCCAGTAACCGGCGTTCTTCGGCCTGCATCAATGCAACTTCGTTGCGCAACGAATCCATGATTCGATTTCCAGAATTCGAACTGCCGAGGACTCCAAGACCCATTTTAAATCCGGCTTCCCGCCGTTGGGCGATTCCCTCGCTGAGTTGCTGAAGTCTTAATTGAATCAGCACTTCGACTGTGTCGAGCTTTTTCTGTTGGATGGCGCTGTCCGACGTCAACGCCGCAATGTTCTTCAACTCGTGTTCGATCTCAGTTAAACCGGTCTCGATCGGTTCAAGATAAAGTTCCTCGCCAGTGATTATGAAGCTCCGGTACCCAGTCTCGGCGTCTTTCAGCCAAGATAACATTCTTTCAAGCCCCCCGATCACCTCATGGCTTTGGTTCACTTTACTAGAGGCATTCACAAGGCTGACGGTGCTGTTAAACGTCACGGTTCCCATGATAGTCAACATCGAAAAGGCCAAAACGAACCCCGTCATCAGCTTCAGACCAATGCTGAATTTGACGTCATCACGAGACTCAGGGCTGATACGATAGTTCCGGCCAGTAACGGAGACATCATTTATGGAGTTCGTATCATGGCCTCTTGCCCACACCGTTTGAGATTTCCCGGTGGCTGCTATTGAGCGCATCACAACGCCGAAGACAGATTGCAGCTTACCAAGGGATATGGACCTCAAATAGGGTGGACTCACCCCACTCGAGACTGGGCCATCCTAGACCTATTGCACCAAATCCCCACAAACGCTACATAAGCTTGCCTTTGGGACTCACGGGCTACTCTGTTCATGCGGATGAGGATTCAAGCATATAGGGGTTGAATCGGGATTTCTCAGATCAAATAGTCTCAACCACCCAACCCGGCTCCTAGGGATGCCGTGAACGACAAACCGGTATCCCAAAGGGTTATTCGGGCTGGTATGACGGGTGATTTTTTGGGGGCTATCTAGTGATGGAAGGGCGCGCCATTCACGCCGTTTGGCGCCGATAGAGGTTGGGAATGGCCTTTGGGTTCCTCCGGTAGAGCGGATTGGCGGGCCGCTGGAGGGGCTTTGGCCCAGGTATCGCCCCAGGGAACGTCGGGGAGACTTCGAGACCGGCGCACTTCGTTGATGGTCAATACTCCACGGTCCAACAGTTGGGCCTCCCGGGACACGCGGCTGTTCTCGTCTTCCCGCAAGGCCTCAATGCTACTGATGTCGAACTTGACTTCCAGATCGGGATAGCCGAGTCGGGGCAATAGCATCCGGTTGAGCTGTTCTTCCAAGAATCCAATCTCGGGCAGCATCGTGTTTCGCCAGAAGATCCGCTCGGAGGCGTTGATGTTGGCGAAAGTTGCCCGCTCAAGGTCGGACAGTAAAGGCTTGGGCACACCGTAAACCCGGCTGACCTCCTCAAGGCTCCATCTAAGTCCTTGAATGAAGTCCATGTCACGATGGCTGAACCCCAGGGTTTTGATGTCACGAACGAAGCTGGCGATGGCCGGCCTGTTGGCGTTGCCGGGGCCCCGGTGCCGGGCTTCCCAGCGGTTGTAGAACTCTTCGATCTCCGTATCGGTCATGCTGTCGTTGGTGAGCAGCACAAAGTCCGGCCGGGCTGAATTCCGGAGGAAGTTGCGGTTAAATCTGAGACCTTCCAGCCCCATGCCGACAGACATGCGGGCTGGGGCTAGGGGAGACAGCCCGGCGTACTCTTCCAGAGGGTTAAAGCAACGGAGCCACAGTATCTCGTTATTGGTGTAGGCCACCGGCCCGTTCCGGCCCGTGTACACAAACCCTTTTATGTATTGTTCCTTATCCGGAATAATGTTCACCCGGTCGGGCCGTAGCGGCCATATCTGCCACCGGCCATGTTCGTCCCGTTCCAGTGCCCAGAAAGCCGAGCCCCACAGGTTAAGGTAGATCTCCGTAGCCCGCCATAGGTCGCCCCTAGTGAACCAAGGATTCACCTGGTCCAGAACCTGTTGTAAGGGGTGGGACGATCCCACCGGCAAGCTCAGACCTTCCGGAGTCTTTCGATGGACGACGAGAGGTGGGCGAGTCAACGCCTCAGCCCGCAGTTTTACCGCGGCGTAAACGGAAACCGCCTTGACATAGTAATCGCCGTAGTCTGTCCTGGCCCAGCCGCCGTTCCGTCCAACCACTCCGTCCATCCAGTCTAGATCGGCGGCTGATGCCCGGTTGGCCCGCTGCCGGATGGTGTGGCTTTGTAACAACGTGGAGATGCTCTGACCGCCGAACCGGAATGTTCGCCCCAAAGGGACGGCGGGGAAGCTGTCTTTGAAACGCCGGTACACCTGTCCCAAGACGGGCAAGGATGCCGAGAGTATAGATCTGAAGGTCATATTGATATCCTCCTAGCACCTAGGTTTGCGATCAGCCGTGGGGGCAACCGTTCACTCTGGGTATTTTGACGGCCGCGGGGGCGGTGGTAGAACAGGCTCACCACGAACGGCTTTGGTGACGTGTTAATCGAAATCAAAATGCGAAGCAGCGGGATTTCAAGTCCACAGTCTGGTGTGGTGATCCTGTTCGACGAAGGCCAGCATCAGCGCGTCGGCCTTATCGGGCGAAGGGACGCTGCGGCCGCGCATGGCTTCCTTGCTTTCCAGATATATTCTGCCATGGCTATCGTAGCTGTAGCGCAACGCGGCCAGTTCTCCCATCAATTGGCTGTCCCGGGGAATCTTGATCTGTCCGGAGGCGAACAACTCGCGTAACCTCCAGTAGCCCTCGGCCCGGGTGTTGGTAAAAATACCTTCGTGCCGGGCCCGCCGGGCCACGTTGATGCCGCGGACGTTGTATCCTTGCTCACGGAGCCGGTCCACGACGCCGGCCCCCACGCCGATCTCGTCGATGTACATGCGGTCGGGGCGGCACTCCTTGATCGCCGCCACCACCCAGCCCGCCAATTGCATAGTGTCCAGTTTTTGAAAAGTCTGGATATCCTCCACTCGGTTGCCCCGCCGCCTAAGGATGACACTGCGGTCGGAGCCGAAGCGGGCCACGTCTACTGCTAGAACGGTCTCCTCGGCTTCATCCGGCCGATCTTCATCGGTGGCAGGAGCTTGGTCTTCGACTGCGGCCTCAATGTCGGATAGCTTGATGAGGGTATCCTCCGCCTGATCAGGGAATTCCCCCAGAACCCGGGCCAAGAAGATAGGATTGTTTTCACCCCAGGTCTCCCGGCGCTCTTCAACCCATTCGGCGGTGGTCAATCCCGGGACCACCACCTTGTTAGCCGTTACGTTGGGGCTGTCCAGCGCGGAGATAGTGACCGTGTAGTAGAGACGCCGCTCTTGGTAAAAGGCCCGGCGGAAGGCACCGGTGACGGTGGTGGGATTACCGATAAGCAATAGACGAGGCGATGCAGAGGTCATCACCGCTTCCACGGCCTCGTAAATCTCGTCGCTCACACCCTCGGCTTCATCTACAACGATGAGCATGTTGGGACTGTGGAAGCCCTGGAATTGGTCGGCAGTGTCGGCGGACAGGCCGATGGCGTAGCGGTCATCGGCAAGCTCCCACCGAGTGTCCAAGATCTTGCCGCCCAGAACGTCCGGCGCCCGGCGGTACAAACGGCGGATCTGCCGCCACAATACATGCCGGACTTGGCGAAAGGTTGGGGCGGTGCTGAGTACGATGGCGGGATCGTGGCAATACAGGAACCACAAGACTGCTACGGCGGCGCAGTATCCTTTCCCCAGTCCGTTGCCCGACTTCACCGCCACCCTCCGGTTTTCAAACAGCGCCGAAAGCACCTCCTCTGGTTTGCTCCATAACTCTACGCGCAAGATATCCTTGGCGAACTCCAAGGGGTTCAGCAATCGTCCATCCACGCCTTCGGTCATTCAACCCTACTCCGAAGGCCGGTAACCAGTTCGGATCGCCACGGTCCGCGAAGCCGGAGCGGACAGGCTGGGGTTGGCCGCGGCTGAACCGGACGAATCCCCGGGACTAAACAGAAAGCCGCAATCCTGGCATCGGAAAACCTGGTGGTCATCTGGAAGTTTCTTGTCCAATTGGATCACACGGATGGAGTTACAACGTCGGCAGCGCAAGCTGGATCACCTCCGCAATTATTAAAGGGGCGGATCGGCCATAGCCGGGTCCGTCCCCGCTATATCACGCTAGGCTTTGGGAATCGAGACTGTCAACCACGGGCGAGTCATCGGCTGCTGAAACAAACCGTGTCTCCGCGGCCGTGCGCCGGAGGTTATCGGGTAGAGAGGACTAGAGGCCGCGACGGTCGGTTTGGGTACACTGTGGTGGGCCGAAAATATCTATGCTCTGCTTGTAGGGGTGCACCATGAAGAACCGGAAAACGATCTAGAACAGAAATCCGTTGGGCATGCAAAAGGGGCACGGTATGCCGTGCCCCTTTAGAATCAATTAGTCACCTGAGTGATGGTGGCTTGAACGGAGCTGCTAGGCGGGGGATAAACCCGCTTGGCAGGAATGGAGAATCATGACGGGAACGAAGTGAGGCCTATCCTCGGAAGGCCAGGCATCCCGGCGTCTTAATCAGGGTTGTGCTTCACGATCAGAGGCGCGACTCGCGCGTCGATGTCTCCCAAAGCCACACCGGCATCGGACCGGGCTACACCTAGATGGGCCGACCGTTGAATCTCTTCCCAATCGGCTTCCAGTTCGTACTCGTCTCTTAGTTCCTCTAGTAGGGCGTCTAAAGCGTTTTTATCAAACATGGGTGCTTATCTCAAATCCTTTCTCTGTTTTTGTCGCCGCGGCCAAAGAGCCGGGTCCGGACTACCGTGTTGCGCCATCCCCGGTTGAAGGCTGAATCAGCAACCACGTGCAACCGGAGACTCACATTAGTCTACCCAATTATGAGACTGCGGGCAAGAGGCATATTCGGTTGAATCTTGTGGCCGATTTCTGAAACCGGCAGCCGGACTACCGGGTCACGTTCCATCTCCTGTCTCCTGGTAGCTATCCACTCGGTCACGCCGCTGCTGGGTTAGGTAGAACAAGATCAGTCCTACTGGGAATGCCACGAGCGCCAGGCCCATCACGGCGATGATGACCCATGCAGCCGAGCCTAGAGCGTGGTCCAGCAGTTGCTTGATCCAGGCCAGCATCTCCGGATCTGCCGCCTCGCCGTGGTGCCCCGGCACTGAGAGAATTATAGGCCAGGGCATGTTGGCTCAGTCGCCAGAGGCGGCCGCGACCGCGGGTGTTGTGAGGTAGCGGGTGGAATACTTGCGCTCTTTGATGGTGAATGCGGAGAGGGCCGCCGGGAACAGCAAAAAGCCGACGATAAGGAACGGGACGGTATAGGATCCGGTCAAGTCGTAAAGGACCGCGGCGAACAAAACGCTGGAGGCGGCGCCGATCTGATGGAAGGCGAAAGATATGCCGCTGATGGTACCTAAGGTTTTAGTGCCGTAAACGTCCGCAGTCAAAGAAGTTGTCAGAGGAAGAGTAGCCCACCAGGAAAAACCCAGGATGAGGGCGAAGAGCCACAGGCCCAGATCGCCCGACAATAGCGTTAGCCCAAATACTCCCGGCAGCAACAATATCATGTATCCGGAGCCCCGGAGGAAGTAGACCAAGGCCAACAGGTTCTTGCGGCCAAACCGGTCGGCCAGTAGGCCCGCGCCTAGGGACCCAAAAACGTTCAACCCCAGCATGACTCCCATGATTGTGGCCGCCAAGCCGGGAGACACGCCACGGTCGACGGCGTAGGGAACGAAGTGGACCGATAACATGAAAGTGGTTGAGCCACAGACCATGTAGGAGAGCGACACTTGCCAGAAGGGCCAACTGCGGAACGGTTGCGTCCATCTGTCGGCCTCCAGTGGACCAGAACGGCGCTGGTAAAGCCCAGCGGCAGAGGCATCGGTGGGTTCCTCGTCACCATCGGGTTGCAGGCCTAGCTTTTCAGGAGATTCCCGGATAAAGATATACGCCAGGGGGACCGCCAGCACTAGGATGAGCACCCCCAACGCCACCCATGTCAGGCGCCAGTTGGTGGCTTGAAGAAGGAACATGGCGAAGGGGACCATAACCATACCGCCCAGGGACGCTCCCGCCGCGATCAATCCCAAGACCGTGGCCCGCCTGCGCCGGAACCATCGCGCCAACATGGCGCCGGTGTTGTTTATTGACACGCCGCCGGCGGCCACAGAGGAAAGCACGCCGAACATTAAGATCAAAAATATGATGTGGAAAGTTAGGCTGAGCATGACCAGGGTCACGCCAAGGCCGATCAGGCCTACAAGGACTACCTTTCGGCCTCCGGTGGCATCGAAGACGCGTCCGATAAACGGTTGGATCAATCCCGCGACAACTGCCCCCACGAACCCAGCCGCAGTAACGGTTGTCCGGTTCCAGCCGAACTCCTCTTCCATCGGAATGACGAAAACCCCGAAGGCGTTTCGGGCACCGGTGGTGAGCAGGGCGATGAACATGAAGGTGGCCGCCATGTACCACCCATAGTAGATACGGGGCTTGTGTTTGACGGAATTAGCCATGTGCTTGCTCAGTCGCCTGTTAGTCCCTCTTAGCCATGGCATCCTGGGCTGCGCTGGTTCCGGCCAGGCGGCCGAAGACCATTCCCGCCGATAGCCCCGAGCCGCCGGGGTAGTTGTAATAAAAGAGGCCACCCACCATCTCACCGGCGGCGTAGAGACCGGGGATGGCGTCCTGTCCGTTGGTTACCACCTGGCCCCGGGTGTTGATCTTCACTCCACCGAAGGTGAAGGAGATCCCGCAGGTGACCGCGTATCCCACGTAGGGTGGCGAATCGATGGTCTGGGCCCAGTTGGTCTTGGGCGGGGTGATACCTACGGTGCCGCGGCCGTCTTTGACCGTGGGATTGTAGGGCACGTCCTGCTGGACCGCGGCGTTGTACTCGTTGATGGTCTTCACCAAACCTTCCGGATTAATGTCTAACCGGACGGCCAGTTCTTCGATGGTATCCGCTTGGGCCATGGTCACCTGGGGAATGTGGTATTCGTCACGGAGCAGATGCTTGACCTTTTCGTCGAAGATCTGGAATCCCAAGCCGTTGGGCTGTTCAAGCAGGGCCCGTCCGTAGGTTACGTAGGTGTAATTTCGGAAGTCCGCGCCCTCATCCAGATAGCGGTTACCGTCCAAGTTGACCATGACGCCGAAGGGATAGGAATGCTTCTGGAACAGCTCGGTGATAGTGCGGTCGCCAAAGGCAGGAGCGTTCATGTCCCAGGCAACGGCGTGGCAACTGCTCCAGTGGCCGTGGGCTTGAGCGCCGACTTCCAGCGCCATGCGGATACCGTCGCCGGTGTTGTAAGGAATTCCCCGCACCTTGACCATTTCCCAACCGGGACCCAGGTAGCGGCAACGCATCTCGGCGTTGGCTTCAAAGCCGCCGGCGGCCAACACCACGCCGCGGCTGGGGATATCCTCGAATCCATCTGGACCCTGCACCCTAAGTCCGCTGACATTACCCTTGTCGTCCTGCAGCAATTTCACACCCTGGGTGGAATACCGGACATCTATCCCTGCTTTTTGGCATGCATCGAATTGTTGGTCGGACAGACCCTTCCCCGCGCCCACGGCTTCTACCAGCAGGCCACCCCAGAACCGGTATTTGTCGCCGTCCTTGAAGGCCTGTCGTCCGTAGGACAGAACGAAGCGGACGCCCTTTTCCGTAAGCCACTTCATGGCGGAGAAGGACTGGCTGACCAAGATCTGGGCCAGGTCCGGGTCGGACATTCCCTGGGTCACGCGCATCATGTCGTCGTAGAACTGTTTCTCGGTGTAGCTACCGACGTCAACGCCTGCCTGCTCGGTAGGCGACATGTCGGGAATCACTTGCTTGATGTCTTCAAGGTCGTCGAAGGCGAAACGAATGATGCCCCCGGTGAAGTAGGTATTGCCACCTCTAAAGAACTCTGGGGCTTTCTCCACCACCAGCACGGATTCACAGATCTCTTTGGCGGCCATGGCCGCGGAAAGGGCGGCGTTACCGGCCCCAACTACAATTACGTCGTAATTATCTGCCAAGATGCACCTCCAGCGCATTTGCTAATTATAGTATTTAATATATTGGTCACTGAGTGAATCGACTCGCATCATCATACCGGCTGGTAGGTGAAGTCTCAACAAAGCTAGGCGGTGAACTCCGAGATGGCCTTTTGGATGGCCTGCCGGGCACGCCGGTTCATCTGGTTGCCGAAGGGCCTTCGGCATATTAAGATACAGCCTGATTAAAACCACAGAAATCCCGGCGAGAATTGGAGCATCAAGGTAATATGAAAGCAGTGAGACTAACGGCCCCTAAGCATTTCGAGTTCGTTGAGACCGAGACACCGACGCCTAATGACGGCCAATGCCTGATAAAGATCGAACGGGTTTCGGTTTGCGGCAGTGATATCCGCCATAGCTATGGGCCTATCCTTTCCGAAGATCGCTATCCCTTCGCTCCCGGGAAGCCTTGCCATGAGGTAGCCGGAACCATTGTGGAGAGCCGCACCGACGGCTTTCCCGTGGGGCGGCGGGCCATCGTAATCCCCAGCGGCGACGCAGGAGGCCTGGCGGAGTACATCGTCTCGGGGCCGGAGCGCATCGCGCTTTTGCCCGACGAAGGGAATCTGGACGAGTGGCTGATGTGTCAGCCTTCGGGCACTGTTCTTTACTCCTGCCAACAGATGCCCAATCTGTTGGGCAAAACGGTCCTGGTACTGGGCCAAGGCAGCATCGGGCTCAGCTTCACGATGATAACTTCGAGGATGGGAGCACGCACTGTGATCGGCGCCGACCTGCTCGATTACCGCTTGGAAAAGTCGAAAGAGATGGGCGCAACCCACACCATTAATCCGAGCCGGGAAGAGATTGGAGAGGCGGTATTGGAGATTACCGATGGAGTGGGTCCCGACGTGATAGTGGAAGCGGCCGGATACCCGGACACATTCAACATGGCTTTCCGGTTGATCCGCCAGTTCGGCACTGTCATCATTTTCGGAGTTCAAACTGACCATATGGTGCCGATCGAGCACAATCTGCTGTTGGACAAGCAGCCTCGAATCATACCCACGACCGGCGCTCGCAGCGGCGACCCCATCGCCCACATCCGTGAGATCGTGGGTTTGCGGGAGCGCGGCTGGTGCGACCCCGGCGCTCTGGTAACCCATCGCACCGGACTCTCCGATGTACAGAATGCTTATGACATGTACGAACAGCAGTTGGATGAAGTCATCAAAGTGGTTATGAACATCGACGAGTAATCGCCCCGTACCTGGAATCCTAGGGTTTAAGAACAAGTCAGGCGGCAGCAGGATGGAGCCAGTTCTGGAAATTAGTATGCTTAGGGAGAATCTGGCCTTAGCCATCGCTGTCTGGACGGCGGTGAAAAAGGGCTTGATCACCACGGCCCACCTCCCGACAGGCCGCGCCGCGGTTACTTCTGACGCGGGCCGAGTCGTCGAGATTTTCAACCCACTGGAACTGCACGGAGAGGGCGACTTGATTCGGGGCGCGACTAACCAGGTGAGAGCCGCCTTCGCTTTTTCCGTGATCCAGACCCATCGCACCCTGGAATCGGTGTGCGACGGTCCACCGTTGCAAGACCCAGACCAAGACCGGAAGGCGGCCCGGTGCGCCATCTACCTGCTCAACAACTCTATGCGGCGGGGAATGTTGACCCCCACTTGGTCTTGCCCTCTGGGGTTTCGCCGGAATTTCAAAGTCGCCTCTATCTCCTTCGCGTTAGACGCTTCGGAGCTGGACGGAAAGACGGTTTATTGGGATGACTTCGGCGGCCTGGAGAAATATCTAGAACTGCTTGCCTATCTGGCCGAGCAAGCGAAGGAACCTCCTCAGAAAACCGCGACTCGTGCCAGGGGCCAGGCCGCTCAGGAACCACGATCGATCCGCCAAGATTTCATGGAGGCGGCTTCAGCATCCGACCCTGTGTCCCAGTTCATCGGCGCCCGCTGCATGATCGGCCCTGAGGCCCAGACCATCGCCGGAGGGCTGTACGACGATTACGTGAATTGGTGCCAAGAAACCGGGCAAGAGGCACTGGGTCAGCGCAGTTTCGGTATGCAGTTGACCAAGCTTGGGTTTACGAGGCGCAGGCGGGGAAGAGGGCGCCATTGGTGGCAAGGCATCGGACTGGCTGGTGCGACCGGTCCACGGGAGTAGACCGGCCTTAGACCGCCGGGATGTTAGCAGTCCGAACCGGACTGAGCGGCGCTGCCGCGTCAACAACCGGGCTGACCCAAGTTACCGCAGCAGTTGCGCCGGGACTTTATCTTAATAAAGTTGTTGGCTAAAACCAGCCGGACCTTACGCCAGAAGGGCATTTCTTGACGCAGGTTGTCGATCAAGGCTACTGAGTGGTGGTGATGCTCTCCCATAGGCCGCCAATTATGCTCCCTTGGCCCATAGTTGTACACCGGATATATTCGAAAACCCCGATGTCAACGGCGAGATGCATCTTGCCAATGGTGGTTTAACCGGCTCTCAACGAACACCGGAAGGCCTCTCTATCCCGTTCGTCCTGAGCCTGTCAAAGGACTTGACTGATAGGACTCCCGAAAATACGAGCTAGGCCTAGGAGGTTCCCATGGCTGAAGATTATCTGGACCGCTTAGCGGGTTTCGTCTCCGGCGTAAGACTGGAGGACTTGGACGAGTCGACGATAGCCGCCGCCAAGAACGTGGTGCTGGACACCATCGGCGCCATCTTGGCCGGAAGCCGCATGGCTGAAAACGCCAACTTCGCTCGATTCGCGCTTACCACCGGGACCGGTAAATCCTCCCTTTTCGGCCACAATGGTAAAGTCCAGCCCATGTTTGCCGCCTTGGTCAACGCCACCGCCGGGGTTGCTCTGGAGATGGACGAAGGGTCTCGCTTGGGCGGAGGCCATCCGTCCATCCACGTGAGCCCAGGGGCGATCGCCGTGGCCGAGGACAGGGGGAGCAGTGGCAAGGAGTTGCTGGAAAGCATCATCGCCGGATACGAAGTCACGTCCCGCATCGGTACCGCAACGGTCGCTAAGGATGAGATCCATTCCCATGGCACCTGGGGGACCATGGGCACCGCCGCCGCGACCGCCCGGCTGCTGGGCTTCGACGCCGCGCAGACCAGGACGGCAATGAACCTGGCCGTTTCCATGAGTCCGGCCAACACCTGGACGCCGTGCCTGGAAGGCGCCACCATACGCAACCTGTATCCCGGCCGGTCGGGCTTTCAAGGCATTTTGGCGGCCCATCTGGGCGAGTGCGGGTTCACGGGCCTCAAGGACGGTCCAGCCGATCTGTACCAGTCAGTCCTGGGTGAGGGGTTTGACCAAAACGCCGTGGTCGACGGCCTGGGCGAGCCGGGCTCTTACCGGATCCAGCGCAACTATTTCAAATTCCATGCTTGCTGTTTGTACAACCATCCGGCCCTGGACGCGATCCAATCGTTGCTCCGGAAAGAAGAGTTCGGTCCAGGGGACGTTAGCCGTATCCAGGTGGAAGCGCCTCCCTTGGCGTTGATCATGGCCGACCCTGAGCCGGAAAACATGCTGGCCGCCAAGTTTTCCATCCCCTATGCCGTGGCCGCCATGGTGGTACGGGGCAGCGCCGACGTCACCTCGTTCTATCCCCAACAAATCTCGGACTCCCAGATCCGGCAGCTTGCTCAACGGATAGACGTAGTCGCCGACTCGGAGATGAGCCTGCGCCGATTCGACTACCCGGCGTCCCGGGTCTCCGTGTCATTGAACGACGGCCGCACCCTGGAAGAAAGCGTCACCGTACAGCGCGGGGACGCCCAAAACCCGGTCGACCACGAAGAATTATTAGGCAAGTTCAGGTTCATCGCGGGAGACGTGCTTGGAGAGTCCAGAACCCAGCACGTTATAGATGCGGTGGCCAGGCTGGACTCCTTGGACGACATTGTGGAATTGACGGCGCTGCTGGGAGAAAAGTAGCCCCCTTTCGTAAAGAGGGGGTTGAGGGGATTTCCCCTACCGCCCCCGCTCGTCGCCCCACAGCAGAATGTGCAGCCGGGTGGAGAAGCGGAACCCGTGCTGGATGCAGGCCTCAGATATCCACTGGTGGCGGTTTCGTAGGACCTCCTGGTCGCGCCCTTCCGGAAGGAGGATTACCCGTTGGGGAGGTATGTGGTACTTCTCCGCTAGGCCGAAAACCTCTTCGATGTCTTGAGGCTCCACGATGACGAACTTGAAGTAGGCGTTGGGAATGCGGGAGAAGCTCTCCAGGGTACCTGGTACCAACCGCCGCTCCAACCGGTTGCCCGAGGTGCTCAGCTTGGGAGAGACGTTCCATTGATCGATGTCGCGCTCCATCTCCGGTATGGGAGCGATGGTGCCGTTGGTTTCCACTTCGCAATAAAACCCCTGTTGCTTCAATCCGGATATCAGCGGGGCCAGCTCCGTTTGCTGCAACAAGGGCTCGCCGCCGGTCACTACCAGGTGAGGACATTCGTATGACAGAATCTTCTCACGGATCTGTTCCGTGTCTAGGGCTATGACCTCTTTCTTGTAATCGTAGTTTTCCCAATCCCAGGTGTATTTGGTGTCGCACCAGCTACAGGAGAGGTTGCACAAGGATAGACGCAGAAACACCGTGGCGACGCCGATGGTGGCCCCCTCTCCTTGCAGGGAGTGGAAGATTTCTGGCTGACCGCCGGGTTGCCGGCTTAACTTCAGCACCAGCTATCCTTCATTAAAGCCCGTCCTGAGACCGGGTGAGGGCCGGGTCCGAGACTCCGGCTTCTTCAAACCCTTTGGCCCGAAGCAAACAACTGTCACAACTTCCGCAAGGGACCGCGCCTCCCTGGTAACAACTCCAAGTAAGTTCCAGCGGCGCTTTCAGCCGCAGGCCCAGCTTCACGATCTCCATCTTAGACAACTCTATGATCGGGGTTTTTACTTGGATGGGAATCTGGTATTCGGTCCAAAGCTTGCTACCGTAAGCCAGCGCCTCGGTCATCTTCTGAAAGAATTCGGGGCGGCAATCGGGATAGCCGCTGTAGTCGATGGCGTTGGGGGCCATGTAGATCAGGGCTGCCACTTCGTCTGGAGGAACGCCGTCTATCTCAAGAGCGTACAGCACCTGACTCTCTAGGTAGGCGGCGGCCAGGGACAGGAATATGGTGTTGCGGAGGGGAACGTAGGTTATGGGGATGCTTACGCCCATCCGGTCGATGGAACGGTCCTCGGGAACGGGAAACCGTTCAGGGTTGGTCAGCGCGGAATACCAAGCGACTTGGCCAAGAAAGGAGATGTCTAGCAATTGGTGTTGAATACCCAGGACCCCGGCGATCTCTTGGGCGCAGTCCACTTCTTTACTGTGACTTTGTCCGTAGTGGAAGGTGATAGCGGACAGGTTGGCGGTCTCTTGCAGCGCTTGGACCGCGACGGTCGTGGAATCCAGGCCTCCGGAGAGAAGAGTCACGGCGTAGCTGGGCATGCCTTATTGCCCGCCGGAAAACTCGGCGTATTGGTCAAGGGATTCCCACAACCGAACCTTGACCGGGGACACCCCGCAAAGCTCGACCACTTTGTTATAGAGTTCTCTCGAAAGGACTTCGCAAGATGGGTTCTCTTCGTGGAATTGATAGATCCGGCCTTTAGAGGCAGGCGTCAGTCCTTCGATCAACTCAATGTCCCTGCTGTTTACTAAAAATGCGTGGTCCCAGTTGTCGTCGATCCACGCTTTAATCCGGTGCTTCAACTCGGTGAAGTCGAAAACCAAACCCTGGGAATCCAGAGTGTCGGATTGCAAGAAGACCTCGGCACGGTAGGTATGGCCGTGGGGAAAGGCGCATTTGCCGTCATAGTCTAGCAGCCGGTGGCCGCTATCGAAGGTCGTTTCGATCCTTACCAGGTACATGCGCCCTTCAGTTTCCGGGATGCTCTACGGTTACCGCGGTGTGTATCCCACCCCTAACTTTGTAGTCCAGAGTCACTTTCATGCTTCTGGGGTTGCAGAGGGCGACCAGGTCCAACAATATTCGGTTGGCCGCGTGCTCTTGGACAATGCCAACGTCCCGGTAGGAGAGGAGGTAGTACTTCAATGACTTGAGCTCGATGCAGATTTCGCCGGGGATGTAGGAGATGGTGAGGGTGCCGTAGTCGGGCAAACGAGTCCACGGGCAGACTGCCGTGAACTCGTCTGTATCTATGTCTACCTGGGTCTCCTGGCCGGGGTATTCGTAGCGGAAGGCCAGTAGACACTCGGCGTCGATGACCGCTTCCTCGCGGACTAAAACGGGGCGGTCCAGGCTTTCGTATTGTTGTTGAAGTTGGGCGTCTTTCAGTTCCGGAATCGTAGCCACGGGGCCCCCTTTGATATCAGGAAATCTATTGAGAACATGATAGGGGTCTGGCTATGATGGTGTCAAAATTGCGGGGTGGGGGCCATTTCCGGCGCGATGCCATCCACGCTCAGCTTTGCCTTGCGCCCCGGAGTTCGGCAGGCTAACATACATCTGGCTACGAGGCTCCGGTTTGCGTCAAGTTTTATTCAAGATTCAAAAAAAGATTCTCTGAACTCCGAGCAAGCAATGCCCTATTCTCTAACAGACCTGGACGGCATGTCCTTGGAAGCGGCTCAAGCGCTGCCCTTTGAGGAGCGAGACCGGCTGCTGGACCTGATTATCGCCGCCGGCCGGGGCCAGTCTACCGACGTGGTTTCCTACCGAACCGGTCTCTATGCGGACTACTTCGAAGAAGACCTGACTCGGATGCTGAAGGTTAAGGCCATTAAAGTCCTTTGCCGGGGTACCACTTCTTCTGGGTTCGATGGCTTACCGGTGGGCGAGAACGACGAGGAGCAATACCGGGCGTGCTTCCGCCACGTCAAGACCCATCTGGAGGCGGGGAAAACCAGTTTCAGCCGAGTGGTCACGTTGATCGTTTTCCTGACCAACATGGATAATTGGCCGCTGTTTAACGAGGTATACCGGGAGTATATCCCAAACCCGCCATGCCGGGCGGTGATTGGGACCACGGGGCTGGCCCAAAAACCGTTGGCGATCGAGATTGTGGAATGCATCGCTTACCGGGTGGCGGAATAGCTGGCAGCTTTCAGCCAACAGCGGTCAGCTATCGGCAGTAAAGACATTGGAGGGACGAGATGAGCGACTTATCCTTGGCCTATAAAGTCCATAGTTACAGCACCGGTACTCCAGGCAGGGCTATCTGCAACGCTCGCACCCATCACTGGGTGGCCGACGGCAGCGGCGGCGAAATGGTCGGCGCCGGTGAGTTGTTTCTTTCCGGTATCGCGGCGTGCGCGGTGAATATGGTCGAAGGCATAGCCCGGGACGATCAGATCGCCCTGGAATGGATGGACGTCAGCGTGGAGTCCTATCGCGACCCCGCCAAAGATCATGGAGAACTTTCCCTTTACGATGCCATCAGAGTTAACTTTGAGATGTGGGGAGTAGACGACGACCAAGCCCACGAGCTGGTGGAAATCTGGAAACGGCGTTGACCCCTCTACGGTTCGGTCGCCGTGGCGACCCCAGATACCACCGTGGACCTGGTAGCGCACTCGGAGTTTCACCGTTAGCAAGAACTGGGGCCCGCTCGCGATTCGCGTTCCGGTCCAGTTTCCGGCGTAGTAGCATCTTATCTGGCGGCCCCAACCGGCCTGCCCCAGCCTCCCAGATCTCCCTAACCGTCCCTGGGTTGGGGAATATTTGGCTGAAGCTCGCACACTAGGATCCCCTCGATTTTGGCCTTTGGCATACTCCCTAGCATGCCTTGCTACAATAACAGCAAGAGCCGGCTGCTAACCTGCGATTTTGGCTTGAATCTGGATGGGCTCAAACGGCCGGGCTTAGGCGCGCCAAAGTCCATACAGATTCAGGTAGTTGTCTTGCATCCTGAGCGGGGATATTTCAATCCGCCTCTGCTTGCGCCGTTATTCCCGGTCTAGTTTTGCGCCCGGCGCCGATCGTCAACCGGTAACAGAGGTCCAGTGGATATCGATATTCCAGCGTTGGCTATGTTAACCGCCCTAGGGGACGGCGATTCAGGGCTATTGCGCGACTTCGCCATCATCATGGCCGTCGCGGGAGGCGCCCTGGTTCTGTGCCGGCAGACTCGGCTGTCACCGATATTGGGCTATCTGGTCGCCGGGGTAGTGATCGGCCCCTCCGCTCTGCGGACAGTGGAAAATCCGGACACGATCGGACTGCTGGCCGACCTTGGATTGGTTCTTCTGCTATTCGGGATCGGCCTCGAGTTTGGCTGGCAGCGCATTCGAAGCGTGGGTAGCCGGGTGGTCCTCATCGCTTTGATCGAAATGTCCATCATGTTTGCCCTGGGATTTGAAGTCGCGACCTTGCTGGGTTGGAGCGGCACCGAAGGCGTTTTCCTGGGGTCGGCCCTAGCTATAAGCAGTTCGGCCATCTTGATGACCACGCTTCGAGAGTCGGGCCAGTTGCTGCACCAGCGGGGAAGGTTGATCGTAGGAATCCTGGTGGTGGAGGACTTCGCCGCGGTCATGCTGCTTACCGTGCTGACGGGTGTGGCTACCACGGGTACAGCAAATCCGGGGGAGATAGGGCTTTTGGCCGCGAAGTTAGCTATATTCGGAGCGGCCGCTTTGGTGTTCGGCGCTCTGTTCGCCCCGCGGTTGATCCACTTCGTCAACCGGTTCCGATCCGACGAGACCTTGCTGATCACCGGGTTGGCCCTGTGTTTCGGCTTGGCCTTAGCGGCCGAACAATTAGGTCTCTCGGCAGCGGCGGGCGCTTTCCTGATCGGGGCGGTGCTGGGAGATTCCCATCATGCTGAGGAACTCGACCGGATAATGAGTCCGGTGCGGGATATGTTCGCCGCCCTATTCTTTGTGACCATCGGGATGTTGATCGACCTTTCGGAGGCGGCTCACGTCATTGTGCCGACCATCATCGTCGCCGCCGTTTTTATCGCGGGCAAATTGGTCTCCGACACCATCGGCACGTTGCTGGCCGGTCACGGGGGCCGAATCTCCCTGAGTGTGGGGCTGGGTATGCCTCAGGTAGGTGAATTCTCCTTAGCCATGATCAGAACGGGCGTGGTATCCGGAACCATCGGCTCTTTCATGTACCCGGTTATAACTGGGGCCACCGCTATCACGGCTTTGATCTATCCTTTCCTGTTTCGGTCGACAGACGTCATCGCCGATTTCATCGACCGCCACTCTCCCAGGTTGATGAAGCAATACGGTGAAAGCCTGGTTCTGTCCCTGGCCGCCCTTCGCACCGCGTTCCAATTCCACAGCCGCAGGGCCAGGCGGATCCAGCGCAGCGGGAGGCTCATTCTTCTGGACCTGGGCATCATCATCGTAATCATCGCCATCGGGACCGCTATATTGAGATTCACCCCCCAGTTGTCCAGTTTGATCCATATCAGGGAAAGTCTGCTGGGACTGGTCATCGGGGGCTCGGTTCTGGCCCTCTGCGTCCCCCCCGCAGTGGGTATCTGGCGGTCGTTGCGCACGTTGACCGAGGGGATAGCCGATTACGTGTTGCCAAGCCACATGAGAACCCCCGACACCTGGGGCGGAGGAAACCTTAGAGTGGTCTTGCGGGACACCATCTTGATCCTAGTGCTGATCCTGCCGGCCATATGGAGTGTCCCTTTCATATCCCATTTGCTGTCCCTTGGCAGTCTTTCAACACCGCTGCCCATCGTGCTCCTGGTGGGATTGGGGGCCGGTTTGGCCGGGGCAACTTTCCAGATTCATCACGTGTTGGTCCGGATGTTTAGCCGCACATTTCTGGGGATGGACGACCCGTTCTCATTGGAAGATATGGAACACCGGTATCTGGACGACGATGTTTACGTTTATACCGATGACGGGACCGAACCCGATGAATTACAGGACTCTGATGCTGACCCTGCAGCGGCTCAAGACAGTTCCGGGGACTGAGGGGATCGTCAGATCTGGATTTGGACACCGTCAATCAGATCACCGGCGATTCACAGATGCTAGAATGGGTGTTAACCGGCGCAACGTAGTTTTTTGAACGACTACTGCACAACTTGGAGATTTAACCGATGCGAATATGTTCCTTTTTGCCTAGCGCTACGGAAATCTTGTACCAACTGGGTCTGCAAGACCAGCTTTACGGGGTAACCCACGAATGCGACTTCCCGGCGGAAGCCAAGGAAAAACCCAACGTGGTCCACAGCGTGTTCGATGGCATGGAACCCACCAGCGGGGAGATCAGCCGAGTAATCTCGGAGCGTTTAGAACAAGGTCTTGGGATCTACGACATAGATCTGGAAGTGTTGTCTGCCGCTCAACCGGACCTGTTGTTGACTCAAGCCATCTGCGAAGTTTGAGCCGTCTCGTCTCGGCAGGTGGCCGAGGTAACCGCGGGATTGGCCAAGCAGCCGGAAGTCATCTCCCTGGATCCTCAATACTTGGGGGACATATTAGAAGACATCCGCCGTGTCGGCCGGGCCACCGGCACCGAAGAAACGGCGGAGACCATCACATCCCGGCTGCAAGAACGCATCGACGCGGTGGCGGAACGGGCCGCTCAAGCCAGCAGCAAGCCGAGGGTTTTGCACCTAGAGTGGGTTGATCCGCTGATGTGCGGCGGCCACTGGGTGCCCGAGATGGTGGAGTTGGCCGGTGGAGTCAACTGTTTCGGCGATAAGGACACCGGCTCCTTCCGCATGGAATGGTCTGACGTGGTAGCCAGCCGCCCCGATGTCATCGTGTTCATGCCCTGCGGGTTTGAGGTGAAACGAGGATTGGAAGACGTGCCGATAGTGGCGGCGTTGGAAGGATGGGACACATTACCGGCGGTGGAGAACAACCGGGTTTACGTCGTCGACGCCAGCGCATACACCAGCCGGTCGGGTCCCCGGTTGATAACCGGCTTGGAAATCATGGCGGAGATGATGCACCCGGAGTTGTTTTCGGGGTTGATTCCAGAAGCAGGGGCAACGCGTTTGTACGGGAGCTTGGCCTCGGTTTAGGCAACCGGCAAGCCAACTTATGGAATCTTTAGTTGAGCCGCGCCCCTCGGAAAGGGTTTCGTTTGGCGACTTCGGCGGTCAACATCTCGTTCCCCCGGTTCAGCAAAGGCAACAACTTTTCTAACCGCTTGCCGGCATCAGGCAGTTCCAGCAGCTCCTGCTTTACGTCTCTCGGCAGCTCAGTTCCGGAAGCCAAGCTGGAGGCGATGGCGAAGGCCAATGTGACCGGATCACCGGGCACTTCGGCCTGGGCGGTCCACCCGCCGGTAAGGGCGGTCAGATTTCGCAGATAGCCTCCGTAGGCCTCTTTGACTTCTCCGAAAACCGAAGCCGCCAGTTCTCCGGGTTCTTCGGTGAAATACCTGACTTGACCCACCATGTAGGGCACCTGCTGGGTAATCTCCACAACTTCGAACCGCTTTTCGCCCCTCGTCATTATGTTCAATCGGCCTTCTTCCAGCCGCTCTACCTGAACGATACGGGCGGTAGTGCCGACCTTGACCGGCTCGGCCGGCTCCCCAACTTCCTGTCCTTCCTTGATGAGGATGATGCCGAAAGGCTCCTCCCGGTCCACGCACTCTCCAATCATGGCTTTATAGCGCTCTTCGAAGATATGCAGCGGCATGGGCATTCCGGGAAACAGGACCACGTTAAGAGGAAACAGGGACAGTTGAAGTAGGTCTTCGGGCTGGCTCATAACATGGTTGAGTATATTCTCCCGGTCTTGGCAAGACAAGTTTGAGGGAGAAAGAAGGATCACGAGAGAGCGACAATGCTTAACGCCGGGTAATATCCATCTCCCGCCGCGATAGACCTATATTAACTCTTTCAGGGGAAGTTTCTATTATATTCAAAGGCGTCATGTTATCCATGAATTAGGGGACGCCGACGCTATTCCAACCGGCGGATAAATATGGCAATTATCGATAACCTGCTGGTTCAGATCTGGATAGGTAGCCTGGTGGCGATGGTTATCCTGGGGGTAATCATATCCGTGTGGGCGGCGTGGCGGACCATCTCCAGGCAGCGCAGCCAGCTTCTGGCGGTGAACACGGAGCTAGACCTGCGTATCACTGACCTGTCGACGGAGATCAATCTGCGCCAACAGGCTCAAAGGGAATTGGCCGAGCAGGCCGCGGCTCTAGCCAGAGCCGACGAGATGCAACGCTCACGGCAGCGTATCGTCAGCGCCCAGGAGTCATTGCGGAAAGAGATTGCCCAGCAACTACATGGTTCGGTGCAGAACCGTCTCATTTTCCTTGTGTTGCGGTTGAAGCAATTGGAGGCAACCGCCGAACCTGAAGGCGTAGCCTCGGAACTGACCGATCTACGTGAGAAGTTTGAAGAACTGCTGGAGCAAGAGATCCGGTCCATCGTGCACCAACTACATCCCTATATCCTGCGTCGGGGATTCGTGCCGGCCCTGCAATCCCTGGGGGACCAGATTGAATCCGTCATATCCATCGAGATGGACCTGGACCAGGAACTGGTGCGCAAAGAAAGGGCCGATCGGAGTTTGATCCCAGAACAAGCCAAGCTGGCGGCCTATCGAATCGCTGAAGAAGCTTTGACCAACGTGCTGAAACACGCCAACGCAAGCAAGGTCTCGGTGCGGTTGGAGACGCCTTTCGGAGGGTGGTTCAGGCTGACGGTTCAAGACGATGGGCAAGGCTTCGCTGTGGAAGAATCCTTGGAGGGTATGGGCATCGTGGGAATGCGCGACTACGCTGAGGCCATCGGCGGGGAGTGCGTCATTCTGGGGTCTCCTGGCAAAGGGACGCTGGTAACCGCTACTCTTCCCCTTGTAATACTTGAGAAAGAATTTCCAGAGACAGTTTTGCTTTCGGAATAAACGCGGCGGCGCCTTCTTCTCTAGCCAGCCGCTCGTAGCCCTTTCCGGTATTTGCGCTGACGATGATGACTTGGACTGCGGGCACCTGTTCCCGCAGGATCCTCACTACCTCTAGGCCGTCTCCATCTGGCATGTCCACGTCGGTGATTACCAGGTCCGGATTCAGACTTCCCACCAGCTTGACGGCTTCCGACCCGGTCTGAGCCTCCCCGACCACTGTGAACTGGCTGCTTTCCTCTAACAAAGAACGCAGCCAGTTGCGGAACTCACCGGCATCGTCGGCGAGAACAACCCGGTAAACGCCGATTCGGTCTGTGGCCAGAGTTCCTCCTCCTTTCCATGCGGTGTCCGGCAGTTTAACTGCTAGCGAACGATCAAGTTTGCCAAACGGCTTCCCCTGATGAAAGGACGCCGTTAGGAATCCTCCAAGTAGACCAGGGTAGCCTTTACACGGGAATGAACGCCCGCTTCGCCAGGAATCTGCAAAACTTGATAGATGGCATTGATATAGGTTTCAACCGATTTTTCAGTCAGTGTCAGCCGTTGGGCTATGGATGTGTTGTTGAATCCTTGGGCGATCAGCTCCAACACTTGCCGATGCCTGGGAGTCAGCTTGGCCGCTGAGGAGCCCCGCTTGGGTTGCAGGCTCTCCACAACCTCAGGGTCCAACACCACCATGCCGTCCACACTGCCCTGAATCGCCCGTAGCACCGAAGCCATGTCGGGGACATTCTGTTTCAACAGATAAGCCCAACCGTGGGTCTCGCTCAAAGGGAGGCTGGAAACGTACCGGCGGTCCTTGTGGACGGAGAGGATGACGATTCCAGTGTCCAGCCGCCTCTCTTTAATCTTTAGCGCGGCATCTATGCCGTCCATCTCGCCCGGAAGCTCGATGTCCATTATCACCGCGTCAGGATTCTTCTCGGCGGCCATCGCTACGGCGGATTCGCCATCGGTAGCTACCCCAACGACGTCAAGCCCCGGCTCCGCGTCAAGGGTATGGCGCAGCATCTCACGGAAAAGAGGTTCGTCCTCGACTATGAGTATCTTTAGCGGATCCAAACCATACTCAGCATAAATCTCCGGTCAAGCCTCATTGGATCTGGGAGCCAAATTCCCACCTCGCGCTCATTATGACAGCGGCCCATAAGCGGCCCATAGTCGTGTCTACCACATGGAGTTACCCCTATCCACCATCGTGCTAGCCCGTGGCGGGTAACGGGAAAACAGTATGTCAAAAACCGGGAGAAGCACGATGCCCCGCGGGAAGTTGCGGCGGTACCATTTCTTCAGTTGGCCTCGCAAGGCAATAAATCTGGCAGCAACCGAAGAAAAAGGAGAATTGAAATGGAACGGAAAAGATTCGCATCACCAGGGAATCTAGGGACAGACCAAAGAGGAATCACCGGCTTGGAAACGGCCATCGTGCTCATCGCGTTTGTCGTCGTGGCGTCGGTGTTCGCCTTCGCCGTCCTCAGCACCGGACTGCTCAGCTCTGAAAAGAGCAAAGAGACGGTACTGGGAGGCTTAGAGGAAACTTCGTCGACCCTGAGCATTCGGGGCGACATCATAGGTGACGCCAACGCTGGCAAGACGGCCATCGATACCGTCAAGTTCACCTTGACCAGCGCCGCCCAAGCCGCGGATGCGGTGGATCTTTCCAGCACCGGAGTGGTAATCACATATTTAGACTCGGAACAAGCTCTGAACTGCACTAATGGCTCGGGATCAGGCTCATCCTATTGTTTCTGAACCACGAGCTGGATCATCGGTTCCGGGGACTTGGTCGACCCGGGGGAGCAAGTGGATGTGACTGTCGACCTGTCTAACATGACACCAGTCCTGGGTTTGAAGAAGGAATTCACCATACAGGTAAAGCCCAATAAAGGAGCGGTGGTCATCGTGAATCGGACCACGCCACCGGAATTCAAAGCGGTCCAAGCTCTTAACTGAGCAGGACAACCTGGGGAAAATGCCAGTTCATGCCGCCGTAATTCGATCGATCAGGGAGTTTGAATCAGAGACCATGAAGAATCTATTAGATCAACGATTGATAAAATCAGCAAGGCTACACAGTGACCAGCGAGGAATCACCGGCCTAGAGACAGCCATCGTCCTCATCGCCTTCGTTGTAGTCGCCTCAGTGTTCGCCTTCGCCGTCCTCAGCACCGGGCTTCTCAGCTCGGAAAAGAGCAAAGAAACTGTATTAGGAGACTTCGTCGACCATTAGCGTAAGAGGCTCGGTTATCGGGGACTCCAACACGGCTAAGACTTTCATCGATACCGTCAAGTTTACTCTGAGCAGTGCCGCCCAGGCATCCGACACGGTGGACCTGTCCACCACCGGTGTGGTGGTTACCTACCTGGACCAAGACCAAGCTATCAACTGCGAGAACCCCCAGAGTTTTGACGGCGATGCCGACACCGCCGAATGTTCATGGTCCACCAGTTGGGTTATCGGCTCCGGAGACCTGGTGGACCGGGCGAACAAGTGGACATGACGGTTACTCTGACCAACCTGTCCCCGTTACTGCCTAAGAGCAGGGAATTCACGATTCAAGTTAAGCCGAACCAGGGTGCAGTGGTCATCGTTAATCGGACCACACCGCCAGAGTTGAAAGCCATCATGGAGCTTAATTAGGCTTACGCGCCGATCGGAGCCAACCGTGTCATTGGAAGAGATTAATCTTCCCCCGTCCGTCCCCCGGATCCTTCTAGGACCGCCCTCTTCTGGAGGGACCGGGGACGGATGAGCAGGCGGCGCCAAGAGATCGAAACGTCATTGCCAAGAAGACCGCCGGTGAGAAAGCCCTCCTCACCGGCGGTCTTTTGCGCGTCTTACCCGAAAGCTGGTGGGGCTTTTTTGCCGCCTTGCCCAACGCAAGTATTCGGACATCTGAGGGTTGGCGCGGATCAGGTCTATGGAGTGTAGCTCCTTGGCCAACGTGGTTTCGGAGAAGAGGGCGTGTAGTTGCCGGTGACAGGTGGGACAAAGCTTGGCCTTGGGTCCAAACCGCCCACCCTTGGCGC
>Ga0209554_1000713_pt1 | contig 27600 bp, 25 predicted proteins | sample MarorgKNORR_S2LV_5_FD_188221 | JGI IMG/M metagenome (GOLD analysis project Ga0209554, IMG submission 188221) | Marine microbial communities from the Southern Atlantic Ocean, analyzing organic carbon cycling - Bottom_A/KNORR_S2/LV (SPAdes) (version 2) | ecosystem: Environmental > Aquatic > Marine... | reverse complement strand
TCCCCGAAGAAGCAGCAAAATTGTCCAGGGCATCCTGAAGCGCACCCGCCTCCTCATCGGAACTCTCCGGACCAAACACCGAAACCGACGTCCCCGCCAATGGGTTCGTTGCGGTCGTCGTCGTAACAACGGTGGTGGTCGTAACAGCGGCGGTGGTGGTCGTCGGCGTGGTGGTGGCATCGCTACCACATGCACCGGCGATCAGCCCCAACACAAGTGTTGCTGCCAGGGCACCTGTCAATTTGAACTTCACTGAATTCCCTCCCTAGGTTGATCGGGCCAACGGCCCCGACACCGGCGTGTACCGATGTGGGGTCTGGCCGTCCTCGTTGCGCGCTTTGTAAGCGCTTTCATGATCAGGCTTACATGCATCGGCGGCAAATGTCAACACAGGGGCGGCTGACCGCTCAGTTCACCGGTGCCGTCGAGGAACGCACGATCAACTCGGTCGGAACCTCGACATGCCGTACCTTCTCCCCGCGCAGTACCTCCAACAGGAGTTCGGCAGCGAGCACCCCCTGTCTGGCCACTTCCTGGCGGACGGTCGTCAACCCGACCAGGTCGCTCTGGTCGTGGTCGTCTACGCCGACCACCGAGAGGTCGTCCGGAATCCGCAGGCCGAGGTCCCTGGCGGCGAGCATCACACCGAACGCCTGCTCGTCCGACATGGCGAACACGGCGGTCGGACGATCAGGTAGCTCGAGGAGCCGACGCGAGGCCATCCGCACCTCGTCGGCGGAACCCCCGGCTTCGACGACCAGGTCGGGATGAACGGCACAATCGGCCGCCTCATGTGCGGCGAGATAACCCTGCCGGCGAAGCGGCGGCACCACGAAGTTCATCGCGCCGCTGGACGGCATCACGATGAGACCGATCCGGCGATGTCCCAGCGACAAAAGGTGGGTGACCGCACAGCGGGCAGCAGAGAGGTTGTCGATCGACACCGAGGGGAAGTCGTCGTACCGGAAGCCCACCAAGACCAGGCGGTACTGCTCTGCCACAAGGGCGACGGCCTCCTCCGGCGACAACGCGACGTCGATCAGGATTATCGCGTCACAACGACGTGCCCCCGGAGCGTTCAGGTCGAGGAAGCGGGTCTTGTGCTCCTGATCGGGTAACCCCGACAAGAGGAGGTCGTAGCCGGCCAGGGTCAGCCCGCCATCGACACCGCCGACCACCTTGGAGAAGTACCAGGCTCGAGGATCAGGCACCCCGACCGCAACCGTCCGCGTCTTCCCAGCGGCCAGTCGGGCCGCCGCCGGGTCCGGGGTGTAGCGCAGTTCCTCGGCGACGCGAACAACACGTTCGCGCGTCTCCTGTGCGACATTCGGCAACCCCCGGATCGCACGGCTGACGGTGGCCACCGATACCCCGGCGGCGGCAGCGACATCTTCGATGCCCACCCTCCGGGCCCGGCCGCTCAAGACGGGGCCACCCAGATGACCGCATCGTGGGCTGTCAGCACCAACTGTCCCCCGCCGGCGAACTCGACACCCGGCGTGGCGTATACAACCGACGCCCCGGCCGGAATATCCACCTGGTTCGGGTCGGACGAGGTGTTGGCGGCCACGCCGACAGGCCCGCGTCGGTAGGCGATGACCGGGTCGTGGCCTCCGTCGGTCCAGACCACCGGCTCATTGACCAGGTCGGGCAGGGCCCTCCGGGCGGCCAGCAGGCCTGCGTAGCGACTGTGCCACGAGTCGGGTTCGCCCACCTGGGCCTGGGCGGTCTCGCCGTCGGCACGGGTTTCGGAGCGCAACCACGCCTCGCCGGAGGTGAACCCGTTGCCCACCCCGGGCTCCCACGGCATGGGCGTGCGGCAGCCGTCTCGGCCGCTGTCCACCGGGTCGAGCACCGCCTCCGGGGGTACCCGTCCGTCTACCAGGCCCAGCTCCTCACCCTGGTAGAGGACCGTGACGCCGGGCAGGCAGGAGAACAGCACGTTGAGGGCCAGGGCGCGTTCTCGACCCAGGTCGCCACCGCCGAACCGGGAGGGCGACCTCGGCATGTCGTGGCTACCGGTCGCCCAGAGAAGTCGCTCGCCGAGTAGGCCGAGAGGTGCGACCAGCGCCCGCCGGAGTTCATCGACCTCCCAGTCGACGTGCATCGGTTCGAACCAGAATCCACTGTGCATCCCGTCGCCGGGCACCAGGTCGGCCAGGCCCTGCGGGTCCCGGTGGTAGGTCTCGCCGAAGAGGTAGGCGTCGTACTCGTCGCAGATGGCCCGCCACCGTCGAAAGACGTCGTGGCTCTCGGGTTGGAACACATCGTGGCGGTGGTCGAAGGCCAGCCACTGTTCAAAGCGGCCGGCGACCGGATTCCACGGCGCGATCTGGGGATTGGAGCGCAGCAGCTCGTCCTTGACCAGGGCGCCGGCCACGTCGATCCGGAAGCCATCAACCCCGCGGTCCAGCCAGAATCGGAGGATCCGGTCGAACTCCTCGACTACCGCCGGGTTGCGCCAGTTGAGGTCGGGCTGTTCAGGGAGGAACAGGTGCATGTAGTACTGGCCAGAGGCCGGGTCGAGGGTCCAGGCAGGACCCCCGAAGTAGGCGATCCAGTTGTTGGGCGGGCCGCCATCGGTCCCCGGATCGGCCCAGATGTAGTAGTCGCGGTGGTCGCTGCCGGGGCCCGAGAGGGCGTCGCGGAACCAGGGGTGGGCGTCGCTGGAATGATTGGGCACCAGATCGATGAGGATCCGCAGGCCCAGGTGGTGGGCGTCGGCGATCAGGGCGTCGAAGTCGTCGAGGGTGCCGAAACTAGGGTCGATATCGCAGTAGTCAGCGACGTCGTAGCCCCAGTCGGCCATGGGCGACGGGTAGAAGGGGGTGATCCAGACGAAGTCGATGCCGAGCTCGGCCAGGTAGTCAAGACGGCCGCGGATCCCAGCGAGATCACCGATGCCGTCGCCGTTCGAGTCGGCGAACGACCTGAGGTACACTTGATAGCCCATCGTTCCGTGCCACCAGCGCCTCGCGTCCACTCCCATCTCTGCTACAGACGTCTCGCTCACTGGCTACTACCTCGACCGTCACTCTGCATCCGCCCGGTAGTCCGAGCGGAGGCCAACCTACATGAAAACGCTTACATTCAGAAGACGTGGCTTCCTTCGCCACCTTTGGGCTCCTGGCCCTGGCCGGCGGCCTGGTCGTCATCGCCACCGGACGGCGCTCGTCTTGACATCGGGGGTCATTCCACTGGCACACTTGTCTTCGGGGAGGTACCGATGATGCGACGCACTTCTATCCGAAGGACCACCCGGGCAACGCTGTTGGGCACCCTGCTGCTGGCGGCCGGGTGCGGGGGCGGCGAGTCGACGACGCCGACCACCACCACGGCGGCACCGACCACGACGGTTGCATCGACGACGACCACCACGACGTTGGCCCCCACGACCACCACGACGTTGGCCCCCACGACCACCACCACGGTCGCGCCGACGGCCACCACCACGGTCGCGCCGACGACCACCACGACGGTCGCGCCGACGACCACCACGACGGTCGCGCCGACCACCACGACCACGACCACCACGACGATCGTGCTGACGGACTCGTTCCGGGGCGTCACCGCCGAGGCCATCGAGGTCGGCCTCGCCTCCATCGACTTCGAGGGCCTGAACCGGGACTTCGGCCTGTCGCTCACCTACGCCAACTTCGGCCCCTTCTTCGAGGCGCTGGTCGCCGACCTCAACGAGCGCGGCGGGATCCTCGGCCGGAGGGTCAACCTGACGACGCGGACCTTCATCCCGGTGGGCCCGGTCTCGGCCGACGCCGCCTGCATCGAGTTGACCGAGGACGAGCAGGTGTTCGTCGTCCTGAACGGCTTTGCCGGACCCGGAGCGGAGAGCGTCAACGAGTGCTTCACCGACATCCACGCGACGAACCTCATCGGCGGCCACCCGGCGCCCGAGCAACTCGAACGGGCCCAGGCCAGCTGGATCGCCTACGACATCAGCTTCAGCCGGCGCGGCCTCGCATTCATCAACCTGCTCCGGGAGACCGGTTGGCTCGACGACCTCGGCCCCTACTTGCTCTACGGATCGAATCCGGACTACCAGCTGGTCCTCGACGACATGAAGGTCGCCCTGGAGGCGGAGGGACAGTCCGTTCCCGTCGTGGCCGTCAACGAGGTGACCGGCGACGAGACCGCGACGATCGCGTTCCTCGAGGTCCTGATGGAGAAGGCGCGATCGGAGGGCGTCGCCAGCTTCGTGCAGGTGGGTGAGGGCGTCTACAGCGTCGAGTACGTCATCGGCCTGGGCGACGAGTTCAACCTGTTGATCCACAACGGCGACTCCATCGGCGCCTGGGCGCAGGAACCGCCGCCCGGGATCGAGGACGCCGGGCTGATCCTCACCAACAGGAACTTCCCCTCCCGCGACGACCCGTCATGGGGTCGCTGCCTCGAGATTGCCGACGCCGTCGCCGAGACGGAGGTCAGGCCACCCGACGACCTGGTCGGCGACGAGACGAACTACTGGGCGGCCATGAGCAACGCCTGCCAGTCGCTGGCACTGTTCGAGATGATCGCCACCGCGGCGGGCCCCGACCTGACCAACGAGTCGTTCGCCGCCGCCGCAGCTTCACTCGACAACATCGAACTCCCGGGCTATGCGTTCGCCTCACTGGGACCCGGCAAGTTCGATGCCCGCGACTCGCTCACGCTCACGCGCTGGGACAGCGAGGCCTCGGCCTTCGAGGCGATCTCCGAAGCCGTCGACACCACCGGCTGAGCAGGCGCACCATGACCGGGACTGCGCTCGTCGCCGACGCCGAGTCGTTCCGACGATTCCACACAATCGACCTCCCGGAGCGGATCGCGGCCGGAAACGGCGCACTCGCCTGGGCCGACGTCGAGCCGCTGGGCTGCCTCGGCCTGCGCACCCCGGCCGGCAGCTGGACCTTCGTGCCCCGCGACGGCACCGTCCACCTGGTCGAGGGCGAGGAGCCGGCCGACACGGTCGTCGGCATCGACCTCGAGTCGTGGCTGGGGCTGATCTCCGACCTCGAGACCGGCCCAGGACTCCTCTACGGCGACCGCCTCGAAGCCGTCAGCGGCAACCCAATGCGGTTCATGCGCTGGGAGCCGGGCCTGCGGGCACTGTTCCACGGCCGACCCGTCTACGACCCCGACGCCATCGACCTCCGCGGCCTCGACGGCGGGCCGCTCGACACCACCGCCGGCTTCGCCCCCGAAGACCTCGACGGCGACGCCGCCGACGCTCGGCACTTCCTCCGCACCGCCGGCTACGTCTACGTGCGAGGTGCCTTCTCCCCCGACGAGGTGGCATCGATGCTCGACGATGCGGCAGCCATGGCCACCGAGGCCGTGCCCGGCGACCAGGAGTCCTGGTGGGGACGCAACGCAGCCGGCGACGAGATCCTCACCCGGGTGCTGCGTGCGGACGCCCGACCCCGACTGGCCGCCCTCCACGACGACCCCCGCATCCTGCGGCTCGTGGCGATGGCCGACGAGCCGCTGGCCGCCAAGGTCGAACAGGGCACGGACCGGGTCACGGTGCTCTGGAAGCGCCCCGACATGGTCGAGGGCCTCGGCGACCTGCCGTGGCACCGGGACTGCGGCATGGGCGGGCACGCCCTCAACTGCCCGTCGGTCGTCGTCACGATCTGCCTCAACACGGGCGCCCCCGAGGCCGGCGAGCTGCGGTTCCTGCCCGGTTCGCACCGGGCGTCGTTCCCGTTCATCGACGGCACCGACGTGGCGGCCCCGGTGGGGGCGTCCCTGCCGATCAGCGCCGGCGACATGACCATGCACTACTCCGACGTCATGCACGTGTCGCTGCCGCCCACGTCCGCCGACGGCCCCCACCGCATCTCGGTCCTGCTTGCGTTCGGACCGGACACGGCCGGCCACCACCGCGGCGAACGCCACTACAACGACGCCCTCCTCGGCGCCGACGACGGCCAGATCGAACACATCGGCCGCCGGATGGCCGCCACTGACTGAGGTCCCGACAGCCGACTCAGGCGGCGAGGCTAGATCCTGGCCGGGAGGAAGCTGGCCAGGACCGCCGTCGCGAAGCAGAGGGCGGCGAGCAGCAGGAAATAGGCCCAGAACGGTGCGACCAGCAGCACCAGGGCCACCAGGCCAGGAGCGGCAAGCGACCCAACCTCCCGCCACGTGGAGAACACGGTGGTCATCGGAATGCGTTCACGGGGCTTCACGGTGCGCATGAAGGGGATGTTGCCCAGGATGTCGAGGGCGCATGCCCCCGTCGCAGCGAACAGCCAGGCGGCGAGGCCCACCGGCCGGGGATCGCCGATGAACCCGAGCACCGTCAGGCCCAGGCCGATCACCCCGAAGCCGACGGTGATGACACGCCGGACGCTGAACCGCTCAGCAGCCCGCTCCACGAGCGGGCCGAGCATCAACATGGCGGCGGCGGTCGAGATCATCGCCCCCACCCAGACCGAACCCAGACCGGATTCCAGCACGTAGATCGGCACGTAGACGAAGAACGAGACCCAGAAGGTGCCGCGCACGACCGTGATGGCATAGGCGATGCGGAGGTAACGCTGGCCGAAAAAGCGGGGAATGCTCTGGAGCGGCGACGGTGCCTTCGTCCGTGGCGTCGTCAGCACCGGGTTCGGGCCGAGCCGCAGGATCCAGAAGAAGCCGAGGGCGGCCAGTGCCAGCACGCCCGCCAGCAGGAACGGCACCTTCTCGCCGGAGTTCTCGAACAACCAGATCGCGAGGACCGGCCCGATCGTCCAGGCCAGCCCGTTGGCGACCATGCGTCGCGACTCGTTGCGGACGAAGTCGCGTTTTTCGACATAGTCCATGATGAACAGTGAGAGGCACACCGAGAAGGTCCCAGCGGCGATGGCGACCATCCCGATCGCCACCGCCAGCAGCGGGCCCCGCACGAAGGTGAACAGGAGCGTTGCCCCGACGAGGGACATGAACGCACCGGTCACGACCCACCGGCGCGGCATCCAACGCTCGAAGCGACCGACGTTGAGGGTGACCATGAGGGCCATGCAGCCACCCACCAGGTAGGCGTAGGTGACGGCCTCCTTCGAGCCGAGGGATTCGAGTGCGATGATCGGCATGAGGCCGACCAGCAGCGAACGGGCGAGCCCTTCGAATCCGCAGAGGAGCGCCAGCGAACGGCTGGCGTCCCGGTCCAACTGCTGCAGCAGGTGTGGCCGTTGCAGGAGCATGGCGCCTCCAGGTGAAGGGGGCGGCGGCCCGCCCAGCGTGCGTCATCGTTCCACACCGGGATCCCCGGTGCGTAGCCGATCCGGCCCTCAGACGACCTTGCCCTCGGCGTCCTCGACGCCTTCGTACATGGCGTCGTTCTGGGCCTTCAGGATGCGCCGGTGCCACGCCAGGGACTCATCCGACAGGTCGGCCTCCGGGGCGGGCACGTGCTCGAAGTGGCCGAACCGGTCCTCGCCGCGCACGAGTACGGCGAAGTCCGTGGCGGCGACCGCCTGGCGCATGTGCGGGGCGATGTAGTTGACCGTCAGGCCCAGTCGCCAGCCGTCGGTCCGGTTGGGTCCCGAAGCGTGGAGCAGGCGGCCGTGGTGGAGCGACGCCTGGCCGGGTTCGAGTTCGACGAGCACCGTGTCGTCGGGGTCGATGACCACATCGGCCTCCTGGCCGCGGGTCAGGGCGTTGTCGGCGTCGAACGTGTCGATGTGCGCCACCGGGTCGCCGAGGTGCGAGCCGGGCACGAAGCGCATGCAGCCGCTGGCCTCGGTCACCGGACCCAGGGCGATCCAGGCGGCCACCTCGGCGTCGCTGTCGAGCCCCCAGTACTGCAGGTCCTGGTGCCAGCTCACGTAACTCTCGCTGTGCGGGGCCTTGGTGAACAGGGTCGAGCCCCACACGAGGAGGTCGGGTCCGAGGATCGACTCGGCGGCGTCGAGCAACGTCGGATGGCGGATCAGGTCTGCGGCGGCCCGGGAGACGACGTGCGTGTAGTTGAACTGGCCCTTGTTCCCGAGGGTGGAGACCCGCTCGTCGGCGTGGATGCGCAGCAGTTCGTCCCCGAGGGCGAGCGCAGCGTCGGGGGCGAGCACCTCGAGCGGGAAGCAGTAGCCGTCGGTCGTGAACCGCTCGGCGACATCGGTCATCGGATCTCGTCTGCCGGCACGGGCCGGGGCTGGGTGGCCTTGCCCTGGCCGATCCGCACCCTGGTGCCCTCCCGCTGCTGTGCGTATTGCTCGTCGGACATCTGGGCGGCGAGCTCGTCGAGGCGCAGCCGGTTGGTCATGGGGACGATGCGGTCCTCGTCGGCCATGCCCCGGTAGCGCGCTGAGACGGCGTGCTTTTTGTTCACCTGGTGTGGCTGCCAGAGGCTGAGGTCGTCGGGGTCCACGTCGCACTCGATGGTGAGGGCGCCGTCCCGCTCGGCCGCCTCGAGCAGTTCGAGGCCGACGGCCGTCCGGGCGATCACCCCGTTGGTGCCCGGGTCGTCGTCGTCTACTCCACGGACCGGGGAGCCTCCGGGCCAGGTGTCGGCGGCGGCGATGTCGGCGGCCTCGCCGATCCCGTCGGGGCACACCTTGCAGCGCCACGGCAGCTGCCACATGCTCGCATCGTCGCCCCAGAGGTCGAGGTAGTGGGCCTCCCGGACCCCGTCGGTGGTCTCGATCCGGGTCGGGCCGGGGCAACCCCGGCCCCGATAGCGGAAACCGGTCACGGTGGCGGGATCGACGTCGACGCGATCGAGGAAGGCGGCCATCGAAGCGGGCGGAAAGTAGCCGCCGCACACCGGTGTGAGCCAGTAGCGGACCAGCTCGTCGACCCGTGGGTCGTGGCGGGCGTGGTTGCGCAGGGCGGAGATGTCGCAGGGCTTGCCGATGAACGCGAACGGCTGGCCCCGGTCGAGCACGTCGTCGACGTCGATCAGCGGCGCCGTCGGGCCGTAGCGGGAGCCGGCGGCCTCCATGACGTCGGCCTGCGTGAAGCTGAGGTGGCGTTCGCCGAAGGTGGGCGTGGTCGTCGATGCCTTGGCGTGGAGCACGAACTCGACCCGCCGGCTGGCGAGCAGGTAGCCGGCCAGCGCCGTCAGCACGCCGCCGGTCGAACCCTCGTGGCGGACGACCGGGTCGGCGGCCCACGCCCGCACGATCCGCAGCCAGGTCCCCCACACGGGGTCGAGCGAGGCGTCGGCATCGACCAGCCGCTCGGGAAGCCCGTCGATACGGGTGCCGGGGCAGATGTCGTAGATCCGGTCGACGGTGGCGTGGTCGAGGTCGCCGATCACGACGGGTTGCTCGTAGCCGGAGGCGGTCTTGACGACCCGCACGGTGTCGGGGCCGGCCACCGACTGGCAGATGCCACAGCCGATGCAGAGCCCCTGCTCGACGATGGCGTAGAGGCGATCCTCGGGGCTCAGGTCAGGCATTGTCGGACTCGGCAGGGTCAAGCAGGGCGTCGCGCACCATCTTCTGGAAGAAGTGGACGTGGTGCTCGCTGTATTCGGGCGACGAGCGGTCGACCACGAACCGGCCCTGGGTGTAGCCCCGGGAGTGCAGGCCCCGCTGGACCTTCTCGCAGAGGCCGACGTCCTCGACGATGAGCACCTCCTTGATATACCGGATGAAGTCGCGCTCCTGGTCGGAGAGGTCGCGGTGCGCGAAGTAGAAGTCCCAGCGTTCGGTCGTGGTCTCCGGGCCGGTGGGCAGCACCTGGAACATGCAGAGGCTGGTGGGCCCCGGGTAGGTGAGCGGGATCACCGTCGGCCAGATGTAGCCGAACATGGCGTCCTGCTCGATGTCCGTACCGGTCAGGTCGTAGGCGCCGTTGGCGTCATCCCGGCGCTCGACGCCGTGGGTGAACGTGATCCCGCTGTCGGTCCACACGGCCTTCTGGGCGTAGTCGACCAGTTCCATGAGCGTCGGGTGGTTGACGTTGCAGTGGTAGCACTCGTGGTTGTTGTCGATCACGGTCTTCCAGTTGGCGGCGATTTCGACCTCGTGGCGCTCGACCCGGACGAGGTCGTCGAGGCCCGGGCAGGCCTCGCGGAGGTCGTCGAGGAACCGGCCGGTCTGGTCCCGGAGCGGGACGGCGTCGGGATCCAGGTTGACGAACAGGAAGCCCCCGAGCGACTCGACCCGGACGGGCTTGAGGTCGGCGTTGTCGGGGATCCAGTCATCGAGAGCCTTGCGGCCCCTGGCGCCGCGGAAGTCACCGTTCGGCGAGTAGCTCCACTGGTGGTACGGGCAGACCAGCAGCCTCGACCCGCCGCAGCCCTCGACGAGGGGATGGGCCCGGTGGCTGCACACGTTGTAGAAGGCCCGGATCTCGCCGTCGAGCCCCCGGATGACGACGACGCCCTGGTCGGCGATCTCTCCGGCGTGGTAGTCGCCCGGGTCCGGAACGTCGGTCTCGTGGCACTGGTACCACCAGGTCCGGTAGAAGATCGACTCGTGCTCGAGCCGGAAGACCTCCGGGTCGTGGTACCAGGACGCAGGCAGGGTCCGGGATTCCTCAGCCAGGTCGGCGAAGAGGCCGGGGTCGAGAGCGGTCATCCCCATCCTCCGAACTTGTTGGTGCCGACCTTCACCAGGTCGCCGTCGAGGCGTCGCAGGCTGCACGGGTTGTCGGCATCAGCACGTGCCCCGGTCACCAGGTCGGCGAGGAGCCTGCTGCCGGCCGGCGCCAGCATCACGCCGGCCCAGTGGCCGCAGTTCACGAAGAGGCCGGGCACCTGGCCGACGGGGCCGATGAACGGCGTGTCGTCGGGGGTGTAGCAGGGCTGTCCGCCGACCTGGTCGAGGGGCGCCCCTTCGAGCCCCGCAGCCAGGTCTCGGAAGAACGGCGAGATCGGGGCGATCCGTGCGACCGCGGCGGCGAGGAACGACTCGGGCACCTCGACCTCGTCGAGGGGCCCGGTGGGATCGGCGTCGGCGTTGGCGTGCGAGAGCCAGACGCCGCCGGGGACCGGCCGCCAGTAGGCACCGTTCTCGATGTTGATCGTGAACGGTGCGTCGGCGACCCCGCCGATGCCGGACCCGTTGCACGGCAGGAACGCCCGGTACCTCGCGATGGTGGTGATGGGCAGGCGCACGCCGAACGGCTCGAGCAGCGTGTTGGCGAACGGCCCTGCACAGTCGACGACCGTCGTGGTAGCCACCCGGCCACGACTGGTCGAGACGCCGACCACCGCACCGTCGTCGACCTCGATCCCGTGCACCTCGGTTCCGGTGGCGAAACCAGCGCCGAGTTCCGCCGCCGCGTCGGCGAAGCAGCCGGTGACTGCCGCCGGGTCGATCCAGCCTCCGTCGGCGTGGAATATGCCGATGGCGGCGTCGGGACCGACGAACGGGAACCGCTCCCGCAGCTCGGCGCCCTCGACGAGCTCGGATCGGACGCCCAGCGAGGCATACAGGTCGAGCGCCTCCAGCATCCGGTCCCGGTGATCGGGCCTGGTCGTGACATAGAGGTAGCCGGGCTGGCAGAAGTCGAGTTCGTCGGCGGCCGGCCCGAAGTGTTCGTGGGCCGACCGGTAGAAGTCGAGGCTCTCGGTGGCGAGGTCGACGAGCCCCGGGGATCCGAACTGGGTGCGGATCGACCCGAACGACTTCGGCGTGGTCAGCGAGCCGAGTTCCGGGCGGCGCTCGACCACGAGGACGTCCAGGCCGGCTGCGGCCAGGCGCCAGGCCGAGGACGCGCCGGTCACGCCTCCTCCGATGACGACCACGTCAGCCTGCTCGGGAATGGGGCGCAGCACGCGCGCAAACTACGCGAGATTCGACCGGTTCTCAGACATCGCCGGTGAGGTTTCGTTCGGGGGTGGCGATGTGGACGGCGAGGGTGCAGCCACCCACCGTCCTGGAGTTGTGACGGGTGCCGCGGCGCAGCAGGACGAGGTCGCCGGGTCCGTAGGCGAAGCCGTCGTGGTCGATGAGGTCGCCGTCGAGCACCAGGTACTGCTCGTCGCCGGTGTGCTCGTGCGGGGTGGTCTCGGTGCCCGGGGCCATCCGATAGACGTGGAAGCCGACGCCGAGCGGCTGCGAATCGTCGAGTTGGAGGATCGTCTCGCCCGACGAAGGTGCGCCGTCGACCTCGAAGGTCCGCCAGTCGTCCCCTTCGAGGTTGACGACGAGCCTTCGATCGGGGCCGATCGGATCCATGGCCGATGTCAGACCGGGGCCGGGCCACGGTCGGCGAGGTAGCGCTCGGTGAACTCGACACAGAGGCTGTCCTTCTCGGCGAAGTAGCCGTGGTCGAACGATCGGGAGCTGACACCGCGCTGGGTGCGCTCACACACCTCGTTGTCCTGGCTCAGCACCAGTTCGCTGAAGTCGACGACGGCACTCGGGTCGAAGTCGTCGGCCGCCACCGCATCGGCGTCGAACAGGTACTCGATCTCGACGTGTGTGTGGTCGGGGCCCATCGGGGTGAGTTGCGTGGCCATCACGCACGTACCGGTGATGTCGAGGAACAGGTTCGGGTAGAGGCCCGACGCCTGGTACGAGTTGGCGTCCTGTGGGGTCATCGTGGATATCACCGGCAGCGGTGCCGTGCCGTCGAGCGAGAAGCTGTCGGCGCCCTCAGCGAGCCACGTGCCACCGTCGGTCCGGGTCCAGTCAATCACGTCGCCCTGCTTGTGGAGCGGGATGATGTTGACCAGTTCGGGGTGCACCTGGGGGCAGTGCAGGCACTCGGCGTAGTTCTCGATGAGGATCTTCCAGTTGGCTGCGACCTCGCAGGAGGAACGGTGGCCGATGCGCAGCCGGTCCATCTCGAGGCGCTCGTAGGCCAGGGCGTAGGGGTCCTGGTCGGCGATCCAGTCCCGGACCGATGGCGGGTCGTCGTCGAGGTTGACGAAGAGGAACCCCTGCCAGTCCTCGACGGCGACGGACCGCAACGGGAACTGGTCGCGGTCGAGCTCGTCCTTCCCGACGCGGGGAGTGGCGACGAGCCGGCCGTCGAGCGAATAGCTCCAGGCGTGGTACGGGCAGGTGATGGCGGCGCCGAACCCGCTGCCCGATGCGTCGCAGAGCTGCGAGCCGCGGTGCCGGCAGACGTTGTAGTGGGCGTGCAGTTCGCCGTCGGCGTCGCGGACGATGAGGATGCTCTCGCCGCCCACGTCGACGAGGAGCCGGTCGCCGACATGGCCGAGGCGCTCGGCCCGGCCGGCGTAGAACCACTGCCGGTGGAGGATCCGTTCGCAGTCCAGGTCGAAGATCGCCGGCGAGCAGTAGTCGGACCCGGGCAGCGTCGGGGTCATCGCGATGGCCATTGCACGCCCCTGTCGGTCGGGTGTCGTCGGATGCTCGGAGATCGAGACTGACTGGCGCGTCAGTCAGCGTGTTCACTATAGTGCTGGCCGACCGACGATCGCCATCGGTCAGTGCCATCGATCAGGGGGAATCATGACCGCTCGCTATGAGTTCAACCGACGCCGCTTCCTACAGGGTTCCGCGGCCGTGGCCGGCGGATTGATGCTGCCGGCCTCCCTCCTCGCGGCCTGTGGCGACGACGGCGGGTCCGGTGCGTCACTGACCCTGGCCAGGCCCGACCGCCCGGTCACGCTGCCGACGTCCGTCGACCCAATTGCCGCCGGCCTCGCCCACGAGGGCGGCACGCTCCAGATCCTCAACTGGGTCGACTACCTCAACCCCGACACGCTCGCCCGCTTCGAGGAGCTCTACGGCGTCAAGACAGCGGTCACGACCTACGACACCGAGGAGATCGCCCTCAACAAGCTCCGCAGCGGGGCCTTCCAGCCGGACCTCATCATCGGGCTGACCGACTCGGTGCTCCCACGGCTCGTCGCCGCCGACCTGCTCCAGCCCCTCAACAAGTCGTACCTGTCCAACTTCAACAACGTCATCGCCGGCCTGCGCGACCCGTACTACGACGTGGGTGCGCAGTACACGGTGCCGTACATCATCTACTCGACGGGCATCGGCTACCGCGCCGACATGGACGTCGATACCTCGTACTTCGACAGCGGCAACGGCTGGGACATCCTGTGGGACCCGGCCTATTCGGGCCGCCTTGGCATCCTGGATTCGTACCGGGACGTGATCGGCTCGGTGCTGCACCGCAACGGCGAGGACATCAACACCGGCGACCAGAAGGTCCTCGATGCCGTCCTCGAGGATCTCCGCGAGATGACGGCGGCCACCAACCCCAAGATCGACATCCTCGCCTACTCCGAGATCCCGGCCGGCACGAGGGTCGTCAACCAGTGCTGGTCCGGCGACATGCTGCTCGGCGTCTGGTACCTGCCCGAGGACATCGACTGGAACGTGCTCGGCTACTGGCAGCCCGACGACATGGTCACCGGCAACGACTTCTTCTGTGTCCCCACCAAGTCGGCTCGACCGGTGCTGGCCCACGAGTTCACCAACTTCTTCCTCGACGTCGACAACGCCCTCGAGAACTTCGGGTGGACCGGCTACCAGCCGGCGCTCGAGGCGCTCCCTGCCAGCACCCTCATCGAATGGGAGTACGTGCCGCCGAACCTCGAGAACGCGCTGATCACCCCCGAGCAGTACGCAGCCGGCAAGCGCAGCGTCGCCCTCGAGCCCGAGGTCGACAACCGCTGGACCGACGTCTGGGCCAAGTTCAACGCCGGCTGATCCAGCAATGGGCCATCGGCTCATCGCCCGGTCGCCCAACCCATGAGGAAGCACGAGGGTCAGTGGCTCTGGGGCCTGCTGGCTGGCCCCGGCACGATCTGGCTGCTCCTGCTCTTCGCGCTGCCGTTCTACGGCCTGGCGTGCGTGGCGTTCGGCGAGATCGACCCGATCTTCCGCAACGCCGTCGCCGCCTGGAACCCGCTGGACTGGCGCTTCGAGAACTTCGGCGAGGTCATGGGAGAGATCCTCACCGGATCACTGCGCCGGGTCTTCGTGCGCACCTTCGCCTACGTGCTGAGCGCCGTCGTGCTGTCGTTCCTCATCGGCTACCCGGTGGCCTACTACCTCGCCCGTCACGCCGGACGGTGGCGCGGCCTGCTGCTGGCCCTGATGATCCTGCCGTTCTGGGTCAACTACCTGATGCGGATGCTGGCCTGGGTCAACCTGCTCCAGGTCGACGGCTGGGCCACTAAGGCGTTCTCGGCGTTCGGCTTCCAGTACAACTTCCTGGACGGCAAGGGGATCACGGTCATCTTCGGCCTCGTCTACGGCTACGTGCCGTTCCTCGTGCTGCCGCTCTACGCCTCGCTGGAGCGCCTCGACGTGCGGCTGCTGGAGGCGGCCCGCGACCTGGGGGCCGGACCGGCGAATGCCTTCCGCATGGTCACGATGCCCCTGTCCCGTCCCGGGATGATGGCCGCCGGCGTGATCATCGCCCTGCCCATGTTCGGCGACTACTACACGAACGACATGCTCTCCCGATCGCCCGCCACGGAGATGATCGGCAACCAGGTCGACTTCTACCTCAACGGCACCACCCAGCCACAGAAGGGCGCCGTCCTGGTGCTGGTGCTGTCGGCCCTGCTCGTCGTGTTCATGTCGTACTACCTGGTCACGACGATGCGGATGCAGCGGGAGCTGCAGGCATGAGCGGGCTCCTGCGACGTAGTCCGTGGCGCCGACCGGTGGTGCTCGCCACCTGGACATGGCTCTACGTCGCCTGGATGTTCGTGCCGGTCGTCATCGCCTTCGTCTTCTCGTTCAACGGCGGCCGCAGCCGGTCCGTGTGGCAGGGGTTCTCGCTGCGCTGGTGGACCGAGGACCCCAACGCCTCGTTCCTCCACGACGAGTCGCTCCACTCGGCGCTGCGCAACTCACTGATCCTGGCCGTGCTCACGATGCTCATTGCGACGCCTCTCGGTGTGGCGCTCGCCGTGGGCCTGGCGAGGTGGCAGGCGAAGATCGCCAAGGGCGCCAACTGGCTCATGCTGATCCCGCTGGTGACGCCCGAGATCGTGATGGGCGCCTCACTGCTGCTGGTGTTCTCGAACCTCTACACCGGCGTTCCGCTGGGGCGCCCGGCCCAGTTGCTCGGACACGTCACGTTCTCGATGTCGTACGTGGTCGTGGTGTCGCGTGGACGGCTCCTGTCCATCGGCCGTGACTACGAAGAGGCCGCACGCGACCTCGGCGCCACGGCCATCCAGGCGCTGCGCATGGTGCTGCTGCCGCTGCTGGCCCCGGCCATCCTCGCCAGCTTCGTGATCGTGTTCGCCATGTCGATCGACGACTTCGTCATCAGCAGCTTCCTGTCGTCGGGCGCCTCCTCGGAGACCGTGCCGGTCCGCATCTACTCGGCGGTCCGCACCAGCTCGACGCCGGCACTCAACGCACTGGCCTCGTTCCTCGTGTTCTCGTCGCTGTTCGCCCTCGCCCTCGGCATGTTGGGCATGACGGCCTACCGCAGGCGGCGGGGCGGCGGCGATGGCGAGTCGGTGCTCACCGAGTTCGCCAAGTTCGAGATGTAGGCCGGCACCGCACGACGGCCGGCTGCCTCAGTCCTCGGCGACGATCCGCAGGGCGTCGATGGGAAGAACGGCGATGAGATCGACGCCCTCATCGTGCTCCCGGCCGTCGTTGGTGACGAGGGCGTGGAAGGTGGCGTCGCCGCTTCGGAGGTGCACCTGGGTCGTGGCACCGGTGAAGATCCGCCGCTCGACGGTGACCGGAAGGCCGTTGACCGGAAGGCCACCCGAGGCCTCGACCAGCCGCACCCGCTCCGGACGGATCACGATGCGGCACGGGCCCGTGGGCGCCGTGCCGGTAGCGGCGAGCACCCGGTCCCCCAGTCGGACCCGTCCGTTGCCGAGGTGCTCGGCGTCGAGCAGGTTGGCCACGCCGAGGAAGTCGGCGACATAGGCGTTGATCGGCGACTCGTAGACGTCCTTGGGCGCCCCGACCTGGACGAGCTCGCCCTCGTTCATGACCGCCAGTCGGTCGCTCATGGTGAGCGCCTCCTCCTGGTCGTGGGTGACGTAGATGAAGGTGATCCCGATCTCGTGCTGCAGGGTCCGGAGCTCGACCTGCAGGGTCTTGCGGAGCTTGGCGTCGAGTGCGCCGAGCGGTTCGTCGAGGAGCAGCACCCTGGGCTCGAGGATGAGCGCCCTGGCGAGGGCCACCCGCTGCTGCTGACCGCCGGAGAGCTGGTGGGGCTTGCGCTTCCCGTAGCCGGTGAGCTCGACGAGGGCCAGCGCCTTCGCCACGCGTGTCGAGGACTCGTCGGCGGACGCCTTCGTGAACCGCAGGCCGAATGCCACGTTGGCAGCGACATCGAGGTGTGGGAAGAGGGCGTAGCTCTGGAAGACGGTGTTGACGGGCCGTCGTTCAGGGGCCAGGTCGGTGATGTCGATGCCGTCGATACAGATCGACCCCCGGTCGGGCCGTTCGAAGCCGCCGACCATGCGAAGGGTGGTCGTCTTGCCGCACCCCGACGGTCCGAGCAGCGAGAAGAACTCGCCGGCGGCGATCTCGAGGTCGATTCCCTTCACGACGGCGACGTCGTCGAAGCGCTTCTCGAGTTCGGTGATGACGACGTGCCCGCCACCTGATCCATCCACGCCGACACTGTAGGACAGGCACGGCCCGGGTCCGCCGAAGAACTGACGCATCAGTCAGTTCGTTAGGCTCACGGCGTGACCGACACCGACGAGGCCACCGGCCGCGCCGGCGAGCGACACCGCGCGACGGTCGCCAGGCGTCGGCAGGAGATCCTCGAGGCCACCTGCGAAATCCTGGGCCAACGGGGGTTGGCCGCAACCCGGATTGCCGACGTGGCGAGGCGCCTCGGCATCTCGACGGGCCTCATCCACTACCACTTCGCCACCAAGGACGAGTTGCTCGACGAGGCCTTCCGGTACGCCGCCGAGGCTGAGCTGGCGGTCCTCCGGGGTCTGGCGGCCGTCGATCTCCCGCCCCGCGAGCGGCTCGACGCCGTCATCGAGGAGTTCCGCCCCCGGGGCGACTTCGGGAGCTGGAAGCTCTGGATCGAGGGATGGGCCGAGGCGCTGCGCTCCGAACGCTTCCGGGCCACGTCCCGGGAACTCGACGAGGCCTGGATCGGCGTCCTCGAGGACACGATCGCCGCCGGCGTGGCGAGCGGGGACTTCACCTGTGCCAGCCCACACGATTCGGCGTGGCGGCTGTCGTGCCTCATCGAGGGTCTGACCATCCAACTGGTCGCACACGGGGGCACCATCGACCGCACCGAGATGGGCAGGTTGATCGACGCTGCAGTGTCCGCCGAGATCTCTTCCGGCTGATCAGGCCTGGTCCTCGATGGGCCGCACGTGCCGCAGCCAGAGTCCGCCGCCGATGTGGGGTCGCGGGTCGTAGGAGCGGTGCCCGAGCAGGCGCTGCACCCGGGGTGACCGGTCGTCGAGCTCGCCGGGGGCGTAGTCGAGCGCATTGGCCTCCTCGGGCGTGAGCCAGCCGACCACGAAGCTGAGGTGCATGGCGCGCCGCCAGCGGTCGGCGGTGAGGTTGGCCCCTCCCCCGTGGAGCACCTTGCCGGAGTAGACGAAGGCGTCGCCTGGCGAGAGTTCGGCCGGCACCGACTCTGCCTCGAACTCGTACACCTCGAGTTCGGGCCAGCGGTGGCTGCCCGGCACCGCCCGGGTGGCGCCGAGCTCCTCGGTCACCTCCTCGAGGCCGATCATGGCGCTGATCGTGACCTCCGGCGTGTCGGGCCAGGTCGGCGACACGTGCTGGAACCAGTTGTCGGCATCGCGGTGGAGCACCTGGGCAGGCTCGCCGGGGCCGATGAACATGACCTGTGCCGTATTGACCCAGTAGGAGCCGCAGTTGGGCAGCAGCACGACGTCGGCGATGGCGGCGAAGACCTCGTTGTCGAGCAGGTCGAAGTAGGCGGGGGTGATCCGGCCGAGGCTCGAGAAGCGGATGGTGTTCGCACCGACGAAGAACCTGCCCGCTTCGCCCATCCCCTGGTTGGCGACGCCCGGCTCGATGCCCTCGGCGAACGCCGTCACCGCACGAAGCAGTTCGTCGACCACATCCGTGCCGACCATGCCCTCGACGATCACGCCGCCGTCGTCGTCGAAGGCCTCGAGGACCGGCGCGAGCTGACCGTCGGCCGAGAGCCTGGTGAGTGCTGGTGGCATCGATCCCTCCCCCCGTCCGTGGAACCGTAGCCAGCCGCGTCCGCCAGCCGCTCGTCGGCTGTCCATATCCCGATGAATCCGATAGGATTTGTCAGGAATCAGGGCATTTCCGCCCGGAACCCCCACCACGGACGTGACCGACGATGTCAACGATCTTCGTGATCCACGAGAACGACGACTGGCTGCCTCCCTTCGCCGAGGCGCTCGACGCCGAGGGCGTGCCCTGGGAGGACTGGTCGCTGGTCGAGGGATCGCTCGACCTCGGGGCGGCACCGCCGGAGGGCGTCTTCTACTCGAGGATGAGCGCCTCCTCGCACACCCGGGGCCACGTCGCATCCAAGGACTACACGAGGTCTGTGCTGAGCTGGCTCGAGAGCCACGGCCGCACCGTCGTCAACGGACGCCGGGTCCTCGAGTTGGAGATGAGCAAGGTCGACCAGCATGCGGCGCTGCGGGCATTCGGGTTCGACGTCCCGCACACCGTCGCCGTGATCGGCCGACGCGACCTCAGGGAACGGGCCCGGGACATGGACCTGCCGTTCATCACCAAGCACAACCAGGGCGGGAAGGGACTGGGCGTGCGTCGCTTCGACCGCTACTCGGACTTCGACGACCACATCGACGGGCCCGACTTCGAGCATCCGGTCGACGGCATCACGCTGCTCCAGGAATACGTCCACCCGGCCGCCGGGTACATCACCCGGGTCGAGATCGTGGGCGGCGAGTTCCTCTACGCCCTCACCGCCGACACCGGTTCGGGGTTCGAGCTCTGCCCGGCCGACGAGTGCGTCGCCGACGACGCCGGGTTCGAGCTGTGCCCGACCGATGCAGGTCCTGCGAAGGGCCTGTTCCACTGGCGTGAGGGCTTCGACGACCCGATCGTCGACCGCTACCTGGAGTTCTGCCGCTTCTGGGACATCGGCGTCGCCGGCATCGAGTTCATCGAGACCGCCGAGGGACGCAGGGTCACCTACGACATCAACACCAACACCAACTACAACCCCGTGGTCGAGCAGGAGGCCGGTCGCTCGGGTCCGGCCGCCGTCGCCCGACATCTCGCCACGCTCGCCCGGAGGCTCGACGCCGGGCAGCTCGCCGGATCGGCCGGCTGACCCACGAATCCGGCGGGCTCTGACGCCGGGGCTAAGTTTCCCGGCCATGACGCTCACCGAGTCCTACACCGTCGGCCCGTCCGACCCCCCTCTTCGAGACCTCACGATCGGGGGCCTCCTGCGGGAGGTCGCCGCAGCCGTCCCCGACCGGGTGGCGCTGGTCACCGGGGTTCCCGACGTCGATGCCCGCCGCCAGTGGACCTACGCCGAGCTGCTCGACGAGTCCACCCGGGCGGCCCGTGCCCTCTGCGCCCGCTTCGAGCCCGGCGAGCGCATCGCCGTGTGGGCACCGAACGTGCCGGAGTGGATGATCCTCGAGTTCGCCAGCGCCATGGCAGGACTCGTGCTCGTCACCGTCAACCCGGCGTTCCGGGCACAGGAGCTGCAGTACGTGCTGTCGCAGTCCCGGTCGGCCGGCCTGTTCGTGCTCCCAGATTTTCGCGGCAACCCGATGCTGGCCACCGCCGAGGAGGTCCAGCCCGACTGCCCCGAACTGCGCCAGATCATCCGCCTCGACCAGTGGGACGACTTCCTCGCCGGCGGCGACGCCTTCGATGGCGACCTCCCCGACCCGGACCCGACCGACCCGGTGATGATCCAGTACACGTCCGGCACGACCGGCTTCCCGAAGGGTGCCCTGCTCGACCACCGGGGCATCGTCAACAACGGCGCCCACACCGCCGACCGCATGGGGGCCAGGGACGGCGCCGTGTGGATCTGCACCATGCCGCTGTTCCACACCGGTGGCTGCGTGCTCGGCGTGCTCAGCGCCGTGTCGCAACGCTGCACGCTCGTGCTCGTCGAGGCCTTCGACCCGGGCCTCGTCCTCGAGCTCTTCCGCACCTACGGCGGCAACCTCATGCTGGGCGTGCCGACGATGCTCGTCGCCATGCTCGAGCACCCCGACTTCGCGACCACCGACCCGTCCGACATCGAAGCGATCTGCTCAGGCGGCTCGACGGTGCCTGCACCGCTGGTGAAGCGCTTCGAGGAGGAACTCGGCGCACCGTTCACGATCGTGTTCGGACAGACCGAGCTGTCCCCGGTGTCGTCGATGACCTGGACCACCGACACGATCGACGACAAGGCCGGCACCATCGGCACGCCGATGCCCCACGTCGAGGTCAAGGTCGTCGACCCGGAGACCGGCGAGACGCTGCCGGTCGGCACCGTCGGCGAGTACTGCGCCCGCGGCTACCTGGTGATGCACGGCTACTTCGAGATGCCCGACGCCACCGCCGAGGCCATCGACGACGACGGCTGGCTCCACACCGGCGACCTGGCGGCCATGGACGAGCGCGGCTACCTCACGGTCGAGGGGCGCCTCAAGGACATGATCATCCGGGGCGGCGAGAACATCTATCCCCGCGAGCTCGAGGACCTGCTGTTCGGCCACCACACGGTCGGCGAGATCGCCGTGGTCGGCCTGCCGGACGACAAGTGGGGCGAGGTGGTCGCCGCCTTCGTGCGCCCGGCACCCGGCGAGTCGATCGACCGCAACGAGCTGTTCGCCCACCTGCGCGAGCACCTGGCGCCGCACAAGACGCCCAGGCACTGGTTCCTCGTCGACGAGTTCCCGCTCACCGGCAGCGGCAAGATCCAGAAGTTCCGCCTGCGGGAGCAGTGGGTCGCCGGCGAGTGGGCGGAGATGGCCTGAGGCGTCCCCGCCTCGACACTCGGCTCAGCGGGGGCGTTCGCCGTAGTCGCCCCAGGGCTCGTCCCGCTCGCGGATGACCTCCCGGAAGCCCTTCTCGTCGAAGGACTCGGCCCAGCGGTAGGCCTCCTCGGTGTGGCGGGTCATCCCGTCGAAGAACGTGCCGAGCATCTGGCTGGTGCGCAGGCCCATGTTCTCGAACGCCTGGTTGACGAGCAGCTTGTTGAGGGCCAGCTGGTTGGCGGGGATGTGCCGGAACCGTCGGGCCTCCTCCTCGACGAAGGCCGAAAGGTCGTCGGGTTCGCAGACGTGCGACACCAGCCCGATGCGGTGGGCGGTGGCGGCGTCGATGGCCCGGCCGGTGAGCAGGAACTGCTTGGCGTGCTCGAGGCCCAGGCGGTACACCCACAGCATCGTGGTCGGCGTACCGAAGATGCGACTGGGGGCGTACCCGATGTGGGCGTCGGACGCCATGTAGAGGAGGTCGGCGCACAGGATCAGGTCGGTGGCGCCGCCGACGGCCCATCCCCGGATCTCGCCGAGCACCGGCTTCGGGCAGTCCCAGATCTTCATGAACCGCCGGACGTTGTTGTTCATGAACTGGTAGTCGCGCACCGGGTCCCATGCGCCCTCGCGGGGCTCCGGCCCGTGGGCCCCGTAGGGCGTGTCCCAGCCGTCGCCGGCGGTCAGGTCGTAGCCGGCAGTGAGCGTGTCGCCCTCGCCCCGCAACACGACGGCCGCAACGTCGGGGGACTTCGCCGCCGCGTCGATGCCGTCGGCGATGCCCTGGATGACGGCGTCGGTGAGGGTGTTTTTCTTCTCCGGTCAGTTGATGGAGATGATCGCCAGGTCGTCGCGTTCTTCGTAGAGCACCGGCTCGGTCACGCCGCCGAGCCTGCCACGAACCACGCACCCGTGGCGACACCTAACGGGATCGTCTCCGGGTCCTAACATTTCCCTCATACGGGCCTCCGAGAATGTTGTTCAGAGCCGGACGACCAGGTGCCGAACCAGAGACCCACGAGGACCCATCCCATGAACAAGAGCATGCTGAAAAGGACCGCACTCGCCTCACTCGCCACGATCGTGCTGGCGACCGGAGCCGCGTCCCTGGCGGGCGCCATGCCATCACCGGCAACCGACGACGACCGCCCCTCCGCCGTCATCGACAAGGCAACCACGCGCATCGAAGCAGCCGTCGCCGCCGGACGCATCGACCAGGCCAGGGCCGACACCATCCTCGCCGGCCTCGAGGACCGCATCGCCGAACGCCTCGAGTCCGGCCACGAGGGCATGCGGGGCATGCACGAAGGCCGACCCGGCATGGACGGCATGCACGAAGGCCGACCCGGCATGGACGGCATGCACGAAGGCCGACCCGGCATGGACGGCATGCACGAAGGCCGACCCGGCATGAAGCGTGCCGGCATGGAACGTGCCGGCATCGGCGTCGTGTCCGACACCCTGGACATCGAACCCGCCGACCTCGTCGAGCGCCTCCGCTCCGGTGAGACGGTCGCCGACATCGCCGGTGACCGGACCGACGACGTCGTCGACGCCATCATCGACAGCGCCACCGAGCGCATCGAGTCCGCCGTCGCCGCCGGACGCATCGACCAGGCAAAGGCCGACACCATCCTCGCCGGCCTCGAGGACCGCATCGCCGAACGCCTCGAGTCCGGTCCTCCCGACAAGGGCATGGGCGAAGGCATGCGGGGCATGGGCGAAGGCCACGAAGGCATGCGGGGCATGGGCGGCATGGGCATGCTGCGACCGGTCCGGTAGCGGACCCCCGGTTAGCCTCGCTGGCTGATGCCCCGTCCCCCCTGCGCCCACACCGGATGACCGACCAGCCGCTGGTCCTCGTCGTCGAGGACGACCCGAACATCGCTGACCTGCTCGACCTCTACCTCGTACGGGCCGGCTACCGGGTCGCCAGGACGGTCGACGGAGAAGCCGGGCTGACGGCTGCACGGAACCGCCGGCCCGACCTGATCGTGCTCGACGTGGGGCTACCCGGGGCCATCGACGGCTTCGACGTCTGCGAGCGGCTCCGCCAACGCTCCGACGTCCCCATCATCTTCCTGACGGCACGGGACGACGAGGTCGACCGGGTGATGGGGCTCCGGCTCGGGGCCGACGACTACGTCGTGAAGCCGTTCAGCCCCCAGGAGTTGGTCGCCCGCGTCGACGCCGTCCTGCGTCGGAGCACCGGCAGCGGGCGCTCCGACGCCCCGGTCCACGAACTCGACGGCCTCACGATCGACGTGGCCCGCCACGAGGTCCGGGTCGATGACGTGCCGGTGGAGTTGGCCCGCCGGGAGTTCGACCTGCTCCTGGCGCTCGTCGAGCACCGGGGCCAGACGCTCAGCCGGCGCCAGCTGCTCGACCTCGCCTGGGGCACGGACTGGATCGGTGACGAGCGCACGGTCGATGTGCACGTGCGCCAACTCCGCAAGAAGCTCGCCACGCACCTCCGCCTCCACACCGTGCGGGGCACCGGCTACCGGCTCGGCTGATGCGACGCCGACTCCTCGTGACCCTGCTCGTGGTCGTGACCGCAGGCCTCGTGTTCGCCGGCCTCGGGACATTTCTCATCGCCCGGCGCAATGCCGGCGATCAGGCTGAGCACCTCGCCTTCCAGCGGGCCACGGCCCTCTCGACGGCCACGATGCGACCCGGCCTCGGGCGCTCCGGTGACATGCCGAACTTCTCGAGGGAGCGGCTGGCGATGATGAGCCGGTCGCTGGGTGTGCAGGACATCGGCGTTTTCATCATCGACGACCTTGACCTGCCGAGGGCCCGGGTGATCGCACGCCTCCCGGCGGGACTCACCATCGACCATCTCGACCTCGGCCGGTTGATCGAAACTGGCTCCACCAGCGGCCGAACAGCCGATATCGCCTATGGGGCAGCATTCGCCAGAGCCGACGACGACGACATCGGCCTCGTCTTCGTCGTGAGCACGGACCATTCGGCCAACCTGGGATCCGCGGGAGGATGGTTCCTTCTGGCTTCGGCCGGCACGCTGCTGCTCGCCGTCGGGGCCTCGATGTGGTTGAGCCGCCAGTTGAGTCGACCCGTCGTGGATGCCGCCGCGGCAGCACGGCGTATCGCCGGTGGCGACCTCGGTGCCCGGCTGCCCGCCCCTACGAGAACCCGGCCGGACGAGCTGTCGGAGCTCACGACCGCCATCAACTCGATGGCCGAGGGGCTGGAGCGCTCGCGTGGCCTCGAGCGCCAGTTCCTGCTCTCGGTCTCCCACGACCTACGCACGCCGCTCACGTCGATCATCGGCTATTCCGAGGCGCTCACCGACGGCACCGTCGAGGACGCCGCCGCCGCCGGCAGGATCATCCGCTCCGAGGCCGAGCGGCTGAACCGGCTCGTCCGCGACCTCCTCGACCTGGCACGCCTCGATGCCCACCGGTTCGACCTCGACCTGCGGTCAGCCGACCTGGTCGAGGCGACGCGTCGGGCCGTCGTCGCCCTCACCCCGGCCACCGAAGGCATCGACCTCGACGTGTCCATGCCCGACGCCCCCGTCATGGTCCTGATCGACGCCGACCGCTGGGCGCAGGTGGTCGCCAACCTGCTGGAGAACGGCCTCCGGCACGCACGCTCCCGCCTCGAGGTCACGATCGAGCAGGCCGGCGCCCGGGCGGTGCTGCGAATCGAGGACGACGGGCCGGGCATCGACGAGGCCGACCTCCCCCACGTGTTCGAGCGGCTCTACGTGGCACGGTCGTCACGTCGGCCCAGCGAGTCGGGATCCGGGCTGGGGCTGGCCATCGTCCACGAACTCGTCCAGGCGATGGGCGGCCAGGTCCAAGCCACCTCGCCCCCGGGTCAAGGCGCCTCGATCACCGTGTCGCTGCCCCTCGCCTGAGCGTCCATCCCGATGCCGGCCCGCCACAGGCGGTCATCACAAACCATCCCTGACGAGCACCTAACCGTCTCCTAACACGCTGCTCACACGGGTTTCGTACCGTCCGCCCCATGCGCAGACACCCCATTGGCAACTCATTCCCGGTACTCGTCGCCGGCATCGCACTTGCGGTCACCCTCACGTCCTGTGGCGGTGATGCGTCCGGGACAACCACCGAGGACAAGGTGGCCAGCCTCGCCACGACCACCGGCTCGACGCAGGTCGACACGGAGACTCCGACCGGGACCCCGTCCGACGAGGCTCCGGTGGCCGACACCTTCGAAGACGCGCAGCTGCTGTTCTCACAGTGCATGCGCGATGGCGGCTTCGAGGACTTCCCGGACCCGACGCCCGGAGCGACGGGAGGCCGGGGGCAGTTCGCCGACCTGGCCGACGCCGGCATCGACTTCCGAGACGAGGAGGTACGCCATGCCATGCAGGAATGCAGCTCGGTGTTCGAGGGCGTGGTCGGCCAGCGGGAGGGTCTCAGCCCCGAGGAGCAGGCCGAGCGAGAGGACACCCGACTGGCGCTGTTCGAGTGCGCCCGACGGAACGGCTTCCCTGACCTTCCCGACCCCGACTTCGGGAACGGTCAGAGCACCGGTGGGGCCTTCCGCAGCCTCGCCGATTCCGGGATCGACCTCCGGGAGCTCCGAGACGTACTCGGCGCCTGCTCGACCGAACTGGGCCTCGAACAGGGTGCCGGTCCCGGTGGCGGTAGGCCTCTGGCGGGTGCCGGTGGAGGCCTCGGAGGCGGCCGACCCCAGGCTGGTGGGCCCGGACAATGACCCCGCGCCGCGCGGTGTCCTCCGCCCTCATCCTCCTCGGCGCTGCGGCAGCGGCGTCCTTCGTGCTCTGGGGAAGCCCCGGCGGGAGCGCCGGTGCCGGCGACACCGAGTCGACGGCACCCGCGACACAGCTCCGATCCGCCTTGGTCGAGCGCACCAACCTCACCACGGTCACCGAACTGGTCGGAACGATCGGGTTCGGCGAGGAGACGAGCCTGCCGATCACTGCACGCGGAACGCTCACCGGCCTGCCGGCGGTGGGCGACGTCATCGGCTTCGGCGACGTGCTGTTCAGCGTGGACGAGCAGCCGGTCATCCTCCTGCAGGGCGAGGTACCCGCATACCGCGATCTCGGGACCGAGGTCGGGGAACTCGCCGGTGACGACGTCGCCCAACTCGAGCGGCTCCTGATCGCAGGCGGCCACGGCACCCCCGACGAACTCGGCGATGACGGCGTGTTCGATGCGGCCACGGCGACCGCCGTCGCCCACTGGCAGTCCGCGGTGAACCTCCCCGTGACCGGGGTCTTCGACGCCTCTGCGGTCGTCTTTCGCACCGGGCCCTTCCGCATCGACGAGGTGACCGCATACGTCGGGGAACGGCTCGGGAACGCCCCCCTCCGGGTGACCGCCCCCGACTGGGCCGTCGAGGCCTCGTACGATCCATCGACCGATGCCGAGCCCCTCAGCGGTGACGACGTCGCCCAACTCGAGCGACTCCTGATCGCAAGCGGCCACGGCACACCCGACGAACTCGGCGATGACGGCGTGTTCGATGTGGCCACGGCGACCGCCGTCGCCCACTGGCAGTCCACGGTCGGCCTCCCCGTGACCGGTGTCTTCGACGCCTCTGCGGTCGTGTTCCGCGCCGAGCCCTTCCGCATCGACGGGGTGACCGCATACGTCGGGGAACGACTCGGAAACTCCCCCCTCCGGGTGACCGCCCCCGACTGGGCCGTCGAGGCCTCCTATGACCCCGAGGCGGAGGGCCTGCCGGTGCCCGGGGACGGCGTGGTCATGGTCGACGCCGCCGGGCTCGAACACGCCGGCGTCGTCTCGACGATGACCGACGACCGGGGCCAGGGAACC
>Ga0209554_1000708_pt1 | contig 27702 bp, 28 predicted proteins | sample MarorgKNORR_S2LV_5_FD_188221 | JGI IMG/M metagenome (GOLD analysis project Ga0209554, IMG submission 188221) | Marine microbial communities from the Southern Atlantic Ocean, analyzing organic carbon cycling - Bottom_A/KNORR_S2/LV (SPAdes) (version 2) | ecosystem: Environmental > Aquatic > Marine... | reverse complement strand
GCCACAGCCGCGCAGGCTGGCTATCACGTTCAAACGTACGCCACATTTCCGTCGCAGATTCTGGGCGGTCCGGTCCACACACAGGTCCACATATCGACCGCTCCGACCTTAAGCGATGGTGACGATATCGACGTCCTGGTCGCCTTCAGTGAGGATGCCTTCAACAGCCACAAGGACGCTCTCATCCCCGATGGGGTGATCATCTACAACTCCGGCGAGTTTGATCCGCCGGATGGATCGAACAGCTTCGGTCTTCCCTTTGAAGAGATCGCTAAAGAGGTTGGCAACGCGCGGGCCTCCAACATGGTGGTGCTGGGGGCAATCGCCCCTCTCGCCAACTTCCCGCTTGAAGCGCTCAAAGCGTACGTCACCAAGCGATTCACGCGTGGGCGTCCGGGTGATGAGCAGATCGTAGAGGCCAACAGCAAGGCACTAGATCGCGGCGCTGAAGCGGCCGAAAAAAGCGGCTTCTCCCTCGCCGAACTGGACCCACCGATTCGACCCGACTACGACCAGATCATGATCTCCGGCAACGCCGCAATCGCGGTAGGCGCGGTCCAGGTCGGACTCGATTTTTACGCCGGCTACCCGATCTCTCCTGCCACGACCATCCTCGTCTGGATGGAACAAAATCTCGTCGGCGAAGACCGCTTCGCATACCAGGTCAGTTCTGAGATCGAGGCGATCAGCACCATCATCGGCGCCGGCTATAACGGCCGGAAGGCCATGACCGCCACGGCGGGACCGGGCATCGCACTGATGAGCGAGGGACTCGGATTCGCATGGATGGCCGAAATCCCATGTGTCGTCGTCGACGTCCAGCGCGGCGGTCCGGCCACAGGGCTCCCGACCAAGACAGAACAATCTGATCTGTTCGCCTGCATGTACCCTGCACACGGGGATGTCCGAATGCCGATCATCGCCCCGGGATCGGTAGAAGAGTGCTTCTACGCAGGAGCGCTCGCCGTAACCTGGGCGGAACGATACCAGGGTCCGGTAATTCTGATGAGCGAGATGCAGATGGCTGAACGCTCCCAGAACATCCCGAAACCCGATCTCTCCAAGGTCATAGCCACATCCCGAGATGTCTACACGGGCGACAACGGCTACCAGCGGTACGATGCGCACGAGCTCGGCCCGATGCCCCTCCCAGGGGGACCGGGCGCTTACGTAGCCAACGCCAGCGAGCACGACGGCATGGGCGACTCAACGCACCTGCCGATTCGTCACATCCGCGGCATGGAACGCAGGTTTGGCAAATTGAAGCTGTTGAACGACGGCCCGTATGAGATAGAAAACCCGGACGCTGCGATCGCGGTCATGCCGTGGGGCGGCTCCAAGGGAACGGTGAGGGAGGCGTACCTGCAACTTCGGGACGAAGGCGTGGACCTCGGCTGGCTTTACACCATGACTCTCCACCCCTTGCCGGAAGCGATCACAGAAGAGCTTGGCCGTAAAGAGCTGGTGATCATTCCGGAACTTAACTACCAGGGCCAGTGGAGCCGTCTCCTCCGATCAGACGGTTACAAAGCAACCTCCATCACCCAGTACACTGGCCTTCCTTTCAAGGTCCGGGACCTGGTTGAACAGATCAAGCAGTCGATAGAGGCGCACAAAGGCGGTAAAGTACTCGTATGAGTGATCGAAATCCTGAATATGACTTCAAGTGGTGCCCCGGCTGTGGCGATTTCGGCGTGCGACGTGCGCTTGAATGGGCCATGGAAGCGTGGTCCGAAAAGACCGAGACACCGATGTCCAACAGCGTCATCGTTGCCGGGATTGGCTGTTCGGGAAACATGGTCCACCTTGTCGAGGGTGAGCAACCATTTGGCATACACGGGATCCACGGCCGCACCCTGCCCGTCGCGTTTGGCGTCAAACAGGCTCGGCCGGAGACCAACACAGTTATTGTGGCCGGAGACGGCGACTTCCTGAGCATCGGTGCCGAGCATATCGGCCCGGCGGCCCAGCGCAATCTGGACATCACCTGCGTGATCATGGACAACGGCGTGTACGGCCTCACCAAGGGCCAGGCGTCGCCGACGACCGAGTTCGGTGTGATGACTAGCTCCACCCCGTTTGGCAAGCTTGAGGCGGCGATGAAGCCATTTGAGCAGTACCTTGCGCACGGAGTGACCTTCATAGGATCTCACTACTCCAGCCGTCCTCGTGACCTCGCCAAACTCATCTCAGAAGCCATGGATCACAGGGGCTTCTCGATCGTTCACGTCCAGTCGCCGTGCACGACGTACAACGACACGTTCGATTTCTTGAAGGGCAACAAGAAACTCGGGATCGCTCCTGCCGTGTACAAGGTTCCGGAAGATCACGACCCGACGGACAAGAGGGCGGCCGAGGAGATGGCGCGGGCGCCGGGCGTCCCGCTCGGAGTCATCTATAAAGAAGAGCGACCGACGCTGGAAGACCTTCAGAACGAATTGCGCAAGAAGGCACGCTCCCGCACTGCGGCGGAGATGGTGGACACCTACACCCTGTAAGCGGTCCGGGTGGAACGTAGTTCCAGGTAATCATAAAGAGGGGGCGGTCTCAGACCGCCCCCTCTTTAATTAACGCGATGTATGAAGGGGATCAATCAGATCGCTGTTTGACGTAATCGTTCAGCATGTCCCGGAGCGCCACCCGGCCTCGATGCAACCGGGCCTTCAGCGCGGAGATCGAGACATCCAGGATCTCGGCGGCCTCGGTGTTTGACAATCCTGCACATCACGGAGCACGACGGCCGTGCGCAGGTCCTCAGGCAACAGCGCGATCTTTGATTTGATCTCGCGGCTCAGCTCTGAGTTCAGCGCCGCCTTATCGGGTGTGTCTTCCCAGTCCGCAACGTTATGTTCCTGATAAGAGTCTTCGGGAGCGGTTTGCTGAATCCGCCGCTTATCCTTGCGGATCCGCATCAGCGCAGCGTTCACCGTGATCCGGTAAAGTCACGTCGTTACCTGGGCGTCGCCTCGAACCCGATCTTTAGCCCGGTAGGCGGATATGAATGCGTCCTGGACCACGTCGTCGTCGTCTTCCGGGGAGATCATCCGGTATGCGACGTTATAAACGAAGCTGGAGTAGTTCTCGACTACCTCAGCAAACTGTTCTTCGTTCATGTGTGGGACAACAACGTATTCAAGACTCTCGTAATTCTGTGGGGCCGCCATCGACGGCCTGGCCGGTTAGACTCTCGATGATATCTGTGATTGAGTTTAGCTTGCGACCCGCGTGTCGCACCACGCTGGTGAATCTATCCATGCCGTCGTAGCATCATATTCTGTACACAGCTGACAGGAACCCCCTCAACTCTGGGTGGGATAAACCATGTTGGAAGTGCGCACCGGCAGCGTCCGGGTGAAGTTTCTAGTGACTACGGAGATAACGGTTCATGATGTCTGGTGGTTCCTGGTTTTCCAGGTTCCGTCGCAAGGGAAATGATTCTGGCTCGGCCGGCATGCTCCCATGTGACGAACTTCGAGAGAACGGATCGGACTATATAGACGGCGAGTGTGAAGAAGAGATCCACTCGCGGATCATGGAGCATCTTGGGCTGTGCAGCGATTGCGACGGCTGGCTCAAGTCGTTGGCGATGACAGTAGGTTTGATGCACGACACGCCGAAGGTGGAAGTGCCGGAATCCACGATGGAACGCATACGAGCGATATCACGCTCCAAGTAAAGCGAGCGACTCCTGGAAGTAGGAATCCCCTGGTCAGGCGGGAGCTGAAGGCCCCGGCGTCCGGGGGATTTTCGCGTCCGAATGTTCGCCGTCCAGAACCTCGTCGAGGACTTCGATCCGTACCGCGCCCGGCATCCGGCGATGGTATACGTAACTGTGCAAAAGGATCGACATTGCGATAAACGTCATACCTGCCACCGTCGCTACGCTCATCCCGGTGTCGGTCACCGCGGCGAGGACGTTCAGGGTTCCGAACCCTATGATGCCTCCCCATGCGGAAGGGTGGGCGACTCGGTGCTTTATGACCAGCGCAATGATGATTCCGACCAGGACCGGCACAAGTGTCCCGGCCGGTGAAATGGCGATCATCACACCAACAGCCGTTATGACACCATCGCCACCGCGGAATCGCGTTAGGGGCGAATTCCAGTGGCCCATGATCGCGGCCACAGCCGGCAGTAGCAGCCAGCTACCCTCAAGCCCGACCCATACGGCGATCATGATCGCCAGAGCGCCCTTGCCCGCGTCCACAAGACCTACGACCAGGGCGGGGACGGCTCCAACTTCTCGAAATACGTTCGTGGCGCCGGCCTGCTTTGTTCCGACGGCGAAAATCCGGACGCCTCGTGATCTGGACACTATCCACGCTATCGGGATAGAGCCGAGGAAGAAAGCGACGCTGGCCGCCAGGACCAGATCAGCAAGTGTGAGGGCGTCTGTCATGAGGATCGGAGTATATATAGCGCTGAGCGGTCCGTCACGGTTATCCAGCTGCTAGCCGTGTGTACTATCCGCAACAAACTACTCATTAGGCGTCGGTTACCACCTGGTACGGAGCGGTGCCGGTTCCCCCCTCAATCTCGTCACGCTCGGCCTGAGTGAGGAATTTTGACGGACACTTGATCACCAGATGCTCCGTCACAAATACGCCCTCTTCCGTGTATCGGCCTTCGAGGTCGATCACCGAGTGCGGGTTGAAGAACACTTGTCCGATCTCCCCCGAGTAGTCAACGTCAAGGGTGTCGCCGGCATCGTCACGGATCTCAAAACGAGCGTCCCGGCCGTTTGGCTGCCTGACGAAAGACTCCTCAACCAGTTTTCCGGAGAGTCGTATGAACTTGTCCGGCGCCGTAGGTCCGCCGGCCTCGATCTCGGAGACAGACAGGTAGTAAACAGTGGCGTTATCGAACGTGGTGAATATGAAGTATCCGAGCGCGCCAACAAACAGCACCAGCGCCACCGCGATCTTCATGCGAGGTGTGAACAACGTCGTTGCCGTCGCCGAGGGGTTCGCTGACTCCGGTGTGGGATCGTCTGACTGTTCATCCGAGATCGGATCGTTGTACTTGTTCATGTGTCGTTTACTCTAACCGGCCAGACTGGCTTTGTGGTCCGCGCCAAAAACCTGGCCCTTGAGAGCGTCGATCTCCCTTGCGAGATCGTTCTGCTTTCGGGACACGATAAATATGTAGCCGAAGAACCCGGCCCACGTCACAAGATAGATGGCGAACAAGAACCCCAGGCTCCGTTCAAGATCACCCTGCTCCCGGTCCACCACGGAGGTCGCGATGCCGTTTTCCACGGTGACAGTGACGGGGGAGAACCGTTCCCTCAGGTCCGTGATACGCAGCAGTGACTCGGCCGAATCCTCTCCGAGTGTTGATACCCAGCGATCTCCGGATGCGTTCTCCAACCCGAAGCTGGTGGAGTCGTTTATCGACACCTCTACAAGCTCGCCGTCCTTCGTCGAGAGGACGAATCCGACCAGCTTTGTGTCCTGGTTCACCTGGATGACGGTGATCACACCGCTCGTATTGCCGTCTGACGACGCGCTTGATGCTGTTGCGGACTGTGCCATTGCGGTCCCCGGGATGGCCAGAGGTATAGAGAACAATGTGAGCACTACCAGAAGGGTGACGATGATTTTGCGCATTGGTAATTAAGCGCCTCCGGCCGGGGCGCTGCTGATTGGTTCCGCGGTGTCTATAGATGAAGAAATTGTTGGAGGTGGCTGGAGCGATATGGCTCGACGAAGCGCCATCACTTCGTCTTCCTGTTTTCGCAATCGGTATCGCTCGCTGGCGACGTAGGCGAAAAGTACTGAAAAGGTCAGTGTGGCGACCGTCAACGTCAGGCCTATCGGGCCATCAACGCTGCTGTCCGACTCCGACAGCGGCCCGACCACGGCAGATGGGTGAGCGCGCTCCCAGAGCTGCGCCCCGTAATAGATGATCGGTGTGTCGATCGCGCCCATCAGGCCGATGATCGCAGCCAGACGCCGACGCTGTTCTCCCGGAGGGAAGTAGGACCGGAACATCAGATACGCCACGTAGATGAAGAACAGGATCAGCGTAGTGGTCAGCTTCGCTTCGCCGGTCCACCAGACGCCCCATACCGGCTTCGCCCACACCATGCCGGTGATGAGCATCAACGCTGCGAAGATAACGCCCGTCTCTGCGCCCGCCACGGCGAGCCGGTCCCACTTCTCGTCGCGCGTCTTCAGATAAGCGACGCTGGCGACCGCGACCAGGACGATTGCGACCATAGCGATCCAAGCAACCGGGACGTGGAAGTAAAGGGATCTCTGGATGTTGCCCTGGTTAATCTCGGTCGGCACCCAGAGAAAAATCATCCAGAGGGTCAGGGCCATGAGGGCTGCGGTAACACCGAGCCAGATCAAACGTATTTTAGGAAGGGCCGTCATCGCTCGTTTTTGCTTCGCCCGTGCATCAAATAAGACTGTGTGCAGTCTATCACGAGCGCGCCTCCACTCCATCGCGATGTCATTGAATATCGGCCAGTCAACGCCATCTCGTCCCGATAACGGCCGATCAACTACAAGGTAATAAAAATAGCCGCTCGGCCGGGCAAATAGCGCCCGGCAGGGATAGCTGCCCAGCCGGGTCCGCCCGGCAGGGCCTACTCCTCCAGCACGTACTGGAAGAGGACTGCAGAGGCGATAACGAAGATCACATCGAACAAGATCGCTAGTTGCAACCAGTCGCTGAAATCGGCCCAGCTACCGCCGTTTACGACCACAGAGGTCGATTCCACAGCCGCCATGATTAATGGGATCGATGTCGGAAGAAACAGCAGGGGCAGCATGATCTCCCGCGATCGCACCCTGACCGACACCGCAGCGAACGCCGTCCCGACAGCAGAGAAACCGATGCTCGCAAGCAACGCGATCACGATCGTCTCGATCTGCAACACGCTGATGTTGAACAGCGCCTCGAACACCGGGAATATCACAATCTCTGCGATGGTGATGAAGATGAAGTTGCCGAGTACCTTGCCGAAGAAGATCAGTTCGCGGCTCACCGGCGTGAGCATCAGGCCATCCAGCGTGCTGCCCTCCGCCTCCGTCGCGAACGATCGGTTGAGGCCGAGCACCCCGGCAAACGCCACCGCCGCCCAGAGCACGCCCGGGCCGACGTCACGGGAACGAGATGGCGTGAGCTCAATGGCAAACGTGAAGATGGTGATGACGAGCAACGCGAACACGACGATGGCGAGCACGATGTCCCGTGACCGCAGTTCCAACAGCAGATCCTTGCGAGCCAGTGTCCACACCGTTCCCAGCGATGCCAGCATCAGGCGCCACCCGGTCCGATTAACGAAGGATCGCCGTATAGGTCTGTTACGTCTTCCGGCTTCACCTGTGAAGATGGTCGATCCAGCGCAATACGGCCGCCCGAGAGCACAAACACCCGGTCCGACCCGGCGATTCCTCGCTCTATCGAGTGGGTAGTCATCAAAACCGCGCGACCGGCGGCCCGGTGCTCGGCGATCACACCGTCCAAGATCAGGCGCGCCGGCTCATCCAGACCGGTCTCCGCTTCGTCCAACAGCAAAATCCTCGGCTTGTGCATGAGCGCCCGGGCAAGCGCCGCCCGTTTCTGAAATCCGTGCGACAGCTCCCGAACACGCTGATCCAACCTCGGCGTCAGCCCCATGCGGGCCGCCATCTCATCGACGCGTTCGGTAAGCGCCGGAACCCTGAACATCTTGCCGAAAAACGTCAGGTTCTCCTTTACCGTCAGGTCGCCGTAGAGCATCGGCGAATGTAGGACGGCCCCGAGCGACAGCCGGGCGACCTCGGCCTGCTTTGACAGATCACTGCCGTAAATAGAAATGCTGCCGTGATCTGGCCGAGTCAGGGTTGCCAGCACACGGAGCAGGGTGGACTTGCCGACTCCGTTTGCGCCGAATATCGCTACCACTTCGCCATCGCGAACGGTCATGTCCAGGCCGCGTAGAACGGCCGCATTACCGAACGACTTCTCCAGCTGGGTCGCTTCGATAGCGATTACGCCCGGCCCTGGAAACTTAATTTCTGGAGCCTCCTGTGTGGGAGAGGTCATGCGGACGGGAGATTGTGGTGGTCAAGCAGATCTGGATGCACGCCGTACATCGGCGCATGTCTACGTCCCGCTCGCAACGTAACGACCGGCACCAGAAGCCTCTCGCCAATTCGTACGTCACCGGGCGCGTCAGTGAACTTGAATGACCCCTCCTCGATACGCATCACGCTCACATCAGCCTCCGCCCCCACCTTGAGCGTCCCGAACTGGTCGCCGCGACCGACCGCATTCGCAGGTGCAGAAGTGGCAAGCCGCACAACCTCGTCCAGCGACAAGCCCAGGTGAAGGAACTTGGAGAGAGTTGTGGCAAGGTCGTACACCGGGCCCCGGACGTTGTAGCGATGGACATCGCTCGAAACCGTCGCCGGCATGAAGCCCTGTTCCATCGCCGCCTCTGCCACGCGGAATCCAAAGCTACCCGCACCGTGACCGACGTCAAATACGACGCCACGCGCACGCGCTTCGATCGCAGCGGCCACAACTTTTCCGGCGTCGGTGATGATGCCCGGAGGATTCGCCGTGAAGCTGTGGGTGACGATGTCTCCACCACGAAGCTTGCCGAGAATCTCCTCGATATCGCGGCTCGTTCCGCCGATGTGGATCATGACGGGCATGTCCAGGTAATCCGCCGCCTCGATAGCCCGGTCAAGCGCCACAAGATCGTTTTTCCCGACAATGCCCTCGGTCAGTCGGACCTTCACGCCGACGATCACATCTGAGTGAAGCTTTGCCGCCTCAACCGCCTTGTCCACGCGCGCCCAGCGGATGTCTTCCAACTCTCCGATCTCGTTGTCGAGCTGGCCCATCCCCGAGATATGAAGAAAAGCCAGCGTTCGGGCGTCCACACGGTCGATCACGTAGCGCCGGAATCCGGCCATCGTGTTCGCACCTGCCGACCCCGCATCGATGATCGTCGTGGCGCCTCGAGACAGCGAGTGGGCGTCGGCGTCGATCGCAAGATGGGCAACGCCCCACCACACATGGACATGAAGATCCACGAGTCCCGGCAACACCAACAGATCGTCGGCTTCGATCACGTCGTGCGTGTCGTTATCGGAGACATGCTCTTCGACGGCGACAATACGCCCTCCGGCAATCGCGACGTCGCGCTTCGCGTGCAGATCCTGAGAAGGATCTACAACTGTCCCATTCTTGATAACAAGGTCGTAAGTCAAGAGGCGCTCTCTGAATTGTGTGTCCGGCCTGAGAAAAATCACGAAAACGCTTGTCGCGACACGGAATTAAGATACGACCGTACCAAAGGCGACAACCATCATCGGCCCGCGCGCTCCTACCGGCAACCGGGGAGCAGCCCCGTAGTCATGCACAAAGAAGAAAATATGGCTCCGATCATTGATAATGGCGAAGTCATTCTCGTCGGCGAGAACTCGTTCATAAGGCTCAGTCGTGACGGAGGTGAGACAGTTACCGAGCGCGCGAGCCACTGGCGCGTTTTATGGACGCCGGCCGGCCCGGGTCATGTGCTGTTTTACGAAAGCGAGATGACCGGCGGGAGGTACGGGTCTACAGCGATAACATCGCCCTCGCCCGCTTTCTTCAGGAGAATATTCAGGGTTACTTGTACCCGCCGCACGCCAATACGGAACTGCCCGTCCACAACGCCGAGTTTGATCGAGAAGGCGACGCCCGCTCTTACTCCACCGAACTGATCTCGACCGAGACAGAAGACATCTCACTAACCTGGACGGACCTCCAACCCGCGTTCGTGATGCACATGCCCGGCGGAACCGGAGAAGGCCAGATCCCGCTGAGTGCATGGACAACATTCGTGCAGGCTAACGAAACCAGGATTACGTTCGATGGTGAGTTCGCAGGCGACGAGCCTTATGAAGAAAACCGCTTCGGCCGACCAACCAACAGCGCCGTCCTGGCATGGGCCGAGACCTGGTCCAGGATCGCTGAATAATCCCGGCTACCTGTATTCAGAACGCGAGAAAGTGATCAAAATGCTCAACCCGTTCTCAATCGAAATACCTCTAGAAAAAGTGATCGCACCGATCCTGCCGCTGCCCTGGTGATGAGTGATCCCGGCTGTGCTCTCGTCGATCGGTACCGCATCGGCGGGCGTAGCCATGGCACTCGCGTTGCGGTTGCTCACGTTTCCATTGCTATTGCTTACGATCGCGATGCTCGGCAGGGCCTGGCGTCTTGAGTTGAAGGCAACCGGGCATTTCCGCGGCTTATGGGCCGAAAGAAGCCGAATGGTGTTGCTCGCCTCGACGGTTATTTCCGTAGCCGTTTGGGGCATGCGTTTCGGCGGATTGCTGGGCCCGACTCCGTTTTAGCTGATCTTTCGTCTAACCGCCTACAGACCGAACCACCCGGCCCGCTCGCACGCCGGTCGGCTTGCCGTTCTCCAGCGCAACCTGTCCGTTGACCACCACCGCGTCGATCCCCGTCGTGTACTGGTGCGGCTCCGTAAAAGTAGCCGTGTCCTGGACCGTGTCCGGGTCGAACACCACGAGATCAGCGAAACATCCAGGCGCCACGTGTCCTCGACGGGTCAGCTGCAACCGAGACGCCGGCAATGCGCACATCTTGCGTACCGCTTCTTCAAGTGAGACGAGGTTCTTGTCCCGCCGCATCTCGGACAGAAACCGCGGAAACGTCCCGTACGAACGGGGGTGAGGCTTGCCAGCAGACAGCGGACCCTCAGACCGTACCGAGTTCCCGTCCGATGCGACCGCAATGAACGGGTCACGGGCGATCAGATCCACATCATCCTCACGTAGAGAGAACTGGACGATAGCCGCATCTCCGGCTTCGTAAAGCCTGATTACGGCCTCGGCCGGGTCACATCCCATGTCGTCAGCGATCTCGTCCAGTCGTTGTCCCTCACGGCTGCGGTCTGGACCGTACGCCGCCATCAAGACACGATCCGGCGAGCCCATGAAACTCTTGATATTCCAGTCGATCCCTTCCCTGAGACGGGTACGGAGATCGGAATCTTCCATGATCTCTAGAGTTGTGGTTCGCCCACCCGCGAGCGCCCAACGCGGGAACACTCCACCGGTTAACGACGTGCTCGAGGCTATATACGGGTACTGATCGCCCGCCACATCGATCCCCTCGCGCCGGGCACGCGCCTGCAACTCAAGGACTTCCTCGGCCCGGCCCCACGTCAGTGGCCCCTTGACCTTCACGTGCGACATCTGGATGCGGCCGCCGGTACGTCGTCCGATCTCGATCGCTTCATTCACGGCGACATGCAACCCGACGCTGTCGTTTGATTCGGACCGGATGTGGCTTGAGTACAGCACCCCGCGTGAGGCAGCCTCCTGCGCCAACTCCACCACCTCGTCTGTGAGCGAATAGCTGCCCGGCGCGTAGAACAGTCCCGTGGCGAACCCCATCGCCCCGGCCTCTATGCTTTCCGCAACCAGCCGCTTCATGTGTTCGAGTTCTTCTAGCGAGGGCGCACGGGCGTCCATCCCAAGGACGTTGGTGCGCACCGTGCCGTGGCCCACCTGAAACGCCTGGTTGATCACGCCCTTCGCCTTCTCCTGAGCGTCGAGATATCCGGCGAAATCGGTCCAATCAGGGGTGAACTCGGCCCCGGCGGTGAAGAAACGATTTTCCAGCGCTTCACGTGCCGCCTCAGATTGCAGCGGGGCACACGGACTCATGCCGCAGTTACCGTTCAACTCCAGCGTCACGCCCTGCGTTAGCTTGGAGTCGGCGAGGGGATCGATCAAGAACGACATGTCACTGTGGCAGTGGAGGTCGATGAACCCTGGAGTTACCACGCGACCGGTGGCGTCGATGGTTTGGGCCGCTTCGCCATCGAAACTGCCGACGACCGTGATGCTGTCGCCCGTCACCCCTACGTCGGCGGCGTAACCGGGCGCGCCCGTTCCATCGATAACGGTCCCGTTCTTAATCAACAGGTCAAACATTCACCAATTCCTCGGATTAATCTTGGAGATTCGTGATGAGCCGGGCGGTTGACGGCTTTCATTGCTCCAAAAACGATCGCGTATCTGAGATTGCGGCCAGTCTAAGTCCGACCGCTGGCGACGTGACAATTGGAGAAGTACACTCGATCCGCCCATTTACATTCCGTAACACAACCACGTTTCCGACATTAAGGCCCCACGGGGCCCTGGGAGAACACGAATGAAATTTGTCAGGTACTCGGCCGGAGGCCACGCCACATACGGAATCCTTGACGGGGACACCGTAATTGAAATCTCCGGCCCGCCGACCGGACGGTACACCGAGACCGGCGCCAGCGCACCCCTTTCTTCGGTCCAACTGCTCGCTCCGATCATCCCCGGCGACGTGTACGCAATGGCCGTGAACTTCAAGTCACACACAGGCGGAGCGCCTGCGCCGACCCAGCCTGAGCCATTCCTCAAACCTGCAAGTTCTATCTGCGGAACTGATAGCACGATCACCCTCCCGGCCAACGCTGGCAAGGTGGACGAAGAGGGCGAGATGGTGGTCGTAATCGGCCGCCGAATGCGCAACGTCTCCGTTGAAGACGCCCTGAGCTACGTGATCGGCTACACAATCGGCCACGACATCAGCGCACGAGAGTGGCAGGCCGGAGACACTTCATGGTGGCGCGCTAAGGGAAGTGACAGCTTCTCGCCCATCGGCCCCTTCATCGAAACCGACTATGACCCGAACGGCAAGAATATCGTGGTCACCGTAAATGGCGAAGAGGTCCAGAACTGCAACACAGAAGAGATGATCTTCAACACGCAGGAATGCCTGTCCTTCATCTCCCGGACCAATACGCTGGAGCCGGGAGATATCGTCTTCACAGGAACGTCCGGCGTGACATCCCGCCTTCAGAGCGGCGACGACCTGGTAACGAAGATTGACGGCCTCGGGGAGCTCCACAATACGATTTCTGACTAATCCAGACATCGTGATAGCCGTTTGACAACGCACAACACGGCACGCGAAAAGGCCGCATCGGACTACCCGGTGCGGCCTTTTCTATCTATCGGTTAGCTGATACTAGCCCAGTCGCTCAAGAAGAGATCGTGTCCGCCAGTCCACCGACCGTCAGCCAGTAGAAGATCAGGTACGCGCCCGCAAGCAACAGCAGTACCGCCGATGCCGGTTGCACATACGGCATCGCCTTTCGCACCCACTTGATCATGACGCCCTGGAAAAGGGCAACGCTGAGCGTCAGTACGGCAAACAGCGTCGCCATGCCCAGCGCGTACGAGACGAACTGCGATGCGCCAAACAGGAAACTCCCGGTTGCTGAACTCGCCACCACTGCTAGGAAGAGCGGGAGCGTACAACCGAGCGACGCTACGGCGTAGCTAACGCCGAATAAGAAGTAGCCGATGAGAGTCGTGTCCCGGGGGTCGCCGATCTTCGCCCCCGTGCTCTGGGCGAAGCTGTTGTACAACTTTCCGCCCGCAAGAACGTACGCCGCCGTGCCACCCATGACGATGCCGATGCCGAGTCCGATCCAGTCGAAATACTGCACGATCGACGTCGTAACCGAAGTGACCACAACACCGACGATGCCAAACAAAAGAATGAAGCCGAGACCGACCGCAACGCTCACCGTACCGGCCCGGGCCATCCTTCGATCCAGCCGGACCGACTCGTCCCCGTTGTCGGTGCCTATGTAAAGACCCAGATAGGCGGGCAGCATCACAAATCCGCAGGGATTGACCGTTGCGACCATGCCAACGGTGAATGCGAAGCCAAGTGGAAGCAGACTGCTGAGGCTGTCTACCTGGCCCTCAGATTGGCCCTGTAGACTGAGCACGTTCGATGTGACGAACCCACCATCACGCCAGATGAATCCGGCGGCCGTCGCAAATCCGAGAACGCCTGCTGTGAGCAACACGGGCCAGAGGTAACTTCTCCAGACTGACGGTTGATTAAGTGCGATCGCTTCCATTTAATGTTCCAACTCTAACTTCCTTCTCGTCATGAGGGCTGCCGGCCGGTGGCCCGTGCGATTTGAAGCTACTTACTGATTCTACGTTGAGAACCAGGTACCGGGATGCACGCGGAATGCGGGAAATCGCATAATCCAGACGACACTTTTCTGAGACTTCGTGTTCGACCCGGTGTGTACGTCTTGACCCTTCCTCTTACATCTCAGATGCGGAAGGGCCTGGAATCGACGCGCCATGGATTCCTCCTGTCGGTTGGAATGGCGGTTACGAACAAGGTGCCTGTAAGGCGAGCCCATCAAGAAGCGCCAATGCTCCCGGGGATGCCTGAGGAGCAAACTCGTGATCGTCCGTTAATTCGGGCGCACCTGGCGCTCGACGGCAAGCGCACCTGGGAACTTTCAGCACATCTGCACGCCTGGTCGATAGATCCGATATGGCCGGTCGTCGCGGAAGACATCGGCCACGACGAGCCCGTCGTCGCGCGTGTTGGATCACCCTCGAACCCGGGAATTCCCTTCGAGATGCTTCAGTCGACGGGTGCGCGGCTCATTGCCATCGTCCCGGACGAAAGCGACGATTCCCTCATCTCCGCGGCCGCGGCGGGTGCGTGGGCTGTGGTGACGGAAACCGATGCCCACGTGACGCTCGCTGGCGTCGTTCGTGAGGTACATGAAGGACGGTGTCCCCTCCTTGAGGTGGCGGCTAAACGGACCGGGGTGGCGTTCGCCATTCTCGCCATGTTGCGAGAGGCGTGGAGTAAGAACTCCGCCTTAAGTTCGCCAAGCCCTCTCAGCGAGCGGGAGGTCCGCATGTTGAGGATGGTGTACGAGGGCATGACGAACAAAGTGATCGCGCAGCGCCTCACGCTGACCGAGCAGACCGTTAAAAATTACCTCTCCATGGTGTTTGAGAAGATGGGGACGCGCAGGCGTGCACAGGCGGCGACAAAGGCACTTGAGTATGGGTGGCTGCGGGAAGACGAAACACAGCCTGAACCGTAACCTCGCCGCTCCTTGTCTCGTGGTATGATTTAGCACCTCTTCCGGGAGTGGATTGCGAACGCATCTGCCCCGGTCGTTTTGTGCGCGCCCGTGAGCGTTTCACAGACAACCAGATGCTCCGGAGCAGCAACACTTACCGATGACGACTACACAAACTCCGGCGGATCAGAGCCCGCCAATTACCTTGCGCGGGCTGCTTGAAGCCGGCGCCCACTTCGGCCACCCAACCAAGCGGTGGCACCCGAAGATGAAGCCATACATCTTCACCGCCCGCAATAAAATCCACGTCTTTGATCTAGCAAAGACCATGGAAAAGCTTGATATCGCCGCTAACTTCATTGAGAAGACGGTCGGGGAAGGCGGGCAGGTGATGCTCGTCGGAACCAAAAAGCAGGCGCAAGAAGCAATCTCAGACGTCGGTTTGCAGACCCGCTCGCTGTACGTCAACCAGCGCTGGCTCGGCGGCATGCTGACCAACTTCCAGACCATCCAGAAGCGGATTGAATACGTCATCCGCCTCGAGGAAGAGATCGCACACGGAACCCTCCAGGCGGCGACCAAGCGCGAGGCGCAGAAAGCTGCAACAGAGGTCACCCGTCTCAACAAATTCCTGGGCGGCATCAAACAGATGACCACGCTGCCTCAGGTCCTATTCATCGTCGACATCGGAAAAGAAAATATTGCAGTTGCCGAGGCCAAGAGGCTCGGGATTCCGATCGTCGCCATCGTGGACACAAACTGCGACCCGACGGGCATCGACTACCCGATCCCCGCAAACGACGACGCAATTAGAAGCGTTCGCATCATTACGGAGCGCATCGGCAAGGCCATTGTCGACGGCAACGAGGCGCGCCAGGCGCGGGTCGCGGAGCAGATGGCTCTCAATGCCGAGATAGAAGAACAGGAAGAGGCCGCACGTCGCGCCGCACAGGCGGAAGCCGCGGCTCGGCAAGCGATAGCGGAGGCCGCGAAGCGCGAGGCTGACGAGGTCGCCGCAGCCCAGGCCGCAGCGACAAAAGCAGCGGAATCTGCTGCTGAGGCCGACGCCCCTGCAGCTGAGGCCACCACGGAAGCACCTGCGGCGGATGCACCCTCTGATGAAGCGTCCCTAGAGGCCCCAGAAGCCGAGACTTCTGAAGCCGAGGCAGCTCCAGAGGCATCAGAAGCCGCACCTGAGACCGAAGCGGAAGCTCCGGCAGCTGAGGAAACGACGGAGGCGGAAGCCGAGCCCGAGGTGGCTCCTGAGGCTACATCAGAGGAAGCCGAGGAGACTACAGAAGCTCCGGCAGCTGAGGAAACGACGGAGGCGGAGGCTGAGCCCGAGGTGGCTCCTGAGGCTACATCAGAGGAAGCCGAGGAGACTCCGGAAGCTCCGGCAGCTGAGGAAACGACGGAGGCGGAGGCTGAGCCCGAGGCGGCTCCTGAGGCTACATCAGAGGAAGCCGAGGAGACTACAGAAGCTCCCGAAGCCGAGGCTTCAACTGAGACATCTGACGATGCAAAGGACGAGACCGTCGACAAGACGGCCGAGTAACAATCGATAACAACCTCGCCCGCCTGAGAGTGGACGGGCGAGGACGCAATTAACTGAACACAGAGGTCACAGGGTACTTGGACATCACAGCAGCAATGGTGAAGTCGCTTCGGGAGCTAACCGGGGCAGGGATCATGGACTCCAAACGCGCCCTCGAAGAGGCGGACGGAAACGAAAAAACCGCCATCGACCTCCTCAGGGAGAAGGGGCTTGCCTCCGCCGCAAAACGTGCGGGACGCGCGACGTCTGAAGGCGTCATCGAGAGTTACATCCACAGCGGCAACCGCGTAGGCGCTCTCGTACAACTCTCGTCCGAAACCGACTTCGTCGCCCGTACCGATGAGTTCAGCAAGCTGGCGAAGGAACTCGCCATGCAGGTGGCGGCGATGAACCCGAAATTCGTTGACCGGGATTCCGTCCCGGAAGACGCCGATGAAGTCTCTGACGATGAACTGCTCATGGAGCAGGCTTACATCCGCGACCCGGGACAGACAATCAGAGACCTTGTTAGTGCCCTCGCCGCCAAGACCGGCGAGAACGTCCACGTGGGCCGATTTGCCCGCTACGAACTCGGAGAGTAAAACCAACCGGGGCACAATAGACTTCATTCAGGATCTCATCCCAAACGTTTTCGGCCAGACAAATCCGGGGGGAGCCAGTGACGACGTATAAACGTGTCCTGCTCAAGTTGAGCGGTGAGTCGCTCAAAGGGGACCGTGAATTCGGCCTCGACCCGAACGCCCTCCGTTACGTGGCCGAACAGGTTACCGAAGCCGCTGATACAGGCCTCCAGATTGGCATAGTGGTCGGCGGCGGTAACATCTGGCGCGGCGCTGACTACGAAGCCGTAGGCATGGACCGCGCCACTGCTGACAACGCCGGCATGCTCGCCACGATCATCAACGCGCTGGCGGTACAGGACGCGCTGGAACGCAACGGTCTGGAGGTGCGCACGCAGACCGCCATCAGCATGTCGGCGATAGCAGAGCCGTACATCAGGCGTCGCGCCATCCGGCACTTTGAAAAAGGCCGGCTGGTGATATTTGCCGGTGGCACGGGCAGCCCCTATATGTCCACCGATACTGCGGCCGCGCTCAGAGCACTGGAAGTCGGCGCAGATGCGCTGTGGATGGCCAAGAACAACATAGACGGCATCTACACATCGGACCCAAACGTAGATAAATCAGCTTCCAAACTCGGCCACATGACTCATCTTGACGCTCTGCAACGCCGAGTTGGCGCGTTGGACGCAACTGCACTCTCCATGTGTATGGACAACGGACTGCCGATCGTTGTGTTTGACCTGTTCAGTCCGGGTAACCTCTTGCGGATACTGCGCGGGGAAGAGATCGGTACATTGATTTCGGATACCGTGCCTGTATAAGTCAAATAAGCGAAGATCGTTACCAGAAGGGCCGTACGCGGTTCAGTTCATCTAGACTGGCATAAACGAAGGGAATCGGGATGACCACGGAGATCCTTGAGGACGCTCGAAGGCGAATGCAGGGCGCGATAGACGCACTTAATCGAGACCTCGCTGGATATCGAACGAACCGTGCCTCCCCGGCCCTCGTAGAGAACATCATGGTGGACTACTACGGTGTGCAGACCCCCCTCAACCAGGTCGGTTCTATCAGCGTCGGCGACGCTCGCCTGCTCGTGATCCAGATTTATAATGCGGCGGCAGTCCAGGGCGCTGAACGTGCGTTGCGGGATGCTGATCTGGGAATGAACCCGCAGGTAGACGGCCAGACCATTCGATTGGTCCTCCCTGTACTGACCGAAGAACGCAGGCGCGACCTCGTACGCCAGATGGGTCGTCGGGTTGAAGAGGCCAAGGTCGCTGCCCGAAACGTTCGCCGGGGCGCGCAAGATTCTTTGCGGACAATGGAAAAAGACGGCGAGGAATCGCAGGACGTAGTACGTCGTGCGCTCGCCACACTCCAGGACCACACGGACGCGACCGTGGACGAGATTGATGCGGCGAGCAAGAAGAAAGAGGAGGAGGTGATGGAGGTTTAACCCTCCATCATTGGGAACCTCCAGTGATCGTTTCTCCGCGCTCCTCATCCCACAACTCTCCATCTGAAAGTTCGCCATCCAGCGACCCGTCGGTGTCTTCAGGCGACGAAAGAACGAGGCCCAGGCACGTCGCAATCATCATGGACGGCAACGGTCGCTGGGCCTCCCAGCGCAGCCGCCCGCGTGCTGACGGACATCGGGCCGGCACCGAGAACGTGCGCTCGGTCATCTCCAGGCTCGTCGAACGCGGGGTCGGATATGCGACCCTGTTCGCGTTCTCAACCGAAAACTGGTCACGCCCCGGCGATGAGATCTCGGCCCTGCTCGCGATCCTTCAAGAGGTGATCCGTTCAGAAGCCGAAGAACTGGACCGCAACGGGGTCCGAATCCTGCACATCGGTCGGCTCGACCGTCTCCCGGCTGAATTGAGTCAGTCGATCCTCGATGCCGTGGAATTGACACAGAACAACGGCCGCCTCGTGCTCACAATTGCATTTGACTACGGCGGCAGGGCGGACATCGTGTCTGCGATCAAGGCCATCGTCGCCGAGGGTGTCCCGCCCGCCGAAATTGATGACGCGCTAATAGCAAGTTACCTTTCGACCGGAGATACGCCCGACCCGGACCTGGTGATCCGAACCGGCGGTGAGTTCCGGATCTCCAACTTCCTTCTCTGGCAGTCGGCATACGCTGAGTTTTACTCGACGCCGGTACAGTGGCCCGATTTCGATGGAGACGAGGTTGACGTCGCACTAGAGGCGTATCGACTCCGCCAGCGCCGTTTTGGCGGCGTTGATCCCGTTGTTTGAGGATCGTTTGAGAGCGGATAAGGCAGACCTCTCAAAATGACACTTCGAGTAGTCACCGCCGCCATCGGGATCTCGGTGCTGATCGTCGTTCTTCTGATCGGGACATCGGCCGTTGGCGCATTAATGCTGATCCTTGCCGTCGCCGGCGGCTGGGAGCTCGCCGACATGGTGCGCGCCAGAAAATCGTACCCGTTACGCTGGTTCCTACTGGCCTGGCCGGCATTGCTCGTCGCGGCTGGCTGGCTCATCGCTGAAGACCTGACCGGATGCTGGGTGATGCTGGCGGCGTTCGGGATCGGGACGGTGCCGGCTATCGGAATCCTGTTGACCGGTCGTAAGACCGCGTTTGTCTACGCCATCGCAGCCGGTCCATACGTCGGAATAGCACTGGCCCACACAGCAATCTTGAGATCAGTGGACGATGGCGCCCAGTGGCTGTCGCTCGCCGTGATCGTGACCTTCGCTGCGGACTCCGCCGCCATGCTTGCGGGCGTAACCATCGGCAGACACAAACTCTCCCCTCGGATCAGTCCTAAAAAAACCTGGGAAGGCGTCGCGGGCGGTCTCGTAGGCGGGGCAATAGCGGCGCTGGTAGTTGATGCGGTGTTCGATCTCGAAATCGCGTCAGCCTTGGCCGTCGTACTTGGAATGGTGATGGCAATTGCAGGAACCATTGGCGATCTCGGAGAGTCCGCATTTAAGCGACACGCCGGAGTTAAAGACTCAGGCTTTCTGGTCCCCGGGCACGGCGGTGTTCTTGACCGTTTGGACTCTCTGATGCCGAACTTGATCATCGTATACTGGGTCTCCGAATGGAGCGCCACTTGAATCGGTCCCCCAACAACTCCAAGCGCCCCAAAAACGTAGTTCTGCTTGGCTCTACCGGCTCGGTCGGTACCCAGACGCTCGACGTCATACGCGCGCTGCCTGATCGGTTCCGGGTTCTGGGACTGGCGGCGGGCCGTAACGTCGATCTCCTCGCATCGCAGATCGCCGAGTTCACGCCTTACCGCTACTACGCGGCAGACGGACGCGAGCCGGCCAACAGTGGCGACTGTCGCCCCGCATCCCTCATCGAACTCGCCACTCTCAACGATGTCGATCTCGTAGTGGCTGCGATGTCAGGCGCAGACGCCCTGGAACCGGCCATCGCCGCGCTCAGGGCCGGAATCCCGGTGGCGCTTGCGAACAAAGAGCTGGTCGTGATGGCCGGCGAACACCTCCGGGAAGCGGCGGCACACGGCGGCACAGAGATACTTCCGGTAGACAGCGAGCCGTCAGCCATATGGCAGTGCCTTCGGGGAGAAGCCGAGAAGCCCAGACGACTGATCATCACGGCCTCAGGCGGGGCGTTCAGGGGCCGATCGTGGGACGCACTGCGTTCCGTATCACCCGAAGAGGCGCTGGAGCACCCGACATGGCAGATGGGCCGCAAGATCACCATCGACTCTGCGACCCTGATTAACAAGGCGCTGGAAGTGATCGAGGCGCACTGGCTATTTGATATTCCTTACGAACAGATCGATGTGGTGATGCACAAACAGTCCATCATCCATTCGATGGTCGAATTCCAGGACGGCTCCGTCAAAGCCCAGATGGGCCCGCCTGACCTGAGATACCCGATCCAGTGCGCGCTCACACATCCTGAACGGGTTGAAAATCCGACCCTGCCCCGCTTTGATCCTATCGAGGTCGGCAGCCTGACTTTTGAAGAACTGGACTCTTCCCTCTACCCCTGCTTCAACCTTGCACTGGATGTCGCAAAGCGCGGCGGTACGTGGCGTGCAGCGCTCGTCGGCGCCGATGAAGCGGCTGTCGAACTCTTCCTTGACGGCAAGATCGGATTCACCGAAATCGGACCGGTCATTGAACAGGGACTGGCCGCACATCAACCGATAATGGAACCGTCGCTCCGGCAGTTAACCGAGGCCGCTTCCGAGACCGCAACCCGCATCCGCACGGCGATTTCGGTACTCAAAGGCTAGCGACGCCCGATAGGCGACCCTCCGTAAATTCATGATTCCTGCAACTCTCATATTCGGCATCCTGACGTTCCTACTCGTCCTGGGTCCGCTGATCATCCTCCACGAGCTGGGCCACTACTTCACAGCGAAATGGACCCGCACTAAGGTCGTGGAGTTCGGATTCGGATTCCCGCCACGCGCCACCGGCCTGTGGACCGGAGCCACAGAAGTTTCGATTACGGACGAGACCATCCTTGAGGGGTTCGAGGAACTCGATTCACTTGAGCCGGGCTACCCCACAGATATCCCTCATGACGGCGACGATCTCCGGGGAGTGCAGTCGGAATCGTTCGACCCCAGACTCGCAGCCCTCGAGACGGGCGTACAGGTCGAGGCCACTGTTGAGAGGCGAGCAGATGGCTCATTTCACGCCCTCCTCTTGCGGCCAAAAAAACGACGTAACGCCCTTACCTCAGACGTTGGCGACGCGGTCGTCGGCGATCCCATCAACGGCAAGCTTCGTGCGGTAGGCCCGCACAGCATCACCATCTCGGAGATGGTGTGGTCCATCAACTGGCTGCCCCTTGGCGGCTTCGTAAAGATGGTCGGCGAAGAGGACCCTGAGGCCGAGAACAGTCTGGCCAGCAAATCAAAATTGGCCCGGACGTTTGTCCTTTCCTCGGGCGCCGTCGTGAACGCCATTATCCCGATCATCCTGTTCACCTTCGTCTTGATGCTCCCGCAAACCCGGCTGGCGGGTGATGTCACCATTACCGCTGTGTACCCGGACTCGCCGGCTGATCAGGCCGGTCTTCGCGTCGGAGATCGCATCCTTGAGGTTGATGGCCGCGATATCGACGATCTGACCGGCCTTCAGCAGGCGATCACGCTCAAGCTCGGCGGCACCAGCGACTGGCTCGTAAGGCCAGGCATCCCGGATCCTTCGCCGATGCCGGGCGCGACAGGATTTCAATACATAGAAGGCCGGGACAAAGAGGTCTCGCTCTCCCCGCGTTATCAGGTGCCGGACCGCGACGTGGTGTTCGAGGTTACAGACCCGGAGAACCAGCTACTCCTCGCAGAGGCGCGGTTGCTGGACATCACCGTCGGTGTCAACGACAGGCTCCGCGTCGTCCTGGAAGTTACCGACACCAGTGAAGAGATCTCGATTGCGGACGCACGCCTTCTGGACAGCCGCATCGAAGTGGGCGACGAGCTCCGGGTTGTGGGCGTTGTTTTGGACCCCACCACCGAAATATCGCTTCCGGATGCGAGACGACACGACTTCTCGCTCGGGCTAAACACTTCGATAATCGATGGCTCGGTCGGTATCCAGATAAGGACCGAGAACGCAGCCCAGAAAACGTTCTCGGAAAATCCGTGGAACGCGTTTACCGGATCATTCGGTGAGATACGTGACCTGATTCTCCTGACCAAGAACTCGATAACGGGCTTAGTCCAGTCTTCAAACAACCCGCAGTTGAGCGGCCCCGCAACTGTCGGTCCGATCGGCATCGGTCAGCTTACCGGTGAGATCGCAACTGCCGATGCTGCCATCTCCACCAAGCTCAGAACCTTCGCCGTCCTGGCCGCGACGATCAGCCTCAGCCTGGCCGTGATAAATATCCTGCCGCTGCCCGGACTCGACGGCGGGCGACTGCTGTTCGTCGCCATCGAGGCGGTTCGGGGTGGCAAACGAATCTCCCCCGAACGGGAAGCTATCGTCCATCTTGCCGGTATCCTTGTGTTGCTGAGCTTGATGGCATTGATTAGCGTGCAGGACGCGATGCGGATATTCCGCGGCGAGAGTTTTTTCTAATGAAACGTGTAACCCGTGAAGTATCCGTAGGCGGCGTCAAGATCGGTGGCCGCAACAACCCGATCGCCGTTCAGTCGATGACCACCTGCGACACGCGTGACATTGAAACCACGGTCACCGAGATCATCGGGCTGGAAGAGGTCGGCTGCGAGATCATCCGCGTCGCAGTGCCGGACATGGCCGCTGCGGAGGCGCTTGGTGAGATCAAGCGCCGGATCAACATCCCGCTCGTCGCAGACATCCATTTCCATCACGAACTTGCGCTCGAATCAGTACGCCAGGGCGTGGACATGCTCCGGCTTAACCCGGGCAACATCCGAGACGAGACTAAGGTCCGGGAGGTCGTGAAAGCGGCGAAAAAGGCCCGGATTCCAATCCGCGTTGGAGTCAACTTTGGCAGCCTTCCGCCCGTCGGCAAGATCGGCATGGCGCGCGGCGGCTCCCGATTGCAGGACGGCGTAAACCAGCTGGCCAAGGCTGGTGACGCAGAGGGCGGCTACGCCGTTGCGGACCATATGGTCGCAACGGCGTTGTGGGAGATTGGCATCCTTGAGACACTTGATTTTGAAGATATCAAGATTTCGTTGAAGGCGTTCGACGTGCCGACCACGCTAGACGCATACCGCAAGCTCGCACCGCTCGTGCCGTACCCGTTCCACCTCGGCATCACAGAAGCAGGCACCCCGTTCAGCGGCGGCATCCGCAGCGCCGTCGGCCTCGGAATCCTCCTCTCGGAAGGTATCGGGGACACGATCCGCGTATCGCTCGCCGGCGACTCACGGGAAGAAGTCAAAACCGGATTCGAGATCCTGAAATCGCTCAACCTCCGCTCACACGGCCCCACGCTAATCGCATGCCCGAGCTGTGGGCGTGCAGACGTTGACGTTCTCAAGCTGGCGGCTCAGGTCGACGAAGCCCTGAAGGGTGTCAAAACAGACCTCAAGGTCGCCGTGATGGGTTGCGAAGTGAACGGCCCGGGAGAGGCCAAGGACGCCGACATCGGCATCGCAGGCGGAAACGGCCGCGCCATCATCTTCCGGAAGGGCGTGAAGGCAAACATCGTGCCGGAGTCCGAGATGCTCGAAGCACTGATGGCCGAAGTCCGCAAAGGCTAGCCGGCATGACCGGGTGAATTTTTAGGATCGCGCTCTCGGGACGGCTCGGGTATAGCATTCCACTCCGGTTGAACTAACGACTTCAGCCTCAGACCACAACACCCGCGTCCCACATTCCGCGCTCAGGACCTCGCCGCGACGCTAAACTACTCGTTCTGATCTGACTCTGTCACACCGCAAGTCACACAAAAGGCCCGCACCAATGCGCTTAAGCCGCTCCTTCGGAAAGACCCTGCGCGATGCGCCAGCCGACGCCGAGACCGCATCGCACAAGTACCTGATACGCGCCGCATTCGTGCAGCAGGTCGCCGCCGGCATCTACAGCTACCTCCCGTTAGGACAGCGAAGCCTTACCAAGATCTCCAACATCATTCGTGAAGAGATGGACCGCGCTGGCGCGCAAGAAGTGTCGATGCCTGTCGTGCAGCCCCGGGAACTGTGGGAGAGATCCGGGCGTGCGGACACGTACCAGCCGCCCCTCGCGTCGCTAAAGGATCGGCGGGGCCGCGACATGGTGCTCGCCCCCACGCACGAGGAAACGACCACCTTCATGGCCGCGGCAAACCTTGAGAGCTACCGTGATCTGCCATTCAACCTGTACCAGATACAGACCAAATTCCGGGACGAAGCACGTCCCCGGGCCGGGTTACTTCGCGTTCGCGAATTCGAGATGAAGGACGCATATTCGTTCGACAAGGACGAGGACGGTCTGGACGTCAGTTTCCAGGCCATGGCCGCCGCATATCATCGAATCTTCAAAAGGGCCGGGATCGACGTCAAGATGGTCGAGGCGGACAGCGGGCCGATCGGAGGCAAGGACTCTAACGAGTTCGTGCTGCTCGCTGAATCCGGCGAAGACACGATCTTCGTTTGCAGCGACGAGAACTGCTCGTACGCCGCCAACGCCGAGAAAGCGGAGTTCAAAAAGCCCGCCGCAGAATCGGAAGAGCCCCGTGATCTTGAAGAGGTGCATACACCCGGCATCAAGACAATCGAGGGACTGGCGAAGTTCCTGGAAATGCCTGTAAGCAAGACAGTGAAAGCCGTTTTCTACGCACCCGAGAAATCGACCGGCGACGGGATAGTTTTCGTCTCGATACGAGGTGACCTCGAAGTAAACGAGACCAAACTCCGGAACGCGATGGGCGGCGCAGAACCACGTCTCGCAACCCCGGCCGAAGTTGCGGCTGCCGGACTCGTGGCCGGCTCGGCATCCGCCATCGGACTCGACGCGGACGATGGACCGCGCTCACGCGTGAAAATCACGAGCATCGTGGACGACTCGGTCGTGGACTCTCCAAACCTGGTCGCCGGCGCGAACAAGACCGACTACCACTTCAAGAACAGCAACTATGGACGTGACTTCACCGGAGACATCGTCACCGATATCGCGTTGGCAAGAGAGGGCGACGCCTGTCCGAACGACTGTGAAGGCCATCTCGTCGCGCATCGCGGCGTCGAAGTCGGCCACATCTTCAAGCTCGGTACGAAGTATTCAGAAGCGATGGGCGCGACCTTCATCGACGAAGACGGCAGCGAGAAATACGCCCTCATGGGTTGCTACGGAATCGGCGTCGGCCGCCTTCTCGCTGCCACCATCGAAGCCAACCACGACGACAAGGGAATGATCCTGCCCCGCGTCATTGCGCCGTACGAGGTGTACCTGGCCGGGTTGAACACCAACGACGAGACGGTGGTCGCCAGCGCTGCGAAGTTCTACGAAGACCTGTCTTCGGCAGGCGTAGAGGTGCTGTACGACGACCGTGATGTGCCGCCGGGAGTCAAGTTCAACGACGCCGATCTTATCGGCCTGCCACTACGGGTGGTCGTGAGTTCACGGGGCCTGACAAACGGCGAAATCGAGATGAAACGCCGTGACGCCGACGAGGCGACAATGGCCCCACTCGCAGATGGCGTTGAGGCGGTCAAAGCTGCTCTCGACGGCTAACCCTCTGGAATGAGCGAGGGAATCACAACTCACGCAAACTTGCCCGTTATCATTCGGCCCGTATGACAATTCGCCGAAATTTTGAAGAACGCCCCCCGGACTGGCCCGCCTGGGACTCTGACATGCTCAGGGTCAAATCTGAACCGATGTTGCGGGCGAACTACCGGCTTCTACAGTCCTGGTATCGCCAGACGGTCTTGCTCGCGCCGGCTGGCCGGTATCGCGGCAACCAGATCTCGCCAGAATGGTTGTCGGACCACCCGAACGCCAATTTCCTCACGAAGGAAGTCATCGACTACGTAACCAATAGAGTTCCAGAAGTGCTGGCCCTGGGTGGAGCGATCGAAGAGACACGGCTCAAGGGCAATCTGCTCTCCTCGCAGCCCCTGTGTTTCAACCTGTTCGGCCATCTGCGGGCTTTTCCAGAACATGCAGCAACGGTTCTGGCTGCGACATTTGATCTCGACATCGAGAAGATCGAAACAATCGAGGTGGAGTGGGCGCCCGATCCGTCACTCCACCTCGGCGATAAGACAGCATTTGACGCCTTCGTTCAGTACATGACCTCATCAGGTACGCGGGGCTTCATCGGCGTCGAGACAAAGTACACCGAAAATTTCACGCAACGGGAGTACGACCGGCCCGAGTACAGACATGTCACGGACGACCCTGCAAGTGGATTCAAGCCCGGGGCGGCCGAGGTCCTCAAGGCTAAATCGGCCAACCAGCTCTGGCGAAACGCACTCTTGGTGGCAAGCGTCCGGAAGCTAGAAGGTTTCGACCATGGGCACGTGGCCGTGCTCGCCTGCAAGGACGATAGGTCCCTTACCGGCGCTGTACGTCGATCGGAAGCACAGCTCAAAGACCCTCGATCACTACTGCGGGTCGGCAACTTCCAGAAATTGATCGCAGAAGCGGACAAGATTCCAGCACTCGCAGAATGGTCGGCGGCGTTTCGAAAGCGATACCTGGACCTGACTCCGGTGTCTGGAGCCTGAACAACGGCTGATATCTGCTGACAATTTGCACCACAAGAATCTACGAGGAGGTGACCAGTTGAGCAGCTTAGTCACGCTGACCGGTACCGGAACACCTACGCCGACGCCGGCCCGCGCCGGTGGCGGAGTTCTGGTGCAAACAGGCGGGCTGAATCTACAGTTCGATGCAGGCCGAGCCACAGCCATGCGACTCGCCGCCGTCGATGTGCGTGCGATAGCGCTTGACGCCGTATTCCTGACGCACCACCACTCAGACCACCTCCAGGGTCTGGACGACCTCGTATTTTCAAGCTGGATCGCAGGGACCCAACTGTCCGGCCCTGAAATGGACACACGGTTGTCGGTAATAGGGCCTGACGGCCCGCTGGCCGATTTCCTGGAGCATCTTCTCGATCCCTGGCGCGGCGACTTCGATGTACGGAAAGGCCACCTGAACCGGGATACAGAGCCGGGGATGCACGTAACGCTGTTTGAGGCCCCAACAAAATTGGAGGTGATATGGGAGAAAGGGGATGTGCGTGTGTCCGCGATGAAGGTACAGCACGACCCCGTGCG
>Ga0209554_1000704_pt1 | contig 27809 bp, 24 predicted proteins | sample MarorgKNORR_S2LV_5_FD_188221 | JGI IMG/M metagenome (GOLD analysis project Ga0209554, IMG submission 188221) | Marine microbial communities from the Southern Atlantic Ocean, analyzing organic carbon cycling - Bottom_A/KNORR_S2/LV (SPAdes) (version 2) | ecosystem: Environmental > Aquatic > Marine... | reverse complement strand
GACACCTGCGGAAGTGAGGCGCTGCTCCGGAGAGGGGTAGAGGTGGGCAACATTTTCCAGTTGGGCACTCGGTATACGGACGCCCTGGGCGTCAGCGCCACCGCTCGGGATGGCCTGCCACCGCTCAGTGGTCATGGGCTCCTACGGGATCGGGATCAGCCGGCTCCTTGCCACGCTAGTCGAGCAGCACCACGACAGGCGCGGAATCGCCTTGACGGCTGCCACGGCCAGCTTCGGTGCCCACCTTCGTCGTGTTAGGCGATGCGGGCGAGCTAGCCGGCATCGCAACCAATCTGTACGCACAGTGTGCTGCGGGAGGCATCGAGATCCTGTGGGACGATCGCGACGTGCGAGCCGGAGAGCAGTTGGCTGACGCTGACCTCATCGGTGCGGCGGTCCGTGTCACGCTCGGTCGGTCTACATTGAAGGACCGGCAAGTGGAACTATGTGAACGGCGCACCGGGCGCGTGCATTTCGTAGGACAGTCTGACGCGGCCGGTGCCGTTGCTGCCCTGCTCGAAGACCTGAGGGAGACGGAGGAGGCAGCGGCTACGCGGTGCACGAAGTTCGGCGCCGTCCGTATTGGGGGCAGAGGTTTACTTTTCCAGGGATCGAGAGACGACATGAAAAGCCTGGAATCCGTCGGCGGCCTCGCGGTGAGTCAAAAGAAGGAGTGGGGAGAAATCCTCTCTGGCTTCGAAGGCAGCAACAAGTACGTGGTCTCCGACGAGCGCGGGACCGAGTTGTTCTACGCCGTGGAGGAACCAGGATCGGTTCTTGCCCGCCTCTTTCTCAAAGCGTACAGACCCTTCGCCATCGACGTGGTGAATCGCGGCGGCGAGAGGCTGTTACGAATCGAGCGTCCCTTTCGGTTCTACTTCCACACGGCCCAGATCTTCGATCGATACGGTACGCTGGTCGGAACACTGGATCGGCACTTTTCGATTTCTCGGCGCCTCTACTCCCTGCTCTCCGCCAACGGCAGCAAGCTCTTCGATCTCTTCGGCCCCCTACTCCACCCGTGGACCTTCGAGATTCACGAGAACGGGACGCAGCGTGGCATGATCCAGAAGAAATGGAGCGGGTTGGCGAAGGAAACCTTTACCGACGCCGATAACTTCGGCGTGACGTTTCCTCCCAATTGGCCCGTCGAGAAAAAGACACTCGCCCTCGGTGCGGTCTTCTTGATCGACTTCGTTCACTTCGAGGACAAGGGTAATCGGTAGGAATCTCCTTGGATTACTGACCGCTGCCCTGCTCGGCCTGCCAAGCGTCGAGAACCTCGCGCTCCCGCTTCCGACTCCACCCGAAGCGGCGATTGGCTCGCTCTTCGGCCGGACGCGTCTTGTCCCACTCCAGGGTGTCGCGAGCGGTCAGAGCCAGGGGCCGGTACGTCAGTCCGGCGTCGACGGCAGCCTGCACAGAAACGAGCATCAGTGGGTCCCCCGGAATCCACGTCGGGAGGTCACTCCAAGGCGCGACGCCCTGAGCCTCTAGAAAGTCTTCCGGAACCCAGGTGAGCTCGAACTGATTGCTCGCGATGGTGCCTATCTGCTCGAGCATCTCTCCCATCGTGAGTCGGTAGCCGGGTCCTGTCCCGTTGAAGTCCCCCGTGGTGCCGTGCTCGGCGAGCCGGACGATCCACTCGGTCAGGTCTCGCTGATCGATGATCTGGTTGGAGTGCTCGGGATTACCGGGAGCGAGCACCTCGCCTCCCTCGTCGATGCGCACTGGCCAGTAGGTGAAGCGATCGGTGCGATCGCCGGGGCCTACGATGAGACCGGGCCGCACGACAGTAGCTCGGTCGGGGAAGGCCGCATGGGCGATGTTCTCGCTGAGCGTCTTCATGAGTCCGTAGTCCGCGTCGTCCCCGTCGCTCCAATCCTCCGGAGGAGAAATGCGTTCGTAGCTCTCGTCGATGATCGGCTCCATGAGGATGCGGTCCTTGGCGCCCCAGCCAAAGCCCCCCTCCAGCGCATACGCGGAGATCGACGAGACGAAGATGTACTGCTCGGCCGCGTCCTTCAGGAGCTCGGTGCTTTTCTGCACCCAGCGGTAGTCCTGGGCGTTGTTGTCGAGCACGGCATCCCACGTTCTTCCCTCGAGCGCTGTGTGGTCGTCGTTACGATCCCCGATCAAGTGCTCGACGCCTTCGGGAAGCTCCGCATCTGAGCGCCCCCGCGTGAAGATGCTCACCTCATGTCCGCGCTCGACGGCGTAGCGCACCATGTTGGGCCCGATGAAGCCGGTGCCTCCGAGGATGAGAAGACGCTTCGAGGCTGGCGTCGTGGTCGAAGCCGCAGAGTCATCGCTCTGCGAGTCGGGGGCGCACGCGCTGGCTCCGCCGAGGGCGATTCCCGCACCGACAGCGCCCGCGGTCTTGAGGAAGTCTCTTCTTGTCGGGGTCATGATCCCTACCTCACGTTCCAAGTTGTGATGGTGTCGACTCAAGGCCGGAGGCCCAGAGCCTCACGAAGCTGCGCAGCGGACATGCCGCGCACGTAGACTGCGGTGCCGCGATCGAATTCGCGGGCACGGTCCAGGCCGCCGACAAACACCGGATCGAACCCGGCGTCCTCGACGAGCCCGGTCGTGACCTCGACGGCTTCGGAATCGTCTCCAGCAATCGGTATGCCAATGCGCTCGGGACTTCGGGGGGCATCCCGCACCATGGTGAAGCCCACAGCGCTGAACGCGCGGACCAGGCGCACACCAGGCAGATACCCGGCGGACGCGACTCCCGTCCCTCGCTCGATGGCGTCATCGGCCATGGGGCCGTCACGGTCTGCCCGCGGGTTTCCGCAGTCGATCACAATCTTCCCCTGCATCTGAGGGGCGTAGTCACGGCCTACCTGCGGCAGCGCCCCGTATGGCACAGCGATCAAGACTACCTCTCCGAATGACGCCGCCGCGCCTGGAAGTCCGGCCTGAGCCTTCGGACCTGCCTGTGCGACGAGCTCGGTGAGCTGATCCGGGTTGCGTGAGGAAAAGAAGATCTCGTGTCCGGCCTCTGCCCACTTAAGGCCAACCGCACCCCCCATGCGCCCCGAGCCGATGATGCCGATGCGCAGTGACCCGCTGCGGTGAGCCGCGGTCACTTCGGACAAGGCGGGCAAGCGCGCGATCGCGAGTCCCGCTGCCGCGAAACCGGCACTCTGGAGGAATCCTCGCCGGGTCACGCATTCTTTGTCGCTCGTGCTCACTGCTACCTCCCGATCAGCTTGTCATTCGGACTCCAGCCACCTCATCGCGGGAACATACGCGCGTTCCCGCGGGAACGCTCCCGTCTGGCCGTCGACGCCGAGGCCACCAGGCCTTGGCCAAAACCGGCCGCAGGACTCCGCGAGGGCCGTTCTCATAGCGCACACCGACAACGGGCTCTAAGCTTCCGGAGGACAGATCCACTCGGTCCGAAGCCCCTTCAGGCCACCCCGGAGGTTCCCATGTCCCGGCACCCGTCGACGCCCCTGCGAGCGCTGCTCGCGCTGATCGCACTACTGCTCACGACTGAGCTCGCGTCCGCCCAGACCTACTGGCCCGGCAAGAACCTCGACTGGGACCGCAAGAGCCCGCAGGAAGCCGGGTTCGATGCAGCCGAGATCCAGCGCGCGATCGAGATCGCTATTGCGGGCGAATCGACCGCCCCGAGAGATCTGGCATTCAACCACGAGATGACCTTCGGGCGCGAGCCGCGCGGAGAGGCCGTGGGCCCGTTCACCGTCCGCGCGCCCCAGACCGGGCTGATCGTGCACAAGGGCTACATCATCGCCGAGTGGGGTGACCCGACGAAGGTCGACAACACGTTCAGTGTGTCGAAGAGCTTTCTGTCCACGACGGTGGGCTTGGCATACGACCGCGGCCTGATCGCTGACGTGCACGACCTGGTGCGCCCGTACATCGCACCCATCGTGCTCGAGAGCGGAGACGGAGAGCCGGGTGACGAGGCGGGCCGCAGGCCCAAGCTACTCTTCGAGTCCGAGAACAACCGCAAGATCACGTGGGACGACATGCTGCGTCAGACCAGTGACTGGGAAGGCACGCTGTGGGGCAAGCCCGAGTGGGCCGATCGCCCGGACCAGGATCGCAGTACGTGGGGAACGCGGGCACGGTTCGAGCCCGGCACGGTCTACGAGTACAACGACACGCGCGTTAACCTGCTCGCGCTGGTCGCCATGAGCGTGTGGAGGCAGCCGCTTCCCGAGGTGCTTCGCGAAAACATCATGGACCCCATCGGCGCGTCACCGACTTGGCGTTGGCACGGCTACGACAACTCGTGGATCACCATGGACGGCCGCCGAGTCCAGGCGGTGAGCGGCGGCGCCCATTGGGGCGGCGGCATGCTCATCAGCGCCTTCGATCAGGCGCGCTTCGGTCTGTTGACCATGCACAAAGGCAACTGGAACGGGAAGCAGCTGATCTCGGAAGAGTGGATCGACATGGCCACCACACCCGGCCCGGTGAACCGCACCTACGGCTTCATGAACTTCTCACTCAACACCGACCAACGTCGCTACGAAAACGCGCCCGAGTACACGTGGACGCATACCGGCGCCGGCTCCAACCTCATCTACGTCGATCCCGCGAATGAGCTGGTGATCGTCGCGCGCTGGATTCAGGGGCGCGTGTTCACGGACGTCGTGCACACGGTGCTGGGGGCTATGGGGGCGGTCGCGGCGACCAACTAAGGGGGGCCCCGCCCTCGTCCCCAGCTAACGCCGCAAGGACCAGAAGCCCTCAGAGGTGAAGGCGTTCCCGCTCTCGAACGGGTCGCCGGTGAACCTCAAGGTGCCCGACATGTAGTTTCCGGTGACCGAGCCTGTGTGGTGACGGTCCTCGTCGTCTATGTCAAAGATCACTTCCTCGGCAGCGTTGATCGTGCCGTTCAAGACACCTCTGGTAGGGTCTTGCCCTAGAGACTCGTCGAACCCACCCCGCAAGGAGCAGATCAGCTCAGGAGTCACCAATCTTCCCGTGAAGGTCGCGCCGGTCTGATCTATGCTGAGGGAACTGGGATTGTAGTGGCACTGGAATACGCCGCTAACCGACCAGCTACTGTAGTAGCTCCAAGTGCCCTCAATGTTGGGGAGTTGGCCGACACCGGTGGCGTCTCCACATGCAGCTAGTCCGCAGTTAGCGACACTCCGGAACCATACTCTCAGCATTCTAGCCGCCCTCGTCCCCGAACTCGAAGAACAACGCCGGAACCACGACCATGTTCAGGAATGTGGAGGTGATCAGCCCCCCGAGTACGACGACGGCCAGTGGCGCCTGAATCTCCTTGCCCGGCTCTCCACCGCCCAGCGCCAGCGGGATCAACGCCAGCGCGGCGGTCAGGGCGGTCATGAGAATCGGGTTCAATCGTTCCAGCGATCCCTGGACCACGGCATCGCGAAGGTTCTTCCCTTCCCCGAGCAAGTGCTTGTAGTGGCTCACGAGTAGAATCCCGTTGCGCACTGCGATTCCGAAGAGCGTGATGAAGCCCACCATCGTGGCCACGTTGAGCACGCCACCCATCGCCATGGTAGCGAATACGCCGCCGATGAGAGCCAGTGGCAGGTTGACCATCACCAGCAGCGAGATGCGCGCGCTCCCGAACTCCTGGAAGAGGATCAGGAAGATCGCGAGCACCGAGACGATCGATAGCAGGCCGATGGCTCGCGCCGCGGCTTGTCCGCTCTCGAACTGCCCCCCGTACTCGACGTAATATCCATCCGGAATCACGACCTCGGCGTCTACTCGCTCGCGGATATCGTCGACCACTCCGCCCACGTCTCGTCCCTCGACGTTGGCCTGCACCACGATTTTGCGCTGTACGTCCTCGCGACTGACGGTATTGGGGCCCCGCTCGAAGCGTACGTCCGCGAGATCCGCGAGAGGCACGGTCCCACCGGCGGGCACGTCCACACGCGCCATCGCGATCCTCGCCTGCGAGTCGCGCAGCTCGTCGGGATACCGCACCACCAGGTCGAACGTGCTCTGGCCCTCCAGCACCTGGGATACGACCTCGCCATTGAAGGCGACGTCCACGGCCTCCGCCAACCGGCCGGGCGTCACGCCGAAGCGAGCCATTGCCGCTCGATCGGCCCGGATCGAGAGCTGAGGCACGTCGGACTGCTGTTCCACCTGGAGGTCCACGAGGCCTTCGATGTCTTCGACCGCAGCGCGCACGCTCTCGGCAACGCTCCGCAACTCGTACAGATCGGGCCCGAAAATCTTCACGGCGATCGCCGCTCGAGTGCCTGACAGCATGTGGTCGATGCGGTGCCCGATCGGCTGGCCGATCGTGATGTTCATGCCCGGGATGATGGTCACGCGGTCTCGCAGCTCCGCCACGATGTCCTCCACCTTCCCCAGAGCCAGGTCGAGCTGAACGTCGATCTCGGCGGCGTTCACGCCCTGGGCATGCTCGTCGAGCTCGGCCCTCCCAGTACGACGCGCGGTAGACACGACGGCCGAGTGTGCCATGAGCACCTCTTCCACTCGCCTTCCCAGTTGATCCGACTCCACAATCCCTGTTCCCGGGACCGTCACGGCTGATACCGTCAGCGTTCCCTCCTGGAATTCGGGGAGGAATCCACGCCCCATGAGAGGGAACACGGCCAAAGTCGCTAACACGCCGAGCGCGGCCATCCCCGAAATCAGCCGGGGCCGAGCGAGCACGAGACTCAACGTCGGCGCATAGACCGCCTTCAAGGCACGCACCAACCAACTGTCCTTCTGCTCGCGCATGATGGGCGCGTTCGGAAGCAGGAACGAGCACAGCACCGGAGTGACGGTCACCGCCACCACGAGGGACGCGAGAATGCTCACGACGTAGGCGAGGCCAAGGGGCCGCAGCATCCGGCCTTCGACCCCGGAGAGGAAGAACAGGGGGAGGAACACCACGGTGATGATCGCGGTGGCGTTGACGATCGGTCCCCGTATCTCACGAGCCGCGTCGTACACGACCGAGAGTATCGCGCGCTGTTCGCCCTCTGGCAGGTGGTGGTTCTCGCGCAGCCGTCGGAAGGTGTTTTCCACGTCGATGATCGCGTCATCGACGAGCGCCCCGATCGCGATCGCCAGCCCGCCGAGCGTCATGGTATTGAGCGTGACGCCGAGCAGGCGCATCACGATGACGGCTACGGCGAGCGAAAGTGGGATCGCGAGGATGGAGATGCCCGTGGTACGGAAATTCCACAGGAACAAGAAGAGCACGACCAGGACCAGGAACGCGCCGTCGCGCAGCGCCTCGATGACGTTGTCGATCGCCAAGGAGATGAAGCCCGCCTGCCGGAAAATGTCCCGTTCGATAACGATGCCGGCAGGGAGTTGAGCCTGCAGCACGTCCAGCTCCCGTTCGATGCGCTCCGTCAGCTCGAGCGTGTTTACACCTGGTTGCTTTTGCACCGACAGAATGACGGCGGGACCGGCGTTCACTGAACCGGTGCCAATACGGGGTTTGCTTCCGATCACCACATCCGCCACGTCACCGATGCGCACAGGCACCCCTTGGCGCATCGTCACGACCGTCTGAGCAATGTCGTCGGGCGTTCTCACGCGACCGAGTCCCCGGATCAGCACTTCTTGCCCGTCGGACAGGTACACGCCGCCAGACGCAACAGCGTTGGACTCCCGCGCGGCGCGCAGCACGTCGGTCAGGGAGACTCCGACCGCTACCATGCGCTGCGGGTCGAGCAGCACCTGGTACTGACGCACCTGCCCGCCGATCGGTACTACTTGAGACACGCCAGAGATGGCCAACAGGCGCTTACGAACCGTCCAGTCGGCGGCGGTACGCAGGTCCATCTCGGGCACCGTCTCGCTGACCAGGCCGATGAGCATGATCTCGCCCATGATCGACGTGATCGGCGCGAGAACCGGAGGCGGCACGTCCTCCGGAAGCTGCTCGGCGACGAACTGAAGCTTCTCCCCCACGACCTGGCGCGCCCTGTAGATGTCGGTGCCCCAGTCGAATTCCACCCACACGATGCTGATGCCTTGGGAAGATGACGAGCGAACGCGCCGTACACCGGCCGAGCCGTTCACCGTGGTCTCGATCGGGAAGGTCACGAGACGCTCGACTTCTTCCGCCGCCATCCCGTGCGCCTCGGTGAGCACGGTGACGGTCGGCGCGGTGAGGTCGGGGAACACATCCACGGGCATCGTGAAAGCGACATAGCCGCCACCCACGAGCAACCCCAGCGCCACGAACAGCGTGACGATGCGGTTGCTCAAGGACCAGGCAATGACCCGGTCCATCACACCGGCCCCTGGGTCAGTGAGCATGGCCGACGTCCGATATCTCACTGGTATTGAGGGAAGCGAGCTTGATTTGGTATTGGCCGCGTGTCACGACGCGCTCTCCGCGAAGCACGCCCGATAGCACGGTGGTCCACTCACCGTCGGTCGCGTCGACGGTGAGTACGCGGCGCTCGAAGGTCTCGCCACCCGTCATGACGTAGGCCACGAACAGGCCGTCCTCGTCTACGATCGCGTCGGCAGGTACGGCCAGCACGGGGTCCGGCTCGGCTGACAACAGGCGAGCATTCACGAGCATGCCCGCCTTGAACACGTCGTCGGGGTTGTCCACCTCGAATGTCACTGGAACCGCGCGCCGAATCGGGTCCAATGCGACGCCCACACTGAGCAGGCGTGTGGTGCGGTAGACCGCCCGCGATCCCTCCGGTGTGAACGTGGCGGCCACGATGCTACCCAGTTGGCTCGCGTAGACGGCCGGGACGTGAAGCCGGAGGTGGAGTCGGCGCGGGTCGAGCAACGTCAGCAGCGATGCCCCGGCCTCCACTCTCTGTCCGGTGACGAAGTCGCGCCGAATCACGGAGCCGGAGATAGGGGCACGTAGCGTGAGCGTGTACGTCTCGTCCGGTGACGCGTCGAGCGCCTCCAGTTGAGCCTGCACGACCGTCAGGTCGTGGCGCGCATCCTCCAGGCGCCGCGCCGGCACAGCCTCCACCGCGACGAGCCTCTCAGCGCGCTCGACCTCTCGCTGCAGGCCTTCGGCTCGGGCCTTGAGCGAGGCGTAGGTGTCGTCCCCTCCTACGGGGGAGAGGCGCACCAGCGGCTCGCCTTCCTCGACCAATGCTCCTTCCGCGGGCGATGCGCGATTGAGGTCCCAGCGCACGATCCCCGCTACCGGCGCGGCAATATCCGCGACCGCCCCTGGGGCACTTCCGAGTTCGCCTGTAACCTCCAAGCCCGGTGAGACCACGCGCTGCTCCGCCACAACCGTCGCAAAGTCGATAGGCCACTGTTGCTCTTTGAGGAACGAGATGCCCACCTCCTCCGCTTCCACCAGCGGCGGAAGGTCGTCCTGCGAGGCGTACACCCGGATCTGCCCTACCAGGATCTCGTCGCTGACCTGCGACCCTTCCAAGGTCATGACCAGGTCGTACATCCCCGCCGTGGGTAGGGAGGGCGTGGGACCGAACACACCCGGGCGCGAAGGCTGCTCGTCGACGGTGATGTACTTGCGCCCGTCGCTGTCCTCGAACTCGAGCGTCAAGCGGCCCACCGTGACCGCCTGAAAGTCGGCCAGGTTGGTGAGATGGACGGCCCACACACCTCCCGGGGCACCGGCGACCATGGGGGGATATTCGAAGAAGAGCTCCGTGCGATCCGTGAAGATGGTGATCGCCCCGCCTCCACCTGACTCGGCGACCGCAGCCACTTCGGAAGTGTCCTCTCCTGCGCACGCGCCAAGGGCCAGGAGCAAAACGGACACTAGGCTCCATGATCTTGTCTTTCTCATCGTTCTGCTCCGGTCTCGGCCTCTCGAGGGAAGCCGCCGATGGCGTACTCCAACTCATGGAAGGCGATCCACAACTCTGCTCGGACGCTGCTGGCCAGTAGACGTGCTTCCAGAAAGGCATCCGCGGCGTCTACCAACTCGACGATGCCCACGTCACCCTCGTCGTAGGCGACTCTGGCGATACTGAGCAGCTGTGCCGCTTGCTCGATACCGCTGTCGCCCAGAAGCGCCTGCTGGCGCCTGGCACCCGCGAGTCGGGAGTCGGCGAGAGACGCCTCGCGCGCAATCACGACGCGAAGCAGATCCAATTCGGACTGTGATCTGTCGACCTCGGCCACGGCAGCGTCTATGGCCCCACCCCGGCGATCGAGCACTGGGATGGGTAGCTCTAGGCCCAGAAAAAGTCCGGCTCGCCCATCTGACTGCTGCTTGAATCCACCCGTTATGGCAGTCCCCGAAAGGATCGACGTTCGCGCGAGACTCGCTTCTGCGTCGAGAGCTTCGGTCGCCGATCGCGCCGCGGCGAGCTCAGGTCGGCTGGCGAGTGCTCGCTCAATCGCGTCGACGTCGGCAACGAGTGCAGAGGGGAGTGCAGCGACATCCAACGCGGCTCCCGGCCGGACCCTGGGCACCGACGCATCGCCTGAAACCAGCGAGCCCAACGTTCGCTCGGCCCCGGCTAGGGACACATCAGCTCGTATCAGCCTCCGTCCCATACTCGCCCTCGCCACCCCTAGCCTGCGCAGATCGTACCCGGCCAGGTCCCCCTCGGCGAACCGTGCCCGGGCATCGTCGAGAACTTCGGCGACTACACCGTCTACTTCGCTCAAGGCGAGCACGACGCGAGCCTGCTGCCAAGCATCGACATAGGCCCGCTTCACCTCGAGCGCGATCCGGGCGCTGTCCGCCTGGAACACCCCTCGCGCCTCGCTCGCGCGAGCCTCGGACCGCCGCCCCTTGGACCCGCCTTCCCACACGAAGTCCAAGCGCTGAGAGAGGTTCACGTAGCGCTCGGAATAGGGACCCAGATCCTCGTTGGTGATCGAGGCTGTAGGGTTGGGAATCGCCCGGCCCTGACGCGCTTGGCCAAGTGCCACGCGGAGTCGACTCCGCGCCATACGAAGCTCGGGGCTGTTGCGCCCGGAGAGCTCCAGGGCCTCCTGAAGCGAAAGCGGAGCGGACGGCTCCACCTGCGCACGGACCGGTGCCGCGCCAGCAACCACCACGAAGGCGGCAGTACATAGAATCGATGACGTGTTCATACTCGGTTGTTCAGGGCTCCAGCGACGTGACGCTGTCAGCACATGGAAAATCAGATGAACGGAAGACGACCAGCTGAGCGCTGGCGACCACACCGCTGGTGGGCACACGACGACAAGGCGCCGCGGCTCCGGGCCGGAGCGGTGCTAAGAAAGGAAGGGAGGAGCCCGGGACCTGCGTGAGCCGGGCGGAGCACGCGCCGGGTGATGGCGATCCTCCGAAGTCACATGCTCTACTCGAAGCGTGATCCCCGATTCGAGGTCGATCGCAGGCCCGGGAGCGCCCTCGCCGGAGAGCGTTAGCCCGGCCGAGGGGATGCGGTCGTCCGTCTCTGCCACGCCTACCTCGTGGCCGCCGTGCGGTGCTTCGAGGTGCTGGGTCGCGCCGTCGTGATCCACTTCGTGGTGGTAGTGCCCCGCAAACACCGGGGCGCCAAGCAGGAGGACCGCACCCGTCGTGATGGTCGGTCGCTCGAGGACGGACGAGCGCATGCCACATTGTCGCCGCCATCTCGTAGCCATGTCAAACGCCGGTGGAGCTCAGCGAAACGCTCCATAGAGCGAATCCAACGCGAGCATCACGTCTTCTTCAGCCAGATAGACGTGGAACTCCGTGGTGGTCGAGGCGACTTCGACAAGATTCACGCCCTGCAGCGCGAGCGCCTGGAGAATGCGATACAGCATCCCCGGCGCCACGAGGCTGTCCTCGCTCAGCGAGATCGAAAGGCTCGCGATCCCGCGGGCGACGCGCGCCGGGCGCTCGCCGACGCCTGCATGAACCCTGTCGAGCATCGCCCGCTCGATGATCAGCGTGATCTCGCGGATGCCCTCGGTGATGGTCAGGTAGCTGCGTGCCTTGCGGATCGTCTCCTGGAGTCTCAATAGCCCGGAGTGCACGCGCGCTGTGTTGGGGAAGGTCAATACGACCAGCCCTCGCTGCACCGTGATGCGATCCGCGAGTCCGAGGTCGAACTTCGCGTCGAAGGAAGGCAGGTCGGCTCTGAGCCGCGAGAGCGCCATCGTGATCGCGCTGAGTTGCACGTCCTTGTGCGTACGCGCCACAACCGTGGAGTGGATGTGCCTCGCAACCTGGCTCAGGTTCATGAGCTTCTGCGCGAGACCGGTCTTCAGCGCGGGATCGTGGTCCACGATCTCACGAACCGCATCGGCTACTTTGATCATGATTTGTTATAAAACAAACAAGGCACGTTAGCAATCACAATTTTCTACTGATTCCTTCGCACTTCCGCGGAGTGCGTCGATACTCACCGTTCTCAATAAACGGTGATAGGAGATGGGATGATGAGCGTTGCAGTTGGTACGGAATGCCCGGTCTGCGCCGGCGCCGTCGATACACCGGATGACGCGATGCTGGGCGAATTGCTCGATTGCGACGAGTGCGGCTCGGAGCTGGAGGTGACTCAGCTCACGCCAGGCATCCATCTGCGAGAGGCTCCCATGTGTGCGGAAGACTGGGGCGAGTAGGCTTTTTCGTGCCTGTGGGGATGGTGTGTACGGGGGTGAGGGCAGAGGAAAAGATGCTGGCTGCGGCGTTTTCCGCGCGCGGCGCCGAGCTGCATGTCGTGGACGATCGCACGATACATGGCGACTTGGGCTCCTGGCCCGAGACACTGCCGCCGGTAGACGCGGTGCTTCTGCGCTCAAAGAGCCACTGGCGCAACGTCGTGCTCGCCCACTGGCTGGAAACCCTAGGCGCGCGCACGATCAACGAGAGTCGGGTCATCGAGACGTGCGGCGACAAGGTGCTGACGACGCTCGCACTCGTGAAGGAAGCAGTGCCGACGCTGAGCGCGTCGGTCGCGTTTGCCTCTGCGGGCGGAGAGATGGCCGCGGAGGCCCTCGGCTACCCGCTGGTCGTGAAGCCCGTGATCGGGTCGTGGGGCCGCTTGATCGGGAAGGTGAACGATCGGGACGCTCTCGACTTGGCGCTGGACCACAAAGCGGCGCTCGGGGGCGCCCCACACTCGGTCACCTATCTGCAGCGCTTCGTCGAGACCGGGGGACGGGACGTGCGGACCTTCGTCGTGGGCGGCCGATGCATAGCGGCGATCGCAAGGACGTCGGAGGGCTGGAAGACCAACACCGCGCTGGGAGCCGAAGCGACAGGACTCGAGCTCGATTCCGAGCTGAGCGGCGTTTCGGAGGCTGCCGCACGAGCGGTGGGCGGAGGAATGGTCGCGGTCGATCTATTCGAGACCGACGACGGATACCTGGTCAACGAGGTCAACGCGACGATGGAGTTCCGCAACTCGGTCGATACCACCGGCGTCGACATTCCGGGCTTCATGGCCGACTACGTGCTCGGCGAAGCCGAGTCAGCGCTCGGCGAAGCCGAAGCCACGCTCGGCCAGGCCGAGTCAGCTGTGGAGGAGCGTCGCTTCACGTGACCAGCGTGTCGATTCTGGGAGGCTCGGGCTACGGCGGCGGCGAGCTCCTGAGGCTCTTGATCGCACACCCCGAGGTCACCATCGCGGGCGTATCCTCTCGTCGCCTCGCGGGGAAGCCCGTTGCGCGCGCACATCCCAATCTCAGGGGCGTGAGCGACCTCCGCTTTTGCCAACCCGACGATCTGCCCGAGTCCGATCTGCTCTTCCTCGCCCTGCCGCACGGACAGGCGTCCAGCCGATGGGACCAACTGTCGTCGCGCGCTGAGCGCTTCATCGACCTGAGCGCCGACTTCCGTCTCGCTGATCCGGCGGTCTACGAGCGGCACTACGGGCCGCACGCCAGACCCGAGCTGTTGGGAACATTCGTCTACGGTCTCGCTGAGCTGAATCGAGACGCGATTCGCGAGGCACCGTGTGTCTCGACAGGGGGTTGCAATGCGACCGTGTCGATCCTGGCACTCATGCCTCTGTTCGAAGCGGGCATCGTCGAGCGTGAACGGACGGTCATCGACGTCAAGGTCGGGTCGAGCGAGGGCGGGGCGGAGCCGAACCCGGGCTCGCACCACCCCGTGCGCAGTGGCGTCGTGCGTCCATACAAGGCCACGGGCCACCGTCACGCGGCCGAGATCGAAGCGGTGCTGCAGCAATGGGGGCCCGCGCGTGTACACTTGAGCGTCTCCGCGATCGAGATGGTGCGAGGCGCCTCCGCGCTCGCACACGTCTTTCTGTCCGAGCGCGTGACCGAGCAGGACATCTGGAGGATCTTCCGCGGCCGCTACGCCGATGAGCCGTTCGTGCGCCTCGTGTCGGAGCGAAGTGGACCGTACCGGCTTCCCGAGCCCAAGCTGCTGTCCGGCACCAACTACTGCGACATCGGCTTCGAGCTGGACGAAGCGTCGGAGCGCCTCGTCGTCGTCTCCGCCATAGACAATCTGGTGAAGGGGTCGGCAGGTCAGGCCGTGCAGGCCATGAACATCATGATGGCTTGGGACGAGACAACGGGTCTCGGCTTCCCTGGCCTTCACCCGATCTAGACTCCCATGTGTCGAATTCTCGGCCTCCAGGCCGACGAACGCCTGGACGCGGTCCCATGGATCGAGGCCTTCGGCCGCCGCTGTCGCGACAGCCGGGAATTCCAGGGCCACGGATGGGGAATGTCGTGGCGGCAAAACGGAAGCTGGCGGCGCTATCGGTCGATCCGCCCGATCTGGGAGGACTCGGTCGAGCTACCCGCCACGCGACTCGTGCTGATCCACGCACGCAGCGCCTTCCGCAACGAAGGCATCGTCGTCGAGAACAACATGCCGTTCCTCGCAAGCGACCTGGCGTTCGCGTTCAACGGAGAGCTGCGTGGCGTCCGGCTCTCGGCGCCCGGCGAGACCGGCGCTGCTCGCCTACTGCATCTGCTCGAGCGCTTCAACGCCGCCGCCGGCGGCGACACGCTGGAGGCGCTCACGCGGCTCGACGCGTTGATCGCGCTCCGCTCCGACTACGTGCGGGCGTTGAACATCATCGTGAGCGACGGACGCTCGTTCTTCATCAACTGCCGGTACTCGGAGGAGCAGGACTACTTCACACTGCGCACGGCGTCCGTCCCTTCTCAGGGTCTACGCATGGTGTCGTCCGAAGCGATTTCCACGGGAGAGGTCGAGCCCGACTGGCTGTCGATTCTGAACCACACCACGTGCGCGTTGGGGGCGGAGTCGAAATGCTGCTCGTGAAGATGGGCGGTGGCGACTTCGACATCGACGCCATCGCCGACGACCTGGCATCGCTCGACCGCCCGTTCGTGCTGTTACACGGGGCGAACAAGCTGCGTGACCGCCTGGCTACCGAGTTGGGACGGCCGCCACAGGTAGTCGAGTCGATCTCCGGATATACGAGCGTGCTGTCCGACGAGGACGCAATCGACGTCCTGCTCGCCGCCTACGCAGGCATTCGCAACAAGCGCATCGTGGAATCGCTCCGAAAGCACGGCGTGAACGCGATCGGGCTCACCGGCCTGGACGGAGGGCTGGTCGAAGGCGTGCAAAACCAAGGCATCCGTGTGAGGCGCGGAGGCAGGAAGCTCCTTCTGCGAGATCAATCCGGGAAGCCGCGATGTGTGAATGGCACCCTGCTCAGGAGCCTGTTGGATCAGGGGTACACGCCCGTGCTCACGGTCCCCATCGCGGGAGAGGACGGGGCCGCGCTGAACACGGAAAACGACGAGGTGCTCGCGCTGCTCGCGGCAGAGCTCGACGCGAGCGATGTCGTGTCGCTGATCGAGGAGGTGGGGCTGCTCGCCGACAAGGACGACGCCTCGAGCCTGGTGACCGAGGTGGACTCGTCCGAGCTGGAGCAGTGGGAGGCTCGAGTGAGCGGGCGCATGCGCAGAAAGATTCGGGCTCTAAGATCGCTGTTCGATAGGGCGGGTACTCCGGGTCCGCGCTTCCGGCTCAGTGACGGGCGCATCGAGCGGCCCGTCACGAGTGCGCTGGCGGGCGGGGGGACCTTGGTGGTTCGCAAGGCCGAGAAGCTCGAGGCAGCCTCGGAAGTCGCCCAGCCCATGGAGCGTGCGGGCGCGCCGACCAGTGAGTCTGAGGCGTGGCTCGAGCGCCAGGGTCGCCACGAGCTCGACGTGTACGGTAAGCGCGGTCTCACGCTAGTCTCGGGACAGGGATCCCTGGTGCGGGACGCCGACGGAAACGAGTACATCGATTGTATCGGGGGGCACGGCGCGTTGGCGCTCGGGCATCGCCACCCCGCGCTGGAGGCGGCGCTCTCCGAGCAAGTCAAACACCTGTGGTTCGTGCCAGGAGCATACGGGAGTCCGCCGCGCACACGCTTTCTTGAACGGCTACACGAGGCTCTGCCGCCTGAGCTCGATCGCACGTTTCTGTCGAACTCGGGCACGGAGGCCATGGAAGCGGCGCTCAAGATCGCGCGCGCTCACACGGGACGTAAGGATTTCGTCGCCGCCGTGCGCGGATTTCACGGAAGAACCATGGGGGCGCTCTCCATCACCGCAGAGGCGCGATACCGCGAGCCGTTCGAACCGCTGATCGGCGCGGTCCGTCGCGTCCCTCTCAATAAGGCCGCGGCGCTGGAGGAGGCCGTCGACTCCAGGGTCGCAGCCGTCGTGCTCGAGCCGGTCCAGGGCGAAGGCGGCGTGCACGTGGCCGACCCGGCATTCTTGCGTGCGGCTCGCGTGGCGTGTGACGAGGCGGGCTCGCTGCTCGTCTTCGACGAGGTTCAGAGCGGTTTCGGTCGCACGGGACGACTCTTCGCTTTCGAGCATTCCGGAGTCGTGCCCGACATCCTCTGCCTCGCCAAGAGCATAGCGGGTGGTCTGCCGCTCGGAGCCACCGTGGTTCGCAGCGGCATCGGCCTGGTTCCCGGAACCCACGGCTCGACGTTCGGCGGGAATCCCATCGCCTGCGCTGTGGCGCGGGCGACGCTCGACGTGCTTCTGGACTCCGACCTGATCGAGCAGGTCGACCGCATCGGTGAGCTCATCTGCCAGCCGGTGCGCTCCCGCTCGCCGAAGATCGTTCGAGAAATTCGCCAGGTCGGGCTGATGATCGGCATTCAGCTGAAGCAGCCCGCGCGGCCGTTCGTGCGGGCGCTCCAGGAGCGTGGCGTGCTGGCGCTCAGCGCGGGAAAGAGCGTGCTTCGGCTTCTTCCCCCGTTGGTGTTGACCGACGCGGAGGCGACCCAGGTGGGGCGGCTCCTGGCGGACGTACTCTGCCCGAGTGACGCCTGATAGGCGTAAGGTCCGATCTTGGCGGTTCCCCGCACCAGTTGCCATGTTGAGGAGAATGCACGCCAAGAGCGTACGCGGTTGTGAGGCACGCTCACCGACCCGGATCGAATGACTGACGAACGCAAATACAAGGAATCGGAAGTCAAAGAGATTTTTGACTTCGCGAGCAACAGTGCTGGGGTTGGACGGCCCCCGGTTTCCGATGAGCGTGGGCTGACGCTTACGGAGCTCCAGGACGTCGGACTCGAGGTCGGCATGGAGCCCGCGCGAATCGCTGAAGCGGCGCTCGCCATCGACACCCGCCGGGAGGTCGTTCCGCGGGGTACGTTCATGGGGGTGCCCATTTCGGCGGGCCGAATCGTCGACCTGCCCAGGGCGCTGACCGATCGTGAATGGGAGATACTCGTCGGCGAGCTGCGAGAGACGTTTGGCGCCAGCGGCAAAGTGATGTCGCACGGGGGTATTCGCGAATGGACGAACGGCAATCTGCAGGTGTTCGTGGAGCCCACCGCTACCGGCCATCGCTTGCGTCTCAGCACGCACAAGGGAAGCGCCATGGGCCTATTCGCGTTGGGTGCCACCGGCCTGGTCGCCGGGCTGGCCCTCGCCACGCTCTTTTTTTTCGAGGAACTTGGCCGCGCCGCGATGGTCATTCCCGTGCTAGTGGCGGCGCTGGGGGGCGCAATTTTGGCCGCAAACGTGCTCAGGCTGCCGCGATGGGCTCGTCAGCGCGAGCAGCAAATGGAGTACCTAGCGGGTCGAGTTGGAGCGTTGCTCGAAGAGCCGCCACAGGGAGGCGACTCGGGACCCTAGCGCAGGCCTCACAGCCAAGGAGTACCGCGTGACCATTATCGATCTCTCTACCGCCCGCACGATCATCGCCGCGACCCTGGCGAAAGGCCACGAGCTGGGACTAGCGCCGCTGTCCGTCGTGGTGCTCGACGCGGGTGGCCACTTGAAGGCCTTCGAGCGCGAAGATGGGGCGTCGAACCTGCGATTCCAGATCGCGCATGGGAAAGCATACGGCGCGATCGGCCTGGGCGTGGGATCACGCGCGCTCATGGCCCGAGCTGAGCAGCAGGCCTATTTCGTGTCGGCCGCCGCAGCGGCGATTGGCGGAGCGCTGATACCGGTTCCGGGTGGGCTGCTCGTGAAAGACTCCGACGGAGCCATCGTCGGGGCGGTGGGAGTAACCGGCGACACGTCAGACAACGATGAGGTGTGCGGTGTCGCGGGGATCGCAGCGGCTGGGTTGACGCCAGAGACCGGCTGAAGCCGGCGGTCGCCCGACGTGGGCCAGGCACCACCCGGCGTACTACGTTGAACCACCAGTCCCCTTCCCCGAGATGCCCATGTACAGAAACATCCGCCCCTCTTCAACTACGACCCGATCGTCACCGAAGAGGAGATCCGTGCGTCCTCTTTACAGTACGTGCGCAAGGTGAGCGGCTATACGAAGCCCTCGCAGGCGAACGAGGAGGGATTCAGCACCGCGGTCGACCGTGTCGCCGGAGTGACGAGAGAGCTGATCGACTCGCTGGTGACCAACGCGCCTCCGAGGGACCGCGAGGTCGAGGCTGAGAAGGCACGCGAGCGCGCCCGGGTGCGCTACGGATAGGCTCCGAGCTTCCGCTAGCGTCCGCCCCGCTATGCCCGTTATGCCCCCGCTACACCCCCCTCCGCTAGCGTAGCCGCAACGCCGCCAGCGACCCCGGAATCCCGTTCCCGGCAATGGGCACGATGATGTACTGCACGCCCTCGTGCATGTAGGTCATGGGCGCGGTGCTCGAGGGCGCCGGAATCTCCACCGACCCGATCCTCTCACCGGTCCGCTTGTCTGCCGCATACCAAAGAGCCCGTCCGCCTCGTCCTTCGGCGAACATCAGGAGGCTGCCCGTGACGAGTGCCGTGGAGTGACCTTGGAAACCGGTATTGGGGATATCGAGGCCAGCAAGCAGCGGGTGGTTAGTGATCCTGTCCGGGGTGTCTCCGTTCGGAATCCACCACAGGTGCTCCCCGGTGTTCATGTCGATCGCGGTGATGCGGCCGTAGGGTGGCTTGAAGATCGGGAGACCCTGCATGGCTGCAAATCCGCCGCCTCCGCCGGACATCCAGTCCACCACGGTGACACCGATACCGCCGGGACCGCCGTCGTCGCGCTCCGATCCTGCCGCGAGCACGCCTCCGGTACATGCCTTTCGGGAAGCGACGTACATGATCCCGCTTTCGGGATCCATGACTGTCCCGCCTATGATGTTCGTGCCGCCGGTCGCGCTCGGACACTGAGCGGTGGCCCGGTAGGCATCAGCGTTCCCCACGTGCACCCACGGGGTGAAGATCGGCCCCAGCTTGATGTCGCTGACCTGCTCGATCGCCATCGCGCGCAGCTCGGGCGTGAAGTCGATGAGATCGTCCACGGTGAGCCCCTGCAGCTCGTAGCCGGCGGGACGGGACGGAATGGGCTGCGTGGGCGAATACCACTCTCCGGGCACGTCGCCGGGCGGCACGGGCGTCTCCGGGATCGGCCAGATCGGTTCTCCGGTCTCACGATTGAAGGCGTAGACGAAGGTCTGCTTGGTGGTCTGCACGACGGCGGGGATGTCCACGCCATCCACCGTAACGTCCACGAGAATCGGAGGGACCGGGATGTCCCAGTCCCAGATGTCGTGGTGAATCATCTGGAAGTGCCACCGTCTCTCGCCCGTCTGCACGTCGACCGCGATCAGGCTGCTACCGAAGAGGTTGGCGCCCGGTCGGAACCCGCCGTAGTAGTCGTTGGTGGGCGCGTCAGTGGGCAGATAGACGATGCCGAGCTCGGCGTCCGCCGACAGCGGCGGCCATGCATTCACGTTGCCGGCCCACCGCCACGCATCCTCTTCCCAGGTGTCGTTCCCGAACTCACCGGGCCGAGGAATCGTATGGAAGGTCCACAGGTGCTCGCCCGTCCTGGCATCGAACGCCTGAACGTCTCCCGGCACGTTCTCGATCCTCGCGTAGCTACCGCCCTGGTGCGCTGAATTCCCGACCACGAGCACCCCGTTTACTAGAAGCGGGGCCGATGAGGTCGTGATCGCGCCGCGCGTCGGGTCGATGCCCGAGTACACGTCGTAGGGGTGTCCGAGCGTCGCCAGCATGTCGACGGTCCCGGTCTCACGGAACCCGTCGATCGGGATCTGGCCCCCGAAGCCTTCTAATGGCGCGCCTGTCTTGGCGTCCAAGGCGTGCAAGAAGAAACCTGGCGTGACCAAATAGATCACGCCCCTGCCGTCGATCTCACCGTAAGCGACGCCGCGGCCATAGTTCTTGCGGGGTGAGCCCTGCCAGCGCTCCGTGTACGGTTCGCGGAAGGTCCAAAGCGTCTCACCGGTCGCAGGGTCGAGCGCGGCCAACGTGCGCCGCTGCCCGGCGACCGTGTATACCACGCCATCCGCGTAGATCGGTGTCGAGCGCATGATGAAGTCGGGCTCCGGCCCGAAGTTGTCTCCGCGCCACACCCACGCGACTTCCAGATTCTCGAAGTTCTCGGCGTTGATCTGGTCGAGCGGGGAGTACCTCGTGCTACGCTGATCGGCACCCCAGTACCGCCACTCGCCATAGGGATTGCCGTAGTCCTGAGCCACGGCGGGAAGCGCGGCACTCCCAACAAGAACAAGAGCCAAGGCCATGCTCGAACCAATGAGTCGTGACAGCGTCGCCGGGCACCTCTCGCTCATGGGAAGCCTCGCCTCAGATGATGGGACTGAATCGGCTGCTAGGGTGGCCCTCTCGCGACCGTCTGTCCAGCAGCCCGGCTCGAGCCTTGGCGCTCGCGACGGTGCGTGTGAGCGCCCTAGGGCATATCCTGAGGGAGATTCCAACCTTAGGAGGTGCCCCATGAGCAACGGCAATCGCTCGCCACGGATGATGGCGATGGTGTTCCTAGTTCCCCTGGTGTGTCTGACGAGCTGCGCGCCCGCCGAGGACGCGGAGGCGGACCAGGCGATGGCCGATGGGACCCGCTGGAGCCATCAGGACTGGCCGACCGGTCATTATCAGGTCCGCACGGACTGGCCCAAGCCACTGCCCGACGATGACCACTCGCATGACGGTTGGACGTGGGGATCCTTCGGTGGTGTATACGCCGAGAGTCCGGATCGGATCTGGGTCGCGATGCGTGGGGAACTCCCGCTTCCTGAGGGCGTCGACCCGTGGACAGCATACGGCGCCACCAACGTGGTGGGGAACGCGCCGCCGACAACGGACGGCCTCAGCGCTAGGTGCCAGCCGACTCAGAATCGCCGCGGCTACGAACGGCGATGGCACCACAGCATCAACGTGTACGACGGAGAGGGAAATCTCGTCGAGACGTGGCCGCACCTCGACTCGCTCTTCGCGCTGCAGCCCTGCGGGCGGGGACCGCACCAAATCAAGATGAGCCCGTACGATCAAGAGAAGCACGTGTGGATCATCGACGACCAGCTCCACGTGATCTACAAGTTCACCTACGAAGGCGAGCTCGTGCGCACTCACGGTGAGTTGGGTGTGCCGGGGCGCGGACCCAACAACTTTGCCCGCCCGACCGACATCGCGTGGTTGCCCGACGGCACGTACTTCATCAGCGATGGTTACGACGGCAAGCGCATCGCCAAGTTCGACCCGGACGGCAACTTCCTCATGGATTGGGGCCAGGCCCCTGAGGATCCACAGAACCCCGGCCCGAGCGAATTCAACAACCCGCACAGCATCGCGATCAGCGCGGACCGTCGGCTCTTCGTCATCGACCGCGGACACGCCCGCATGCAGGTCTTCGATGAGAACGGCGTCTTCCTCGACATGTGGCCGCTCACCTCACCGCACTGGCTCGGCAACCAGGGCACATTGATGGCCAACCACATGGTCACCACCGACGGCCACATCTGGGTCGGTGATGCGCCAACGAATCGGATCCTCAAATTCGATCTGGAGGGGAATTTCCTATACAGCTGGGGCGCTCCGGGCACGCCCGCCGGACGCATCGCCTGCTCGCACGGGATCACCACCGACCAAGACGGCAACCTCTTCCTGGCGGACTGCTTCATGGGCCGCGTGCAGAAATTCGAACCCATAGAGGGTGCGGACCCCGACAAGATCGTCGGCCAGCTGCCGCGCGAATACCCTACCGGCTGAATCGTGAGGTTCTCGCTCACCCTCAGTATCGGGGCGATCGTACTCGCTCCGGCGGTCGACCAGTTTCCGGTCGCCGCCGGGGTGCGTCTCTCCGCCCAAGAGCCAGACGCGGCTGCTACGGAGTGGCGTTACATCGGAGGCGATGCGGCCCACACCCGCTACTCGCCGCTCAGTCAGATCAACGCCGACAATTTCGAGAACTTGGAAGTCGCGTGGATCTGGAGGGGTGACAACTACGGACCGAATCCGCTCGCCGTATCACGCTCCACGCCGCTCTACGTGGACGGCATGCTCTATACCGTCGCGGGCGAGCGTAGGACCGTCGTCGCGCTCGACCCCGCGACGGGCGAGACACTCTGGACGTTCCGCGAGCCCCACACCACGCGCTTCGATCGCGGCATGCGGAACGGCTACGGGAAGGGAGTGGCTTTCAGCGACGTAGATGGCCGTGGCGTGATCTATATCAGCAGTCCGGCCTTCTTCCTCTACGCGCTCGATGCCAAGACAGGCCTGCCCCTGGAGGACTGGGGCACACCCGTGCCGCTGCCCGACTTTCCGCAGACCGGCGTCGTGGATCTGCTCCCGGACCTCCTGCGGGGCTGGGAGCCGTGGGAAAGCTGGGATGGTGGCCCCTACGACCCGGACTTTGGCATCCCTCGAGAGCTCGGGCACATCACCAGCTCGTCCCCACCCATCGTGGTGAACGGGGTCGTAGTGGTCGGTAATTCAGCCGAGCAAGGCTACCACCAGACCCGGATCGAAATGGTGCCGGGGGATATTCTGGGCTACGACACGCGGACCGGGGCGAACAAGTGGAAGTTCCACGTCATTCCCCGGCCCGGGGAGTTCGGTCACGAGACCTGGGAGAATGACGCCTGGCAGCGCACCGGGGACGTCTCATCGTGGGCTCCCATGTCGGCGGACCCCGAGAGGGGCCTCGTGTACATCCCCACAAACCCACCCACCATCGACTTCTTTGGAGGTTTCCGACCGGGCGATGGCCTGTTCGGAACCAGCGTCATTGCGCTGGACGTGCAGACGGGCGAACGCGTATGGCACTTTCAAACCGTCCACCACGACATCTGGAATTTCGACAACCCCACTGCGCCAATCGCGCTGGATGTGGTCGTCGATGGGCAACCGACTCCGATCCTGGTCCAGACCACCAAGCAAGGGTGGGCCTACACCTTCAACCGCGAGACCGGTGAACCGATCTGGCCCATCGTGGAGCGCCCGGTTCCAGCGTCGGAGGTGCCAGGCGAGTCGCTGTCGCCCACGCAGCCCTTCCCCACGAAGCCAGCAGCGTACGAGATGCAGGGCCTCACCGTAGACGACCTCATCGACTTCACGCCCCAGTTGCGGGCGGAGGCGCTCGAGATAGTCGAGCACTACCGAATCGGGCCGATCTTCAATCCGCCGATCGAGACCGGGCATCCTTCGGGTCAACGCTCCTTCGTGAGCTGCCCGAACGGGGCGACCAATATCAACGGTCCGACCTCGGCCGACCCGCTGAGCGGCATCCTATACGTGTCCACGCGCAGGGGATGCCGGTCCGAGAACATCGTGCCCGGCCAGGATCTGGACCGTCCGGACGACATCATGACCACCGGCGCGACGATCGCCGAGTGGGCTGTCCTGAATCGCGGAGATTTCCGGGGTCCTCAGGGACTGCCCATCTGGAAGCCGCCGTACAGCCAGGTGGTCGCAATCGACATGAACACGGGCGAGCACCTCTGGGCAGTGCCGAATGGCGACACACCCGACTACATCCGCAACCATGAAGCGCTGCAAGGCGTGGAGTTTCCCAATACCGGACGCCTCTCCTATCCCATCACGATGGTCACACCGACGCTGCTCATCACCGCGGAGGGTGCGGGAGGCGCAGCCGTGCTGCGCGCTGTGGACAAGATGACCGGTGAGCGGTTGGCCACGGTCGAGATTCCGGCGCCCGGACAGTATGGGATGATGGGCTACATGCACGACGATCAGCAGTACATCGTGGTGCAGATAGCGGGACGGGGGATGCCTGGCTCTCTGGCGGCGCTGAGACTGCGTTGATGGCAGCTGACGCAATCGTCGTTCGCGATGTCACGAAGGCCTTCGGCACGACCGCCGGCACCAATTCGGCCACGATGACCTCGGTGTCGGGCCCGAGTTGCCTCAGTGCAGAGGACAACGTGAAGCCCACGCCCAGGCCGCCGATCAGTATCCGGGCGCCTTCCCGCTGAGCGAACTCGGCGCACGAGATTTCGCCCAGAGCCTCCTCTGATCCATGTGCGCGGGCGCTCATGAGGCCCTGGCCGCCCACGATCTTGATCAGATAGTCTGAGCCGCGCTGGTAGAGTCCGAGCCCGCTACTGCCGCCCGGGATCGGAGCCGTCTCCAGCAAATGCTCACGCTCCACTCAGTTCGCGCGCACAGTAATCGCGTCGTACACGTACTGTCGCGAAGACCCGCGCACATCAGGCCGATTGCCGAATTGCTGGATCATGCCTACGAAGGCCAGGTCTTCCTTCGGATCGATCCAGAACCACGTGCCGGCGGCTCCACCCCAGTAGTAGGTTCCCGCGGAGACGCCGTCGCCCTGTGACGGATCCAAAACGACCGCGAAGTCCAAACCGAACCCCTCCCGGCCACCTGAGAAACTGACCCCCGCCGGAAGATGGTCGCTGCGCATGAGCGAGACGGTCTCCTGCGAGAGGACCCTCACGCCGTCCAGCTCTCCATCGTTGAGCAGCATGAGACAGAAGCGCATGTAGTCCAGCGTCGTGGAGACGAATCCCCCACCGCCTGAGAAGAATGTCGCCGGTTGCTTCCACTCGCTGGCCCTCGAGGCGGTCTCACCCACGGTGAGATTGCCCAGCAGGTCGTAGGTGTATACCTGCGTGAAGCGGTCCGCCTTGTCCGCATGCACATGGAAGCCGCTGTCCACCATGCCGAGGGGGCCCAGGACGCGATCCTGTAGGAAGGTGTCGAGCGGCTGACCCGAGAGCACTTCGATCAGATACCCCTGCACGTCCACAGCGACGCTGTAGTGCCACTGAGCCCCGGGCTGCCCCCACAACGGGATGTGCGAGAGCTTCGTGATCATGTCCGAGAGGGTGCCACCGCGGTCGAGCACGTCGACGTCGCGATAGATCGCGTCGACCTGGGAATTCGAGAAGACGCCGTAGGTGAGGCCCGCCGTGTGGGTCATCAATTCCCGGATCGTCATGAGGTGGTCGGCTTCCTCGACGAGCGGGCCGCTGGCACCCACGCCTGATGCGACCTCGAGGTCGGCGAACTCCGGGATATACATCGCCACGGGATCGGAGAGCTGGAACCTGCCCTCCTCGTAGAGCGTCATCAGGCCCACGCCGATGATGGGCTTGGTCATCGAGTAGATGCGGAAGATGGCGTCCGGCGGCATCGCACGTCCGGCCTCGCGGTCTCGCGCGCCGTAGGTCGCGAAATGCACGATCTTGCCGTGTCGCGCCAACATCGTGGTCATGCCAGCCAAGCGTCCCTGATTGATCAGCTCCTGCATGCCGCCCTTCAGCCGCGCAAGGCCCGCAGTGGACATGCCAACCGACTCCGGCTCATGAAGCTCGACACCCAGGTCGACCGATGGCTCGGTGCCGGTCGGGGATGCCGGGTCGGTCGGCGTCGAGGCGTCACACGCGACAAGCGTGGTGGTCAGCCAGAATGCCGGGACCAGCCAGCGGAGCCTGCTCCAGGGCCTCACGACCGAGTCACTCCCGCCTCGGTATCGAATCACACAGCACCATTCCTCACCGGATCTCCGGCGGCCTGAAGGGCACGTACCTCACCAGCCGCGCGCGCGTGACCTCACCCGCGTAGATGTTTCCGTCGAAGTCCACACCGAGGAACTCGATACCGGCGCCGACGTCCACGTCGTGTTGGGGAATGAAGTGTGTGACCCACGCCTGTTCGGTCTTCAAGTCCCCGATCCGGATGCCCTTCTCCCAGCCGAAGTTGCTGCGCCACGGGTCGGGCGGCCCGGTCCGTAGCTGGCCCGAGAGGCCATCGCCCGCATAAAGAATGTCGTTGCGATCGATGAAGAGCCCGCTCGGCTTGCCGTAGTGCGTCCAGATATAGAGCAGCTCGCCGTCCTGATCGAAGACCTGGATGCGGCTGTTGCCGCGATCAGCGACCAGAACGCGGTCCTGGGAATCGATCTTGATGTCGTGGGCGTCACTGAACCGACTCGGCTCCCGGCTCTCCGATCCGACACCGCCCCCCACCGCGAGCACGAACATCCCGTCGCGAGTGAACTTGACGATGCGGTTGTTCCCACCCCTGTGCCCATCCGAGACCCAGATGTCACCGTTGGCAGCGATCGCGACGCCCGACGGGCCATTGAAGTGATTTTCGTCGTCCCCCCAGACTGCGGCTTCACCCAACCGCATCACCACCTCTCCCTGCTTGGTGAGCTTCAGGACCTGATGCCCGATGCCCATGCTCTCACCCAGCGTGGCTCGAGCGTCGCCGTGCGAGCCGCCTTCGGTGACCCACAGAAAGCCATCGCGGTCCAGAGCGAAGCCGTGCGGAAAGGCAAACATGCCGGCCCCGAAGCTGTCCACCAGGTTGCCGTCGAGGTCGAACTTCAGGATCGGGTCCAGGTCGGTGCCGGCGCACCCATTGCCGCCGCACCGGTCCAGAATCCACAGGTGCACTCCGTCGGGGTCGGGGATGACCCCGCTGATGACCCCAAGGCTTCTTCCTTCGGGCAGCTTCTCCCAGCCAAAGGTGGCGCGGTACGGGTTGGTCGTGGACGTCTGGGCGGTCAATGTCCCGCCCCAAGCGACACCCAACAACACCAAACCGACAAGGGTGCTCACGCTTGTTCGCTGGGCATGCTGCATTGTGTTGCTCTCCCATTTGGCAGTTCGTGGGCCCGACGCCTCGACTTCCCCGTCTCCGGTTAAGCTATCGTCCGGAATCGAGCTGTTCCACGAAGTCCGACCACGCAACGGGTAGCCCGTGGATCGGCACGATCGTCTCGACGTCCAGCCCGAGTCGTTGCACGTGGCCCAATAGGGTCCGGCTATCCGAAAGGTCAGCCTCGATCAGGATCTTCTCGTTCGGCAGATAGGCGACCAGCATTCCCTCGACATGGGGCAGCGGGTGTACATAGGAGACGTGCATCGAACGCTCCCCTCCGCTCAGCCAGTAGTTCTCACGCACCGTCTCGTACTGGTAGCCCTCAGCGAGCTCCGTCGGCGGCCATAGCGCCAGCATGTCCGGGGCCAGCGTACGGGGCGCGTAATTGAGCACGTCGCGTGTGTAGAACTCGTAGTTCTTCCAATGCGTGACGATGGTGGCGCCGACATGCATATACGTGCGCAGCCCGCCGATGTGATCGTGGTGCTGGTGCGTGTTGATGAGGAAGCGGATCGGCTTGTCAGGCACGAGCCGAACGATCTCATCGATGACCGCGAGGCTACGCCGCTCGTCGAGAGGGGCCTCCACGACCGTGATGTAGTCGTCGAACTCGATGGCCA
>Ga0209554_1000703_pt1 | contig 27831 bp, 26 predicted proteins | sample MarorgKNORR_S2LV_5_FD_188221 | JGI IMG/M metagenome (GOLD analysis project Ga0209554, IMG submission 188221) | Marine microbial communities from the Southern Atlantic Ocean, analyzing organic carbon cycling - Bottom_A/KNORR_S2/LV (SPAdes) (version 2) | ecosystem: Environmental > Aquatic > Marine... | reverse complement strand
TAAAGTACAGATTGCAATTTACTCAAAAACTTTCGGTTGGATAACAACAGTTGTGTTTACATTGTTAGGTGGAATATTTGCAATGAGAGTAGGAACTGTAAAAACAATGTTTGTTGCAGGAATATTAATGGCCTTAACTAATCTTTTATTTGCTGCATTATATTGGACTGGCAAATCTGAATTATTATTTGCATTTGCTGTAATAGCTGATGATATTACAGCTGCATTCTCTACTGTAGCTTTTGTTGCATTCATTTCATTATTGGTTGATAGAACCTATACAGCAACTCAATATGCATTACTTGCATCGATTGGAACTGCTGGAAGAACAACTCTAGCTTCATCTTCAGGGGCACTAGTTGATTGGCTAAATGGAGACTGGGGAACATTTTTCGTCTTAACTACAGTAATGGTTATTCCGGCTTTAATTTGTTTATGGTTTATTAGACACAAATTAAAAATTGGTGCACAGTAATTTTTTTTGTAAAAGCTCACATTTAAATTTATATAAAAAACCTTCTTTTAAATCTAAGATCGGTTCTCAAATTCTATATGGAGAAAAATTTAGAATTTTATTAAAAAAAAAAAAATTTATTAAAGTTAAAACATCATATGATAACTATATAGGCTACATTAAATCATCGAATTATATTAATAAATTCAGGCCAACACATAAAATAAGTGTCCTAAAATCCAGAATTTTTAAATATCCAAAAAATTTAGCGAAATATAAATCAAAAAAATTTTTGTCTTTTTCAAGCCAAATACAAATTTTAAAAAAATATAAAAATTTCATTATGTTTGATAAAAATAGGTGGTTAAATATTAAAGATATTAAGTTAATTAATCAAAAAGAGAAAAATTTTCTCAAAATCTTCAAAATATTTTTAAGCTGTAAATATAAATGGGGAGGAAAAACTTTTAATGGGATTGATTGTTCAGCATTAATTCAAATTTTTTATCAATTTAACAAAAAATTTTTTCCTAGAGATACAAAAGATCAAATTAGATATTCTAAAAAAAGATTAAAAATAAAAAATTTTAAAAGAGGAGATATAATTTTTTGGAAAGGTCATGTTGCTGTTTGTATTAATTCAAAAAAATTAATTCATGCATATGGACCAAAAAAAAGAGTAATTATAATGCCAATTAAACAAACAATTGCTCATATTGAAAAAACCGCAGATTTAATAATTAAAAAAATTTCAAAAATTTAATAATTATTCTCTACCAAAGTCTGGTTTATTAACGTCTTGTTTTAGCCGAACAATTTGTTTTCTAACTTTCTTAGAGTTTTTTAATTTTTTCATTAATTGCTTATTATTTTTTCTTTCAATATTTTTTTTAAATAAGTTTAGATTCTTAATAAATAAATTAATTGCGGAAATAATATTTTTTTGATTGCTAAAAAAAATATCTCTCCACATAATTTCATTACTTGCTGCTATACGTGAAAAATCTCGCAAACCTCCTGCGCTATATTTAATTAAATTATGTTTTTTTTCTTTTTCAAAATCTGTTGCTGTTTTGACTAAATTGTAAGCAATTAAGTGAGGTAAATGACTTGTTATTGAAAAAATAATATCATGTTGTTTTGAATTCATAATAATAACTTTAGAACCCAATTTTTTCCAGAATAATTTAAGTTTAGACAGATGAGTTTTGTTAATATTTTTTTCTTTGATTAAAACGCACCACTTTTTTTTAAATAAATTTTTGTCTCCATGTTCTGCTCCACTTACTTCAGATCCAGCAATTGGGTGAGAGGGTATCCACGTTATATTTTTTTTTAATTTTTTTTTAACTAACTTAAAGCTTAATTCTTTAGTTGAACCAACATCTGTTACAATTGTCTTGTTTGAAATAAATTTATTAATTTGTGGAACAATATTTGGATATTGACTCATTGGTGTACAGAAAATAACTAAATCAAAATTAATAGAAATATTATTTAACTTATTTATTAGTTTACATCTAACTCTTAATTTTTTAATTATTGAAATATTTTTTTTTGATTGTTCATAAACATAAATATTTTTTGATACTTTTTTAGCATGTGCTGCTCTTAATACTGAAGAACCTATTAATCCACAACCAATTATAAGAATATTTTTCATTATTTTTTAAAAATTTTATTAAGAATACTTATAAGTTTATTATTAGCAACGCTACTACAAATTGTTAACCTTAAAGCATTTTTAATTTTGTAAGACTGCATTGATCTTAAAATTATTCCATTATTTTCTAACTTTTTTTGAACATTATTTGCAGAATATTTACACTTGTTAAAATTTAACAATAAGAAATTAGCAGCAACCTCATTAGTAATTATATTAAATTTATTAAAAACTTTTTTCAGTTTATTGGCCCAAATTAAATTATGTTTGGCCGATTTTTTTATAAAACTTTTATCTTTTAAAGCAGCTACAGCTGCTAGTTGAGCAGCCATATTTGTATTAAACGGAGGTTTAATAACATTCATGGCATCAATAATTTTTTTTGGACCATAACCCCAACCTATTCTTAATGATGCTAATCCGTATATTTTAGAAAAAGTTCTTAATAGAATAACATTTTTGCTATTCTTAAAAAGTTTTAAACCCGATGCATAATCGTTTTTTTTCATATATTCGTCGTAAGCATCATCAACAACTAATAAAATGTTGCTTCTAAGTTTTTTTCTTAATTGCAATAATTCATTTTTTTTTAAATAGGTTCCTGTTGGGTTATTTGGATTTGCTAAAAAAACAACTTTGGTTTTTTTTGACACTTTTTTTATAATTTCAGAAACAGATACCTTAAAATTATTTTCTTTTGCAAATAACACTTTGGCTCCAACAATTTTTGAATAAATTCTGTACATTAAGAAACTGAACTGAGGAACAATTACCTCATCTTTTGGTTTTAAAAATAATTGACAAATAATTTGAATAATCTCATCTGACCCAGCTCCACAAATAATTTTTTCAAATTTACAATTAAATTTTTTTGAAATGTTCAACCTTAAATTGTTTGATTTACTATCGGGATACTTAGAAAGATTAATTTTTCTATTAATTTCTTTCTTAACTTGAGGACTTGTACCTAAAGCAGACTCATTTGCAGACATTTTTATGATATTCTTAATTCTGGATAATCTTGATTTGCCAGGTTTATAAGATTCGAAGCTATTTTTCTTGAATTTTGGCAATGTCATTTTTATCAATTTATATACCTATCTTTATAAATAAATTAATCAATATTTATCGGGAATTAATAAAAATCATAAAAAAATTGACATATACAAACTCATCTAGTACAAAAAAAGCGCGCTGATTTATCTGAATTGCGAGCGCTTAAAAAAAACCGCTAAATAAGTTTTTTTTTCACAATTCATCTTTGGCACAGCATTATGAATACTAAAAATAATATTAAAAAAATAATTATAAAAAAGCCACTTAAGCTAGATTGTGGTAAGACTATAAATAATTACCCCTTGGCATATGAAACGTATGGCACTTTAAATGAAAAAAAAGACAATGCTATTTTAGTTTTTCATGCTTTAAGTGGAGATCAGTTTGTAAGTGGAACTAATCCAATTACGAATAAAAGTGGTTGGTGGTCTTATGCTGTTGGTCCTGATAAAGCGATTGATACAAATAAATTCTTCGTAATATGTGCAAATATAATTGGAGGATGTATGGGATCATACGGTCCTAACAGTATGGATTCAAAAACCAATAAAACAGTTGGGACAAATTTTCCAGTTATTACAATTAATGACATGGTTAATGCTCAATATAATTTGTTGGAGTTTTTTAAAATAGATAAGTTGTTTAGTATTACGGGTGGTTCTATGGGTGGAATGCAAGTTTTACAATTTGTTGCCAATTTTCCAGATAAGACTAAAACTGCGATTCCAATAGCATGTACTGCTAGTCATTCGGCTCAGAATATCGCTCTTAATGAGTTGGGTAGACAAGCAATAATGGCTGATCAAAATTGGAATAATGGAAATTATTTTAATACAGGATCATCACCAAACAATGGTTTAGCAGTTGCAAGAATGGCAGCACATATTACTTATCTCTCAAAAAAAAGTTTGGAAGATAAGTTTGGTAGAAAACTTCAAGAAAGAGATGACATAAAATTTAGTTTTGATGCTGATTTTCAAATTGAAAGTTATTTAAGACATCAGGGTAATGCATTTGTAGATCGCTTTGATGCAAATAGCTATCTTTATATAACAAGAGCTATGGATTATTTTGATTTAATAAAACAGTATAACGGAAATCTCTCAAATGCTTTTAAGGATAGTAAAACAAAATTTTTTATAATTTCTTTTACATCTGATTGGCTTTACCCAACTTCAGAAAATAAAGAAATTGTAATTGCCTTAAATGCTGCTGGAGCAGATGTGGGATTTATAGAAATAACTAGCGACAAAGGTCACGATTCTTTCCTTCTCGATGTGCCTGATTTTTTAAGATCAGTCAGAAATTTTTTAGAGGCAAATTATTAAAATAAATATGAAAAAAGAATTTAAAATAATTGCTGATCTAATTGAAAATAACACTAGGGTGTTAGATGTAGGTTGTGGGGATGGTACTTTGATGAAATATCTAAAAGATGAAAAAAATATTGATACAAGAGGATTAGAAATATTAAAAAATAATGTTCAAAATTGTATAAGCAAAGGCCTTTCTGTAATTGAAGGAGATGCAGAAAAAGATTTACATCAATTTCCAAATTTGTCTTTTGATTATGTTGTTTTAAGTCAAACACTACAAGCTTTTTATAATCCAGAAAAAGTAATAGATGATCTTTTAAAAGTTGCCAATAAAGCTATAGTTACAATTCCAAATTTTGGATATTGGAAAGTTCGATTACATTTGCTAATAAAAGGTACTATGCCCATAACAAAAACCTTGCCAAACGAGTGGTATAACACACCAAATTTACACATGTGTACAATAAAAGATTTTTTTAATTTTTGTTCTAAAAAAAATATTGAACTATACAAATCAATTGCTTTGAAGGACGAAAAAACGTCAACAATTAATAAAGCAAATATAAATATAAAAAATCTTTATTCGGAATTAGGAATATTTTTAATTAAAAAATAAAATGAAAATTGAAATCATTCCTTGTTTACAGGATAATTATTCTTATATCATAATAGATCCAAAAAATAACAATACTTGTGTAGTGGACCCTAGTGAGTCAAAACCAATTATAAACTTTTTAGAAAAAAATAATTTAGAATTGAATTATATTTTAAACACTCATCATCATTATGATCATGTCGGAGGAAATAGCGAATTAAAGAAAAAATATAAAGCAAAAATAGTTGGATTTGTAGGTGATTATAAAAGAATTCCTGAAATAGATATTATGTTAAAGGACGGTGAAATTTGGAAAAAAAATAATTTTGAAGCAAAAGTAATTCATATACCCGGACATACCCTTGGTCATATTTGTTTTTATTTTTATAATGAAGATAATTTATTTACTGGTGACACTCTATTTTCATTAGGTTGTGGAAGAATTTTTGAAGGAACTTATGAACAAATGTTTTCTTCATTAGAAAAAATAAAAAAGCTGCCACCTAAAACTAAAATTTATTGTGGTCATGAATACACATTACAAAATTCAAAATTTTGTATTACCTATGACAGTGAAAACCAAGATTTAGTAAAAAAAATTAAAGACATAAAGGAAAAGTTAAAGAACAATAAACCAACCATACCCTCTACTCTAGAAGATGAGTTAAAAAATAATATTTTTTTAAGAAGTAGTAATGACAAAATTAAAACTAATTTAAATATTGATAACAGTTCTTCGCTTGCGACTTTTTCAAAATTAAGAGATTTAAAGGATAATTTCTAAGTTATTCAGCTTGACTATAATAAACCTCCGTCTATATTCCTCCATATAAAAATTAGGATATATAATGTCGTTCGCAATAATTCAAACAGGTGGAAAACAATACAAAGTTAAGGCTAGTGAAATTTTAAAGATTGAACGGCTAGAAAATTTAAAAACTGAAAATAAAATAGAGTTTAATGAAGTATTAGCTTACGGTGACGATAAAAGTATGGAAGTTGGATCTCCACTTGTAAAAGGTTCTAAAGTAGAAGCAGAATTAGTTAAAAATGGAAAAAATAGAACGGTCTTAATATTTAAGAAAAGACGAAGAAAAAATTCTCGAAGAAAAAATGGACATAGACAACTTTATTCTCTTATCAAAATAAAAAAGATTTTTTCAAAAGATGGCAGTGTTTTAGCAGAAGCTAAAAAAGTAGAAAAAAAAGAAATAAAAAAAGAAGAAAAAAATAAAACTCAAGCTAAAACAAAATAACTTTAGGTAAATTATTATGGCAACAAAAAAAGCAGGTGGATCATCGAGAAACGGACGTGATAGTGCGGGTCGGAGACTTGGAGTGAAAAAGTATGGTGGTCAGTTTGTCAATCCTGGAAATATAATTGTTAGACAAAGAGGAACTAAAATTTTTCCTGGAGAATATGTTGGAATGGGTAAAGATCATTCAATTTTTTCATTGGTCAAAGGAAAAGTTGAATTTAAAAAAATCAAATCAGACAGAACATTAGTTTCAGTAAAACCCAATTAATCAATACAACAAAAAATTAAACAGAGTTGTATTATGAAGTTCTTAGATCAAGTAAAAATATTCGTAAAAGCAGGTGAAGGTGGCTCAGGTTCTGCAAGTATGCGCAGAGAAAAATTTGTTGAATTTGGTGGTCCAAATGGTGGAGATGGGGGTAAAGGTGCTTCAATAATTCTTAAAGCTGAAAGAAATTTAAATACTTTAATTGACTATCGATACACTCAACATTTTAAAGCCGAAAGAGGTCAAAATGGAATGAACAAAAACAAAAGTGGTAGAGGTGGAAAAAATTTGTTTTTAAAAGTTCCAATTGGAACTCAGGTTTTAGAAGAAGATAATAAAACTTTACTATTCGATTTTAAAAATGAAAAAGAAGAATTTGTTATAGCCAATGGAGGTAAAGGTGGTTTAGGAAATACTAATTTTAAAAGTTCTACTAATCGTGCACCAAGAAAATTTACAAAAGGAACTTTGGGAGAGGAGTTTTGGATATGGTTACAATTAAAAACTATTGCAGATATAGGTATTGTTGGATTGCCAAACGCGGGTAAATCAAGTTTGCTCGCTGCAATTACAAATGCAAATCCAAAAATTGCAAATTATAAATTTACAACTCTTAATCCTAATTTAGGAGTAGCTACATACGATAATAAAGAAATTACTATCGCTGATATACCTGGCTTAATTGAAGGAGCTCATACAGGAGTTGGCCTTGGAATTAAATTTTTAAAACATATTGAAAGATGCAAAACCTTACTTCATATGATCGATATAACAGAAGAAAATTTGGAAAACTCATATAATCAAATAAAAAAGGAACTAGCAAGTTATAGTAAAGAATTATTAAATAAAAAGGAAATTATTGTTTTAAACAAAACTGATTTATTAGAAAAAAAAATAGTGGAAAAAATTATTAAAAATTTTTCAAAAAATAAGAAATCTGAAGTTGTGGCTCTTTCAACTGTTGAAAAAGACTCAATCTCAAAAATTAAATCTAAATTGCTTTCTTATGTATCTTAAAAATTTTAAAACTATTGTAATTAAAATTGGATCTTCATTATTAATAAATGATACAAAAACTATAAGAAAAAAATGGTTATCTGAATTTGCAAAAGATATAAAAGATTTATTAAATGACAAAAAAAAGGTGATTATAGTTAGCTCTGGCGCGATTGCACTTGGATGCAAAAAATTAAATTTAAACAAAAAAAAATTAAAACTTGATAAAAGCCAATCTGTAGCATCAATTGGTCAAATAGAGTTGATGAACTTATATCAAAATGTATTTAAGAAATTAAAAATAAAAATATCTCAAATTCTTTTAACTTTGGAAGATACAGAGCAAAGAAGAAGATCAATAAATGCAAGAAGAACTATTGACAATTTACTAACAATGGGAATTGTGCCGATTGTTAACGAAAACGATACTACTGCTACAACTGAAATAAAATACGGAGATAACGATAGACTAGCAGCAAGAGTATCACAAATAATTAGTGCTGATTGTTTAATTTTGTTATCCGATGTTGAGGGGCTTTACACTGATAATCCAAAAAAAAATAAAGAAACAAAATTAATTAAGATTGTTAAAGAGATAGATGAAAAGATAAAAAGATATGCATCTAGAGCAGAAAATATCTACGGATCAGGAGGTATGAAAACAAAAATTGAGGCTGCAAAAATTTGCCAACTATCTGGATGTTATATGGCCATCGCAAGTGGAATTCATAAAAATCCAATAAAAAAAATATTTGAAGGTCAAAAATGTACTTGGTTTTTACCAAAAATTTCTAAACTTGCCGCAAGAAAGCAGTGGATAATCGGGTCGGTTGCTCCTAGAGGTGAAGTAATTATCGATCATGGAGCAATAAAAGCAATAAACAATGGGAAAAGTTTATTACCAGCAGGAGTTAAAAAAATTAACGGAACTTTTGAGAAGGGAGATCATATTCTAGTCAAAGATCAAAATAATATTGAATGTGCCCGAGGCTTAACATCGTTTTCTTCAATCGAAATTGAAAAAATAAAAGGTTCTCATAGCAGCAAAATAAAAAATATATTAGGATATTCTAGTAGAGAAGAAATCATCCATAAGGATGACCTGGCGAAAGTTTAAAAAATGACTAAAAATTTATACATGAAAAAAATAGGTGAAAAAGCAAAAATTGCTTCCTTGAATTTATCTAATTTAAGTATCAATAAGAGAAATTCTGTTTTAAAACAATTTAGTCATTATCTTAAAACGAACGAACAATTAATTTTAAATGCAAACAAAAAAGACATATCTAATGCAAAGTCTAAAAAGATTAAAGATAGCATGATTGATAGACTTAAGTTAAATAGTAAAAAAATCATACAAATTAGAAGTGCGATAAAAAAAATCATAAAATTTAGAGATCCTGTAGGAAAAACTTTATCTTCCTGGAAAAGACCAAATGGTTTAATTATAAAAAGAGTATCAATACCAATTGGTATAATTGGTGTAATTTATGAAAGTAGACCAAATGTTACATCGGATGTTTCTACTTTATGCTTTAAAAGTGGAAATGTAGTAATTTTACGTGGAGGATCAGAAGCATTTCATTCTAATAAAATATTGGCTAAACTTTTTAAAAAAGCTCTTAAAAAGAAAAAATGTGATGAAAATTGTGTTCAATTTGTTGAAAGTAAAGATAGAAACCACGTTGATTATCTTTTATCTAGAATGGAAAATTACATAGACCTAATCATCCCCAGAGGAGGTAAAGGACTGGTCAAAAAAGTTTTAAAAAAATCTTCAGTTTCAATTATTGGTCATTACGAAGGCTTATGTCATGTCTTTGTAGACAGGGAAGCAGACTTAAGTACGGCAATCAAAGTTGTAAAAAATTCAAAAATGAGAAACTTTAGTATTTGTGGGGCTGCCGAAACTTTATTGATAGATAAAATGTGTCTCAAAACCCATTGTAAACCGATATTAGATCATCTAAGCAAACTAGGATGCAAAATCATAGGAGATAAAAAAATACAAAAATTTATTTCTGGAAAAATGAAAATTGCAACAGAAAAAGACTGGAAGACGGAATATCTTTCACCCACAATTTCTGTGAAAAGTGTAAATGGAGTAACAGAAGCTATTAATCATATAAATCAATATGGTTCTTCTCATACCGACTCAATAGTAACAAAAAATAGAAAAACTGCTAAAAAATTTCTTTCAAATATTAATAGTTCTATAGTTATTCATAATGCATCAACACAATTTGCCGATGGTGGTGAATTTGGATTTGGTGCTGAGGTTGGCATATCAACAAATAAACTTCCTCCACGAGGACCGATCGGTCTTGATCAGCTTACTACTTACAAATATATTTTGGAAGGAAAGGGACAAATAAGGAAATAATTTTTTGCGAAAGCTATTTAAAAAAAATCATAAAAAAATTGGTATATTAGGAGGAACTTTTGATCCTGCACATATTGGACATATTAAAATATCTAGAGAAGCAAAAAAAAAATTTAAACTAGATTACGTAATTTGGGCTATAACAAAAAAAAATCCCTTCAAGAACAAAAGTAAATTAAATTTAAATTCAAGAATTAAATATGCAAAAAAAATCACAAAAAAAGAAAAATTTATTAAAATTGAATTTTATGAAAATAAAATTAAATCAAATAAAACTATCAATCTTATAAATTATTTTAAAAAAATTAATAAAAAATTAGATATTTATTTTATAATGGGAGCAGACAATCTAATCAATTTTCATAAATGGCATAAATGGAAATCAATTTTACAAAAATGCAGTATTTTAGTATTTGATAGACAGGGGTATAAAACAAAATCTTTGAAATCAATCACTTTTAAACATCTAAATCAAAAAAGTTTAGAATTTGTTAAATTCAAAAAAGTTAATATTTCCTCTTCTCAATTAAGTAAAATTTGATAAACTTTTATTAATTAATGGATAAAATTTTTGATCTAAAAACAATTATCTTAAATACACTAGATTCGAATAAAGCTTTAGACATAGTAAGCATAAGTTTAGAGAATAAAAGTTCAATGGCAGATTATTTAATAATTGCTAGTGGAACTTCATCAAGACATATGCAGGCACTATCAGAGATTGTTGTAGAAAAATTTAAAATTAATGGCATAAAAAATTGCAAAATTGAAGGAAACGAAAGTAACAACTGGAAGCTAATAGATGGAATAGATGTTATTGTTCATATATTTAATCCTGAAAAAAGAAAATTTTATGAGCTTGAAAAAATGTGGTCTGAATTAATTCCGAAAGAAAAAATTTTAATATGAAAATTATTATAATATTTTTATTTTCTTTTTTTATAATAAATAAAAGTTTTGCTGAAACAGACAAAAGTATTTATGAAAAAATTGATTTATTCAGCGAAGTTTTAAATAAAATTGATAAAGAATATGTAGAAGAAGTTAATCAAAGCGATGCTATGGATGCTGCGATTAATGGAGTTTTACAATCATTAGATCCCTATTCTGCATATATGTCTCCAGAAATGTTTAATGATATGCAAACAGAAACGAGTGGTAAGTTTGGGGGACTTGGCATTGAAGTTGGCATGGAGCATGGCGTTGTAAAAGTTATTTCACCAATTGATAATTCTCCAGCATCTAGGGTAGGCGTAAAAGCTGGCGACTATATTGTAAAAATAAATGATGATCAGGTTCAAGGAAAATCTTTAACTGAAGCTGTTGAATTAATGAGAGGTCCCGTGGGATCAGATATAGAAATTACAGTTAGAAGAAGAGGTGTTAAAAAAGCAATTATTTTTAAAATTACTAGGGAAATCATAAAAATAGAATCAGTAAAATCAAAATATATAGATGAAAGTATTGGTTATTTAAGACTAACTTCTTTTAATGAAAATAGCGGAGATCAAATTAAAACTAAAATTGAAGAATTTAATAAAAAAAAATATCTAAAAGGTTACATTTTAGACTTAAGAAACAATCCTGGAGGTTTATTATCTCAAGCAATAAAAATTACAGACTTTTTCCTTGAAGACGGAGAAATAGTTTCAACAAAAGGCAGAAAAAAATCAGAAAATAGAAAGTTCTTTGCAAAAAAAGGGGACCTGACCAATGGCAAAACTATAATAGTTCTAATAAATTACGGTTCAGCTTCAGCTTCTGAAATTGTAGCAGGCGCTTTAAAAGATCATAAAAGAGCTATTCTTGTAGGTGAAAATAGTTACGGAAAAGGATCTGTACAATCAATAATTCCATTAAAAAATAAAGGCGCACTTAGATTAACAATTGCTAAATATTATTTGCCATCGGGTGAATCAATATCAGAAGTAGGTGTAACCCCTGACATTGAAGTCGAAGAAAGTTCAGAAGCTTTTGCAATTAATACTGATACTGATAATCAACTAAATTTTGCTGTCAAACTTTTCAACGGATAAACATGAACGAAAAATATAAAAATTTACCATTAAGAAATGGTGTTGGAATTGTAGTATTAAATAATGAAAATAAAGTATTTGTTGCAAAAAGAATAGATAATCCAAAAAATTTCTGGCAAATGCCCCAGGGTGGAATAGATAGGGGTGAAAATTTTTATGAAGCTGCGTTAAGAGAGTTAAAAGAAGAAACTAGTATTGTAAGTGTAGAGCTTATTAAAGAAATTGAAAAGAAATTTACATATATATTACCTGATCGTTTAATTGGTATTATTTGGAAAGGTAAATTCAAGGGTCAAAAACAAAAATGGTTTGTCATGAAATTTGTTGGAACTGAATCGGAAATTAATATAAAGACTAAATACCCTGAATTTCTAGACTGGAAATGGATAGATTTAGAAAACTTAACTGAAATAGCAGTAAATTTTAAGCTTGAAGTATACAAACAGCTTAAGTCAGAATTAAAAAAAATATTAAATTAATTTAAAGTTAAAGATTTTAAAACTTCAATTTTATGATCAACTAAGTATTTTGCTTGATCAGAAATTTCTTGATTTTGAGCTTCTTTTTCTGCTTTTGCCAAAATATCTCTAACCTTATTCTTATCTATTTTTTTAATATCAAAAATATTACTAGTTAGTATTGATAAACAGTTATTTTTAAACTCTATAATTCCATCTTCAACGTAATAAGTTTCTTCGGCCGATGTTGCATCAATAACCCTTACTAAACCAGGTTTTAAAAAAGATATTATAGATATGTGATCTTTTAAAATTCCCATATCACCTTCAAAAGCAGGCACTACTACTTCTCTCACTTCTTCTTTTGATAAAAAAGATTTTTCAGGATTTACTATTTCAACTTTAAAAACGTTACTCATTATGCTGCGGCTTCTTTTGCCATTTTCTCAGCTTTTTCAACTACTTCTTCGATTGTACCTACCATATAAAAAGCTGCTTCTGGAAGATGATCATATTCACCTTTACAAATCGCATCAAATCCTTTGATGGTTGATTCTAAATCTACAAGTTTTCCTGGTGAACCAGTAAAGACTTCAGCTACAAAGAATGGTTGAGATAAAAATCTTTGAATTTTTCTAGCTCTAATAACTGTTAATTTGTCCTCTTCGGATAGTTCATCCATACCTAAAATTGCAATTATATCCTGAAGAGATTTGTATGTTTGTAAAATTTTTTGAACTTCTCTAGCAACCCTATAATGCTCATCACCTACTATTCTCGGGTCCAAAATTCTTGAAGTAGAGTCTAATGGATCTACAGCTGGATAAATTCCAAGTTCTGCTATTTGTCTTGATAAAACCGTTGTTGCATCTAAGTGAGCAAATGATGTTGCCGGAGCAGGATCAGTTAAATCATCGGCAGGAACATAAATTGCTTGAACTGAAGTAATCGATCCTTTGTGAGTTGTGGTAATTCTTTCTTGTAGGTTACCCATATCTGTTGCAAGAGTTGGTTGATATCCAACCGCAGAAGGTATTCGACCTAGAAGAGCTGACACTTCTGATCCAGCTTGAGTAAATCTAAAAATATTATCAATAAAGAATAATACGTCTTGGCCTTCCTGGTCTCTAAAATATTCAGCTAGCGTTAAACCTGTTAAACCTACTCTTGATCTTGCTCCTGGAGGTTCATTCATTTGACCATATACCAATGCTGCCTTAGAACCTTTTCCTTCTGTTTTAATTACTCCAGATGCGATCATTTCATGATAAAGATCATTTCCCTCTCTAGTTCTTTCACCTACACCTGCAAAAACTGAAAATCCACCGTGAGCTTTTGCAATGTTATTAATTAATTCCATAATGATAACCGTTTTACCGACTCCAGCACCTCCAAATAATCCAATTTTTCCTCCTTTGACATATGGTGCCAATAAATCTACTACTTTAATTCCTGTTACTAAAATTTCTGTTTCGGTTGATTGATCTGTAAAAGCTGGTGCCGGTCTATGAATTGGCCAGCTATCTTTTGTTTTTACTGGACCTTTTTGATCAATTGGTTCACCTATTACATTTATAATTCTTCCCAATGTTTCAGGTCCTACTGGAACTTTTATTGGGTTTCCAGTATCTATTACCTCATCACCTCTTTTAAGACCTTCTGTTCCATCCATAGCAATTGTTCTCACGCATGATTCACCAAGGTGCTGAGCAACCTCTAAAACTAATCTGCTATCTCTTATTTTACATTCTAATGCAGTTAATATTTTGGGAAGTTTTCCTTCAAATTTTACATCTACAACTGCACTAATAATTTGTGTTACTTTTCCTTTATTGCTCATAATTTATAAACTTTCTGCTCCTGATATTATTTCAATTAATTCTTTTGTAATGGCCTCTTGTCTACTTCTATTATAATTAATAGTTAGTTTATCGACCAATTCGCCAGCATTTCGAGTTGCACTATCCATTGCACTGATTCTAGAACCTTGCTCGCTAGCAGAATTTTCTAACATTGCTTTAAATATTTGTGTTGAAATATTTTTTGGTAATAAATTCGATAAAATTTCATCTTCTTCTGGCTCAAATTCATAATTGTCATCTACTAAGTTTTCTTTAACTTCACTGGATTTAAGAGGAATGATTTGTTGTTCTTGAGGAATTTGTGTAATTACATTTTTAAATTGATTGTAAAAAATTGTACAGATATCAAATTCGTTTTTTCTAAATAATTCAATAATTTTTTTACCAACAATCTCTGCATCTAAATAATTTGCAACTTTTGAATCTTTAAAAGAAATTTTTTTAATTATTTGATTTCCATATATTCTTTTCAATTGATCATATCCTTTAGACCCTACGGTAATAACTTTTAAACTTTTTCCTTCCGATTCTATTTTTTCAAAAAAAAATTTTGCTTTTTTTACTATATTCGTATTAAACCCTCCACACAAACCTCTGTCTGCTGTTAACACAATACATAAATGAACCTTTTCATTGTCTGTACCAACTAATAGCTTAGGAGCATTTTCTTTATCTGTAATGCTGTTTGACAAATTTAATATGATATTATTCATCTTTTCAGAATATGGTCTTCCTTTTTCTGCATTTTCTTGTGCTTTTCTTAATTTTGCAGCTGCTACCATTTTCATCGCCTTTGTAATCTTTTGTGTTGATTTAACACTTTTAATCCTTTTTCTAAGATCGTCTAAACTTGGCATATTAAGATTTAAAATTTTTTTTCAATTCTTCGATTATTTTTTTAAGTAATTTTTCGGTTTCTTCTTCTAGTTTTCCAGTTTTTTTAATTGTATTCAAAATTTCCGGGTTCTCAGATTTGCACTTGGACAAAATTTTATTTTCAAATTCACTTATATCTTTTAAATCAATGTCATCTAAATAACCTTTAACTCCGCAAAATACTGAGATCACTTGTTCGGCTACTGACATTGGTGAATATTGTTTTTGTTTTAGTAATTCTGTTAACTTTGAGCCTCTATTTAATAATCTTTGAGTAAAAACATCTAAATCAGAGCCAAATTGAGCAAAAGCTGCCATTTCTCTATATTGTGCAAGTTCTAATTTTATCGATCCCGCAACTTTCTTCATTGCTTTTGTTTGTGCGGCCGAACCAACCCTCGAAACTGACAAACCAACATTCACAGCAGGTCTAATTCCTTGGTTAAATAATTCTGTTTCAAGAAATATCTGGCCATCAGTAATTGAAATAACATTGGTTGGTATATAAGCTGATACATCTCCAGCCTGAGTTTCAATAATTGGTAATGCTGTTAAAGATCCGCCACCATTTTCATCATTTAATTTTGCTGCTCTCTCTAACAATCTACTATGTAAATAAAACACATCTCCTGGATAGGCTTCTCGTCCTGGAGGTCTTCTTAATAAAAGTGACATTTGTCTATACGCTACTGCTTGTTTTGATAAATCATCATAAATAATTAAAGCATGCATACCATTGTCTCTAAAATATTCACCAATTGTGCATCCAGTGTATGGTGCAAGAAACTGCAATGGTGCTGGGTCTGATGCTGTTGCTGAAACAATAGTTGTATATTCCATAGCTCCAGCGTCTTCTAAAGTTTTTAAAATTTGAGCAACCGTAGATCTTTTTTGACCTATAGCCACATATATACAATACAATTTTTGTTTCTCATCTTCTGACTGATTAATTTCTTTTTGATTAATAATTGTATCAATAGCAATCGCTGTTTTTCCAGTTTGTCTATCTCCAATAATTAATTCACGTTGACCTCTTCCAATTGGAATTAAACTATCAATTGCTTTTAAACCTGTTTGCACTGGTTCTGATACTGACTTTCTTGGAATAATACCGGGTGCCTTAACGTCAACTCTGTTTCTTTTCAGCCCTTTATTTAATGCACCTTTCCCATCTATTGGATTTCCTAATCCATCAACAACTCTACCTAATAATTCTTTTCCAACAGGTGCGTCAACTATTGAACCTGTTCTTTTAACAATATCTCCTTCTTTAATATTTTGGTCATCTCCAAAAATTACAACACCAACATTGTCATTTTCTAAATTTAAAGCCATTCCTTTAGAACCATCTGAAAATTCTACCATCTCTCCAGCTTGAACATTATCTAGACCATAAATTCTAGCTATTCCATCTCCAACAGATAAAACTTGACCAACTTCAGTTACCTCTGCCTTGTCTCCATATTTTTTTATCTGTTCTTTTAATATTTTTGTAACTTCTGATGGATTAATTTCCATTTATACTCCTAACATTTTATTTTCTAATTGTCTTAATTTACTTTTAATCGAAGTATCTATCATCACACTTCCAACTTGAATGATCAGTCCACCAATTAAACTTGGATCATATTTATAATTAAGTTTTACTTTAGCGGCAAAATTTTGAGATAATTCATCTTTAATTTTATTAACTTCACTATCATTTAGTTGTTTAGAAGCAACTAGTCTTGCTGACACTTCACCTCTTTTTTGAGAACAAATATTAATAAAGTTTTTTAAAATATTTTGAATAAAAAATAATCTTCTCTTTGTTGTCAAAAAACATAAAAAATTTTTTAACAAATTATTAAAATTATAATGTTCAGAAATTTTATTTATTATACTTATTTGATCTTCTTTCTTATTAGTAGGATTTCTTATCATTGATTTAAAGTCTTTACTTTCATCAATAAGTTTAATTAATGCTGAGGATTGATCTTCTATTTCTTTAACTGATTTATTTTCCTCAGCCAATTCATAAAGTGCAAGAGAATACCTGCTTGCTGCTGTATCTGAAAAAGTATTGTTTTTGCTCAATTTAGATCCTTTAGTTATAGTAGATGCATTATAAAAAGTTGATTTTAATTAACACATGAATCTTATGTCTTCAAGTGGGACGTAATGTAAAAAAGCCTATTTTTTCCCATTAATTGAAGCTTATTGGATCAACATCAACTGTCAGTTTTATTCCTTTTTTAAACTTAAAATTTTTTATAGCTTGAGATAAAGAGTCCTGAACTTTCAAAGATTTTTTTCCTCTAATTAGCAATCTAACCCTAAATTTTTTTCTAATTATATAAATTGGTGCATTTACTGGTCCTAAAACAAGATAGTTTAATTTGCTATTTATATAATTTTTAAATTCAAAAGACTGCTTTTGTAATTTCCTTTCATCATTTGATGATAAAATTAATGAGATAAATCTTTGAAAAGGTGGCAAATTATTTTTTTTTCTTATTTGCAACTCTTTTTCAAGGAAGATATCAGGATTTTTATTTGTAATATCAATAATCATATTTTTTTTTAAATTATAAGTTTGAAAATAAACAGTTGCTGGTTTTCCTTCTCTTCCTGCTCTTCCTGAAAGCTGGTGATATAACTGAAGATTCTTTTCTGCGCCTCGCAAATCATGTCCTTGGGATGATAAATCTATATTAACTACAACAATACAATTTAGGTTAGGAAAGTGAAAACCTTTAGATATTATTTGTGTTCCTACAAGAATTGAAATTTTATTATTTACAATTTTTTCTAAATTTTTCGACGAATCTTTTTTATTCATTGTATCACTAGAAAAAATAATATGTTTTTGATTTGGGAATATTTTTTTCAATTCTTCTGCTATTCTTTCAACCCCGGGTCCGCTAAATATAAAATCGCAAATGTCATTATTGTCACATTTTCTTTTTAAATTTCCTTTATGTCCACAGTAGTGACATAACAAATTTTTATTATTTTTATGATAAACTAAATTAATTGAACAATTAGGACAAAGGTAATTTTTTAGGCATTTTTTACAAAATACAAAAGGAGCAAATCCCCTTCTATTTAAAAAGAAAAGTATTTGATCTTTCTTCTCTAAATGTTTTTTTACCTTTTCTATCACGTATTGTGAAATCCAAGATTTAGTTGGCAACTTTGATTTGTTTAAATCTATAATTTCATAATTGGGTAATGATGCATTTTTAAATCTATTCAAGATTTTTGAAATTTTATATTTTTTAGATTTTATATTTTCAAATGTTTCTATAGACGGAACAGCTGTAATTAAATTTATTGGAATATTTTGAAAAGAAGCTCTAGATATTGCCATATCTCTTGCATTATAAATTACCCCTTCATCTTGTTTGTAAGATTGATCGTGTTCTTCATCTACAATTATTAAACCTAAATTTTTATATGGCAAAAATAAAGATGATCTTGCACCTATAACTACTTTTATTTTTCCTGTTGAAATTCCATTCCAGATAATTTTTTTATTTTTTTTTGCAATTCCTGAATGCCATATTGCAGGGTTAAAACCAAAAAATTCCTTGAATTTTTGTTCAAATTGACTGGTTAACCCAATTTCAGGTAGCATAATCAATCCTTGGAAGCCCTTATTTATTATGGTTTTTAAAGATTCAAAATATACTATTGTTTTCCCAGACCCGGTAGTTCCCTGCAATACATGAACTCTAAATTTATTACTTTCAACATTTAAATCACTTAGTGCGTCAGCTTGTTCTTTTGTCAAAGAAAAAATTTTTTTTTTAGTTTTAGATTCAAATTTCTCAAATTTTTTTAAGTCTATATTTTCAATTGCCTCACCACTTAGAAGCAAAAGCTTTAATGCCATTCCTTTTGGAATTAAATTATATTGTGAAAACCAATTAAGAAAATTTATAGTATCTTGATTTAATGATGGAATATTTAATTTTGAAATAACTTTTTTGACTATAAATTTTTTATTATTTTCTTTTTCAAATTCATTCCAAACTACCCCTGTTATTTTTGATTTTCCAAACGGAATTAAAACATAGTCCCCCAACTTTAAGTCAATCTTACCACTTTCGTAAGTGAAAGGATGGTCAAAAATATTTGGTACAAGAATCGGGACCTTCATATATATATAATATGAAAATTTATTAAGAGTGTATTGATCTTTTATCTACAGCTAGCGCTGACTCTTTCAAAGCTTCTGAAAAAGTTGGGTGAGCATGGCAGGTCCTAGCAATATCTTCTGAACTTGCTCCAAATTCCATAGCTAAAACCATTTCTGCTATTAACTCTCCAGCATTAGAACCAATCATATGAACTCCTAATACTTTGTCAGTTTTACTATCAACCAATATCTTAACAAGTCCATCTGTCTCATTAATTGTTTTAGCTCTTGCGTTTGCCATTAATGAAAACTTGCCAACTTTGTAATTCACTTGATTTTTCTTTAATTGTTCTTCAGTTTTACCTACGGTAGCCACTTCTGGTGATGTGTACACTACGCCTGGAATTACATCATAATTTACATACCCTGCCTGTCCATCAATAATCTCTGCTACTGCAATACCTTCGTCCTCGGCTTTGTGAGCGAGCATAGGACCTTCTATAACATCTCCAATAGCAAAAATATTTTTTACATTTGTTTGATATTTTTTATCTACTTTTATTCTTTTTTTATTATCTAGCTCAACTCCAATTTTTTCCAAATTTAAATTTTTTGTATTAGGTTTTCTGCCAACTGCGACTAATACAACATCACATTCCATATCTATTTTTTTTCCTTCTTTATTTGAAGAGTTTACTGTTATTCCATTAGACATTTTCTTAATACTTTCTACTTTTGTCTCTAAATAAAATTTAATTCCTTGTTTTTGTAAAATTTTTAGAAATTCTTTTGAAATTTCACTATCCATTCCAGGAGTTATGTGGTTAAGAAATTCGATAACATGAATCTCGCTACCAAGTCTTGACCATACGGACCCTATTTCTAAACCTATATAACCGCCTCCAATAATTACCATTTTTTTTGGAACTGATTTCATAGATAGCGCTCCGGTCGATGAAAGAATTTTTTGCTCATCAAAATTAACTTTTGGTAAAGATACTGGTTCTGATCCAGTACATATAATTGTTTTTTCAGTCTCAATAATTTTTTCAGTTTTATTAATATCCATTACTGATATTTTATTAACCGACTTGAGGCTTGCATGTCCTTTTATATAAGTAACTTTATTTTTTTTTAATAAAAACTCTACACCTTTGGTTAATGTTAAAACTGCCTTCTCCTTATTTTTCATCATTTTTTTTAAATTTAATTTTATAGGACCTACTTCTATTCCTTTTTCCGATAAATTTTTCGTACTGTGAAATTTTTCTGAAAGGTTCAATAAGCTTTTTGATGGTATACATCCCACATTTAAACAGGTGCCGCCTAGAGCTCCTCTTGAATCTATACAGGCAGTTTTATATCCCAATTGAGCTAACCTAATTGAACAAACATAGCCTCCTGGGCCGCCCCCGATTACAACTGCTTGAAATTTTTCTGACATATATTTTAAAGATCTAAAAAAAGTCTTCGTGGATCTTCTAAATTTTCCTTAATACATTTTAAAAATAAAACAGAATCTTTTCCATCAATTATTCTATGATCATAAGACAAAGCTAAATACATCATGGGTCTTATTTTTACTTCTCCATTAATAGATACTGGTCTTTCAATGACATTGTGCATTCCCAGTATGCCTGATTGTGGTGCATTTAAAATTGGCGTTGAGAGCATTGATCCATAAACTCCACCATTGCTGATTGTAAAAGTCCCTCCTTGAAGATCTCCAACTGTTAGTTTTCCATCTCTGGCCTTTTCAGATATGTTTTTAATATTTTTTTCGATATCAGCAAAAGATAGCTCGTCTGCATTTTTTAAAACTGGCACAACTAAACCCTTATCAATACTAACTGCAAAGCTAATATTGTAATAATTTTTGTATACGATTTCTTCATTATCTATTTCAGCATTGATTGCTGGAAAATTTTTCAAACCAACAATGCAAGCTTTAACAAAAAATGACATGAAGCCCAGTTTTATTCCAAATCGATTTTTGAAATCTTCTTGATAATTCTGTCTCATCTGAATAATGCTACTCATATCAACTTCGTTAAAAGTTGTTAGAATTGCAGCAGTTGTCTGTGCAAGTTTTAATCTTTTGGCTATTGTCATTCTCAGTCTGGTCATTCTAATTCTCTCCTCTTGACCATGCTGTGACTTTCTTTCCGAAGGTTTAGGCTCTGCCCCCATTAAATTAATTAAGTCACCTTTAATTATTCTTCCTTCCTTGCCTGATCCAGCAATATCCTTTATATCAATATTTTTTTCTTCTACTATTTTTCGAACAGCTGGGGATAGTGTTTGTTTTGATTCATTTTTAACAATTTTAGATTCTGCTATTACCTCTTTGTTTAAAACTAAAGGCTGTTCTCCATTCTGTTTTAAAATTGAACTTTTTTTCAACTTAACAACATTGTTTTCAAAAAGTTCTGGTTCACTTTTATTAATTTCTGCCGATTTTTCTATTTTTTGCTTTTGTTTTGGAACATCTTCTTTAGATGTATCCTCTTTTCCGCTAGTAACTAAACCTAGTATTGTGCCTACCTCAACTACCTGTCCGTCTTTTGCGTTAATTTCTGATAATACTCCATCTATAGGTGCTGGAACTTCTAAATTAACTTTATCCGTTTCTAATTCAACAATAGGCTCATCTATCGCTACCATCTCGCCCTTGCTTTTTAACCATTTTACAACTGTAGCTTCTGTAATACTTTCTCCTAAAACTGGTACTAAAATTTTTTCACTCATTATTTAAAAACCTTTTCTATAATTTCTTGTTGTTGAGAAAGATGTCGTTTTGCATAACCTGTGGCAGGTGAAGCTGCCGTATCTCTTCCTATATAAGAAATTTTATTATTAGTAGCTTCAATATAATCTAAAGTCCATTGTATATAATCTCGCACTGAAAACCATGCTCCCATATTCTTTGGTTCTTCTTGGCACCAATAAAACTTTGCGTTATTTTTATATGCTTTTATTTCTTTTACTAAAGATTTGACTGGAAAGGGATAAAGTTGTTCAATTCTAAGTAAAAGAACATCATTTTTTTTTAATTTTTCACGAGCTTCCAATAAATCAAAATACACTTTTCCAGAGCACAAAATTACTTTATTAATTTTTTTAGCTTCTTTAAGTTTTATAAAACCATTTTTATGTTCTGTAGCATGATCACAAAGAACTCTATGAAAAGAATTTTGTTTACCAAAATCTTCTAAATTTGATACACAAAGTTTGTTTCTTAATAATGATTTCGGAGTCATGATAACTAATGGCTTTCTAAAATCTCTGTGTATTTGACGTCTTAAAGCATGAAAATAATTTGCTGGAGTAGTACAATTCATCACCTGTAAATTTTCTTTAGCGCATAACTGTAAAAATCTTTCTAATCTACCAGATGAATGTTCTGGCCCTTGACCTTCATATCCATGTGGCAGCAACATAACTAAACCAGAAGCTCTTGACCATTTTCTTTCGCCAGAAGCAATAAATTGATCAATTACAACTTGTGCACCGTTAGCAAAATCTCCAAACTGGGCCTCCCAAACAGTTAATGTGTTTGGTTCTACTAAACTATATCCATATTCAAAACCTAAAACTGCTAATTCAGATAACAAACTATCTACTATTTCAAATTTTTTTTGGTTTTGTGAAATATTATTTAGTGGTATGTAGCGAGAATTATCTTGCTGATCTCTTAAAACTGAATGTCGTTGGCTGAACGTACCTCTTCCTGAATCTTGACCCACTAACCTAACTGGAAAACCTTCATCCAAAAGCGACCCAAAAGCTAAAGCTTCCGCTGTTCCCCAATCTATATTTTTTTGCTTGGCAATTGATTGATATCTAACATTAAAAATTTTTTTTATTGTTTTATGTAAATTTACATTCTGAGGAATTAGATTAATTTTTTCAGAAATTGCTAATAATTTTTCTAATTTAACTCCACTTCTACCTCTTTTATCTTTACCTTTTTCAGGTCTATATCGAGACCAAGCTCCCTCAAACCATTCTAATTTAGGCTTATAATCTTTTGAAGTTTTGTATTGCTCATCAAGCAATTTTTTAAATTCTCTATTTTGATTAATAAAATCTTCTTTAGTTATAATTCCTTCGTTTATAAGCTTTTCTCCATATATTTTTAGAGTAGTAGGGTGAGATTTGATCTTTTGATACATTAATGGCTGAGTAAACGATGGCTCGTCTCCTTCATTATGACCAAATCTTCTATAACAAATTAAATCAATAACTACATCTCGATTAAATTTTAATCTAAATTCTGTTGCTATTCTTGCGGCATAAACTGATGCTTCAGGGTCATCACTATTTACATGTAATATCGGTGCTTCTACCATTTTCGCTACATCTGATGGATAAGGTGATGATCTGGCAAATCTTGGACTGGTAGTAAATCCAATTTGATTATTAATAATGAAGTGAATTGTTCCCCCAGTGTTATGACCTGGAAGTCCTGACATCGCAAAACACTCAGCAACTACACCTTGTCCAGCAAAAGCTGCATCTCCATGAATTAAAATTGGTATAACTTTATTTCTTTCAAAGTCTTTGTGAAAAAATTGTTTGGCTCTTGTTTGGCCTAAAACAACTGGATTTACTGCTTCTAAGTGAGAAGGATTATCCGTTAAGCTAACATGAACTGAATTTCCGTCAAACTCTCTGTCAGACGAAGCGCCCAAATGATATTTAACATCCCCAGCACTTTCTTTACCAGAATAATGAATTTCTCCTGCAAATTCACTAAAAATTCTTTTATAAGATTTTTGCAGTAAATTAGCGAGAACATTTAATCTTCCTCTATGAGACATTCCAATTTTAACTTCTTTAATTTTACTCCGTCCACCAACTTTAATAATTTGTTCTAATGCAGGAATTAAGATTTCACAACCATCTAAACCAAATCTTTTTGAACCAACATATTTAGTATGTAAAAATTTTTCAAAACCTTCAGCTTGAATCAATTTATGTAATATTCCTAGTTTTCCTTTTTTTACAAATTTAATTGCGTTCTCGTCTTTTTCTACTCTATCCCTAAACCATTTCCTTTCCTTGGGATTTGAAATATGCATAAATTCATAACCAATTGATCCACAATAAATTTTTCTTAAAAAATTTAAAATTTCTCTTAAAGTTGCATATTGTCTATTTATTATGCCGTCTAAAAAAATTTTGTGATCATAATCTTCTTTTTTAAAACCATGATATTCTGGATGTAGTTCGTCTATATATTCTGATGTTTTAAGACCAAGTGGATCAAGTGTTGCTATAAGATTTCCTCGAGTTCTATAAGCTCTAACTAACGTAACAGCTCTGACGGAATGTCTATATGATTTTTCATTGTCTTCACTTAAATTATCTTTATTTTTGTTGGGAAAAGTTTTGTTTTCAAGATTCTTATACTTTTCTAAAACTATATTTGCATGAATTTTTTTAGTTCTTTGCCAAGAGGGTCCATTAATTTCTTGTACAACTAAATTTAGTTCTTCATCTAAATCCTCAAAATAATCTTGCCAACTTTGAGGTAATTCGGGATCTTTCTTAATAAATTTAAGATACATTTGCTCAATAAACGCACTATTTGTCTTATCAAGAAAAGAAGTTTTTCTGATATCAAGATTTTTAGAAGATGACATTAATATAGCTAGTATAATATCAGAAAAGTATTTTTCAATTGGACAATTTATTTATTAAAGTTTTTCCTATTTTTGAAGGCGATTGAGCTATAGTTATGCCACATTCTTCCATTTTTTCGATCTTATCTTTTGCTCCCCCTTTGCCTCCAGAAATAATTGCCCCTGCATGTCCCATTTTTCTGCCTGGAGGTGCTGTTATTCCTGCTATAAAACCAACGATTGGTTTCTTAATCTTATGATTCTTGACAAACTCAGATGCTTCTTCTTCTGCAGTTCCTCCTATTTCACCTATCATTAAAATAGATTGTGTTTCATCGTCGTTCAAAAATAAATCTAAACAATCAATAAAATTTGTTCCATTAATTGGATCTCCACCAATACCTATGCAAGTAGATTGGCCAAGTCCATTTTCAGTTGTTTGTGCAACAACTTCGTAGGTTAATGTTCCGGATCTTGAAACTATTCCAACAGATCCTTTTTTATGAATATTTTCAGGCATAATTCCTATCTTACATTCATTTGGTGTAATTATACCTGGACAATTGGGCCCTATTAATCTGCTTTTAGATTCATTCAATTTTTGTTTTACTTCAAGCATATCTAATATAGGTATGCCTTCAGTTATGCACACAATAAGTTCCATCGAAGATTCTATTGCTTCTATAATTGCATGAGCGGCAAATTTTGCAGGAACATATATCATGGTTGCCGTTGCACCAGTTTCCTTCTTTGCCTCGTCAACTGTATTAAATACAGGTTTACCAAGATGCTTTTGACCACCTTTTTTAGGAGTTACACCTCCTACTAAATTTGTTCCATATTTTATAGCTTGTTCAGAATGGAATGTTCCATGAGATCCAGTAAAACCCTGACAAATTACTTTTGTATTTTTATTTATTAAAACTGACATAAATTATTATTTTATTGCCTCAACTATTTTTTTTGCAGCATCATCTAAATTTTCAGCTGAAATTAATTTTAAGCCTGAGTTATCAAGAATTTTTTTTCCTTCAAGAAAATTTGTCCCGGCTAATCTTACGACTAAAGGAACATTAATTTTTATTTCCTTTGCAGCTTCAACAACGCCTAATGCAAGCACATCACATCTCATTATGCCACCAAAAATATTAATTAATATGCCTTTTACATTTTTATCCGAAAGAATTATTTTTAAAGCAGCAGACACTTTTTCTTTTGAAGCGCCACCGCCAACATCCAAAAAATTTGCTGGTTCTTTTCCATAAAGTTTTATTATGTCCATAGTTGCCATAGCTAAGCCAGCTCCGTTAACCATACATCCAATGCTTCCATCAAGTTTAATATATGCAAGATTATGTTTGCTGGCTTCTACTTCAGTAGGATTTTCTTCATTTAAATCTCTTAATTTTAAAATTTCCGGATGTCTAAATAATGAATTGTCATCAAAATTAATTTTTGCATCTAAACAAACTATTTTTTTATCTTTAGTTAAAACAAGTGGATTTATTTCTACAAGGCTAGCATCAGTGCTTAAAAACATTTTATAAATTAATTTAATTAGTGAAATAGCCTTTAATTTTGAACTATCTTCAAGATTAAATATTGTAATTATTTTTTCACAATCTCTATCTGAAATATTCTTATTAAAATTTACTTTTGTAGTAATTATTTTTTCTGGACTATTTTTAGCTACCTCTTCGATATCCATGCCTCCTTGATCACTAGAAATAAAAGCAATTTTTGAACTTGATCTATCTACTAAACATGAAAGATAAAATTCTTTTTCTATACTAGAGGACTCTTCCACATATAGTCTTTTTACTTCCTTTCCTTCTGATCCAGTTTGCGGAGTTATAAGCTTTTTGCCTAATAATTCTTTTGATGCATTAGTTAATTCATCAATATTATTTAAGATTTTTACCCCTCCAGCTTTACCACGGCCACCGGCATGTATTTGCGCTTTAAGGACATATTTTTCTGTCTTTAATTCTTTAACCTTTTGGATTAATTCATTTACTGAAAAAGCAAATACACCATTCGGTACTTTAATACCAAATTCTCTTAAAATTTGCTTTGCTTGATGCTCATGAATATTCATTATTTGGCTAGATCTGGATCAATGGCTAAAGCTGCTTCCCATAATTTTTTTACTGCATTGATTGAATTCATAAATTCTTTTTTTTCTTTTTCATTAAGATTTATATCTTCAATTTTTTCTACACCATTTTTACCAATTATGACTGGCACACCTGCATAAAGACCTTTAATTCCATATTCGCCTCCAAGATATGCTGCACACGGAAGAAGTTTTTTTTCATCTCTTAAATATGATGAAGCCATTTCAACTCCAGATGCAGCAGGAGCATAGAATGCAGAACCTTTTTCTAAAAAATTAATAATTTCTGCGCCACCATCTCTTGTTCTTTGATTAATGCTTTCTAATCTTTTTTGAGATATTTTGCCTTCTTTAACTAAATCCAATAATGGTTTTCCCGAAACTTTTGTAAATCTTGGTAAAGGTACCATGGTATCTCCATGACCACCCATTACCATAGCTTCAATCTCTTTTACTGGAGTTTTTAATTCTTGAGACAAAAATAGTTTAAATCTTGAGCTATCAAGAATGCCTGCCATGCCAACAACTTTATTTGTTGGTAAATTTGAATATTTTTGGAATGCCATTACCATTACATCTAACGGGTTAGTGATGCATATAACAAAAGCATTGGGTGAATGTTTTTTAACACCATCTGCTACTTGCTTTATAATTTTTAAATTTATACCAAGTAAATCATCTCTACTCATTCCTGGTTTTCTTGGTACTCCCGCGGTAATAATAATGACATCTGAATTTTTTAT
>Ga0209554_1000701_pt1 | contig 27841 bp, 19 predicted proteins | sample MarorgKNORR_S2LV_5_FD_188221 | JGI IMG/M metagenome (GOLD analysis project Ga0209554, IMG submission 188221) | Marine microbial communities from the Southern Atlantic Ocean, analyzing organic carbon cycling - Bottom_A/KNORR_S2/LV (SPAdes) (version 2) | ecosystem: Environmental > Aquatic > Marine... | reverse complement strand
CGGGCTTCGGTGGCGGCGGCACGGTGGAGACCCCGGGCAGCAATCCGTAGCCCCCGCGCCCGCAGGCTCCCAGGCTACGAGCGCCCAGACGCAGCGCGCCGGGCCACGGCTAGCTGCTAGCGTGCTTCCCGGGGACGCTGCGTGTCCCCCGGGAGAGGCTGCGAATGAAGACGGCTTGGCGCGTCATCCTCGCTGGCGTGCTGACGACCGTGGCGATGACCGCCCTCTTCGCGCTGCGGCCGCTTGTCCTCGAACAGCTCGAGTGGGAACTCCTCGACTGGCGCTTCCGACTGCGCGGCGAGCAGGTGCCCGAATCGCGCGTCGCGATCGTTGGAATTGACGCGAAGAGCATCGAAGCCCTGGGGCGGTGGCCCTGGCCGCGCGACGTACTGGCCCGGCTGATCGAATCGATCGATGCCGCCGGGGCCTTGGCGATCGGCGTCGACGTGACCTTCTCGGAACCCGAAGAGCTGCGCAGCGGGGCAATCCTGGCGCGCGCCGGCGTGGCGCTGGAAGCGGGCAGTGACCCCGATCGCGGCTTGGCCGCTGAGATCCGCGCGGCGATCCAGGCCGGCGACACCGACGCCGCCCTCGAGGCGGCGCTGGCGGGATCGGACCGCGTCGCCCTTGGTTACTTCTTCCGCACCGACGCAACCAGCGAGGGGCTTTCGGCCGAGGCACTCGACGACGCGCAGCGTCCGATCCGCCGCACGCGCATTGGGGTGACGCGGCTGCCGGACGAGGGCATGGTCCCAGTGCTGCGCTGCACGGGGATCGAAACGAGCCTGCCACGCTTCCACGAGAAGGCGGCGACCTCGGGCTTTCTGAACGCGCAGTTCGACCTCGACGGCGTACTGCGCCAGGCGCCGCTGGTGCTGCGCTGCGGTGACGCGCTCTACCCGTCGCTTGCGCTGGCATTGGTCGAGACCGCCGTGGGACGGCGCGCGATGGTGGTGGGCGATGCCTTCGGCATCCAGAACGTGGTACTCGCGGGCTCGGCCTTCCCCACCGACGAAGGCGGCCGGGTGCTGATCAATTTTCGGGGACCGGCCTTCACGTTTCCTCACTACTCGGCGGTCGACGTCCTCGACGGAAGCCTTCCCCCCGAAACCCTCGCCGGAAGGATCGTGCTGATCGGCGCCACCGAGGTGGGGATCGGCGACATCCGGAACACGCCCTTCGGGCGCGTCTTCCCCGGGGTCGAGGTCCACGCCAACATCATCGACAACCTTCTCACCGGAGAGGTGCTGAAGAAGGATGCGGATCTCGAGCTGGTCGAGGCGGGCATGGTGCTCGGGCTCGGCCTCCTCGTGAGCTTCGCGGTGCCGCTGCTGGGGAGCGCGTTCCGCGGGGCTCTGTTCACGGCTGCGGTGGGCGGCCTCCTGCTGGCGGGCGTGGTGTACGCCTTCGAGCGCTACGGATTGTGGCTGAACCTCACCTATCCCGGCCTCGCCGTGCTGGTGACCTACCTGGTGGTGGCCGTGGCGCAGAGCGTCCTGGTCGAACGCGCGCGCCGACAGATCCGGCGCGCCTTCTCGACCTACGTACCCCCGGGCGTGGTCGACGAAATGACCCGTCGGCCCGAGAGCTTCCAACTCGGCGGCGAGACGCGCGTCCTCTCGATCCTGTTCAGCGATCTGCGCGGCTTCACGACGCTGTCCCAGAACCTCGGCGCCCAGGAAACCGCGACGCTGCTCAACGTCTACCTCACCGAGATGACCCAGGTCGTCTTCGACACCGGCGGCACCCTCGACAAGTACATCGGCGACGCGGTCATGGCCTTCTGGGGGGCGCCGCTCCCGGTCGCGGATCATGGGGTCGCGGCGGCCGAAGCGGCGGTCGGCATGCAGGAGCGCGTCGCCTGGCTGAAGCAGAACCGCTCGGAAATCGCCGGAGTGCCCCAGCTCCGCGTGGGGATCGGCGTCCACAGCGCCGAGGTCGTGGTCGGGAACCTCGGCAGCGATCTGCGCTTCGATTACACCCTGGCCGGCGACGGCGTCAACCTGTGCTCGCGCCTGGAGGGCCTGACGAAGTACTACCGGGTGGGCATTCTCACCAGCGAGGAACTCGCTGCATCGCTGCCCGCAGACTTCCGACTGCGCCCCCTCGACACCATCCAGGTCGTGGGCAAGGACCAAGCCACCCGCATCCTCGAGATTCGCGGCCGCGGCGGAGACGAGGACGCCGATGCGGACTGGCTCGAGGCCTATGCCCAGGCCGAAGGATCCTTCCGCGCGGGCGATTGGACGGCCGCAGAAGGCGCAGCGAACGAAGCCCAACGGCTACACTCGGCACTCGGCGCATCCGATGCGCCCGACGGCCCCACCGAGTTCTTACTCGAGCGGATCCGTGCCCATGCAGGGTGCGCGCCCGATGACTGGCAGGGTACCTGGGTCTTCGACGAGAAATAGCCGGAGAAGCGGGGTCCATGGCAGCTGATCGATCGGAGTTCGCGAACCCCTGGCTGCTGCGCCAGTTGGGGATCGAGCGCTCCGAAGCGTGGCTGGTTTTCTGCGGCGCCGCCTGCCTCTTCGCGGTCGGTTGGACCGACGTCTCGCTGGCGAATATCTCCGAAGTCTTCTTCCTGAAGCGGGTCGGAGTCGAATATCTCCCGTGGGCCTTCCTCGGCTCATCGGGTCTGCTCGTCGTGACCGGCGTCGCGGTCGCTCGCTTCGTCTCCGGCCGCGATCGCAGCCGGCTGCTGCCCGCCACCTTCGCGGTGTTGGCGGCGATCCTCCTCGGTCTGTGGGGATTCTTCCACTACGTGATCCCGGAGGCCGCCGACTGGCTGCTCCTGATCTCGAAACAGTTCAAGACGACGGCGTTGATCGTCTTCTGGGTGTCGCTCGGCGATCTCGTCCACGGTCGCCAGGCGAAGCGACTCTACGCCCCGCTGATTGCGGGGTTCACCCTGGGCAGCATCGCCGGCAGCTTCGCTTCGGGCAGTATCGGGAGCCAGTTCGGACTCGACGCCGTGCTGCCGATCACCGCCGCTGTCCTCGGCCTCGGTGCATTGGCTTCGCTGCCGCTGGCACGCTTGATCGAAAGCCGTCTCGATCGTGGGCTGCACGCCGCATCCGGCGCGAGCGCGCCAGCCGAAGAAACCGCCGATTCCGATGTATTCGGGGTGCTCGCGATGTGGCGCGAGAACCGACTCTTCCGACTGCTTGCGCTGCTGGTCGTGCTGGGATCGCTGGTGGCCCCCATGATCTACTACCAGTTCCAGTTCGTGGCCAATGCAGCGACCCAGGGGAGCGGCGGGGAAGAGCAGCTTCTCGAACTCTACTCGCAGATCCGCGGCTGGCTGAACGTCGCGATCCTTTTGGTGCAGTTGAAGATTGCGTCGCTCGTCTACCGACGCATCGGCGTTCCGCTCTCTTCGACCATCACGCCGCTGCTCTACATCGGCGGTTTCGTGGGCCTCGCCTTCAGCATGAGCCTCACCATTGGTGTGGGTGCCATGGTCGCAACGCGCCTCTCGAACCAGGCGCTGCACCAGCCCGCGCTGAAGGTTCTCTTTAACTTGCTCCCCGAAAGCCTGCGTGCGCGCGCCACCGCCTTCCTCGACGGCCCACTCGACCGCTTCGGCGGTGTCCTCGGAAACGTCTGCGTGCTGCTGGCACTCGAAGTCGGGAGCCTCGCCGCTGTTTCGAGTCTCGCCCTGCCGATCTCACTGGCCTGGGGAGGCGTGGCGGTCCTGATCTGGCGGGCCTACCCGCAGCTCCTGCTCGGCGCGGCCAAGGGCAAGGGCCTGGCCGGCCATGACGCGGCGGACCCCAGCGATTTTCTCGACCGCGCCACCTTGCGCGGCTTCGCGCCCGACCTGCTCGCCGAAGACGCTGGGCGCTGCACCGCTGCACTCGGCCTGATCGCCGACGCCGATCCCGCGTTGGCCGCTCCGCTCCTCTTTGAAGCGGCGTCGAAGGCCGGGCCCGATCGCCGTGGCCTTCTGCTGCGCGAACTCGTGACGACGCTCGGCCGCTCGTCGGAAGTCCACGACCGCCGACTGGCGCGCCAGGTCGCCACCTGGATCGGCGAGCACCCCGAGCTGCGCGCTGGCGAGCGGGCGGACCTGCTGTGGTCGGCGAGTCGCCTGTGTCCCCCCGAAAACCTTCCGAGCGAAGTCGAAGAGCGGCTTCGGGCCGGCCTCGAAGAACTCGACCCCGGGGTCCAGATCGTCGCCCACGCCGCGCTTCAGAGGGCCGACGGCGACCGCGAATCCCTGGCGCGTCTCGACCGGCGCCTGCAGGCCGCCGTAGAGGGAGAGGATGCCCTGGCCCGGCGGGCCGCACGGCGCGAACTCGGCCGGTTGCTCGAAGGGCAGGCCGACGACGCCTTCGATGGGCGGCTGCACGCACTCGCATGCCTGCTGGCCGACGCGGCCCTTCGCAGCGAAACCGCGGAGACCCTCGCGGAAATCGCGCGACGACATGGACCGCGCGCCGGAGTCGTTGCCGAGGCGGTGTTGGTATTGGCCTCGGATCGCGAGCCGCGCACGCGCGCAGCGGCGCTGCGCTACGCAGGGCATTCCGGCCAGGAGGACCGCTGCGAGGTGCTGATCGACGCCCTTGGCTCGAAGGCCCCCGGGGTTTCGGAAGCGGCTGAAGAAGGGCTGCTGGCGCTCGGGCCCGACGTCGCCCAGGCCCTGCTCGTGGGCCACGCCTTCGGCCGTCGCAGCGCCCGGGGTGCGATCCTCTCGGTTCTCAAGCAACTCGAGGTAGATCGCCAGCAGGTCGAGAAACTCTTCCAGCGCCAGATCGAGTCCCTGCAGGATGGTGTCGCACGGCTCTACGTGTTGGCCCAGGACTCGACCGACCGCTTGGTGGTCGAGCGCCTCGGAGAGCGCCTCGACGAGGGGATCCGGGCGGCGCTGCTCTTCCTCTCGGTTCTCGAGAACGACTCCCGGATCGCCGACCTCGAGCCGTCTCTCCGGCGAGGGACCGGCCAGCGCGAGCGCTCGATCGTCGTCGAGGCCCTCGAATCGCTCCTGAGTCCGGCCGAGCGAGAGGCCATCCTCCCGTTGCTCGACGACATCAGCCTCGAAGGGCGAATGCGCAAGCTCGCGGGCGTCGCGAGGCTTCGCGTTCCCGGCCTCGAGCAAGCTAGGCTCTCGCTACTCGACGATCCCGACGAGCTCACCCGAAACCTCGCCGTGGCCACCTGGCCCGCGAATGTCGATCCGGACGGGGATCGCGCGCGCCGGGCCTACGCGGAGACCTTTGGAAACATGCTGAGCCCCGTCGACATCGTACTCCTCTTGAAGAGCGTTCCCCTCTTCGAGCGCCTGACGACGCGGCACTTGATGGATCTCGCGAGCGCGATGCACGAGGAACGCTTTGTGGACGCTGCGGACATCTGTCGCGAGGGGGAGATCGGCAATTGCATGTACCTGATCGTCGAAGGCCGCGTCGGCCTCCGCTCTGGATCGACACGACTCGCCGAAATGGGAACGCGCGACTTCTTCGGCGAGATGGCCCTCTTCGACGGCATCACGCGCTCCGCCACGGTAACGGCCGAAGGCGAGGTCCTCGTGCTGCGCCTCGACCGCAACGACCTCCTGAACCTGATGGATGAACTTCCGGCGATCGCCATCGCGATCTGTCAATCGCTCTCGGAAAGGCTGCGGGAGATGAATCGCAAGGCTGCAGAAACCAACCCCGCCGGGGTCGCGAATGACTAGCGTGAACGCGAAAACGAAGATTTTATTGGCGGTGATCCTGGCAACGGTCGCGGCCTGCGACGCGGGCCCGGACGACGCGAAGGATGCGCCCGGGGCCGCAGCACCGACGCCCGTCTCTGCCGAAATCGCCCCGCGACCGCCGTTACCGGAACCCGCTCCCAACGGCGGCGACCGTGTTGTCATTTCTCCCGCCGCGAGCGGAGGCCCCCGCTTCGAATTGGATCCAAAGTCTGGCCGCACCGTGCTGCAGTCGACCGACCTGAAGTCGCTGTTCCGCTACGCCTACGACGTTTCGACGAAGAAGATGGACTTTGCGGTGCCGATCGATCTCAGCCAGCGTTTCGACGTCGTGATCGAGCCCGCGCGCCCGTCCGTGGTGCACGCAAAGAACGCGCTGCGCCAGCGCCTCGAAGCCGATTTCAACCTCGAGACCGTTCGCGAAACGCGCGTGGTTCCTGTCTTCTTCCTCGAACGCATCGAGGGGGCCGACGAACTCCCGCCGAGCACTTCCCCGCACCGGCAGATCCGGAACCTCGACGGTCGCTTCGAAGGCCGCCGCGTAACCGGACGCGACCTGGCACACTTCCTGACCCTGATCTCCTACAAGCCCGTGGTCGATCGCACCGGTTCACGCGATCCCTACGATCTCGTGCTGACCTGGGATGCGCGTGGCGGCACAAAGGCCGTGCACGAGGCGCTCGCGCAGCCGGGCTTCGAACTCGTACCGGGGGAAGACAGCGTGGTCTACCTGGTGTTTCGCCGTGCTGCGCCGGGAGGGACGCCCCCGCTCTCTGAGTAGCGCGACTCGCGCTAAGCTGCGCTGCGATCATGCAACGCCAAGGTTCGCAGGGGGGGTCGCATCCGACTCGGTCCGCGGTGGGAGCCGCGCCGGAGTGGGAAATCTTCGGGGCGCTGGGACTCTACTCGCTCCTCCTCGTAGTGACCGCCTACACGGGCTTCACGATGCAGATCCCGTGGGGCTACTACCAGGTCCTCGAACGCGCCGAGCTGATTGCACGGCTCGGCGAGTCGATCTGGTATCTCCACTCCCAGCCTCCCCTCTTGAACCTCGTGCTGGGCCTCACGCTGAAGACGGCTCGCGCGCTCGGCCTGCCCGAAACAGTGCCGTTGCTCTGGCTGCACGGTGTCGCGGGCGCCGCCGCGGTCTACGGCTTCGCCAAGGTGAGCCAACTCCTGGTCACGAGGGTTTCGCTGCGGCGCCTTGCCATCGTCCTCTTCGTGATCCACCCGGTTCTCTACACGACGCTCTACCACTACTTTTACAGCTTCCACGAACTCGTCATCTTCTCTCTGCTTCCGATCGCGGTCTACTCCTTCGCCCGGCGCCCCAACACCGCTGCCTACGCGTGGGTCTGCGTGGGGGTCGTGCTGCTCACGGCCACCCATTCGCTTTTTCATTTCGCCTTCGGCATCGCGATTCTCGTGGGCCTTCCGCTGGTCTGCCGCTCCTCCACGAAGGCTGGTGCCGCCGTGTTTCGCGGAGCGCGCCTGGCGTGGATGCTCGGTGGGATCGCCCTGCTGCTCGCCTGGCCGCTGAAGAATGGGCTGATCTTCGGGTCCTATCACGCCAGTTCCTGGGCGGGCTACAACCTGGCGCTCGAGTTGCCGGTGGACATCCAAAAACTGCCGCCGCGCAACTGGAGTGTTCCCGATAAATTCTCCGAGATTCCGGCGCTCACGAAGCGCTGGAAGTCCCACGCCGCCGTCAACTGGAACCACTACTCGATCATCCAGCACTCGAAGAACCAGGGCGATCTCGCGCGCGAAGCCATCTTGAAGAACCCGGCCGCGCTCGCACGAAAGGCCACGCTCAACTACTGGAACTTCACCCGCTTCTCCGGGCGCAACCCGTACACCGGAACTTTCGGAATCAGCGGCGCCCGCTTCCCGGACTATCTGCAACCCTGGATGGCTGTCTACGAAGCCGTCGTCTTCCAGGACCCCCGCAGCCGAGACGACGTCGCCCACCGGGCCTATCGCTTCCCCCTGCGCCAATCGTGGGCCCTCTCGGGTTTCAGCTTCGTATTCCCGTTGGTGATGGTGGGGGCAGCGTTCGCCATCGGACGCAGTTGGAAGACCGACCCCGCCCGAAGCCGCACCGCCCTCTTCCTATTCTTTTGCGTCGCCTGGGTCTTCGCGGTGGCGCTGCTCGTCGATGGCAGCGAAGCCAACCGCATCCGCTTCTCGACCGAGCCCTATCTCTTCCTACTTGCGTTCTTCGCCCTCGACCTCCTGGCGAGGCGCTGGCGCGGGCGACCTACGAGTCCCGACACCGGGGCCTAAATGCCCGAAGCCCCACGCCCCGAGACGCTCCGGCCCGGCAGGACCGCGCTCGCGCTGGTGGCACTGCTCGGCGTGGCGACACTGCTCCGCGTGCATGAAATCGGGCGGCAGGATTTCTGGATCGACGAACTCGCGTCGCTTGCAGTCAGCCGCGACGGGCTCGAGGCGCTGGTCTCACGTTCGGAAATCGACGTCCACCCGCCGCTCTACTTTGCGTTGCTCCACTTCTGGGGACGGCTCTTTGGCGAATCGGAGGCCGCGCTTCGAATGCTTTCGGTGGTGCCGAGCGTCGCTACGGTGGCGCTCCTCTTTCGACTGGGGACGACGCTTCGCGACACGCGTGCCGGCTGGATCGCCGCCCTGCTCTCGGCCACCTCCCTGCTCGCAATCGACTACGCCCAGGAAGCCCGCAGCTACGCCTGGCTGATGTTCTTCTCGGTGCTCTCGATGCATCTCCTGGTGCGCTGGCGACTGCGTGGCCTGGCGCGCGATGCGCTGCTCTACGCGGCCTGCACCGCAGCACTCCTCTACACCCACTACTTCAGTTTCCTATTCGTCTTTGCACAGGCGCTCTACGTCTTCGTGGCGCAGTCCTCGAAGGATGTGCCGCGGCGCTTTCTGCTCGGCTGGTGTGGCGCTGTCGCAGTGGCCCTGCTGGCCTTCGCACCGTGGCTGGGAACCTTTCTCTCGCAGTTCGCATCGGTGCGAACCGGCTTCTGGATCGAGCCGCCGCACGCGCTGGCCTGGCTCTGGGCTCCGCTCTCGTTTCTCTCGTGGTGGGGGCCCTGGTCCGAGAGCCTCGCGCCCGCGAGCTTCGGGATCGCCGTGGCGTTCGCCGCAGTGCTGGGGACGCTCGCCATCGTCTCGCGGACCTCGATAGGCGCCCGCCTGGGAGCACCCGACCGAGCCGATGCAGCCTTGCCGGCAGTCGAGGTCACCTGGCTGCTGGGGCTCTGGCTGACCGTGCCGATCGCCTGCGCCCTGCTTCTATCGGGCTTCGGGGTCGAGGTCTTCAGCTACCGGAACACCACGGTGTCCGCCGCCGCGCTGTGGTTGCTGGCGGCAATCTGGCTTTCGCGCATCGCGTCTTCAAAGCTGCGCGCCGTGCTGCTGGCCGCGCTGCTCGCCCCTTCGCTGGGACAATTGCCGGGCTACTACCGCGAGCCCCACAAGGATCAATGGCGGGCGGCCGCGGCCTTCGTCGAAGCGGGTTACCACCCCGACCGCGATGTCCTGGCCTTCGACGCCCCCTTCATCCGCTTCGCCTTCGGGCACTACGCCGCTCTGGAAGACCCCGTGATCGTATCCCTGCAAGGCGACACGCTGCCTGCTGCCGAGCGCCTGTGGCTGGTGCGGGCCTATGCGGGCCCGGACTCGCGAAGCCGCGAACTCGTCGCCGCTTGGGGCTACCAGAGGCGTTCGCACTTCGCGGCACGGAACGTCGAGGTGGAACTCTTCGAACGCGAATCGCAGCCCGCCGACTAAGCCGGTCCCGACTTCGTCGGATCAGGGTTTCTCGTACTCGAAAAGCAGCTGGTAGGCCCGTGCGCCGTCGAGTTCTCGCGCGAATCGCTCCTCTTCGCCGAGGATGAAGGCATCCGGGGGAATCAGTGTCACGGTGTATCCGGGCGCTCCCGCCGCGACGACCACTTCGTGTTCACCGGCGTCGAGGTGAACCCTCGATGCCCGAAGGGGGGCACCGTCGAGGCGAAGATCCGTTTCACGAGGTTCGCGCCGCAACCCCGAAGAAAGTTTTACCGGGGCCGGAAAGACGTAATAGTCGCCTTCGCGCACGACCTCGATGGTTGTGGTGCGCTCCGATTTTCCGCCGCGACGCAGGTGAAAGCCCAGCCCGAAGAGGCTTCCGTCCACGCGCACGTAATGCCGCTGGAAGTAGTCGTGCACGGGCTTGGGAAGTTCGCGAAGCCGGTAGTCCATGATCCACAGAAGCGCTTCGCTCTCGCGGTAGTCGCCGACGAGTTCGTCCCGGAAATAGTCCTCGAACATCAGCCGGTGGGCATCGCCGTGATGATAGTAGTAGCTCGCGTGAGGGCGAAAGAGTGCGCCCCCCGAATTGTCGATCACCACGTCGTCGGGGCCCGTGGTGCGCTCGATCTTCGAAAGGATCTCGAGTTGGTGCGCGTTGCTCGTGGTGCCCAACAGGAAGCGCCCCTGGTCGGCCGCCAACCCGAAGGCGAGCAGGTAGAGAAGCGGGGTCCAGGCGGGCACCCGCTCGAAGCGCCGGTCGAGCCAGGCGAGGCTGAGGCCGAAACCTCGAGCCGCCAGCAACGCCACCACCAGGCACGGGAACACGTAGTTGTAGGGATATTGCGCCTGTACCAGCACGCCGCCCAGCAGCGAGACGGCGAGCGGAACGCCCCAGAAACCGTCTCTTGCGAGAACGAAATAGAGTCCGGCGAAGAGCACGAGCAGCGCCGACGAAATGGGAGCCGCGGCGAGAAAGGGCTTCCAGTAGAGCCACCCCGAAACCGCTGGGTAGAGCGCTTCGTGCTCGATCGCCTGGAGGATCGTGATCTCGAAGCCACTCGCGAGTACGCCGAAAGCGGCTGCAAGCGCCAACGCCAACGCGCCCACGGCGAGGCCGCCGGCGAGGCAGGCTCCCGGGCGGGGCAGGAAGGGCGCTCGCCCCTCGCGCGCGCGCAGGGCATCCCACGCCCACCAGCCGACCACCGTAGCGCCCACCACGAAGAGCATTTTCTGGGTCATGGCGATCGCCAGTGCGAGGACGATCCCCCCGAGAATCGCCCGGCCTCGCCGCGCTGCGCCCCGGTTCATCTCGAGCCAGGCACACCCCGCAAGCAGCAGGAAGGCCCCGAAATTATCGGCGCGGAAATCGATCGCCGACATCGCCGAGAAGCCCAGCAAGAGCCCCAGCGCGCCGGCCAGGAGGCCCACCTTCGCATCGCCCGAGAGCCTCGCAGCCCACGCAGATGCCACCCCCACGCAGCCGACCCACCACAGGAACACGGCGAGTCGCAGCCCCAGGGCGCGCTCGGGAAAACTCCCGTCCGACCAGAGAAGCGGCGCGTGGAGGACATAGGAGAGCGGAAAGTGGTGCTCGTAGAAGTCGCGGTAGGGCACCTCGCCCTCGGACACCAGCCAGGTAGCGTGGATGTACTGGAACTCGTCGACCGTGAAGAAGCGGTGCTGCGAAAAGGCGTAGGCGGCGAGCAGCGCAGCCGCAAGAAAGCCGCTCCCGAGAACGGTCATGGCCGTTTCGACCGAAGATCTGGTCACGTTTCGTTACGCCCGATGCGACGCACCCCGCACGGCCCCACGCCGACGACCCGGTCGGTTCTTCCGGATCGTTCGGGCCGTTCGGCTCCACACAACCACTGGCCGCCGGGGACGCAATGCACTTCGAGTTCACCCACCCACCCGGATTCTAACCGAAGCCCTTCAGGTGGTGTAAGATCGCTCTTCCGAGGGGACCACCTTGCAGCGCGCCGTCGTCATCATCCCGACGTACAACGAGATCGAGAATCTCCCGCTCCTCGTTCCCGAGGTTCTGGCCCAGGACGCTCGTCTCGAGGTTCTCGTGGTCGACGACAATTCGCCCGATGGCACGGGCGACCTCGCCGACGAACTCGCCGCGAAGGACCCGCGGGTCCACGTGCTGCACCGCAAGGCGAAGAAGGGCCTCGGGGCTGCCTACCGCGCGGGGCTCTCCCGCGCCCTCGATCTCGAGGCGGACATCGTGATCCAGATGGATTGCGATTTCTCCCACCCGCCGGCCACCCTGGTCGAGATGCTGCGCGAGATCGAGGACTACGACCTGGTGTCGGGCTCGCGCTACGTCAACGGGATCACCGTGGTCAATTGGCCGATCGAACGCATCCTGATCAGCTACTTCGGCAATTGGTACGCGCGCCAAGTGACCGGCCTCGAGATCAGCGACTCGACCGGCGGCTTCCGCTGCATCCGCAGAGATCTCCTCGAACGCTGCGGCTTCGAGCGCAGCAAGGCCGACGGCTACGCCTTCCAGATCGAGATGAACTACCGCTTCCAGAAGATAGGCGCCCGCACGAAGGAGTTGCCCTTCTTCTTCCTCGATCGGACGCGCGGCACTTCCAAGCTCAACGTACGCATCGGGCTCGAGGCCCTCTGGGTTGTCTGGTGGCTTCGCATCGCCGATCTTCTCGGTCGGCTCTAGAGGCGCCACCCCGAGTGTCTCGCTCGAACGCGGGCTTCCTTGCGTTTGGCCTCGTCGCGCTCTTCGTGCTCGGCACCGCAATTAGGCTGAACAACGCCTTCGCCTACCCGGTCAACCTGGGCTTCGATGCCCCGGAAAATTGGCGCTACATCCACGGGCTGATGCACTCGTGGAAGATGCCCGCACCGGACAGCGATTGGTCGACGGCGCATCCGCCCTTCTTCTACTACGCCTCGGCGGTGATCGCGCGGCTCGGGGGAAGCCACGAAGCCAGCACGGCCGCCATCGCGATCCGGATCGTCGGGAGCGCACTCGGGCTGCTGGCCGCGGGGCTGTGCGCCTGGCTGGTACACCGGGTCGCGCCGGCAAGCCGCGTCCGCAGCGCGCTCGCTGCAGGCCTCGTGCTGCTGCTTCCCGTTCACCTCTACATGAGTGCGATGCTGAACGAGGAAGTCTGGGCGTCCTTCCTGGTGACGTTGGTGGTGGTGGGGTGCGCGCTCGAACTGCTGCGCGAAGAGCCGACCCGCGGAGGCCAGGCATGGGCCCGCGCCCTGGCGCTGGGCGGCATCGCGGGCCTCGCGCTGCTCACGAAACTTTCGGGTCTGCTGGTGATCGCGGCGGCCGCAGGCGCCTTTGCGCTCGCCGGCTGGAAGCGCGGACAGAAGGTCGCTGCGCTTCGCTTCACCGCGCTTTTGGTGGGGAGCGCACTGCTCGTGGGCGGCTGGTTCTACGCGCGCAACTGGATCGAGTGGGGTTATCTCTATCCCCAGAACCTCTACGTCCACGAAGTGATGTTCTCGATGCCACCGGGCGAGCGCGGCGTCGCCGATTATCTCGTGATCCCGGCGTCGACCTTTCTCGACCCTCAACTGGTGGACGAAGATCTGCTGCACTCGGTCTGGGGCAGTGCCTACGCCACGCTCTGGTTCGATGGGCATCGCCACTTCCTGGCCCGGGAGAGCCAGAGCGTCACCCTGGCGGGGACTTTCATCCTGCTGCTGGCGCTGCTGCCGACCGCGGCCTTCTTCGTGGGGATGGCCCGCGGTCTCCGCCGTGCCCTGCGAAACCCGGTGGGCCCGGACACGCCGCTGCTCCTGCTTTCAGGGCTCACCCTGGTCGGATTCGTGGCCTTCACCGCGCAAAACCCCTGGTTCGCGGCGGTCAAGGGGAGCTATTTGCTGGGGATGCTGGCCCCCTTCTCCTTCTACGCCAGCGAGGTACTCTACGACTGGACCCGCGGCGGGGGGCTGCGGGCGAAGGGGGTGTGGCTCGGACTGGCGCTGCTCGCAGTGGCCGTCGTAGTCGTTTTTACCTACGGGCCGGTCTACTGGAACTGGTCGGGTCGAGGAATCGAGTGGATTCGGATCCCCAACCCCACGCTGCCCTCCACCGAGTAAGGCGCTGGCTCCGCTGGATCGTGCCCTTCGCGGTGAGCGGGGCGCTGCTCGCGTGGCTCTTCGCGCGCACGGATTTCAGCGGCGTGGTCGAGAAGGTCGATGCCCGGGTGCTCGCCATCCTGCTGCCGGCACTCGCTGTCTACGGCGTCGTGAGTCTCTGGGCCGAGGCCCAGTCGCTGGTGCGCGCAATAGAGACCTCCGGCCAATCGCTCGGGGCCTGGACCTGCGCGCGCATCAAGGCGGCCACCTACCTCTTTGCCATCGTGCACTACGCCGTTGGCGCGGGCGTGCTGGCGGTGCTGCTGAAGCGCCGAACCCAGGTCCGCCTCTCGGATGCGACCGGCGTGGTGGCGTTCATCGCGGCCCTCGACCTGATCGTGCTGCTCTTCCTGGCCGCCATCGGTGCCGCCACGCTGACCCGTCGCGAACCGGCGCTGCAGTTGGGGATCGTGCTCATCGGCGTCGCCGGGCTCGTCGGTGGCCTGCTGCTCTTGCGGGCACCGATCCACCTCGGCGGATTCATCGAACGCATCCGCAACTATCCCCTGTTTCGCGCTGCCCGCACGACGTCGATCCCGAAGCTTGCAGAGTTGGCCGGCCTGCGCCTGCTCTTCGTTGCCAGCTTCATGAGCATGGCCGCGATGTCACTCTACGCCTTCGGGATCGAGGTTCCGGTCGGCGACATGATCGTCGGCTTCACCGCGGTAGCGCTGGTCGCAGCACTGCCCATTGCCGTTTCCGGCCTGGGTACCGGACAGGCCGCGTGGCTGTATATTTTTCGCCATTGGTCCGACCCCGAAACACTCCTGGCCTCGAGCCTCGCGCTCTCGCTCGGCATGATCGGACTGCGTGCCGGGGTCGGCCTACTCTTCGCCCGTGAACTGACCCGCGAGGCGATGGAGGCCGCCAAGGAAGTCGAAGCATGACCGATCTCACCTTCACCGGAGAGCGACTCCACGAGGGAAACCCCCTCTTCGGCGTCGATCTCGCCCGCCACCACGCGGCCTACCGCTTCGCGATCGAACGCGCACCGGGCGTGCGTGTGCTCGACCTCGGAAGCGGCTCGGGCTACGGCACAGCCGCACTCGCCGGGCCGCCTTCGCTGCTGGTCGGCCTCGACCGGGTGCACCCCGATGCCGGGGCCCGCGTCGAAGACAACCACTTCGTGCGCGGCGACCTCAACGCCATGCCCCTGGCCTCCGATTCCTTCGACCTGATCGTGAGTTTCCAGGTGATCGAGCACCTCGAGGACCCGACCCTCTACCTCGAGGCCATGTCGCGGCTGCTGCGGCCGGACGGTCTCGCCGTGGTCACCACACCAAACCTGCTCACCTCGGATCGCGAGAATCCCTACCACGTCCACGAGTACGAGGGCCTTGAGCTCGCCAAGACGCTCGGCGCGCACTTCGCAGACGTCGAGATGCTCGGTGTCGGCATGAGCGAAGCCGCGGCCCGCTACCACGAGGCACGTCTCGCGCGCATTCGCCGCATCACGCGTCTTGACCCGCTGCGCCTGCGCCACCGGATACCCGAGAAAGTCGTCGAGTGGCTCTTCGCCCAGTTCGCGTTGGTGGTGCGCCGCGGGATCCAGCGTGACGAGGGCCTGCCGGAAGTCGACTGGAGCGACTTCCCGGTGGCCCCCTACGATGCCAGCTGCGTCGACCTGCTGGCGGTGTGCCGGCAGCCTCGCGGCTAGCGGATCACCGGCACGCGCTGGATATTGCGAATCAAGGTGCCGAGGGGGCCGCGCTCGACTTCCAGATAGAGAACCTCGCCGTCGCGCATCACCTCGACGGACACTGGGGTTCCGCGGACGCCGTGGGCGGTGGCCGCCTGCAGCCATTCGATCTTGAAGACTGCACGCTCGCCGTAACGCAAAATCACGTCTCCCGGGAGCATCCCCGCGGCGTCCGCGGTCGAGTCCTCCAGCACCTCGCGTACCTGCACGCGGTTGGGCTGCCCGCTGGCGTAGAGGAGTTGATCCCACCCCTCTTCGCCCACCTCTTCGAGCAGCGCGTGTTCGAGCCTGGCGACCGCACGCTGAAAGCGCGGCTTGTGGCGCCAGTTTTCGCGGGTCGCCCGATCGACGAGATAGAGATGATCGAGGGAAAAGCCCTCCCAGGCGTCCTGGAGTTCTTCGGCGTCGTAGGGGTTGAGGCCCGCCGCCACCAGCGCCTGGACGTTGAAGACCGCGAAATCGCCGCCGCTCGAGGAGCCCTCGATCTCGGGTTGCCGTCGGCCCGCGCCGGACGCCGCGTCCAGTTCGACCCGCGCCGCGGCTGCCGCGGCTTCCGCGGCCAGCGAAGTCGTCCGCGACTCGCCCGCGGTCGCGATTTCGTCGCGCGCGGCCCGCTCGAGTTCCAACACGCGCTGTGCGAGGTGCTTCCGGGCCCGGGTTTCGTGCCCCAGAGCGCGGCGCAGGCCTTCGATCTCGACCGCCTCCTGCGGAGCGGTAGCCGTTTCGGTCGCAGCCGACTCGGTGACTTCCCTCCTCGGCGAACTCGCGTCGTCGGGCGACCGCGCAACGATCCAGCCCGCGACGATCCCCGCCAAAGCCGCGACCGCCCCGACGGCGACGACGCGATTCATCGGGCTACCGGCTTCGCCGCCAGCCGCGGGCTACCGAACCAGGCGAGGGATCCCGGCCGGATGAAGAGATCGCTATCGAGCGCGAGACGCAGGGTGACGTGCTCGCCGGCGTATTTTGCAAGATCGATTTCCACGGGTGTCCAGAAATTCCCCTCCCGAAGTAGACGGTCGCGCTGCAAGATCGGTTCCTCGTGCAGCTTCGTAAACGCGGCTTCGCCTTCGCGGCGGATCGACACCGAGATCGTCGACTTCGGGGGCAGGCTGAAAATGTCGCTCTCCGAGATCATCCCCTTCAGACCCACATCGCCCTGGAAGACAGCCCCTTCCGGGACGACGACCTCAAAATCGACGCCCCCCCCGCGCAAGTCGACGGGGAAGCCGAGCGGACGACGATTGTAGTGGGCGGCCAGGCGCGGCGGCACTTCGGAGACCGGATCGACGCTGCCGCTGCGGCGTCGCACCCAATATTGCCCCTCGGCGCGGCGATCAAAGAAATCGACGAGGGTCTCGCCGCGATCCGGCCCGCGCTGCAGCGCGTAGATCCACGAATCGCGATCGTCCACGCCAATGAACTCGGGGGGCACCTCGAAGTGTCGCTCGAGGAAGGCCTGCACCGCCGGAACCTCGTCGGAGTACCAGGTGTAGAGAGCCTGGTCGCGGTCGCTCATCACCACGAAGCGCACCCGAGACAGGGCCTCGAGGAGGATCGGCTCCTGCTCTTCGCGATGCCCGGTGATGATCCCGCCGTAGCGCGTGGGGTTGGTCGTGCCGGTGGCGAAGTAGATCAGCGGCTCGGAACGCGCCACGAAGATCGCTTCACCGGGTGTCACCCGCTCGCGCAAAAAATCGACGACGCGCGGCGACCCGCCATTGCGAACCATCGTGCTCACCGGGCGCTGGGGCACCCGCGGCCCGAGCCCCGAAGGTTTCGAAACCCGGTAGATCCCGTCGGCGGAAAGGCCGGTCCCGACACCGATCCCCATGAGCATGAGCGCGGCCACGGCAGCGACGAGGCGCCGCGCACCACGCGAGAGGCTTCGCCCGGGTGCCGGGGCAGCCAGCAGGACGAGCTGGATGATCGAAGCGGGAAGCACCGCGACGAGGTGCCCCCAGTCCGAACGCGGGAACAGGTTGGTGGCCAGCGCGAGCAGCAGCGCCGCGTGGACCCAGGCTCCGGTGGGGAGACGCCGGAACGCACCGAGAAGAGCCGTCGCCAGGATCGCCAACGGGGGCAGCGCGAAGCAGAGCTGGGTCACGAGCACGAGCCAGGGCTTCACCTTGGCGAAGACCGAGGCCGTAAAAAGATTGTAAAGCTGAGGGATGTAGAAGAAACGATTCGACCGCAGTGCGTCGCTGAACTCTCCCGGCGGCCACAGGTTCATGTACGGCGACTGGTAGGTCTCGCCCAGCGAGAGGGGCCGCAGCACGAGCGAGTCGAAGACGATCGCGAGTTCGCCGCGGAACGCGTAGAGAGAAAGCGTTACCAGCGTGACCGCGAGGCCGCCCACCCCGAACGGTACGAGCCGCGAGCCGCGGCGACCCGCTGGCGCGCACGCCACGACGGCCACGAGCAGGCTGATGGCGAGTGCCAGGCCAACGGTCTGCTTCGAGAGCGCCGCCAGGGCGACCGCAACACCGCCCGCCACGCCCCAGCGCCACACCGAGCCTTCGGCCACGGCTTCGAGGCTGCGCAGCACGGCGTAAGCGGCCATCACGCAGAAGTGTCCGGCGACGGTGGTGTAGAAGAAGAGCGTATAGAGCGGGAAGAGCAGTACCGGTGCCGCCGCAAAGGCACCCGCGGCGACGTGGGCCAGGGGCCCTCCCCCCGAGCGTCTCACCCAGTCGAAGATCAGCCCGGTGGAGAGCGCCTGGAGCAGGACGATGAATCCGCGCGCGACCCAGATTTCGCTGCCGAAGAGTCGGAAGCCCGCCGCCAGCATCTCGTAGGGCACGGGACCGGTGACGGCCAACACGTCGCGGTAGAGATGCTCGCCGCCGACGATGCGCTCGGCGACGTGGAGCATCAGCCCCTCTTCGAGGAAACTCGGCTCGAGAGGGGCCATCAGGATCGCGACCGCGGCGCCCAGAAGCCCCCACGAAAAAGCCGCAAGCTTCGCCCCGCTGCCCGAAGGCGTGGCGAGAGCCCGCCCGACGAGATCGCTCATCTCACCCGAACTCCGGCAAGAGGCTAGACTCCGTTCCGTTGGCCCGATCGACCCACCAACCCTCCGAAGCCGCGCGCTCGGCCGCGTCCGCCGTTCGGTGCGCAGTGGAGATGCCATGAGCGCCGCGTCGACACGGCCTTCATGGTGGCACCTTCTCAGCCTTCTCGCACTCAGCGCGGCCTACGAGAGCCTTTTCCTCGAGCACTCGAACGGGGAACTCTTCGACGAGGGCTGGCCGCTGAAAGCCGCCGGGCAGCTGCACGCAGGGGGGCTTCTCTACCGCGAGGCGTTCTTCACCTTCCCGCCCGGCCACGTGCTTCCGGCCTGGATTGCCACCGCCCTTGACCCTCCGGGCATCTGGCTTTCGCGGCTCTTCTATGCCGGCTTCAACGTCGCACTGGTGGCGGCGCTCTACGGCCTCGGCTGCCGCCTCATGCCGCGGCGCTTCGCCTTCTGGGGCGCGCTCGCGGTGGCGCTGGCGGCCCCGCATTCGCACCTCGGGCACCTGCTCTTTGGCTACCGCTACCTCGTCTTCAGCGTGCTGGCGCTGTTGGCACTGGCGCGCGGCATCGAAGCCGCGCCCACGGGGGCACGCCCTGGTGTGGCCTCTGCGGCGCGCTGCTGGCTGTGGGCCGGCCTGTGGACCGGTGTCGCCCTCACCTTTCGGCTGACCCCCGCCTTCTCGGTGGCCTGTGGCGTGGCAGCGGCGCTGTTCTGGGCGCGTCCCACCTTGGGCGAGCGGCTGCGCGCGGGCGGGGTTTACGCGCTCGGCATCGCGCTCCCGCTCTTGCCTGTGCTGTTGTGGCTTGGGGCCAGCGTGGGCCTCGACGTGGTCTGGCGCGAGACGGTGGTCCGCGTGATCGGCCTGCAGAGCGCCCAGAGTCTTCCGATCCCCTCGCTCTCTCTTCCCGGGGGAGGCGACCGGGCGGGCCTGCACGCGTGGTTCGTCGCGCTCCAATATTGGGGAGCCGTGGCGCTCTACGCCGGCTACGCGCTGCATTTCGTGCTGCGGGCCGTGCGCGCCGGAAGGCGCCGAAACCCCGCCGACGCCCTGCTGCTGGCGGTGGTGGTCTGGGGCGGCGTCTTCCTGCTGCGAACCCTGGGACGCTCGGACGACCACCACCTGAATTCGGCGCTGCCGCCGCTGCTGCTGCTCGGGGCCCACTTCGGCGCGAGCCTCTTCGGCCGCTACTGGGAGGGGCGCCCGGCACGCTCGGCAAAGAGCCGTGGACGCATCGAAAACGCAGCCTGCGCGGCGGCGTTGGTGGCGGCCCTCTTCGCCCAGGGCATCGACCGGCACTTCGACCCCTTCGACCGGGGCCTGGTCCCGATGCGGGCGGCCGGCGCGGGAAACCCGTTGAAGCCCACCGTCGAGGCCCTCGAAATCGAGCGCCTCGTCGGCATCCTGCGCGAGCGCACGGGGCCGGACGAGACGATCCTCGACGTCTCCGCCTCGCCGCTGCTCTACGTGCTCGCGGACCGGCGGAGTCCGGGCGGCTTCGATCTCTTTATGCCCGGGACCTTCCTCGATGCGGCCGAAGAGCGGGCCTTCGTCGAGCGCCTGGACGGCGCCCCGCCGGCGCTGGTGGTGTGGCCGGGCTGGCCCTTCGACAACCAACGCGAACGCTCGCTGCAGCGCACGGCCCCGCTGCTAGCCCGCTGGATCCTCGAGCATTACGCCCCGCTGGACGCCCGAAGCCAGAGCCATCGCTTCGTGATCCTCGCCCCACGCGAATCGCCCGGGAAGCCGCTCGAGAAGCCACTCAGGAAGCCCTTCGAGAAACCCAGCAACGGGCGCTAGCTCACGTTCGGGCGCACCCGCTCGTTGCGGCGCCGGGCGCCATCGAGCACCAGGTCGAGGGCGCGCTGGGCGTGGGCGGAGAGGCCGTCAGCGCTGGCGTCGGCGTTGAGCCATTCGCCGGTGGCGCCGACGAGCGCCGCCATCAGCAGGCCACCCAGCTGTTCAGGGGGGAGATCACGGCGCAAGTCGCCGCGCTGCTGCGCCGCGCGCACGAGGCGGGTGGCCCCGTTGGCCTCGGTCACCAGCGGACCGATGCGGCAACGCTGCCAGAATTGACGCAGCCAGGGGGCGTCGGCCTCGAGGGCGTCGCACCAGGCGCGCAGGCTGCGCCGAAGCGCGGGGCGCAGGGGGGACTGCTCCGCTTCGTCCGCGCAGGCTTCAAAGACCCGGTCGGCCCGGGCGCGGATCCACTCGGTCGCCAGGCCGTCCTTCCCGGCGAAATGGTTGTGGATAGTCGTGTGGCTGAGCTGCGCCCGAGCGGCGATGTCCGCAACGCGGGTGGCATCGAAGCCACGCGCCTCGAAGAGCTCGGCGGCGGCCTGGACCAAGTCGGCCCGGGCACGTTCTTTTTTCGCTTCACGTAGTGACATTTATTTTATAAATACTTTTAATATTATGTTTTATTTATATCATATTATTATAGCGGTGCCAAGTGGGCGACGCAGCGGCTGGCGGCACGCCTCGCGGCACCACGGCAGGACCGCTATCAACGGGCCTCCCACGAACCCCCCGGCCCCAGGAGCGCATTGCTTGCGACGGATCGAATTTTTCTTCGACTGCAGCAGTCCGTGGACTTACCTCGCCTTCCACCGGATCGAGGCCATCGCCCGGGCGGGGGCGGCCGAACTCAGCTGGCGACCCATCCTGGTGGGCGGCGTCTTCAACCAGGTCAACGCGAGCGTCTACGAGCAGCGCGCGAACCCCACCCCCGCGAAGTTGCGCTACTACGGCAAGGATCTGGCCGACTGGGCCCGGCTCTACGGGATCAGCATCGGAATGCCGAGCGTCTTTCCGGTGAACAGCGTCAACGCGATGCGCGCCTGCTTCGTGGCCCTCGAACACGACTGCCTGCCCGCCTTCGCGCGCGGAGTTTTCGAGGCCTACTGGGGGCGCGACGTCGATATCTCGCAGCCCGATGCGCTCGCCGCTCTGGCGCGCGACGCGGGGCTCGACAGCATCGAGGTCGCGGATAAGATCGCGCGCCCTGCGTACAAGCAGAAATTGCGCGATAACACCGACGAGTTGATCGAGCGCGGGGGCTTCGGAACCCCAACGATCTTCGTCGACGGCAACGACATGTACTTTGGCAATGACCGGCTACCGCTGGTCGAGGAAGCGCTGGGTGCCGGAACCCGAACCTGAAACCAGCGCCTTCAAGGCGCTGCTCGGTCTCTTCGATCTCGAGCGCCTCGATCGCGATCTCTTCCTGGGCGACCCGGGCCCCGGCGAGGGACGCCTCTTCGGCGGACTCGTCGCGGCCCAGTCGGTGTTGGCGGCGAGCCTCACGGTCGAAGAAGGCCACCTGCACTCGCTGCATTCCTACTTCTTGCGACCAGGACGCCACGATTCCCCGCTGCGCTACGTGGTCGACCAGATCCGCAACGGGCGCACCTTCACCACGCGGCGCGTGGTCGCGATGCAGGGCGGCGAAGCCATCTTCAACCTCTCGTGCAGCTTCACACGGCCCGAGGAGGGGATCTCGCACCAGGACCCGATGCCCGAGGCGCCGCCGCCCGAGGGCCTCGAAGACTGGGAGACCGTACGCACCCGCATCGCCGGCATGAACACGCGCTGGCGCGACGAGGCCATCGAGTTGCGGATCTGCGATCCCACCGACTTCCAGCCGGGGGTGGCCTCGCAGAAGCCGCGCATGCAGTGGATGCGACCGCGGGGGGAGGTCCCCGACGATCCGCGCATCCACACCGCGCTGGTCGTCTATGCCAGCGACCGCACCCTGCTGAGCACCGCCGGGCGCCGACACGGCCTGGTGCCCGGGCGCATGCACTTCGCCAGCCTCGACCACAGCCTGTGGTGCCACCACCCGCCGCGTTTCGACGACTGGATGCTCTACGTCACCCACAGCCCGGCCGCCCACGCCGCCCGCGGCTTGATCTTTGGATCGATGTACCGCGCCGACGGTACGCACATGACCTCGGTGGCCCAGGAAGGCCTGATCCGCCGCCCCCGCTGAAAATACGGGGACGAACAGAAACAGGAGAAACAGGGACGTTGTTGCTTTGTTGCCTTCACGGCTCTACGACCGCTGCAGATCGCGGTCGCAGAGCCGTGAAGGCAACAAAGCAACAACGTCCCTGTTTTTTCAGGGGCGGGGGGCGAAGGCGGCGTCGCGGACGGCGAAGTGGCCGGCCTCGAGACCCGCGTCGACCGTGGTCGCGCACTCGTGCACGCGGGTGCCGGCGAGCACGTCGGAGCGCACCGCCTCGAAAGCCGCGAGGTCGTCCGCGTTGCCCGCGAGAACCAGCGAGAGCACCTCGCGCCCCATCGAGACCTCGGCCTCGGCCTTCGCCTTGTTGATGGCGGCGTGGGCCGCGAGGGCCACCTCGAAACTGCGCTTGGATGCGGGCGCCGCCACCGTCGAAAAATCGGCTTCGCCCGGCCACGGGGCCACGTGGATGCTCGCGTGTCCACCCTCCTTGGCGAAGGCCCACGACCAGACCTCCTCGGTGACATAGGGCAGCACCGGGGCGAACAAACGCAGCAGCACCGAGAGCCCCAGCCGCAGGCTGGCCACCGCCGATCCGCTTTCGACTGCCGCCGAGGCGTCGCCGTCGGCGAATCGCCGCGCGCGCACCTTCGCCAACTCGAGGTAGGTGTCGGTGAAGTGTGACCAGAAGAAACTCTCGGTCTGTTGCAGCGCGCGGGCGTAGTGGTAGCTCTCGAAGTCGTGGGTGCAGCCCTCGACCAGCGTCGCCAGCTTCGCCACGAAGGCGCGGTCGAGTTCGGCACTAATCGGGTGGTGCTCCGCCTCCTGGGCCAACACGAACTTGCCGGCGTTGAAGATCTTCGTCACCAGCCGCTTGCCGATCTTCCAGATCTTCTCGTCGAAGGCGGTGTCTGAGCCCAGCCGCGCGCTGGCGGCCCAGTAGCGCCCGGCATCGGCGCTGTACTGCTCGAGCAGCGGCAGCGGCGTCATCACGTTGCCCTTGCTCTTGGACATCTTCTTGCGATCGGGGTCCAGGATCCAGCCCGAGATCATGGCGTTCTTCCACGGCACGCTGTCTTCGTGGAGCGCCGCCTTGGCGATCGTGTAAAAGGCCCAGGTGCGGATGATGTCGTGGCCCTGGGGCCGCACGTCTGCCGGAAAGAGGCGCGCATGGCGCTCGGGGTCGGTGCCCCAATGCGAGCTGATCTGCGGCGTCATCGACGAGGTGAACCAGGTGTCGAAGATGTCGGGATCGGCTTTGAAACCGCCCGGCTGTCCGCGCTGGCCCGCTTCGTAGCCCGTCGGGACATCGACGGTCGGATCCACCGGCAGCTGCTCGCGCTCGGCCACGATGGCAGCATCGAGATCCGGCTCGCCCGAGGCATTGAGCGGATACCACACGGGGATCGGCACCCCGAAATAACGCTGGCGCGAGAGACACCAGTCGAGGTTCAGGTTTTCGGTCCAGTCGCGGAAGCGCGCCTGCATGAAGGCCGGGTGCCAGACCACCTCTTCGCCCTTCGCCAGCAACTGCTCCTTGCGGTCGAGCAGGCGTGCGAACCATTGCCGCGTGGGCAGATACTCGAGCGGGCGATCGCCCTTCTCGAAAAACTTCACCGGGTGCTCGATGGGCTCGGGTTCGCCCTCGAGTGCGGCGCCCGCGCCGCCCACCGCCGAGCCGGGCTCGCGCAACAATTCGACGATGCGCGCGCGCGCCTGCTTGACGCTCTTGCCCGCGAGTTCGGCATAGGCGGCATTCGCGGCGTCGGGGCGCTGGCTCTCGAAGCCTTCGCTCCCAAACTCGATGGGCACGAGCCGGCCGTTGCGTCCCACCAGTTGACGCAGGGCCAGGCCCTCTTCGCGCCACCACTGCACGTCGGTGGCGTCGCCGAAGGTGCAGACCATCAACACGCCGGTGCCCTTTTCGGGGTCGACGTGTTCGCTCGCGAAGATCGGGACAGGCACGCCAAAGAGCGGCGTGATCGCGCGCTTTCCGAAGAGCCCGCGGTAGCGCTCGTCGTCGGGGTGCGCGGTCACTCCCACGCAGGCCGGCAGCAATTCGGGGCGGGTAGTGGCAATGACAAAGCCCTCGTCGCTGCCCTCAACCCCGAAGCCGATCGAGTGGTAGGCCCCGGGCAGTACGCGATCCTCGGCTTCGGCCTGGGCCACCGCCGTCTGAAAATCGACGTCCCACATGGTGGGCGCTTCGACGCTGTAGACGAGGTCGCGCTCGAATAGATCGCGGAACGAGAGTTGCGCGATGCGGCGGCAGTGGTCGTTGATCGTCTGGTATTCCTGGCTCCAGTCCACCGAGAGCCCGAGGCGGCGCCAAAGCGCGCGGAAGTGCTCCTCGTCCTCATTGATCAGCGTGTAACAAACCTCGACGAAGTTGGGGCGCGAGAGCAGGCGCGCGGGCTTCTTGCGCTGCTTCGCGCTGGGGACCTCGAGCTGCAAATCGGCCTCGTAGGGCACTTCGGGGTCGCAGCGCACGTGGTAGTAGTTTTGGACGCGGCGCTCGGTGGGCAGGCCGTTGTCGTCCCAACCCATCGGGTAGAAGATGTTCATCCCCCGCATGCGCTGGAAGCGCACCATCACGTCGGCCTGGGTGTAGGAAAAGACATGCCCCACGTGGAGCGAACCCGATGCGGTGGGCGGCGGCGTATCGACGACGAAGGTTTCGTCGCGCGGGCGGACGGGGTCCCAGCGGTGGATGCCCGATGCCTGCCAGGCGAGATCCAAGCGCGCTTCGACTTCTGCTGAGTCGAAGTGCTTCGCGATGGTGTTCGGGTCGATCGCGAGGACGCGGCCGCCGGGGTTCTTCGCTCCGTCCGCTTCAGCCATGGCCGGGGAACATAACAGGCTCGCTTCGCCTCGTGGCGGCCGCTAAGTCGCCGCGCGGCGACTTCTGTTCACCGCGACGAAGCTCCCTCAACTCGCGGCGGGCGGCACCCGACCGTCGGGCGGCCAACTGGCGACACCTTCTTCGAGCGGGATCTGCACGCTGCGAAGGAACTGCGAAACCAGGTGCCAAAGCCCAATGGCGAGCAGCAACTCGATGCATTCGGCGGGCCCCGGCAGCGCCGCTTCGATCCGTGCCCAGGTCTCTGGCGAGACGACACCGTTTTCGAGCATCTCGTCGGTGGCCTGCAGCGCCACGCGGTCGGCCTCGGAAAAGGCCGCGTGGTCGGGCCAATCGCGCACCGCGAGCAGGTCGGCCTCGGGGACGCCGAGTTCGAGTGCGATGCGCCAGTGCTGGGTCCACTCGTAGTTGGAGCCAGTGCTCCAGCCGATGCGCATGATCACCAGCTCGCGCAGGCGCGCCTCGAGCTGGCCACCAAAGAGCATCGTCAGCAGCAGATCGCCCACGCCCTTGGCGACCTTGGGGTCGTGCAGCAGCACCCGAAAGATATTGAGCTGTGCCAAGGCATCCGGCAGCGAAACCTCGGAAGCGGCGGCCGAGGCGGCCTCGGAGGAGAGCAGCGGAATGCGCGAATCGCTCATGCGAACTTTCCTCTTGATCCAGCGAGCGCGGGATGCATCGTGGAGCGCCAAAACTACCGCATCGCGCCCGGTGCTAGCCTGCGCCTCCGCCCCGAGCGCCCAACACCAGAGGCCAGACCGTGGACATCTTCGCCCGACCCGCCGTCCCCAGCGCCGACCTCCTTGCAAACCTCGGCCCTCTGCGGAGCCTGGCCGGGACCTGGGAAGGCAGCGAGGGCCTCGACACTGCCCCCGACGTTCATGGCCCGGTCGAGACGCGATTCCGCGAACGGCTCGTCCTCGAGCCCTGCGGACCCATCGTGAACGGCCCACAAGTGCTCTACGCGCTGCGCTACGCCACCACCGCCTGGCCCCTCGGCCAGCAGGAGCCTTTCCACGAAGAGGTCGGCTATTGGCTCTTCGAGCCGGCGGCCCAGCAGCTGATGCGCTGCTTCACGGTGCCGCGGGGTGTGACGCTGATCGCCGGGGGCAGCGCCCAGCCCGACGTGCGCAGCTTCGAACTGACCGCCGAGGCCGGCGCCAGCACCTTCGGCATCCTGCAGAGCCCGTTTCTAGAGTCGGCGTTCCGCACGCTGCGCTACGACCTCCAGGTGGAGATCGAGGGCGACGACACCTTCGCCTACACCGAAGACACAGTGATGCGGCTCCACGACCAGGGCGAAGACTTCCACCACACCGACCGCAACCGCCTGCAGCGGATCGCGTAGCGGGAGCCCGAACGCGAAGCGGCCGCCCGGAAAATCCCGGGCGGCCCCTTTTTCGATCTGATTCGTGCCGACTAGAACTCTAAGCTCGCCCCAGCGCGGAACACCGGGTTGTTGTCCGAGCTGATCGCGGCACCGGCATTGAGCATCAGCGAAGTCCCCGAGCCGACTTCCTCTTCCCAGATCTTGAGCCGGTGCGCAATCGTGAGGCCCGCGGCGTGTACGCTGCGGTAGCTGCCCCAACCGACGTTGATCACCGTCTTGCCCGGGGCCGAGGGCGTCAGCGTCACCAGGGACACTGCCGCCGCGATCCCCGCGCGGAGCTCGTTGCGCTCGTCGTAGATGATCTGCTCCACCGCGTTCAGCTGGCGAACATTGACACCGTCCATGCTGTTGATGCCGTCGGCCATGTTGGTGATACGGCGCTCGTTCAGGGGCTGACCGATCGAGACCGTGTTGGCCTCGTTCGCCACCGAATCTTGACCGAGAGCCACCGAGTTCAGCGCATTGGCCTGGACGACGGCACCGGCACCGATGGCCACGCTGCCGATCGCACCCGCTTCCACCTCGGTGTTGTTGCCGGTGAAGGTCGAGGCCGAGCCGATGGCGATACTGTTGACCGCCGCCGCAATCGGCGGGTTGCCGCCGATGGCGACCGCGCCATCGCCGGAAGCGATGGCACCGCTGCCGACTGCCGTGGCGTCGGTGCCTTCGGCAACCGAACCCATGCCGAGAGCGGTCGAACCCGCCCCATCGGCATGTGCCGTATCACCTACCGCCGTCGAGTCGGTAAGGAGGGCACGGGACCCCGCACCGAGAGCGGTATTCGCTTCCGCCGTGGCGCCGTTGCCGAGCGCCGTACCAGTAGTAGCCGTGGCACCCGTACCCACACCGACGCCGCCGCTGTCGGACATCACCATGGCGTTCAACTGGCGAACGTTGACACCGTCCATGTCGTTGGTGCCGTCCGCCAGGTTGGTGATGCGGCGCTCGTTCAAGGCCTGACCGATCGAGACCGTGTTGGCCTCGTTCGCCACCGAGTCTTGACCGAGAGCCACCGAGTTCAGCGCAGTGGCCTCGACTAAGGCACCGGCACCGATGGCCACGCTACCGACCGCACCCGCTTCCACTTCCGTGTTGCTGCCGAGGGCGGTCGAACCCGCCTCCGAAGCGGCTGCCGATTCGCCCACAGCCGTGGAGTCGGTGCTTTCGGCAATCGCCCCCGCACCGAGAGCGGTATTCGCTCCCGCGGTGGCACCGTTACCGAGCGCCGTACCGGTGCTGGCCGTGGCACCCGTACCCACACCGACGCCGCTACCGGAGACGATCGTGGTGGCGTCCGTGCCCACAGCCACGGCTCCC
>Ga0209554_1000698_pt1 | contig 27881 bp, 41 predicted proteins | sample MarorgKNORR_S2LV_5_FD_188221 | JGI IMG/M metagenome (GOLD analysis project Ga0209554, IMG submission 188221) | Marine microbial communities from the Southern Atlantic Ocean, analyzing organic carbon cycling - Bottom_A/KNORR_S2/LV (SPAdes) (version 2) | ecosystem: Environmental > Aquatic > Marine... | reverse complement strand
ATTTCATTGTCAAAAGATGTAAAAGATGGAGAGATGGTGTTCGAGGTGAATAAAGAATTATGAAAAAAGGATTGATGCAACTTCAGACAATAATTTACGTAATTTTTGCAGTGATAATTCTCATGGTTGGAATGTTTTCAGTTCAGAATTATATGACTAAAATGACAGTATCTATAGATTTCGAATTAGATAATCTGGATTCAACAGTACTCGGAAAAAGAATAATTGGATCTGACAAATGTTTTTTGGATATTAAAAAAATTGAAGGAACTTCTAAATTAACTGAAGAAGATTATACTGTTTTAACTGTTGATCAGGGCAAAATAGATAAATCAAAAATAGCATCGAATGGCGAAAATTGTTTTTCAGGATTTGAAAAGAGTAAGGTCAAAGTCAAATTTTATGAGTTAGGTTCAACTGATCCATTTTATTCATGGGGGGATGCAGATTGTTCTCCAAGGATAGAATTATTACTTCGATTTAAAGATGGATTCGGAGTTGCAGAGGTTTGTACAAATGCATAAACGAGGACAGATTGCATCAAAAATAGTAGAAATTTATTTGGGATCAATTATAATTATGATAATTGTTTTTTCAAGTTTCTTCTTTTCAGGAATGTTGGTTGCGAGAGCAAATGCAGACGCAGTTGCAGTAAATACGGGTTTAGAATGTAATAACAATTTAAATGCAATATTAAAATCAGATTTTATTTTTGATGAAAAAACATCCATTCGACTAGGAAGAAGTTCAGATATAGATGCAGACCTATTAACAATTCAAAATTATTTTGATGAACTAGATTTTAATAAATTTAATTTACAAGCTTATAATGACTGCCCAAACTTTAATGATTATGAGCTCGGAAAGGATGATACATTAAAAGACATGTGCCGAGATAGCGAGGATACAATACAAAATTCAAATCCAGAGGGTGGAATCATAGAACAAGAATGTGCACTTGTTATTGCACAATCGCTAGATTGCAGTGATCCGCCGTGCAGAAAATTCATCGTGATGGAGGTGTATGAATGAATAAGAAAGGAATAATTATACTTTTGTACAGCGTAGCACTTTTATCAGTCTTGGCCGTAATTTTATTATCCACAGTAAATCCAAAATCATTTACAGTTCATGTTGGACAAGGACATGCAGAAATTGTACGAATCAGCGAATTAACTCAAAATTTTAATTCATATACCAAAGATGCTGCATTAATTGCATATGACTTATCTGATTGTTCGGAAAGCAACAATGAAAATTTTCAAGGAAATTTCGAAGAGACTTTTGAAGAAATAATGAGCAACTTTCCCACATTTGGAGAAATATCAGATTTACTTTCTTTCGATGATCGAGTTTCGATGAATTATAATTATGAATATAGTGAAGGAATGGTGACAATAAAGGGAATTCCTGAAAGATTATTGATGTATGATTATTATATTGATGAAACGAACGAGATTATAATTACTGAAGAACACATAACTGATTATTATGAAGTATATTCCGGTGTTTTCGAAATTAAAATATATCCCAATTTTGAATTAACTGAATCTTGTTAATCTGTCAAAAGAGCTCTGCGAAATATTTAAAAAGCACACCCATTAATTGAAACCCATGGCAAAGCTAAGAGGTGCACGATGTCACAGACGATTGAAAAGAGCATATACTCGTACATCTAAGTATCGAAAAAAATCTTACATTAAGGCTGCACCACCACATAACATTATTCACTTTGACTCAGGAAATAAGAGATATGAAGGATTTGAATATATTGTGGTTCTTTATGCTAAGAAAGATATTAATCTAAGACACAATGCGATTGAAGCCGCAAGAATTACAACAAATCGAAATATGGGAAAAGTGGCAGGAAAAGGATCATATGGAATTAAATTAAGAGTTTTTCCACATCAAATTATTAGAGAAAATCCAATTGCGATGGGTGCAGGAGCAGACAGAATGTCTCAAGGTATGCGAGCGGCATTTGGTAAATCTGTTTCACGTTCAGCAAGAGTAAAATCTGGACAAGCAATTTTGCAAATTTATGTTCAAGAAGAAAATGTTTCTCATGCAAAAGATTCGTTGAGAAAAGCAGCAAGCAAATTCCCAATAGCATGTAAATCAATTGCTGAAAAGAATAAAATTTATGATCCAAATGTTGATATCCGAGATTTCGTTGTAGAAGATGAACCGGAACCAGAAGTTGAAACACCAACAGAAGAAGATTCTGAAGAAGACGGTGAAGAAACAAGCGAAGAAACATCAAAAGAAGAACAACCAGTGGCATCGGCTACCGAATAAGTCTCAATTCTATAAATGCTTTTAATAATAATTACACCTTAACTCAGTATGATAGAGTGGATTTCTGAATTATCAAAAGATGACAGATCACGTTTTGGAGAAAAGGCAGCTCTTCTAGGAGAATTGTCAAAATTCGGATTTCCAGTTCCAAAAGGATTTGCAATTCCGTTTTCAGAATATACTGAAGCTTTTCAAAACCTTGAATCTGAAATAAATTCAGCATTAGATTCTGTTGATGTTAATGATGTCGGAACAATTACTTCAGCATCGCGGAGGATATCTAAATTATTTCAAAATTATAGATTTTCAGATAGTTTCAAAAAAGATTTACAAGAATTTTATTCAAAATTGCATATTGATAAAGATAGTTATGGAAATGTAGCTGCGAGTGCATTTAATTTTATTAGAGCCGGACGAGACGAACCCTTTGTTTCAATTCGAGTCTCTACAAATTCTTCAACACCAAAACATTTTTCTACATATTTGAATGTCAAAAGAATTGTAAATATTGAACCCACAATCAAAAAAGCATGGGCATCAATTTATTCGCCATATTCAATTTTGTATCGGAAATTAAAGAATGCTCCATTTCCTAGTCCTGCGATTGTAATACAAGAAATGGTTGCAGCATCAAAATCAGGAGATGCATTTTCATTAAATCCATTAAACGGAGATAATTCTCAATTTATAATTCAAGCAAGGTGGGGGCTTTCATTAAAAAATTCACCCGGAGCGAGTATATATATTTGTTCAAAAGATGAATCAAAAATCGTTGAATCTTATGAGAATATTCCAGATACTTATTATACTAATGATCCGCAATCCGGAGTAACAGCATTAAGAACATTGGAAAAGGAATTTAAACAAATTCCATTAATAAGTGAACGGGAAATAAACTTGTTGTCAAAAATCGTAGGTGATATTGAATCGCGAGTGGGATTCCCAGTTCATATCGAATGGGGAATTGAAAGAAGAAAGTTCAAACTTTTACAAGTTACGCCTCTATCACACTATTTCAAATCTCGACCTACAATAAATTTTGATAATGATCAAGTTAAGTCGAGTTTGAATGGACTAATTTCAAATTCAGGTACAATTTTAAATTCCACAATAAAAAAAATAAATGAAAATCCTGAACAAGGAGATTTAGTCTATTCAGAAAGTTTTAATGGAAATTTAATCAATTCAGTAATTCGAAGTTCAGGAATCATTTTTGAAAATGAAGATCTTACCTCATTTGGATCTACAGTGGCCAGAGATTTTGATAAACCCTGCATGGTTAAAACAAAAATAAGTAGAATAAATTCTGAAGAACCAACAACTCAACCGGAGTTAGAAGATGAACCAGAATTTTCTGACGATGATTTGGAAAGAATTAGAGATCTATTGTCTGAATTAGAAAACGAACTAATTGAATTGAATATGAGATATTCTTCTGAACGTCAATCTGGAAAAAAAGTAGATAATGATAAGGCAAAAATCGTATCAGATTTGGAATGGCAGATAAGAGAAGTCAGAACTAAAATTAATCAGAATCAACAGTAAACATAATGTTATCTTTCCCAACATCAAATAACTTGGAAATTGCACCAGCATCTAACCATGCATGGGAATAATTTACTGCAGCAAAAGCGTTTACCCAATTTCCTTCTCTTTTGAAGTGTTTTGCATCAGATAAATAATTTTTAGACATTTCCAAATAAGTTTTGGCACGTTCCAAATCCTTTTTTGAGAGTCCTTTCTCAATTTTTACCTTTTTCAGAGCTCGAGTTGTAAGATTTAAATATTTATTCAATCTTTTTTCAGTTATTAATTTCATATTACTTGAATCTCGACAATTGCGGCAACAACAATCAGTATGGTAGATAAAACTACGAGTAATCCTGCATCTCTTAAAATGTTTCGAAATCTATTTCCGCGGTAATCTTTCTTTTCAATTGCCTCAGAAATTATACTTCCGGCGATTGCAGCCATAAAGAATGCAACAAATTCAATTGATGCATGAGGCAAATAAGCAAACATTGCAGGAATTCCCTTGTATGCAAGGAAAGTTCCCAACACTGACGCATTCCATGAAATTATAAATACTGCACCTGCGCCATAAAGTAAGGATAAAACTAGAGCTAGAATGATGATACTAAAATTATTTTTTAAGATCGGAAGTAAATCTGAATTTTCTAAAGAATAACTAATCGATCCAGAGAAGACTTTGTGTTGTTCAGTGAAAAGCAATTCCCCTAAATTTGGAAAAATCATAGATAAAATAAAATAAACTGCTGAAACTCCTAAGAAAAAATAAAAGAAAATTTCAATTATTTTTCGATTTCGAGTAAATGCCTTTTTGAAATTATTAGCGGTTGCTTCTTCAGACTCCTCAATTGAAATTAGTTTACGCAAAAATGGAAGTGAACCAATAACGATGAATGCCAATGCAGCCATTCCGGCATTATTCTCAAAAACTCTATATCCTATCAGAATTGCAATTAAAGTTATTATTACTCCAAAAAAACCAGCATAATACGGATTAGTTTCAGCTTTCTTAACAGAAATAATCCGTTCAAGAACCATATTCCTTGGTTCAATTCAAACTATAAAAATGTAAGTTTTATATATTTCAGAAGCCTACATCAATTATGTCCAAATCAAAAATACTAAAATCAAATCTTAGCGTAGCATTGGTTTTACTTATTGTCGGAGTATTATTTTTATACAGTTTCAATTCCACAGGAAAATTTACTGGAATTATTGGCGAATTGGCCTGTGCACAAGGTAGCGGAGACATAGATTCGGACGGTTTACCCGACAATTGCGAAACAATTTTTGGCACTAATAAAGTTGTAGCAGATACGGACGGAGACGGATGTTCGGATGGAACAGAAGCACAATCAAATACTGACGCATTAGATATTTATTCTTATCCAGATAATTGTTAATTAACAACGTTTTTAATTACTCAAAATTGGCAGAACTATGCTTGAAAAATATGATATCGAATTAAGTAGAATTGCAGAAGAAGCTAAAAAGATCGATGCTAAAACAATTGTTTTGCAATTACCTGATGGTCTAAAGCCCGAGGCAGTAAAATTATCAAAACGAATTGAAGAACTCACTGGTTGTTCAGTTACAGTCTGGGCAGGTTCAAATTTCGGAGCATGCGATGTTCCAACAAATTTACCAAAAGAATATGATTTGATGGTAGCAGTCGGACACGCCTTTGCATATAATAAAAAAGATTAATAATATCTAAATCGATATTAAATCATGCTAAAAATTAATATTTTACTTTTTATTTTAATTATTCTATTCAGCGGATGTATTCAAACTGAAGCAGCCGATGAACCCACCGAAATTCCTGAACCGGAATTTATCGAAGAACCACTCCGAGAAATTGTGTCAGTAAAAAATTACGAATTGGATTTAACAATCAAATCTGTACCTTCTGAATATTCGGAGCTGGGAGAATACCTTCCAAAATATGGCGAAGTTTTCGGAATTCCATTTTTCGCCAGCGAACGTGTTCCAGACAATAAGTTATTACATGGAATGACTATTATGGCACAATATTTGGATAACGATGAAGACGGAATTCCTGACAATCCATCAGTAGTTGATGAACTCGTAGAAGAAAGAGTTGGAATCATGATGCTCAAAAATGATAATGAAGGAGAAAGTCTCGGAATTTGGGAATTAGATTTACCACTCGATAAATTTCAAGAATTATATGCTGATGAAACAATTATTTCAGGATCACAATTTGATGCTAGTTTAGAAGAAATATTACATTTAATTACGCAGATTGGATATGGAGAAGTATATCCTTCAGTTTTCGGAGAGTTTAGTGGATCCCACTTAGCAAATTTAATGGATAATGCAAGAGGTGGACACTTTGAAAATGAAGGCACATTCCGCGAAGATGGCGAAACTTTCCAACTTGCAGTACCTTCTAGTTATCCGGCTTCGGCGTGGTATACTTATGATGATGAAACGTGTGAATATGATTGTATGAATACAGAATATATTTATTGGGCACTGACATCGATTTTAGAAGCCCAAAAAGACCGATGTGGAAAGATTAGTCACGAGTGGAAACTTTGCACTAAAGAAAAAGTTATGTCTCAAGACCCTGAAATTTATTCATTACTTACTGATCCACAATACTCATTACCTACTATTTTACCGGACGGAACATACGGTAACTAATTCTGCGTAATCTTTAAATAAAATAAGCACAACTCAAGCTACATGGCACTCTTTGGACTTGAAGGTACATTGGGAGTTGGAATTGGACTTCTACTCGGTTTAGCCTTGTTGAAGTACGGCGGATACGCAGATGCTGTTAAGCGAGAATTAAGTTATATCGCAGCAGGTGCAATCTTCTTGTTATTGAGTTCTGTTACAGGAACCGGACTTGAAGGAGTACCGGGTTTTGAGCAAGCAATTACTTACATTAACATCATCTTTGTTGTCGTTGCATTCCTACTTACCTTAATTGGTGCAGTTTTAATGGCTGTACAAATTTTTGCAAAGATTCGGTAACTCGAATCTTGCTTTTTCTTTTTGATGAATCATAAGGTTTTTAATCTAAAATATGAGCGATTCAATATGAGAACAATATTTGTTGAAGCGTACATAAAAGAAGATTTAACACCACTTTTAGATGAAATTATAGAAAAAGTCAAAGATAAAAAAATCGGATTAGTAACCACCGTTCAACATATCAAAGGGCTTGATTTTGTTAAAGAATATCTGGAAAGAAAGGGATTTGAAGTCTTTATTGGCAAACCTGCGAAAAATATGGTACCTAAGCAAGGAATTTATGCATTTCATGCAGGTCAATTGCTTGGTTGTGATGCCACAGCAGCATTAGATATTGAAGAAAATGTAGACTCATTTATTTATCTCGGAACTGGAGAATTTCACCCATTGCATTTAGCATACAGTACAGATAAACCAATTTGGTTAGCAAATCCATTAACAAAAATTGTAGAATTGCTTCCCGAAGAAAGAAAACGAAAATATTTTTCAAGACAAGCAATTCGAAAAAATAATGGAAAGCACGCAAAATGTTATGGTTTTTTAGTTTCAACAAAACCTGGCCAATATTATTTGAACATGGCAAAACGAATGTTGGAAGAAGTTCGTTCAGTTGGAAAGGACGGAATTATTTTAACGCACGATACAATCGTTCCAAATGATTTACTAAACTTTTCAGAAGTTGACTGTTATGTGAATACAGCATGTCCAAGAATTGTAGAAGATCAACCAAATTATCCTAAAACGTTGATAAATGGAACTGAATTAAGAGAAATATTGGATGAATTGAAGGAAGACTCGAAACTTTTATAAAGCTCACAACGGGAAAAATACCATAATGGAAGTAATTAAAAAAGAAAAGACAAAATTACAATTGAGTTTCAAACCTTTTGATCAAGGTTTATTGAATGCAATTAATGAAAAAAATTGGACGGATAGTGATGTCCAAATATCAGGATTCCAAGTTACTCATCCTGAAGTCGGTGAAGCAATTTTTACACTAAAAACAAAGAAGAAAGATGCAAAAACTATCTGGAATGCATCTATTGCCGCATTAACAAAAGATTTAACCGAACTAAAGAAACAAAACAAGTAATCTTTTATTTTATTAGTACCGAACTCATACATGACTTTATCTGAAGAAGTTAGAATACTCGGAATTGATGATTTTCCACATTCTCGAGTTTCAAAAGGTCCAGTTACGGTTGTTTGCACTTTATTTAGAGGATCAAGATTAATGGACGGATTATTATCTACTACAATAAATTATGATGGAACTGGTGTCACTCAAAAATTAACAAAATTAATTAATTCTAGCAAAATAAAATCTCAATTACATGCAATAATTACAGATGGTGTAACTTTTGCAGGGTTTAATATTCTGGATATTAAACAATTAAATTCTAAAACAAAAGTTCCCGTAATCTCAGTTGTCAGAAAAAAACCAAATATGTCAAAAATAAGTAATGCACTTAAACATTTTGATGATTATGAAAATAGAATAAAAATGATTGAAAATGCTGGACAAGTACATGAAGTCCAAGTCACAAATCATACTTTATCTAAACCAAAGAAAATTTTCTTTCAATGTTCCGGAATTTCTGTTGAAGAAGCCCAAGAATTAATTCAACTAACTTCAATAAATGGTATTGTTCCAGAACCAATTCGAATCTCACATTTAATTGGATCGGGATTATTTTTCGGGGAGAGCAAAGGACGAGCATGAAAAACAAACTAAAACAATTTTGGAATTTTGTATGGCATGATGATAGTTTACTATCGTTGGTATTAAGCGCAATATTAATAATTATTTTCGGAAAATTTATATTATTTCCAATTTTAGGTGCACTTTTCGGAACATCATTACCTATTGTTGCAGTTGTTAGTAATTCAATGGAACATAATGAAAATTTCGAAACATGGTGGTTGGACAATGCAGAATATTATGAAGAAATTGGAATCGAAAAAACTGAATTTGAAAATTATAATTTAAAAGATGGTTTCAATAAAGGAGACGTAATTGTATTGAAAGGAATTGAGTTTGAAGAAATAAATCGCGGAGACGTAATCGTTTTTCAATCAAAAGGACATGAACCAATAATTCATAGAGTTATAGAATTACGTGAAGAATCGATTGGAACCAAAGGAGATAATAATCCTCATCAAATAACTTTTGAAAAATATATTTCTGAAAATGAAATTATTGGAAAAGCAATATTCAAAGTACCATTATTAGGGTGGGTTAAAGTGATATTTATGGAAGTTTTGGGACAGATTTAGAAACATTTATTTACTTGTCTGTTCTCTGTATTTTGATGGTTGGTTCATTATTTAAGAAAGATGGAAGCATCAAACTTCCAGGAAGTTCTGTTAAACTGAAAGAAAAAACCAAACACGAAGAGCGTGGTAAAGGTGCAAGCACGGAAGAAGAAGCAAAACTTGCAACCGTAAATGAAGATTGTTCTAAATGTGGGCATGGTAAGGCATTTTGGTGGGAAGAACAAACTCGTGCATCCGACGAACCAGAAACATCGTTTTTCCGTTGCGTTTTATGTAAACACACTTGGAGAGAATATTCGTAGATTCTTTGCTCGCTAAAATTTTTTAAATCAAAAAAGTTCAGATAGCGCATGGCTGAAGAAACTGATTCCGGAGAAAAAACAATATATGTTAGATATCCATTTGTAAATCAAAAAATATCTGATCTAAATTCAAATATAAGTGTTGCAATTGCGGGGTTAATAGTAAGTAAAGATTCAGAAATTATTTCTTTTATTGTTGAAGATGAGAGTGGACGAATAAATGTTATTACAAATAATATGGATTCATTTAATGGACTTAAAGAAGGTCAATTTGTAAGAGTTTTAGGTAAAACTTGGGGAGAGGGAGAAGATATCGAGTTAAAATCAGATATTATACAAGACTTCTCAGGTGTTGATTTTGAACTCTATAAAAAATTAGTTTTATAAATTCCAAAGACATACGAAAAACATGAGAACAAATTATTTTGTATTGATGATTTTTGCCCTAGCATTGATTTTTATCGGAGGAAATATTTCATCAGGAATATTTACAATTCCGACAGGCGGATATAGTATTGCAATGATTTCTGGAAGTTTAACTGCAATCGGAGCGATTATCGGACTTTATATAACTTTAAGGATTTCCATGATGCGAATTTAGATTAGATACTCGCATATATTAATTCTTATAAAGCACAATCATAGAATAAGTTCATGTTTACCCTTAGAGTTAATGATATCAAAATTCTTAATAATACGATTGGAATAGTATCTGAGTTTATTTCTGACGCAACATTCTATGTTACGAACGAAGGTTTGAAGTTAATTGCGATGGATCCAGCAAATATTTCTATGGTAATTTTAACAATTTTACCTTCTTCATTTACGGAATACACAGTCAACGAACCATCAAAGATTACACTTAATTTGGATGGATTGAAACAAGCCCTAAAACGAGTTAGGACGGGAGAATCATTAACGTTAACTCATTCAAACAATCGTTTGAATGTAACTATTTCGGGAACATCAACACGAAAATTTTCAATACCGCTTATGGATAATGAGGAAACGGAACGAAAAGTTCCAGATTTAAATTTTAACATTTCAATTGAAATGGATTCAAAAGAATTCAAAAATTTTATTGAAGACGCATCAATTGTGGGCGATGCGGTAAGTATGCGTGCCTCAGAAGGAGTATTTAATTTGACGTCAGGAGATACAGGTAGAAAAGTAGACATTGATTTAAGGAGTGGTTCTGAGATTTTACAAAAGTTAACAATAAAGGAAGCTTCAACATCAATTTATTCTATTGATTATCTCAAAAAAATGGTAAAAGCGTCATCATTTTCTGAAACTGCAAAGATTGGTTTTAGTTCAGATTATCCATTACGACTTGATTTCAAAGCAATGAATCAATGTCAGCTATCTTTTATTTTGGCACCGAGAATTGAAAATAAGTAATTAAACTGCCACACTACCAAAATCGATTCGGCCATGATTTTTATAATCAATTACTTCTGAGTCAGTATATTTCCAATCAAAAATTGAAGTAAAATTATCAGTTTTTATTTCAGGCAAAGTAAGTGGAACTCTTGATAGCTGTTTCAGTAAATTTTCTCTATGATTTTCATAAATATGAACGTCCCCCAGATGTCCAACAAGTTTCCCTTCTTCATATCCAGTTTCCTTCGCTAGCAAATGTAACAACAAACCATAGCTTGCAATATTGAATGGCAATCCTAGCGCAGTATCAACAGATCTCTGATTCCACATCAGATTTAATTTATTATCTGTAACTGTAACTTGGAAAGAATAATGGCAGGGAGGCAGAGCCATTTCCCCAACTTGTTTAGGGTTCCACGCACTAACAATCATTCTACGATTCCCCGAGTTTTCATTAATATCTTCAATTAACTTTTCAAGTTGATCAACACCTTTCCCAGTATAATCTTTATCAAAACCATCATATTCTGCATCAAAGTGCCGCCATTGAAAACCATAAATTGGTCCAAGATCTCGCTCTTCTTTCATTAATTTCAATGTTTCTTTATCATGACCGTAAGGAACTTTTTTAGACCAACACCATTTATTCCAAATTTTATTATTTCTATCTTGTAGCCATTTCTTATCAGTAATTCCTTTGATAAAAAATTCTAACTCAGATGCAACTACTCTAAGTGGAACACTTTTAGTTGTAAGAAGTGGAAAACTTTCAGACATATTATGTTGGAAAATTGCGCCCGAAACTGAGTAGGCCGGAACACCAGTTCTATTTTCACTTAGAGTTCCTTCTTCCAAAACTTTTTGGACAATATCGAGATATGCATCCATCGAATAAAATATCGAATATAACTTTAAATAGATATAACTAATTCAATGAACAATTCCTTAAATACAAATTTTGATGAACTAGACTAATGGATCGAGGAAAGTTAATTGTACTAGATGGAACTGACGGATCGGGCAAGGAAACTCAAACTCAATTATTGAAAGATAGATTAGCCAATGATGGGATTACTGTCGTTAAATACACTTTTCCAAATTATGATACTTTCTTCGGTAAAATGATTACTGAATATTTGGACGGAGAATATGGATCAACAACGGCACTTCATCCAAAGATGGCATCAATTCTTTATGCATTTGATAGATGGAAAGTGGCAATAGAAATAAAAAAACACTTGGAAATGGGAAAATATGTTATTTGTGATAGATATGTTGAATCAAATATAGGTTATCAACAAGCAAAACTTCCCGAAGATCAGCGCAAAATGTTTCTTGAGTGGCTCAATCAACTTGAATACACGGAATTAGAAATACCTGAATCAGATGTAGTAATATTTTTGAGAGTTCCACCTGAAATTTCATCAGCTAATATGTTGAACCGAAAAAAATTAGATGGACATGAGCAAGATTTAATATATCAACGCAGGGTATTAGAAAGTTATGAATCACTTGCAAATTCAGCAGATAAATGGAAGATAATTGAATGCACAATTAATGGAAAAATGAGATCGCGAGAAGAAATCCATAACGATATTTATAACTCAATCAAATAATTTTTAATTAGTTAATCACAACTAGCAATATGGTAAAAGCAACAATTAGGAAGATTTGGAATGAAACGCCCGATATTAAAATATTTATTTTAGAACTTGAAAAAAATATGCCCTTCAAGGCTGGGCAATTTGTAATGTTGAAGATCGATAAAGAGAGATTTGATAAATTAATTCCTTCGCGTGCATATTCAATTGCGAATGCACCAAACGAGAAATATGAAATTAAAATTATTGCAAAAATAATTCCCGATAGCGCATTTAGTCAATTTTTGGATAAATTAAATGAACATGATAACTTAGAAGTTCTCGGACCATACGGTAGATTCGTTCTAAAGGAAAATGAAGCAAAGAGTATAACTTTAATCGGTGCAGGAACTGGAATTGCACCACTCATCGGAATCATGGATTTTGCATTAGAAAATAATATCAGAGTAGATTTATTTTATTGCGATAAAACTGAAAAAGATTTAATATATAAAACCGAAATTGAAAAATTATTGAAGTCCAAAAAAATTAATGGAAAACTTATCCTAACTCGAGAAACATCAAATTATTCTGGAAGAATTAATTCTGATTTTTTAAAGTCAAATATTAGATCTTCGGATAAATATTTTATTTGTGGACCACCTGAATTTGTAAATGAAGTGGTTAAAAATCTTGAAAATCAAGGAATTTCAGAAGAGGATATAAAAACTGAAAGATATGGATAATCCCAAAAACATTCTCAAACAATTAGAAAAAGAATATGCTGGCGGACCATTTTTGAATGCAAGAAATCCGTTCGAAGTTTTAGTTTCTACAATTTTATCTGCCCAATGTACTGATAAACGTGTAAATAAAGTAACAAAATTTTTATTTAAAAAATATAAAACTCCGCAAGATTTTGCAAATGTTTCCCAAAATGAACTTGAAAAATATATTTATTCAACCGGATTTTACAGAAACAAAGCAAAATCAATAATCTCTTCTGCAAATACAATTTTGAATAAATATGATGGAAAAGTTCCGAATGAAATGAATGAACTCCTAAAATTACGCGGAGTCGCGAGAAAGACAGCAAATATTGTATTGAGTTCAGGATTTAATAAACGCGAGGGAATTGCGGTAGATACACATGTCAAACGAGTAGCACATAGAATTGGATTGACTGAACACAAAAATCCGGTAAAAATTGAACAAGATTTGATGAAAATATATCCGAAATCAAAATGGCAAGAAATTTCTTGGTTATTAATCGAACACGGTAGAGCGTTTTGTAAAGCTCCAACTCCCATTTGTTCAAATTGTTTTTTTGAAAATACTTGTCCAAAAAAAGGAGTGACTAAATTTAAGTGAGTGGATCTTAGTGCAACGTTTTTTTTCAGATAAGTTTAAATATAGCTTCATAGTTTATAGTTGAGATGGTAAACGAACACCAAAACTTCCAAACAGACGATGATAACGAAGACAAAGATGAGAATACCCAAGACAACGAAAACGAGGAATAATACACTATTTTTTAAAAATATTGTAGAGAAATCCGGAGATTTCAATGACCTTTTTTATTTTTTTTAACTTTTTATAATTGTAATTTTTAATTATGCAATTAATTAAATTTAATCGCCAAATCCTAACATTTCTTTAACTTCTTCAGAAGGTTTCCAAATAGGATTAAAAACTAATTTAATATTGACTATATATCCAATAGCAGTAAGTTTAGTTTTCACTTCTTGCAAAATTTTTGGACCAAACGGGCACATTGGTGAAGTAAAAGTCATAACAATTTCTAATTCGTTATTTTTATGGATTATATCATAGATTAATCCCAGATTCCAGATGTCTAACTCTAGTTCAGGATCTTCGCAAGTTTTAATTTCCGCGATAATTTTTCTATTTTCATCTTTAGAATATAATTCAGACATACTTTTTTTAGAATAATTATTCATTTTCATCTTTACTCCTTCCAATTGATTCATACCCGTCTTTCTCTATTTGTTGTGCAAGTTCCTTGTTACCGGATTTTACAATTTTACCATCAACCATAATGTGAACTCGATCAGGTGTAATATAATTAAGTATTCGATAATAATGTGTTATCAGCAGGATACCTCTCGGTTTATCTGAATCTTTAAGTGTATTTATTCCAGAAGCTACAGTCTTTAATGCATCTATATCTAATCCTGAATCGGTTTCATCCAGTATACAATATTTTGGATCAAGAACTAGCATTTGTAATATTTCAGCACGTTTTTTCTCTCCACCCGAGAACCCATCATTAAGATATCTTACTCCGAATTTGCGGTCCATTTTAAGACAGGACATCTTTTCTCGAAGTAACTTATGAAAATCGATTACAGATATTTTTTTACTTTGAATTGAATTAAGAGCAGTTCGTAAGAAATTTGAGACAGTCAATCCAGGTATTTCATTAGGATATTGAAATGATAAAAATAATCCCAACTTAGCTCGTTTATCTGGTGAAAGTTCATTTATATTTTTTCCGTCCAAACAAATACTACCTTTAGTTATTGTATATTTCGGATTTCCCATTAAAGCATTGGCTAATGTGCTCTTACCTGATCCGTTTGGACCCATAAGTGCATGAACTTCACCGGCTTTAATTTCTAAATTAACACCCTTTAGTATTTCTTTCTCTTTCACACTTACATATAAATTCTTAATCACTAATTTATTTTTCATATCTATTTACTCCGTTATGTAAACTTTTCAAAGGTAGCAATGCACAATTCATACGAACAATCCCTACTTGTATACCGAGCAATTCCAAAATATCTTTTTTATGTATGGACTTAACCTGATCCAACGTTTTCCCCCTTAAAATATCAGTTAACATAGAAGCAGAAGCTTGACTAATTGCACAACCTCTACCGATAAATTTAGATTCAATAATTTTGCTATGTTTAAATTTTATAAATATTTCAATTTCATCACCACAACTTGAATTAAATTCTTTTGACTTGAATGTGTAATCCTTAAGTGACCCAAAATTTCGAGGATTTTTGTAGTGGTCAAGTACGTTCTCTTTGTAAATTTCATCTTCTTCAATTAAAACTATGTCTTTGAATTTATGAATCATATCCAAACACCTGCTTAGCTTTTATAATTGCTTTAACCAATCCGTCAACTTCTTCAAAAGTATTATAAAAATAGAAACTTGCTCTAACTGTTCCAGTAAGGTCAAGTACCTTCATCAGAGGCATAGTGCAGTGGTGTCCACCTCTAACTGCTACACCTTCGCGGTCAAGTAAAGTAGATATATCATGAGGATGAATTCCCTCAACATTAAATGATAAAACACATGAACGTTCATCTTTTGGCCCGTATATCGTAATACCCTTAATAGTGGAAAGTTGTTCAGAAGCGTAATTTAAAAGTTCTTTTTCATAAGACTCAATGGAGTTCATACCAATACGCGTTAAATAATTTATCGCTGCAGCGAGTCCAATTGCTCCAGAAATGTTTGGAGTCCCTGCTTCAAATTTTTCTGGCAAATCTGCCCATGTGGAGGTTTCAAGTTTTACTTCACGAATCATATTTCCGCCATATAAAAATGGTTGCATATTTTCAAGCAAGGTTCTTTTTCCATATAAAACTCCAATTCCCGTTGGACCAAGCATTTTATGTCCGGAAAATACTAAAAAATCACAATCTAACTTTTTGACATCAATTGTCATGTGTGGTACACTCTGAGCTGCATCAATTATAATTATTGCACCAGCGTTATGGGCTAAATCTATTAGTTCTTTTATTGGATTTATTGTTCCAATAGCGTTTGAAACGTGTACAACTGAAACAATTTTTGTATTTTTTGTAATCAAACTTTTTGCTTGATTCATGTCGAGTTTTCCGTCAGAAGTTATACCAATGAATTTCAATTTGAAACCTATTTTTTTTGACATTTGCTGCCAAGGTATTAAATTGCTATGATGCTCCATAATTGTAAGAACAACTTCATCATTTGAGTTTAACTCACTTCCCAGCGAATTCGCCAACAAGTTCAAAGATTCAGTAGTTCCAGAAGTAAATATAATTTCTTCAAAATCAGCATTGATAAATTTAGAAACAGTTTTGTGGGCAAGTTCAAATTGGAGTGTTGCCATTTCGCTAAGCTTATGGATTCCACGATGTACATTTGAGTTATATTTCGTATAAAAATCAGTTATTGAAGAGATTACTTGATTAGGTTTCTGAGTCGTTGCAGCGTTGTCTAAGTATATTAATTTCTTTTCGTGTACTTTGGTACGAAGGACTGGAAATTCTTTCCTAATTTCTTTTAAATTTAATAATTGCTTTACTTTCACTTTACTGCACGCTCCAATTTATTTGAAAGAATAACATTGAGTTTAGATATAATTTCTTTGTTTTCTAAATGAGCTTCTATTGGATTAAAAAATGCTCTAATAAGTTGTCTCTTTGCTGTTTTTTTAGTTAAACCTTTAGACATCAAATAAAACAAATCTGATCTATCCAATTTACCAATCGCAGTACCATGGCTACATCTAACCTCTTTTTCATAAATTTCTAGTTTTGGTACGGCATCCATTTTTGCTTTATCGCTCAATAGAAGTGTGCTTTCCTTTTGGTATCCAATTGAATTTTTAGACCCATTTTTAATTTTAATTAAACCGCGATAAATTGAATTAGATTCATCATTCAACGTTCCATGTGTTAATATATCTGAATGGGTGTTTGGTGCATTATGGATTGATTCAATATATAAATCAAAACTTTGTTTATTTTCACCTAAGAATGCTCCAATTGTTTTAGCATTTGCACCCGGACCATTCAATTTATTTGATGAATTTAATTTTGTTAGTTTGCCTCCCAAAAAATAATCAATCCAAATTAAATTTGAATCGTTATCTAATTCAGCCTCTCTTTCAACAAAATTAGTTACATCTTCTTCAAAATCTTGAATTGTAATATATTTTATTTTTGAACCTCGTTTTGCAATTACTTTAATAAATTGACTTCTAAACTTATTAGCGCTGGAAGTAAGTTGTTCTATCAATTCCAATTCACTGTTTTCTTCAGATAATATAATCAAGTTCTGTATTTGATCAGTTTTCAATTGCAAATTAATTTTTACTTTAGCCTGAGTATTTTTTGGGATAACAATAAACACAGTTTGGTTAAAGAAGGCACCGTGTAAAGCAGTAAACTTATTTTTTTCAAATTTTGCAGATTCAAAAAATTCTTTTATAATAATTGGATATTCTTTCAAAGCGTCTTCAAACAAAAGAATGTTTGCGCCTTCTGAACTTACTATTATATCTTGAAATTCAATCGGATTCAGAGAATCTAAATTGAATTTGCTTAAATTATTTGAAATTGCCAGACCATAATTAAAGTAAGGTAGTGGAAGTTTTTCAAATTGTTTCAAAGAATTCATTCTAATTTTAATTAACCATTCCGGATCATTCTTAGATAATTTTGAAACTACTTTTGAATTTAACATTATCCAATCGATCCCTCCATTTCTAACTCAATAAGTTTGTTTAGTTCAACTGCATATTCCAAAGGGAGTTGTTTTACTACTGGCTCTATAAATCCTGCAACTATCATTTGCATTGCTTGTTCTTCAGTAAGTCCACGACTCATTAAATAAAATATTTCAGATTCGCCAATTTTTCCAACAGAAGCTTCATGAGAAAGAGTTACATCATTATTTTCTACTTTCATGAACGGATATGTGTTTGAAACAGAATCATTTCCTATCAACAGAGCGTCACAGTTTACACTACATTTTGCATTTTTTGCATTTTTCAATATTCTTACAGAACCTCGGTAAGTTGCAATTCCGCCACCTTTGCTTATGCTCTTCGCCCAAATAGTGGAAGTCGTATTCGGCGCGGCGTGAACAACCTTTGATCCAGTATCTTGATTTTGACCTTGTGCTGCAAAGGCGATTCCTAAACTATCTGAACTTGCACCTTCGCCTATAAGAATACTTGAAGGATAAAGCATAGTACATCCAGACCCAAGATTACCATTTATCCAGTCAGCTCTAGCATTTTTATGAACAATTGCACGCTTAGTATTAAGATTAAAGGTATTTTTACTCCAATTTTCTACACTGGAATACCTTATCCTTGACCCTTCTAATGCATGTAATTCAACACAGCCTGCATGTAATGCACTTTCTTCATATTGTGGGGCAGAACATCCCTCGATATAATGAACTTCGCTACCTTTGTCTGCAATTATTAATGTATGTTCAAATTGACCCCCCTGTTTTGCATTCATTCTAAAATATGCTTGTAATGGAATTTCAACTTTGATTCCAGGTGGAATATAAATGAATGTGCCTCCACTCCACACTGCAGCATGAAGCATAATAAATTTATGATCATTGATTGGTATACAATTTGTCATAAAATATTTTTTAACAAGTTTAGGATATTTTTTAACAGCAACATCCATATTTTCAAAAATAACACCTTTCGATGCCCATTCCTTTTTAAGATTATGATAAGCCATATCACTATCAAACTGGAATCCCACTCCACTCAGATCCCTTTTTTCAGCTTCAGGGATCCCAATCCTTTCGGCAACTTTTCGTATTTCACTAGGAACATCTTCCCATTTTTTAGATTCAGTCGCACCTGGTCGAACATAATATCTTATTTTATCTAAATCTAGTTTTTTCAAATCCGGACCCCAGTTAGGCATTGCAGTTTTCTTAAAAAGTTTGTAACCTCGTAGTCGTTTATTTAACATCCATCTTGGTTCGTTCTTGCTCGCTGAAATGAATCTGACTAAGTCTTCAGTTATACCTGGTTTTGCAACGAATTTATTTTTGATATTAGTGCTAGTATCGTATCGCGATCGGTCAATCGTTAATTCTTGAATCTGTAATGTTCTATCTTCCATAGTTTTTCCCAATTAAACATAATCCTCTACAGTTTTATTATCCATCGAAGAGGATGGTTCAACTTTTTCCTTAATTTTTAAATGTAATATACACTCTGTACAATTTGATTCGATAGAATCGTCCAACATTTTATGAATATCACAAATGGTGGAAGTATCTCGAATATGATTTAATATATTTTGAGTTTCCCTAAAAACAGTAGATTCATCATTCACAATTTTTTCAGCAGAAATAATAATTTCAGCTAGAACAGATTCAGGTAATTTAACGTGCTGCCCACGCTTTTCTGTTTTATATTGAGAAACTGCAGCTTCAGTAATATTAAGTAATTTTGCAATTTCTTTTTGATTAAAATTATGCTTTTTTAACAGAATATTACATAATTCCTTTCTAATTGAGGGCATAATATACCATACTTCAATCTCTTGAGGATGTCTCATGTTCGAATTAACAATAGTTAATTTATAAATATTTTGATACGACACACCTAACAAATTTATTTAAACGCCAAATCTAATTTTTTTAGATGAAAGTAAGAATTAAACGAGTGGATAAATTTTTTCCTTTACCTATTCATGAAACAAAGGGTTCAGTCGGATTTGATTTAATTTGTCGAGAAAAAAAAATAGTCGAAACAAATTCTGCTGAACTCATTCCTGTAAATATAATTGTTGAAATTCCGAAAGGATATATGCTAATGATTGTACCACGCGGAAGTATGTTCAAAAAAAAAGGCTTGTTAATGCCAAATTCGATAGGTATAATTGATCAAGATTATTGTGGAGACAATGATGAAATTATGTTGCAAGTATACAACATAACCAATAAATCAGTTATCATTTCAAAAGGTGAAAAATTGGGACAAGGAATATTTGTAAAAATTGATCAGGTTGAATGGGAAGAAACAGATAGGAGTATGGGAGAAAATCGGGGTGGATTCGGAAGCACAGATTCAGATTAATCATTTTTTGAAAGGATTTGAAGCCAGAAAAGAAAAAATAAATTCTCGTCTTGAAGATTTCTCAAATATTGATAAAACAGATTCAGGACAAATATTTGAAGAACTTGCGTTCTGTTTACTAACCCCCCAATCTAAAGCCAAAGCTGCAGATCAATCTATCAAAAATTTAGTTAAAAATAACTTACTTTTTTATGGAAAATCTGAAGAAATCCAGAAGTATCTGACGGGCATTCGTTTTCATATCACAAAATCTCAACGAATTGTTGAAGCCAGAGACACCTTTTCTTCTTTTGATTTTGATTATTCAAACATTTCTAATCTAAGAACCGAAATTGTTAAAGCATTCAAGGGTATTGGATATAAGGAATCATCTCACTTTTTACGAAATATTGGTTTCGGGAAAGATATTGCTATTTTAGATCGACATATACTAAAAAATTTAGTAAAAGTCAATATTATTGAAGAAATCCCAAAAACCATAACTCCAAAAAAATATCTCGAAATTGAGGAAAAAATGCGAATTTTTTGCCAAAAAATTGGAATAGATATGGATCAATTAGATCTTCTTTTTTGGTCAGAAGAGACCGGAGAAATCATAAAATAATAAAAAACCGTGTATCGAAGGCCTTATATATTATAGTTGGAGACTAAAATCATGGCAAAAGCAAGATCTAGTGGCATGAGATACTTCGTGCTACAAGAGAATGAACGAGATACAGCACATGTCTTTACGGGACGGCAACCTAGACAAGCTGCATTGAAAGCTGCGACAAGAGGTTTTTCTACAATTGTTTTGCGTGAAAGAGGTACACGAAAGTTACATCTTTATTCAGGACAAAGAGTAAAAGTTTCAGCGCCAGCAAATGCACCGGACTGGATGCCATCACAAATTTGGAAAGCAAAGGTTTCCAAGAAAGGTATAAGACATTTGTAAGACGACTTCGGGACGGTCAGCGTTAACAGCGCCGTCCTTCATTATTAATCGATTTATTTTTATATATTAAGCAAGACTATACTCTATGACTAGAGCAAACGATCACCGAATAATTGGTCCAAAACTTAATCTATATCAACAAAGCGACGATATCGGACCAGGTTTACCACTCTTTCCTTGGCAAGGTGAAGCAGTTTTATATGAGCTTCAATTATTCCTTAGAGATCTTTTATCAAAACAAGGCTATAAATTTGTAAGAACACCGCATTTATCTAAAATAGATTTATTCAAAAAATCCGGTCACTGGACAAATTATCGAGAAGATATATTTTTAGTAAAAGCCCGAGAAGATAAGATGATAGTAAAACCCATGAATTGTCCATTTCATACAATTATTTTCAAACAAGAAAATCATTCTTATAGAGATATTCCTCAAAGATATGCAGAATTTGCCACAGTTTATCGAAATGAAGCATCTGGGGCATTAACTGGTCTTTCGCGAGTTAGAATGATCACTCAAGACGATGCACATATCTTCTGCAATCTGGAAACTTTGGATGAAGAAATATCAAAATTAATAGATTTAGTCAGAATCGTCTACAAAACACTTGGTTTCAAAAACACTCGTGTGGAATTATCTACACGTCCGAAAAAATATGTAGGAGATATTAAAACTTGGACTCAAGCAGAATCAATTTTAGAATCGGCATTAAAGAAAAAGCGAATGAAATATTCAGTAAATAAATCAGATGGCGCATTTTATGGGCCAAAAATTGATTTTCATTTCAAGGATGCAAACAAGAAATCTTGGCAATTGTCAACAATACAATTGGACTTCAATTTATGTTCTCGACTCAAAGCAACTTACACCAATAAAGATGACAAGGAAGAATACCCAATCATTTTACATCGTGCATTACTTGGATCCTTCGAAAGAATGTTCGGAATTTTAATTGAGCATTATAACGGTGCATTTCCAGTTTGGTTAGCTCCAACCCAAATCAAAATAATTAGTTTCAATGATGATATGGTTAATTATACTAAAAAAATCGCCAAAATGTTAGAATCTCGAGGACTCAGAGTTGAAGGTGATTTCCGTTCTGAAACTGTACAAAGAAAAGTTAGAGATGCAGAAAAACAAAAAATTCCATATATTATTGTGATTGGTCAAAAAGAAAAACAAAAAGTTACCCTTGCGGTGCGACCGAGAGGAAGCAAACCAAAATTCGGAGTAAAAATGGTGGATTTTGTCAAACAAATAAATTCGGAAATAAAAGAAAAAACAATTCCGTGAAAAATGTAATATTACGATTTGATTTCATTTCGATATCCAAACCGAGTCACATTTTGACATACTTGACAAGTGTATTCGACAGACTTTGTTTTCGGATTAGTTCTAACTTTGTATCGTTTAGGATAAAAATATTTGTAGCAATGATGACAATATTTTCTCTTCAATTTTGACGGAATTTTGATATTGTATCTCATTGCCAATTTTCTTGCTAAGAAAACATATCTATCAGCATATTCCTCGTTTTGTTCAGCTTCATCGAATAAAATTCCAATTCGTTCTAAACCAATTTTTTTTGAAAAGTTCTTCATAATAAAATTAAATTTTAGATAATAAAAAGAGTATGAAAGTCAGCAGCTTTCCTACTTTCCCACCCTTGGGCAGTACCGATAAAAACGTAGAACAGCTTAACTTCCGTGTTCGAAATGGGAACGGGTGTTACCTGTCCGCTTTGACCGCTGACAATATTCTCTGATTATTTGACTTTATAAGACTTACGAATACCTAGAAACTGTTATAAAAAACAATCTATATACTCCAGTATGGAATTGATTCTCCATGAAAAGCCGAAACGACCAATCATAATTGAAGGATTCCCCGGAATTGGATTTGTGGGAACGATTGCAGTGGAATATATGATTAATCATCTCAAGACTAGATCAATTGGTTATATTTTTGATGAAAAAATCCCTCCAATTGCAATGATTCACGGAGATGATACTCGAAGATTACTGGAAATTTTTTATGCACCAAAACAAAATCTAGTGTTTGTACATGCAATAGCGGGAATAAAAGGTATTGAGTGGAAAGTTTCAGAAACAATTTTAGAATTAGCTAAAATTCTAAATGCTAAAGAAATCATAAGTTTAGAAGGCGTAATTTCGCCATTCGAAGATGGATTATCTAGAATTTTCATTAAATCAAATTATCCGAAAGCTGAAAAAGAATTTCGAAAAATGGGTTTGGAAAAATTAGAAAGTGGTGCAGTTACCGGAGTTACAGGAGCATTAATGTTAAAATCAGATCACGTAAATGCAACGTTTCTTTTTGCTGAGACGAGCGTAGGAATGCCCGATTCCAGAAGTGCAGCAGAATTAATAAAATATCTTGATGTTTATCTTGGACTAAAAATCGATCCAAAACCGTTAAGGAAACAAGCAGAAGAATTCGAAAACAAATTAAAGGATATGATAAAACTTTCAATAAAAGCTCAAAACGAAACAAAAGATGCCAAACCTGAAGACTTGAGTTATTTAGGATAGAACCCTTTTAGAAAAAAGTTACGTAAAAATGCTCTTGATATCATCTTTTTCAAAAGTGATAGTGCCCCAGACCGGATTTGAACCTGCGACCCCCTGATTACGAATCAGGTGCTCTACCGAACTGAGCTACTGAGGCATGCAGTATTCCTCTATAAACCATATATAAACTTTTATATCTAGACTCGAAAAATTATCTATGACCGATTATGAACAATTAATGAAAGATGCAAGACTCGAAATTAATTCTGCCGAACATCTTCTTTTTGTAACGTTAAGTCTCAACAAAGATTCAAATTTTGTTTTCACCGTAACGAATCAATTGATCAAATCAGTAAGATTATCTCTTGAAGCATTATTGACTTATGAACGAAAGCAAAAAAATATTGAACCCTTTCCGAAACAATTTAGTGTAATGGCAGAAATATTTAAAAATAAAGTAGCGGAACGAAAAGAATTTGATTCAGTGATGATTGGATTTTTAAGAAAAATGGTAGAATTAGAAATGTCTCTAAAATCAAGTTCGATTCATTATCGCAGAGATGATAATTATGTTGTTGCCGATCAAGATTATTCAACAACAACTTATAATATGTCAACAATAAAGACGTATTTTAGTCAAGCAGAAGATTTTGTTAATAAAGTGGGTGAGATAATTGTCGAAGATTGAAACTGCTAAGAAAAAAATTCAATTTGCAGAATATTTACTTAATCGAGATGATGCCTCGGATTTTTCAAAAGGAGCGAATAAACATTTACTTGACGCATCCAAATTAGCAATTCGAGAATTACTTCAATTTGATAATGAAGAAATGGAAGAAAAATCACGGGTAATAAGTAGTTTTCAAAAAACAAATAATGAATATTCGGACTTCTATAAATTTTATTACAAATTTAAGGAATCAGAATACTCAAGTACAAGTTCCGCTTCAAATGCTTTAAATACTGTAAAAGAATTTGTTAATTGGGTGGAAGAAAATCGTCGTATTAACTAAAGTTGTTCCAGACACAAGTGCAATTATTAATCGGGTTTTATCAAAGAATTTAACTGAGTATAAGATAAAAGAAATAATAATTCATCGTGCAATTTTATCTGAATTAGAAAATCAAGCAAATCAGGGAAAAGAAACAGGATTTATCGGATTGGATGAATTAAAAAATTTGAAAGAATTCAAAGTTAAAATTATTTTCAAAGGAGATATTTTATCTTCAGATGAAATAATTCTTGCCAAACGCGGAGCAATCGACGAAATTATTAGAAATTTGGCAAGAACTGAAAATGCAACGTTATTAACTTCAGATAAAGTTCAATCAGAAGTTGCATTGGCATCGGATGTTTCAGTAAAATTCATTGAATCAATTAAACAAATCAAAACATTAAGTTTCGAAAAATTTTTCAAAACTGACTATATGTCTGTACACTTAAAGGAAGGAGATTTCGCAAAAGCCAAAAAAGGAACTCCAGGTAATTGGTCATTTGTTGAAGTTTCAAAATCAAAATTAAGTGATAAAAAATTAAAAGAGATTGCGGATGAAATTATCGCTGCATCGAGAGTTTTGAAAAATTCATTTTTGGAAACAAATCGAAAAGGGATAATTATTGCTCAAATCAAAAATTACCGAATTGTTGTAACTAAACCACCACTATCTGATGCATGGGAAATAACGTTAGTGAGACCAGTTAAAAAATTAAACTTATCGGATTATAAATTGTCTTCAAAAATTATAAATAGATTAGAAACTCGTGCAGAAGGAATTTTAATTGCTGGAAGTCCAGGAAGTGGAAAATCCACATTTGCACAAGCCCTTGCAACAAAATATTCGAGTCAAAACAAGGTTGTAAAATCATTGGAATCTCCGAGAGATATGCAGTTACCACCGGCAGTAACTCAATATTCATTGAACAAAGCGAGTCATGATGATCTTAGAGATATTCTTTTACTAACTCGTCCAGATTATACACTTTATGATGAAGTTAGAAATATGAGTGATTTCAAATTATTTTCAGATATGCGACTTGCGGGAGTCGGAATGGTTGGAGTAGTCCATGCATCAAGACCAATTGATTCAGTCCAAAGATTTATCGGAAAAGTTGAAGTTGGAATGATTCCATCAATCATCGATACAGTTATTTTTATTAAAAATGGTCAGGTCGAAAAAGTTTATGGATTAAAAATGGGAGTTAAAGTTCCATCGGGAATGCGAGAAAAAGATTTAGCAAGACCTGTTGTAGATATTTTCGATTATGACACGGATGAATTAGAGTATGAAATATATTCTTACGGAGATTCAACAGTAGTTATGCCTGTTAAAGAAGTAAAACAAAAAGAAAGAGAAGATCGAAGACAATTACGTTGGAGATTAATTGAAACTTCAAAATATTTTGAATTCTTATTTTTTACACCAACAAAAAGAGTAGAGATTATAATTGATAAAGTTTTGATTTCAAAACTTCCCGTACAAAAAGGTAAATCTCTAAAAATTATGAAACGAAGTTCACTAGGAAAAGAAATTAAACATGCATTTAGAAATAGACTTCAAATTAAGTTTGCTTAAATAATCCTTCTAATTCCGAAAATTTTCCAATATATTCTAATGTGTTTAATTTTCCACGATTTGATTGTTTATGAGGATAAGTAGTAGTAATAATTAGTTTATCTCCAACCTTTACTGCACAATATGTACTTAAATTACTGATTAAACAACGATATGATTCAACACCGAGTTCTTCTGTCTTTTGTTCATCAAAATACCAAATAGCTTTATTTCTAAGTTTAAATTCTAGGCTTCTATCATTTTCAAGAGAATTTTCTAAATTATCTATTCCAAATAACCAATCATCCCTTTCAGATTGTTGACTTCTCATATGTTTTGTAAAGTATATCTCAATCATAGTTTGGGCGTTGTTTTTTCATTTAAAAGTTTTATGTTTTGTCAGATAGTGATTCATCAAATATTTTAGATAGATCATCTGCAATTTTATTCCAATCACGTTTTTCTATGAATATTCGTGCAGCAATTGTTTTTATTTTTGCCTTAAATCGAGAATTTCTTACAGATTCCATTGCACGAATAACGTTTTGTTTTTTCAAATCTTTTTTTTCAAGTAAAATTCCAGTTGCATCATTTACATATGTAGGAATTAATCCGACTGAACTAGCAATTATTGGAATACCTGATGAAATCGCTTCCATCAAACTCAATGCACTGGTTTCAGTTTTAGATAAAAGAACATAACAATCCATTGCACGTAAATATAATTCGGGATTTGATACGAAACCCGTGGAAATTATTCCATCACCTTTTACCGCTTCTCGCTCAGGTCCATCACCTAAAACAAGTAATTTACTATCTGGATATTTTTTATGGAATTTTTTAAATGAATCAACCAATAATTTGATATTTTTTTCCTTACTAAGTCGACCATGATAACCAATTACAAATTCTTTATTTATTCCTAATTCCCGCCTTACAGTAAATCGATCAAAAATATTTTCTTTGAATTTTCTAACATCTGCACCAAGTGGCAAAACTTTAAATTCTGAAGTTATACCTATTTTTTTATATTCATTTGCAATCAATTCATCTGGAACCAAAATTAGATCAGATTGAGAATAAATTCGTTTCAGAATCGGAGTAATAATTTTTTTCAATTTAGGTCTATCTGTGGCAAAAGGAAAAAGTTCCCAGTCTAAAGTATGAGCATAAGAAATTATTTTTTTATTCTTTTTCTTTGTGTAATAAATAGAACTTGCACCGAGCGGTCCGCCCGGAGTATTTACAAAAACTAAATCCGTTTTTTCAATAGCATTTTTTACAATACTTTTCAGAGGTTTACTTGGTTTAAACTCTGCTATTGAAAAATTAAAGGTTGGACAATAAATAACGCTCATTTTTTTCCTATCTGCCTTTTTAGAGCCACCTTCTAATTTTGGAACTAAGAAAGTTATATCATATTTATCTTTGAGTTTGTCATACATTTCTTCCATGAATCTAATTATTCCATCCATACGCGGATAAAACGTATCAGAAACAAAAAGAATTTTTACCATTTGTAAAATACCTCTACTGTTTTTTTATTATGAAATACACCCTGAATATAATCCTTTATTTTTGATAGATTACCAAAATAATTAAAATTCCAATGTTG
>Ga0209554_1000697_pt1 | contig 27882 bp, 19 predicted proteins | sample MarorgKNORR_S2LV_5_FD_188221 | JGI IMG/M metagenome (GOLD analysis project Ga0209554, IMG submission 188221) | Marine microbial communities from the Southern Atlantic Ocean, analyzing organic carbon cycling - Bottom_A/KNORR_S2/LV (SPAdes) (version 2) | ecosystem: Environmental > Aquatic > Marine... | reverse complement strand
CGCCCAGTATCTTCGTCTTGAAATCGAAGATTTCATACGATCCTAGTGGTCTACCTTCTCGCCGAACATCCATTTCTTTAAGCATAGAGTGAAAATCATCCATGGTCCTACGGCGCCCGATAATGGTGAACTCGAAGTCGGCCGTAGTAACAGCGTCCAATCCTTCGTAGTTAAACGAGTGAGCAAGGTCTTGGAATTCACGTGCCATTTCTTCGACTTCTCCGGGGGCGAGCGATGATTCTGGATCTGAAGGCGCACAACGAAGATTGAGCGTCATCATAATAACACCAACTATTAAAATTTTCATCGGGTCATCCTTTATCTGTCGAAAACGAAAATCATTGTTCGGCCTAACATTTACTCTGCGGATCAGCGATTTCGGCATTACGCTAAAGTGATGATCCACTTGATCGGGTAAGTGTAGCAGCAGCAGGGCGTTACTCCAAGAGCACGATTTAAATGTGCGAGGCAAGTCGGCCTATCACCAGTCCATATATCACCTTTCCGTATATCATACACGCCGCATATCATTCTTTTGATATTTCCCTGTGGAAGAGGGGATTACGGCTCGCGGCGCTCGCCGTTAGCCCATAGGGGGCTCTCACAGCATTGATCATACCGGTCGCTTCGCTCCCGGATTTCTAGCTGTCGCCCTTTCGAATGCGAGCTTTCGACGGCCGCCAACTAAAAATCCCGGCCCACTATTGTGGACCGGGATAATCAATGCTGAGGAGGGGGAGGGATTCGAACCCTCGGTACCCCATAAGGGTACAACGGTTTTCGAGACCGCCCCGTTCGACCACTCCGGCACCCCTCCTTTTGAAGGACGCAAATCTATGTCGGATTCGGGTCGATGGCAATCATTGGAAGGTCAATAATCGCGGAAGATGACCTAGAGTGGCTTCGACTCCATGTGATGTGCTGCGTCGGCTAGGTCCTGGATGTAGCTTCCGTTGACGGCTTGCTCGAACGCGTTTCCCACGACAATTACAGAAGCTCCGGCGACAACTCGGTCAGAGATAGATCGGGATGTTCTGAGCCCACCGCCTACCACAATTGGAGATTCGCACGTGGCACGGACCGATTCGATCATGTCGATCGGTACCGATTCGTCGGCTCCGGATCCACAATCGAGAAAGAGAAGGCGCATTCCCATCATCTCAGCGGCGAGCGCGGTTGCAGCGGCGATTTCAGGTTTACTCCTTGGAAGCGGCAGCGAGTGGCTCATGTACTGCGCTGTTGTCAGCGTCCCGGATTCGACCAACATGTATGCGGTAGGAATGGCCTCCAGACCCAGGCGCCGAATCAAAGGAGCGACGTAGACGTGTCGCCCGAAGAGAAAGTCGGGATTTCGTCCACTTACGACTGACAGGTACAGAACCGCATCCAGAGATGCTGATATCTGTGCCACGGAACCGGGAAATCCAATGACGGGAAGCTTTGTGAAGGCTTGGACCTGGCGAACGAATACATCGGTGTCCGCGGAATGGACGAGAGAGCCGCCGACGAAGAATGCGTCAGCAGAGGCCTCCTCGCAGAGTGCCACTCGACTTTCGATTTCTGGCAGCGGCAACTTGTCGGGATCCAAGAGAACAACGAAAGCCGCTCCACGTTCAGCCTGAATGGAAACGAGATGGTCAAAACAGGTTGTTTTCATGAGATAAAACCTGCTACAATCTCAGAAACCGCAGCCAATGCTTCGTCCAGCTTCTCCGGGTTTCGTCCTCCTGCGGTCGCAAATGTGGGCCTGCCTCCGCCGCCCCCACCTACTATTTTCGCCACCGAACCAATAATGTTGCCCGCGTTCAGGCCCTTATCCTTTATGAGGTCGTCGGAAACGGAGCAACTCAAGAATACCTTTCCCGCTTCTTCGTTTACGCTCCCAATCACGCAAACGTGGCCGCTTCCCAACTGATCTCTTAGATCTGGCCCGATCTCCTGTAGTGCAGGCATATCGGCGCCGTCCAATCGTCCGGAAACGAGCTTGAAGCCATCGTGATCGGTCGCTGAAGAGGCCAGTTCCGAAGCGCCTGTCTTCAGAGAGGCCAATCTAAGTTTACTTGATTCTTTCTCGAGGGCCTTGTTCCTGAGTACCAGATCCGCCACTTCCTCATCAGATGGTCGCTGCAGAGATTTGAACTGGCCCCGAACCCGCTCAAGCTCGTCCAGCTCAGTTCGTGTATGGGATAGCGCATCCATCCCAGCAACCGCCTGCACTCTCCGAATACCTGCCGCGACAGAGCCTTCGGATGTAAACCGGAAGAGACCAATCTCTCCCGTGGCATTGACATGGATGCCTCCACACAGTTCGATAGATACTTCGGGATCAAATGTGATCATCCGCACCGTCTCCCCGTACTTCTCCCCAAACAGGGCCATAGCTCCCCGCGCGAGCGCCTCTTTAATCGGAACGTCCAGGTCTTCTGTCTTCTCAATATTGCGCTGGATAAGCTCGTTCACTCTACTCTCGACGGCGAGAAGATCCGCGGGCGTCACACGTTCGAAGTGGGAGAAGTCAAATCGGAGATGGTCCGGCGCGACCAGTGACCCCTTCTGCCCAACGTGATCTCCCAGCTGCTCGCGAAGAGCGGCATGCACGAGATGAGTTACAGAGTGATGTTTGACGATGCGGGAGCGACGATCCGAATCGACCTGAGACAGAATCTCACTGGACGCATCTTCGGGCAATTTGTCGACGGTATGAATAATCTGACCAGCCTTCTTGCGAGTGTCGAGCACCTTGATTACTTCGCCGCCCACATCCAGAGTACCCGTATCACCTACCTGACCTCCGCTCTCTGCATAGAATGGTGTGCTGTCGAGCACAATTTCAAAGCCGGATGAGCCGTCCTTCCCCTCTACCCTGCGAATCTTGCGGATCTTCCCTCCGGAGCCCGATGTGCTCTCGTATCCCGTAAACTCGGAGTCATCACCTTCACTGACGGCGACCCAGTCGTCCGTGGCAGAGTCATCGACCTGGAAGGAAGCGGCTGCACGCGCTCTGGAGCGTTGCTGATCCATCAGTTCCTCGTAGCGGGACATATCCACGCCGAACCCAGCTTCGCGGGCCATCAGTTGGGTCAGATCGACGGGGAAACCGTACGTATCGTGGAGCAGGAACGCTACCTCACCCGGTAATTGGCCACTTTTCCCTGACTTGATGAGTCCCTCAATCATCTGATCGCGAGTTTCACCATCCACGTATGCCTTCTTGAGCAGATCCAGGACTACACGATCCCCCGCGATCTTGTCTCGCTCGTCACCGGTGCTAGACTCGCTGGATAGGCCGGCGATGATTGGGCTGAGCGCGCCGAAGTACTCGATCCCCATTCCAAGCGTCTCTAAAAAACTGACTTCTTCGGCTTTCACCACCCGCTGGATATACGATTTCCCTTTTACGAGCTCCGGAAATTGTTCACCCATGGTGCCCGTAACAACTTCGACGAGCTCATGCAATACGGGTGATCTGAATCCCAGTGTCTGATAGCCGTACCGGACGGCTCGGCGCAATATTCGCCTGATGACATATCCGCGGCCCGCGTTTCCTGGTACTACCCCATCCGCGATCGCAAACGAGACCGTCCTCAGATGATCTGCAATGACGCGAAGCGCAACGGCAATGCTTTCAGAATCCTCTTGAGAGGACGCTATGACTTCCTCGTACGAATTCGCCTCCACTCCATCAGCTTTCGACACGATCGCATCGAGTATGGGGATGAACAGATCGGTCTCGTAATTGCTTTTTTTACCCTGAAGGATCGCTACCACACGTTCGAGCCCCATCCCAGTATCCACGTGTACGGACTCAAGGGGCTTGAGCGAGCCATCCGCAATGGCGTTGTACTGAATGAAAACGAGATTCCAGATTTCGATCACCTCTGGGTGATCCGCATTGACAAGCTCTGCGCCCGGAACGGCCGCCCTTTCCTCATCCGATCGCATGTCGACATGAATCTCTGAACACGGGCCGCACGGTCCGGTCTCCCCCATCATCCAAAAATTGTCTTTTGAAGGACAATACATGATGTGTTCGGGATCAATTCCCGTCTCTGAACGCCAGAAACCGGCTGCGTCTTCGTCTGCTTCGAGTCCCAGGTCCGAATCACCTTCGTGGACGGTAGCATAGAGGCGATCGGCTTCGATGCCCCATTTATCGACCAGTAGCTCCCAGGCCCACGCAACCGCCTCTTTCTTGAAGTAGTCGCCAAAGCTCCAATTCCCCAGCATCTCGAAAAACGTGTGGTGGTACGTGTCATATCCCACCTCGTCCAGGTCATTGTGTTTGCCGGACACCCTGAGGCACTTCTGAGTATCGACGGCGCGGACGTAAGAGCGGCTCCCCTCGCCCAGAAAGACATCTTTGAATTGGTTCATCCCGGCGTTGGTAAACAACAACGTCGGATCATTCCCGGGTACTATGGAATCACTGGGTACGATTTCGTGATTCTTCTCCTGGAAATATTCCAGAAAGTCCTTCCTTATCTCTTGAGCTGACTTCACGTATCAGGTCTTTTTTAAGATGGATGCCCGAGGCCTACAACGTAAACAAAAAGGCCGTTTTCCGCGAAGGAAATCGGCCCGAATAAATTTTATCTGCGCTTAGAATATACGGACTGCAAACCTTTTCCTTGGATAGAGTATCCAAGATGAGCAAGACAAAGTCTATGCTAAAGCCAAGGTATCGTAACCGAAGGATACATGGCTCGTATTGACGGATCAGACGCACTCGATCTAACATTTTTGGCACCACACAATTTTCAGCTATGCGTACAAAAGTAATTGCTGCTTTACTGGCGGTATTGACAGCACTCGGCGGTCTCAATCTATTTCAGAGTATCAAGAAGAAGATCATGCCGGTCGAGCACGAGACCATCGTCATGTCCGAATCGCGTGAGGTTCACGAAAGAGTCAAGGTTCGCTCGGAAGTCAGAGTTCGCGAAAGAGTAATTGCTCGTGTGCGGGTCAATACCAACAGCGACGAAGTAATGATTGAAAAATCATTCAGCGTAGATAACGGCGATGACCTTATTATCAACATTACCCACGCTGAGGTGACGATTCTAACGGGATCCGGCAACCGCGCCGAAATTGAGATTACCCTCGATTCCAGAAACATGCGCGCGGCTGTAGAACGTTTTGAAGACATGGATTGGAGGGTGTACAAAGAGGGCGACGCTATCCACATAGAAGCGGACGAGCTTCGTGGCAACTGGAATACCAGTATGGATATTGACGTCCTGATCTTCATCCCGGCTACTTTCAACATTGACCTCGAAACATCACACGGAGATGTTGAGCTGGGTGATCTGATGGGAAGCCTCAAACTTTTGACATCCCACGGAGATGTTGAAATGGGCGAAGTTGAAGGCAGCACAATCTGGATCAAGTCCTCTCACGGAGATATCGAAGCAGTTGAGCTTCGCTCCGAGCAGGTCGAGGTGCAGACGTCTCACGCAGATATTGAAGTGGGCGCGATCTACAGCAAACGATTTGACGCAACGACATCACATGCCGACGTTGAAATCGGTTATTTAGAGGGAGAAACATCCATCTCTACCTCTCACGGAGACATTGAAGTTTACCTCAATGGAGACTCTTCGGCTTCGTTTACAACGCAGCACGGCGATGTCGATGTCTTTGTTGACTCGGACATTGAAGCAGACTTTGATCTTCGTGGAGCTGACGTAAATATGTCTCGTTCCCTTCGCTTGAACGGTCGCGTTGACGATGATCGGGTAGAAGGCTCGGTTAATGGAGGCGGAAGAACCATTAAGGCGCGCACGACGCACGGATCGGTTTCTGTACGCTCCAACTAAGGCCTACAACATATGCTTGGGCCAGGTTTGGAATATGGGCGGTGCTCCTTGAGCGCCGCCCATATTTTTATCAAAAGGATGAGCCAAAGTAAATCGAATTGAAGAACAGGCGTTGGGACCCATACCAGTACGCCCTGAAGTTCAGCCGCTCCATGAAGGCGATTACTCTGCCGCGGCCCATTCGCTTAGCAATCACTGAGGCGCTACCCGGCAGCTGCTCCAGCTTCTCCTTCGATAAGTACCCGCTCATCAGTGGATCCTCGGAGTAGGCCCCGATCAGTTCGCTTTCGGATCCTTCGTAAGAATAGATCGACGAACCCTGATGAAAAACAGGAAGCGTATCAGGCATTCCATATCCAAGGGGATGGGACGTATCCAGATTGATCTGGAATATCGATCCACCGATGCGCTGAGCACCTCTTGCCTCATCCAATTTGTGATAGGGCAGCCCGAGCGTGAGTGAGTCCATGTCGAGCGAGAGGCTTTCGACTTCTATCAGTTCACTCGTGTCCGCCCATCCGGTCGCCCCAGCCAGAACGATTAATGTCCCGCCCGAGCGGGTCCACGCCTTCAGAGCCTCGGTCGCCTGATCGGTATACGAGCCTCCCGGAAGAATAATAGTATTGTATCTCTCCAGGTCACCCGATGCTAGGCGAGATGGCGTGATCATCGATACGGGCATTTGAAAGCGTTCTGAAATCGCGTGCCAGGCCTCGCCTGCTTGGAGGGACGAAACGCCTGAGCCTGCAGCAACCGCTATTTTCGGTACCCTCAATGTTGAAGTACTTCCTCCACCCAGATCAGGACCATCAGGTGTCAATCCTGAATTGGCGGCGTAAAACGAAACGTGATCTTTCCTGGCCGCCTTCCTGACTACGTCATGAACCACCTGTGCATCATGTTTGTAATCCGGTGTGTCCCTTCCTGTTAAAGGTACTATTATCGTGCCTCTGTCGAACCATCGACGTTCTCCATCGATGACGGCGCTGAACGGCTTGTGAGCGAGACGTACATCTATTCCCTCCTCTTGAATGCGGTTCAGGGCGCGAGGCGCAAACATTCGATTCCATGGCATCAAGTACGCAGCACGTGCCTCTCCACCTACGACTTCCCCACCATCCAATGTCACATCGTCAATCTTCGCACCTATAAAGCGCCGCGTGTTACCGGAGTGCTCCAGCAAGTCGATATCAAATGCTAGCGGAAGAGTCCACGTGGACACATCGTAGAACAATGAGTCTTCGTACGCGAGTGTCTGCTCCGTAAAAGCTCGTATCAAACGGTACTGTGGCTGATCAGTGGGAATGACATAGCCGTTACCCACGCTAACCGTACGGCCGTTCACCGCGACGTCCTGGGACAGTTCGTAGAACTCGACGCGGTGTCGTTGCATCAACTGAGTGAACAGCTGCGCCCTCGTTCTTCCCCTTTCCAAATCCAGAATGTAGGCTGACGTTCGGCTGCGGCTTCCTTCCGCGCGCGAGTCTGTGTAAAACCCGCGCTGGTACCGCAGTAGGTCCATTCTCAGTGAAACACCGGCCTCGAGAGTCGTCAGGGACGTCACGAATTGATTTCTCACGGTGAAGGCGTAATGCAATTCTCCATCAGAAACCTCGGTTCGAAGTGCGCGGGACGAGGCTTGTTCAAACAGTATCCCGATCCCTCCATTTATATCTGGAAATGCAGAGCCCTTCCCGTAGAAGAAGTCGTCGTATGATTCTTCGGAGTAGTACGAAGAGCCAATCTCGTCAAGACCGACGGCATGAAACTCAGCAATCGCAGCTGTCAGTTGAGTATTGAGGGCCGGCGTATTCGGATTCGTTCGGGACGGAATTCCCGGCTGGAAGAAAAAAGTCGCGGAGCCGCCCATTTCATGGTGATCGGTAAGGATATGAGGTCTCCAGCTATGGAAAACCTTCATTCGACCCTGTGACTCTGGATGTTGGGCAACCATCCAATCCCTGTTCAGGTCGAACCAGTAGTGATTGGTTCGCCCCCCTGGCCAGGGCTCGTTGTGCTCTCGATCTTGAGAGTCGATCGTCGCCACACCGCCTCTGTTTCTGTTGACCCAATCGCCGAATCGATCCCGGCCATCTGGATTGAACATTGGATCGAGTATAATGACGGCATTTTCGAGTGCCTCATCTATTCCTGGACCTATTCCTGCAGCCAGATGATAGAGATACAGGACTGCAGCTTCCGTGCCAGAGGCCTCATTTCCGTGGACACTGTATCCCTGATAAAGCACAACGGGCATTGCCTCGAGGTCTTCATCACTCACGGCACCCGGATCGTCGGAAACCCTGACTTGAGCCGCTCTTATCTCATCCAATCTGGCGTGATTGGTCGGCGACGTAACGATCGCATGAATAAGATTGCGACCTTCATAGGACTGAGCGTGGACGTTAAGATGAACACGATCACTTACGGCGGAGACTGCTCTGAAATACGCTTCGACCTGGTGAGGCACGGTGTGACGCGTTCCGATCACATGCCCGATAATCTCTTGGGGCGTTGGAATGGATGGGTCGTACGACATCACTCCTCCAGTCGGAGCATCCATCGCAAACGGAAGTGTCTGGGCCGTTGAGACTTCAGCAGAAAGCAACACACACAGACCAAGCACCAGAAGAACTTTAATTCGACCTATCATTTCACGTTTTGATTTAGGCTTGGGAAAATGAGCGCTATGGAAAATGAGAGAACAGGATTATCCGACAAGCAGGACGTCTGTCATCGGCAGATTGGGCTATCTATTCTGATTTGTACAAGTATGCCAGGTCTACGAGATACGATCCTTCAGAATTCGCCGCTCTGAACGTGCCGTTTCCGCCCCATATCTCTCCTCCACCGACTTCTCCGGCTGCATTCAGCGCATAGAACTTGACGTTGAAGTCTGGTCGTCCATTCTCGTCCTGCAGTCTGGCTAGTTTTGTATGGTCAGCAATACGCTGACAGGCGAAGAGACAGGCATCCTGAGGAGAGTCTCCTTCGCGCATGCGCTCAACGATCAGGAAACTGGCCAGGCTCTCAAGATTCGCTTCTCCACGGCCCGTCGATCCTGCAGCACCAACCTCATTGTCGCAATACAGTCCGGCTCCGATTATCGGCGAATCGCCTACACGCCCCGGAATCTTGAACGCCAATCCGGAAGTGGTAGTCACTGAGGAGATATTTCCCGCGAGGTCAATAGCGGAGCAATGAATCGTACCCCATGTTCGAGCCTCGGGCTGATATACGGATCCGATTCCCTTCTCGTCGGCCTCATGCGCCGGCAGATAGTCGTCCTGGTTGGACAGGTTTTCGCGCCAACGAACCCACCTCTCGCGAGCCCTATCAGTCAGCAGATCCTCTACGGGAAATCCGTGCATTACTGCGAAGTCTTGCGCGCCCTGGGCAACCAGATTGACGTGGTCCGTGCGCTCCAGAACGAGCTTCGCCACTTTTGACGGATACATGATCCCTTCAATACAAGCAACAGATCCCGCCCGTGCGGTTGGTCCGTGCATCACAGCCGAATCCAGCTGCACAACGCCGAGCGCATTCGGTAGGCCACCATATCCGACGCTTGTGTCATTGGGGTCCTCCTCCACCAGGTTCACACCGGCAACGACCGCCTCCAGAGCGTCGCCTCCTGATTGAATGATCTCTAACGCTTTAACTATCGCCCTCTCGCCATTTCTGCTGCAGATAACAACGGGTCCGGCGGGCTTCTTGGCCTTGAATTGATCAGCAACGGCGCCTACCACTCGGGGCACACCCCCCAACGTAGCTGCAAGCCCTACAGCCGTGCTTTTAAGGATAAAGTCGCGGCGTGAATTTCTCTCGGGATGACTCATGATATTATTCTTTCTTGGAGCATAACTTGGCGATGCATGTACAGGCGGCCCTAACCTACTAAACTCCTACGAATCCGACCAACTGATGCAGCAATCAATTGGCAAACTTCACGTCCTGACCGACTTTTATTTTCAGCAACGATACACCCACGCCGAATTGGCCTCCATGGCAATCGACGGGGGCGCAGACGTTATTCAATTTCGGCAAAAAGTGGGTCTGATCCGAGATCTCTTGTTTGCAGCGGAGGCCGTAGCTGCCGTCTGTGCGAGGGCCAACATATGCCTCCTCATCAATGATCGGGTGGACGTAGCACTCGCCGTTGGTGCGGATGGCGTACATCTGGGCCAGATGGACATGCCGATTAAGTATGCGAGGGAGGTGTTAGGCCCCGATGCGCTAATCGGTATCACGGCTTCATCCCTGAGCCTTGCCCTTCAGGCCGAACAAGCTGGGGCAGATTACATCGGCTTTGGACCGATTTTCAAGACCCGATCGAAGGATAATCCACTTCCCGAAAAGGGTCTGGAGCCTGTGCTGGAGGTCTGTAATTTGGTCCAGATCCCCGTAATCGCTATCGCGGGGATAACACCCGGGCGCGTTCCAGATCTGATCCGTGTCGGCGCTCACGGCGTCGCGGTCATGTCAGCGGTGTCGCTTGACGACGATCCCAGGAAGGCGACCGAGCAATTCGTGAAAGCGTTTGAATCGGTATCTCCCAGAGTATAGTTTGGCAGGCATTATCTAGAACAGTATTCCCAGCGATATGTCACAGCCGATAGCTGCACGTTTGTCCGCGATTCGCCAAGCGATGGTCCTTGAGGGTTTTGATGCAGTCGTGCTGAATCCGGGGCCATCCCTCCCCTATTTGAGCGGGTTGCACTTTCACATCAGCGAACGACCTGTTCTATTTTGCATTACGGCCGATGACGCTACCATTGTTGTCCCAGAACTCGAAGCGCAGAAACTGAATCACGCCTCCTTTCCCCTCAGGTCATTCACCTACACTGAAAACCTCGCCAGCTGGCAGGTAGCATTTGATTCTGCATTGGCTCACCTCAACACATCCGGCGGAAAAAAAGTTGGAATCGAGCCGATCAGCCTCCGGGTCTTGGAGCTTCGTTTTCTGGAAGCCGCCCTTCCCCAGGCAAAACTCACATCGTGTGAACAATTAATAGCCGGGCTTCGCATGCGCAAAGATGAGCAGGAGCTCAGGTTGATGCGTGATGCCGTCGAAATGGCCCAATTAGCTCTGGCGGATACGTTGCCTCACGTCAAAGTGGGAGTCAGTGAGCTCGAAATTTCCTCTATCCTCATTCAAAGACTGCTTGCCCATGGCTCCGGCGGCGAACTACCCTTTCAGCCGATCATTGCGTTCGGGGCCAATTCGGCCAACCCACACGCCGTACCATCAGATTACACGGCAAAAGAAGGTGATCTGATTCTCTTCGACTGGGGGGCCAACAATCAGGGTTATTTTTCAGACCTGACTCGGACCTTTTCTCTAGGCGAGCCGGGTGAGACGCTTCGAAATGTCCATGATGCCGTCAACAGGGCGAATGCCGCCGGGCGGGCCCAGGCGGGTCCGGGCATCACAACGGGCAGCATCGATGACGCTACTCGCGGAGTTATTCAGGAAGCTGGTTATGGGGAGTACTTCACGCACAGAACCGGACATGGGCTGGGCCTGGAGGTTCATGAAGAGCCGTATATCCGCTCAGGAAACGACAGCATTCTGGATATCGGGATGACCTTCACCATTGAACCGGGCATCTACTTGCCTGATCAGGGCGGTGTCCGGATCGAAGATGACATGGTCATTACTGAATCAGGAGCCGAAAGCCTCAGTACGTACCCCAGAGAACTCCGCATTCTTCCAGTATGACATCAGAAGTTCGCATTATCGCCTTCGGTGCCACTGCCTCAGATCTCGAATGGTTAAAAGTGGGCTTCGAGAAGATGGACCAGGACACGTGGGCGCTGCAGCTTCACTATGAGGGTGAAGATTCGGAAGCAGTGAATGCTGTGGGAAGCGATTGCTCGATTCTGATTCTGGATGAGTCGCTTGGAATCGAGTCCGCTCGCGATCTGCTGGCCGAATCTCTTCTTGCATTACCATCGAAGCCACTCCTGATCGGAGTCTCGGATAAATACGATCCAGCTTGGGATCAACTCATCCGCCACGGCGCACAAGATTTTCTGCTTAAAAGCGCTGACTCCCCTGCAGTGATGAGGCGCACAATTCTGCATGCCATCGACCGGGCGAGCATCCTAGATGCGACCCAGGAGGCAGAAATTCGTCTTCGGACCATTATTGAGAATATTGACGATGGCGTCCTGATTCTAGATGAACAGGGTGCTGTCATGTTCGCGAATCCGGCCACCGAAGATCTGCTGGGCCGCTCTCTGGAAGATATTTACGGATTAGAAGTCCCCTTCGAGATCCCGAAAAAGGCCAATGACTTCATCACCATTGACCATCCTGGCCGTGAAAAAGTCACCTTTCATGTCCATGTCTATTCAATTCGGTGGGAAGGTCGCGAGTCCAATCTGATCACGCTGCGGGACGTGACCGCCGAGCGCGAAATTGGAGAGCAGCTCAAGCTTGCCAGAAAGAAAGCGGAAGAAGCCGCTGCAATGAAGGGAGCGTTCCTGGCAAATATGAGTCACGAACTGCGGATGCCTCTCGCGAGCATAATTGGATTTGCGCAGCTTATTGAGGAGGGCGTCGCCAACAAGGATTTCAAAGAATTCGCTTCCCTGATTCAGGAGAGTGGAAATCGTTTACTGGCTACAATCAACTCTGTGCTCGAAGCAACGCGGCTGGACCGTCACTTTATCGAGCCCAAGCTGGAGGAGATTCGGGTTGATACTCTCATCATCTCAACAGTAAGACTGCTACAGCCGCTGGTGGGATCTTCAAAGGTTGTTCTCTCATGTCAGGGCACAGACGAGCCTGTCGCGATGGCAGATCGAAGTTTTCTGGAGAGGATTCTCAATAACCTGATCGGAAATGCTGCCAAATTCACAGACGAAGGCTCTATTGATGTGCGATGGGGATATCAGGACGGGTATGTACGAATTGATATTTCCGACACGGGAATAGGGATGGACGCCGACTTTCTTCCGCAGGTCTTTGACGAGTTCTCGCAAGAAAGCACGGGACATGGCCGATCATTTGAGGGCTCGGGTCTGGGACTGGCTATCGTGAAAGGGCTCGTAGACCTGATGAAGGGACAAATTGAGATTGAGAGCACCAAGGGCGAAGGCACTAGTTTTTCCGTGTATATTCCTCGCGCCGACCTCCAAACCTGAAGCCAGCCACAATCGCCTTGATTACCGAAACCACTCAACTATTTGCTCTTCTTGCAGGGGTCCTCGGGCTGGTTTTCTGGCTGAGCACTCTGCCAGCCCTTTCGAAGTTTTTCAAGATCATGCCTCCCGTCATATGGGCCTATTTCGTGCCTATGATTCTGACGACAGCCGGAATAATCCCCGCTCAATCCGAGGTCTACTCATGGATGAGCAGGTACTTGCTGCCGTTTTCTCTCTTCCTCCTCATGATTACCGTAGACTTGCGAGCGATCCTGAAATTGGGAAGGATGGCGATCATCATGATGCTGGTGGGTACGGCAGGAATAGTGATTGGGGGACCTATCGCGTTCGCGATGTTCAGCTCTTTTCTGCCGGCTGACGCCTGGCAGGGCTTGGCTACGCTCTCCGGAAGCTGGATTGGTGGAACGGCGAATCTGGTCGCTATGCAGGCCAGCGTAGGTGCATCAAGCGAAGTCGTGGGCACCATCATCGTTGTAGATACGGTCGTTGGCTACGGCTGGATGGGCATTTTAATATTTTTAAGTGCGTTTCAGGATAAATTTGACCGATGGGTCAACGCCGATAGCTCTGCCATCGATCGCGTCAACAAACATCTTGTTGACGCCGAACAGTCTCAGAGACCGGCTACGCTGAACGACTTGACTTATATACTGGGATTAGGGTTTGTGGTAACCGTAGTGGCCGTCGCAGCGGGAGGATATCTTCCCAGTTTAGGCGATCCAACTGTTATCAGCGCAACAACCTGGGGTATCCTGCTGGTGGTGACCGTTGGTCTCCTGCTCTCCTTTTCACCCCTGAAAAAACTGGAGTCTGCCGGCGCTTCAAAAATCGGTTTTCTTGCACTCTATCTCCTGCTCACATCGATTGGCGCGCAGGCCGATCTGGCGGCTATTCTGGAAGCACCCATGTATCTCGTCACCGGCATCGTTTGGATTTCCATCCATGTCGGGCTTCTGTTGATCGCTGCGAAAATAATTAGAGCCCCGCTGTTTTTCGTCGCGACCGGAAGCATGGCTAACGTTGGTGGCGCTGCCAGCGCACCCATTGTCGCCAGCGTTTATCACCCGTCAATGGCGCCAGTCGGGCTCCTGATGGGCATCTCGGGCTACATCTTGGGTATCTACGCCGCTTTGGGCTGCGCCTGGATGTTAGGACAACTCTCCGTTATGCTGTAGCCGTTTGCTGAGAGCATCCGCTTCATCTACAAGAGATCCAATCGCGTCTACACCTGAAGACCAAAACGCCGGATCCCGCAGGTCCACGCCTAACTTTCCAACCAATTTGTGGGGCCAATCCGAGCCTCCACTCTCGAGCAGTTCCAGGTAGGCATCGGCAAACGAACTTCCTTCCTGCTCATATCTGGTATGAAGAGCCAGAACCAGCAGTTCGCCGAACGCATAGGCGTAGACATAGCCAGGCGTGTGCAGGAAATGCGGGATGTAGCTCCACCACCAGGAGTAGTTCTCCGAAAGCGATACGCTGTCGCCGAACATGGGGCTTTGCGTTTCCATCCAAGCCGCTCGCAGATCGTCCGTTGAAAGCTCGCCTGATTCTCTGCGATGCGTGTGAATCCGGTTCTCAAATCTATTCATGGACACCTGTCGAAATACCGTAGCAATGGTATCGTCGATCTTCCCCATCATCATCGCAAGCCGATTCGCGTCGTCTGATTCTTCCTTCATCAGCTTCTTGAATACAAGCATCTCACCAAAAACAGATGCTGTTTCAGCAGTCGTCAGGGGTGTGTCGGCGTGGAAGATTCCTTGCTTGCGTGACAGAAACTGATGAATGCCGTGGCCGAGCTCATGCGCAAGGGTCTGCACGTCCCGGATCTTTCCAGTGTAGTTGAGAAAAATGTAGGGGTGGGCACTTGGCACGGCGCCGTGACTGAATGCGCCTCCGCGTTTTGCCGGAGCAAGTGCCGCATCAATCCAGTTCTCGTCGAAAAAGCGAGTCGCAATATCCCCCATCGTGGGATGGAATTCCGAGTACGACGAGAGAACCATCTCTCTAGCGGACTGCCAGTCTATAAATCGATCTGCTTCTCCGATGGGAGCATACCGATCATATTCAGTCATAGTATCAATGCCCAGTAGTCGCTTCTTGATATCGTAGAATCGCGCAACATGGCTGTAACCAGCCTCGACGGACTTGATCAAAGCATCCACATCTTCATCAGCGACCTCGTTTGACAAGTTTCGAGACGATATCCACGAGGAATAGCCTCGAAGGCGATCATCCAGAGCCTTATCGGCCAGTATGGTGTTGAAGACGAATGTCAGAGGCCGAATGTTGTCTTTCAGTCCAAGGGTGAACGCTTCGGCCGCACCACGTCTTACATCCCTGTCTGCATCGTGAAGTCTTGCAAGTACCTGCTGCTGGCTCAGCTGCTTGCCCGAAACTGAAAACCTCATATCAGAGAGGGACTCATCGAAAAATCGATTCCAGGCCGAACGACCCGTGTTGGACTTTTCAATAAGAATCCGCTCTTCCGGCTCAGTCAAGAGATACGGCTTCTGAATGCGGACAACTTCCAGATAGTGCCTATAGCTGTCCATTTCGGGCGATGCCAGAATCTCTTCAGCCTGCGCATCATCCAGCTTGGTCCAATCCAACTCAAAAAACAGGAGAGTCGTAGAAATGCCGGTGTACGCTTCCTTGACCTTCTGAAGCAGCGCCCCGCGCTCTGAATCCGCCGTGTCGGTCGACCAGTTCAGGTAGGCGTAGGTATAGGCTCGGCCCACGCTATCCTGGATTTCACCGAGAAGACTCATGGCCCGTTTCATTTCCTGTGGCCCAATCTGCTCCATGGAGCCTCGATACGTTTCGGCGAATGCATCTGCCCGACTCTGACCTTTCAAAAGCTCCTCAAGAAGCGACTCCGTCGTCGGGAAAAGATCGGTCAGATCCCAGGTGACGTTTTCAGCACCGCTTTGAGGTTCGGGCGATTCAACCCCTGACTCGACTTCACTATGCTTCTCGCGATTGGGTGACAAACTTATGGGCATACAGTTCTCAGAATTGATGAGAGTCCGGCATTTGGTGGCCCGGAATACTCACTGGTCCCTAAAAGGGTTCTAGGTCGAAACCGAAGGAGATTTGGGGCTTCTAACAATACCATTGACTCGTTACTCATCGGAGTGACCAATGCTAAAATTATGCGGCATCCAGTAGCCATCTTCTCCCTTTTTTGCGTCCTCCTGTTTTCGGGTTGTTCGAAACTGGAAACAGAAAACTCAATTCCTGAAGTCATTCAGGCAGGAGAATTAGATATCCAGGGCTCTCTCCCAGAGTTCAGCCGCCCGATGTTGCGGGGTGGTACGCTGACGTCGAACTCCTTGAGTGGAAAAATCACCTTGATTAATTTCTGGGCTACATGGTGTGGCCCCTGCGTAGTTGAAATTCCCGAATTCGTTGCGCTCAAGAAAGAGTGGATTGATCGCCCCTTCGAGATTGTAGGAGTCTCGCTCGATGAGACGGGCTTCGAGGCGGTAATGCCCTTCGCGGACGATTTCTATCTCAACTATCCTCAGATTCTGGATCTCGATGGCGCCCTTGGTGACGGATTGGGTGGCATCTTTGCCCTACCAGCCACCTTTGTGATCGATGAAAGGGGAGCGATTGTAAAAAGCTATCTGGGAGTGTTTCCGATGGAAGTAATGCGAGCTGAGCTGGACAAGTGGATCAGCAAGATCGAAGGCAAGTCTGGAGTGTGATGGAGGCGAATGTCCCTCTAGTCAGTTGACAGGTACCTCTTTAGGCTCAAACACACCGACCGTTTTCGTATCGCGAGCGAAGTATCGCTTCGCTGCGGATCGAATAGCTTCGCTGGTTACCAATCTGGCACGTGTGAGGAACTGGGTGTGCAGCTTCCAATCTCCAGAAGCGATAGCCTCGTTGAGTTGTGACGCCAAGGAAAACGATCCGTCTCGTGCATACAACGTCTGCGCTTCCAATTTGGAAAGTGCACGCTGAATTTCCTCGTCGGTGACAAGCTCCGTAGCGAGTTTCTCAAGCTCTGCGTTGATTGCCAGTTCCACCTCCTCGATCGTGCTCGTCTGAGTTAACATCGCAAAGACCGTGAAAAGGCCCTCGTCGCGAAAGGATGAAGCTCCCGCTGACTGGGAAGATGTCAATCCGGAATCGACCAGGGCGCGGTACAATCTGCTCGTTTTTCCACTGCTCAGAATCATGCTTCCCATGTGAAGGGCAAACGTATCATCATGCGCGGCGGGCGGGGATTTAAAAGCGAGAATAATGGCGGGCATCCCTCCTGTCATTCGGATGGAGGTTCGACGCTCGCCGATCTGCTCCGGCTCCCGAATGCTGATATCTTGGGGCTCTGGTCCCCGTTCAATCCCACCGAAACACTCCATTATTTTGGACATCACCGCCTGTGGATCAAATCCTCCAATAACAGAGACGGTCGCGTGATTTGGCCAGTAGTACCGGTCATAAAAACTCCTCAACCCTTTTGGAGTGATCTGTTCGATGTCGGAACGCCATCCAATAGTCGGATGATGATAGGGGTGTGCTTCGAATGCCGTTGACCACACCGAGTGATATAGCTTTCTCAGCGGCTCATTTTCTCCTCGGTCAAACTCATTCAGAATAACCGTTCGTTCGCTTTTGACCTCCTCAGGATCCAGCAGGAGGCCGCGCATACGGTCCGATTCGATGTCGATGGCGAGGTGCAGATGCTCTGATGGCAGCAATTCGTAATAGTTCGTGCGATCGTTCCAGGTCGTGGCATTGACCTGCGCGCCACGTCCCTGAAGCACGTTGAATACCGTTTCGCCTGCCTTTTTCGAAAACCGCTCGGTCCCCTTGAACATCATGTGTTCCAGAAAATGGGTCGCTCCCGTTTCACCAGGCTTTTCATTCCTGCTGCCCACCCGATAGGTAATCATGAATGTCGAAACGGGCGCGGCACCCTGGGGCGCGAGCAGGATGTTCAGGCCGTTTCCCGTCATTTTGTAGGATGATATTCCACCATCCTCCTCGATGAATTCGTAGCCCTCGTAAGATGTGCTCATCAGTGCGCCTCCAGCCAGTTCACTCCCGTTCCTACAGATATCTCGACTGGAATCCGAAGCTCCAACGCGCCCGTCATCTCCTCCTCAACGATCTGCTTCAACACATCGATTTCTTCTGTATCCGCATCAAAGACGAGTTCATCATGCACCTGGAGCAACATCTTGCTTTTCAGACCCTCTTTTCGAAGACGGGCATCGATAGAGATCATGGCCAGCTTGATCATGTCGGCCTGAGTACCCTGAATAGGCATGTTCACCGCCACCCGCTCGGCGAAAGATCGAACGTTCCTGTTTCGTGCGAGGATGTCGGGAATGTATCGGCGGCGCCCCAACATGGTTTCTGCGTACCCGGTCTCACGCGCCTTTTCTACCTGATCGACGATAAAAGAGGCGATAGCTGGATAGCTGGTTTTGTACGTATCTATCAGCTCCTGGGCCTCCGAGCGCGAGCATCGGAGACGGGTTGAAAGACCAAACGCAGAGATCCCATAAGGAATGCCGTAATTGACTTCCTTTGCCTTATTCCGCTGTTCTCTAGTGACATCGGCGGGGTCCAGACCAAATATTCGAGCGGCGGTCGCGGTGTGGATATCCTCCCCATCCAGATACGCCTGCATCAGGACCTCATCCCCAGCCAGTGATGCCAGGATTCGAAGTTCTATTTGAGCATAGTCAGCTGACAGCAACACGGCGCCATCTCGGGGGATGAAGGCCTTCCTGACCTCTCTTCCTCTTTCCGTCCTGATGGGAATGTTTTGAAGATTGGGATTGGAGCTTGCGAGTCGGCCCGTTGCCGCCGTCGTCTGACTGAACGAAGAATGAATCCGATCGGTCTCTGGATGGACGAGCTCTCCCAGGGTATCGAGGTACGTCGATTTGAGCTTCGCCAGCTCTCGCCAATCCAAGATCATTCCGGGCAGTTCATGCTCTGAAGCCAGTTCTTGAAGCACACTTTCTTTCGTGGACGGCTTGCCTTTCGATGTTTTGGCGACGACCCGAAGGCCCAGTTTTTCGAACAGAATGACTCCAATTTGAGCGGGAGAGGCAATATTGAACGTTTCGTCTGCCGACTGAAAGATCTTTTCCTGCAGCACTTTCAAATCTTCTCCCGTTTTCACTGACAGGACCTTCAACACCTCCGCATCGAGTCCAATACCCTCGAACTCCATTCTCGCGAGGACCGTGATCAGCGGAAACTCCACGTCGAAAGCAAGGCTTTCCACACCCTTCTCACCCAGCATGGGGCGAAACAGGTTGGCCAATTGCAGAGCTATGTCAGCATCCTCACAGGCATAGGGCGCCACGTCCGCCGGGGGCACATCTCTCATGGTAATGGCGTCCTTTCCACTTCCTATCAGAGAGGAGATCGGTATGTTTTCATATCCGAGAAACGCCTTGGACAAATAATCCAAGCCATGCGCTTCTTCAGGGGCGATCAAGTAGTGCGCTACCATGGTGTCGAAGTAGGGTCCGTTCACCCTGACGCCGTGTCGCGCAAGAACCAGCCAGTCATACTTGATGTTCTGGCCTATTTTTTCCGAATCACCCTCAAATAAGGGTCTAAGAATATCCAGAACATCTGAGGTCGATGTGCCATCTGGCATTGGGGTGGGAATGTACCAAGCTCGTCCTGGCTCATCCGAAAGCGAAATGCCTACCAACGAGGCCATCATCGCGTTAATGGAAGTGGTTTCTGTGTCAAAAGATATGCGATCCGCGTGCTCGAGAGTCACTGCAAGATCCCGGAGCCCTGCAATGGTATTCACGAACTGATAGCTGACACTATCTGGATCGTAGGATTTCAATTCCTCTGCTTCGCTGTCGCCAAAGAGAGAACCCTGCTCTTCGGTCTCAAACTCAATAGAAGGAGGCGTTTTTTCTCCGGCACCAACTCCTGCTCCGGCACCAGCGCCAGCTCCTGCTTCCACCCCAGCCTCGGCTCCAGCTTCGGCTTTTGGGCCCAGAACACGGATTACGCGGTCGTAAAGACGAGTGAACTCCATTTCAGAAAATATCGTCTTGATCTTACCAAGATCCGGGTTCTCACACAGGAACTCCTCCCAGCCCAAATCAACCTCCACGTCGGTCTTGATGGTCACCAGTGCTTTTGAAAGCAGCGCCATCTCCGCCTCATTCTGCATTCCCTCTCGCGCGCGCTTCCCTTTTAGCTCATCGGCGTGTTCGATCAGGTTTTCTACCGTGTCGTACTCCGTGATCAGTTGAATCGCCGTTTTTTCGCCAATGCCCTTCACTCCTGGCACATTGTCGGCGGCATCACCCATCAGGGCTAGAATGTCGATGAACTGTATCGGGGCCAGGCCAAATTTTTCGCGGAATGACTCCTCCGTAATGGGGTCGAACGACTCCCCTCTGTACGCAGGCCTGAACATGCTCACCTGGCTACTGAGGAGCTGCTGAAAGTCTTTATCCGGGGACACGATTACTGTGTCCATTCCGTCGCGCTCGGCCCGTCGAGCCAGCGTTCCGATGACATCGTCTGCTTCAACGCCCGCCACTTCAATCACGGGAATGTCCATAGCCCGGACGAGCTGCTTGATGTTGGGCAAGTTCGCGATCAGATCCTCTGGGGGTGGATCTCTGTGGGCTTTGTATTCCGGGTACATCTCATCCCTGAAGGTGCCTCCTTCTGTCATGACATCGAATACGACCGCCAGATAGTCGATTCCATGATCTTCGATCAGTTTGATGAGCGCGGTTGTGAATCCGTATGTGGCGCTCGTGTTGAAGCCCTTGGAATTAATCAACGGGCGACTGATAAATATGAAATGAGCCCGATACGCGAGGGCCATTGCATCAAGCAGATAAAGGGTCTTGTGAGGTTCGCTCATTCATCTCCGGGTTTGATCGCAAACTATGAACCGCAGCCAAGACTCGGAACCCATTGCTGGCTCGTTCTTACACGAGGCGCAAAGATTCATCAGCAGAGGATTTTCCTTGTCATTCAAGCCTTCATGCGTCCTGGTAACAGGAGGAGCTGGATTTATTGGCTCCAACTACCTGCTTCGGGTTGTCCCACGTTATCCCGACACCCTATTCGTCAACTTTGATTTGTTGACCTACGCGGGGAATCTGGAGAATCTCACTGAAATCGAAACGATGGAGAACTACCGATTCGAGAAGGGAGATGTAGCTGACGAAAAAAGAGTTGCTGAACTCTTTGAATCATACGGTTTTGACGCCGTCGTACATTTTGCAGCTGAATCTCACGTCGACCGATCCATTCTGGATCCGACGACCTTTGTGCAAACGAACATCAATGGGACCCTTGTATTGCTAAGGGTGGCACTCTCCAACTGGGAATCAGATTTCAGCAAGTGCCGCTTCCATCACGTTTCGACTGACGAGGTATTCGGTTCACTGGGCTCAGAGGGTGCTTTCACGCTGGATTCCGCATACGCACCGAGATCACCCTATGCGGCATCGAAGGCCGCGGCTGATCACCTGGTACGTTCATTCGGGGAGACATACGGACTTCCCTACGTTCTTACGAACACTTCCAATAACTATGGGCCCTACCAATTTCCTGAAAAGCTGATTCCGCTGGTCATCAATAATGCGTCTCTGGGTCTCGAAATACCGGTGTATGGAAAGGGAGATAACGTCAGGGACTGGCTTTTCGTCGATGACCACTGCGAGGCTCTTGATCTGGTATTGAGAAATGGGAAGAACGCGAGCACGTATCTCATTGGAGGACAACAAGAGAGTTCTAATCTGGATCTTATTCACATTCTCCTGGATGAGTATGACGTGGGCACGGGAAACCCAAGCGGAGCGAGCAGAGACCTCATTCGATTTGTAAAAGATCGCCCGGGACATGATTTCAGGTACGCGATTGATAATTCCCGAATACAGGTTGAGCTGGGCTGGACGCCCTCCCATGATCTAAAGGATGGTCTCAAAAAAACCGTAGACTGGTATCTCTCGAACGAAGCCTGGCTGAAAAGCGTTCAAGACAAGAGCTACAAGTCCTACTACGAGAGCCAATACGGGTCACGTGAGTAAGTTGTTGTGTACCTTCGCGAGGTCATTCCGTACTAATTGAGAGGTCTATGAAAGGTGTGGTTTTGGCCGGGGGCACCGGCAGCAGACTCTATCCGTTGACTCGGGTCACCAACAAGCATTTATTGCCGGTTGGTCGCTATCCGATGATTTATCATCCTCTCATGAGGCTTCGAAGGGCGGGAATCCTCGAAGTGGTCATCGTGACGAGCCCCGAACACATGGGAGACGTCGTCAATCTTCTCGGAAGTGGCTCTCGATTGGGACTGGACCTTACGTACCGAGTTCAGGATGAGCCGGGAGGCATCGCGCAGGCGCTCAATCTGTGTAAGACGTTTGTTGGAGATTCGTCGTTTATCGTCGCTCTCGGAGACAACATTCTTGGAGAGGACATCACGGACGAAGTAGCAGCCTTTCGCGAGCAGACTGCAAAGGGATCGGGTGCACGCGTCTTGCTGAAAGAAGTACACGATCCAGAGCGCTATGGTGTACCCGAAATCGTGGACGGTCGAATCACGCGCGTAGTTGAAAAACCCGACTCGCCGCCGTCATCCTATTCAGTAATCGGCATCTATTTTTACGATTCCTCTGTTTTTGATCTGATATCGACCCTGACCCCCTCTAGGCGCGGTGAGCTCGAAATCAGTGATGTCAGCAACATGTATGCCGCCGCGGGCACGTTAACGCACGGTGTTCTGTCGAGTTGGTGGGGTGATGCGGGCACGTTCGACGGACTCGAAGAGGCTAACAAGCTTTCCCGAGATCTCTTTTACGAAGAGCTGGGAGGCGAGGGCGCGAGATGAATTGGAATACGGGATCGATTGAAGGAGTCGAGCTTAAACCGTTCCAGATCTTCCAGGACGAGAGGGGTTGGCTTTCTGAGATCTTCCGAAGCGATGAAATGCTCCCGGGTGATTTCCCGAGTATGGGGTATCTGTCACTCACGAATCCCGGACAATCCCGCGGCCCACACGAACACACCCATCAGACTGATCTGTTCGCGTTCTTTCACGGGTCCTACCGGCTCTATCTCTGGGACTCTAGAGACAGTTCAGTTTCGAGTGGAGTTAAGCAGGTACTGGAGGTCGGCGCTTCCAATCCCATGGTGGTCAGGATCCCGCCGGGTGTTGTCCACGCTTATCAGAATATAGGAGAGGATGCAGCCTACGTGCTGAACTTTCCAGATAAGCTCTATGCGGGTGAAGGGAAAAAGGAGCCCGTAGATGAGATTCGGCACGAAGACGATCCGAGTTCCATGTATTCGATGGAACTCTGATACGAATGCTCCTCGTCCTCTTCGATATTGACGGTACGCTGCTGACCTCAAATGGAATGGGACGCACCTCCATAAGGCACGCCCTGGAGCAAGTCTACGGTAGAGAATTGTCCACAGATGGGGTCTCTTTCGCGGGACGAACCGATCCTGCAATCGTTCGGGATATCCTGACAAATGCAGGCTTCTCCACTGAGCGAATAGATGAGCTTATGGAGCGCTGCCTCAAGTGCTACGCCGATCTACTCGAATCTTCCCTCACGCCAGAGCAGGTGACTCTTCTGCCGGGAGTGCGGGGATTGCTGGATCAGTTTTCCAGCAATCCCCGCACTCAGCTCGGTCTGATTACCGGAAACCTCCGATCAACCGCGTATACAAAACTTCGGGCGGGCGGAGTCGCACACTACTTCCCTTTCGGCGCGTTCGGCAGTGATCACGAGGATCGTAAACAACTTCCGGCTTTCGCTGCAGAAAGAGCGTCCCAATACTGTGATCGCCACTTTGAGCCGCACAATACACTCATTATTGGAGACACGGAGCACGATATAAGTTGCTCACAATTCTTTGGCGCACAAGCTGTTGCCGTCGCCACCGGTGTCGTCGACTACGAGGTTCTGGAAGAAGCGGGTCCGGTGATCCTTCTGCGGGATTTAGAAGAGCCCAAAGCATTGTTTGACCTGGTGGAGTCGTTGCTCGACTGAATAAACTACCCACGAAAACAGGTCTCTTGGAAGCCGTGTACCTACTGCTGAGACGGGGCGTTCGAATCCGGATTGTGCACGCTTGAAAGATGATCGATCAGCGCCTGCGCCGTCCTCTCCACGATCGAGTAGACCCTGTCAAAGCCGCCATCGCCTCCGTAGTAGGGGTCGGGGACCTGATAATCATCCGGATCGGGATCGTACTTGCGAAAAAGTACAACCCCCTCCTGATGCTGGTCCTCTCGATCATGAACCAGGATATCTCGAAGATTACTGTCATCCATCGCAAAAATGTAGTCGAAATCTACCAGGTCCCTTTCTTTGAACTGTCGAGCTCTTTGCCCACTGAGGTCAACCCGGTGCTTCATCGCAATCTGACGCATTCTCGAGTCCGGTGCCTGGCCAACATGCCACGCGCCGGTACCGGCCGAATCGATGTGAAACAGGTCCTCGAGGCCCCTCTCTTTCGCCTGACTACGAAATACTCCTTCCGCGAGGGGGCTGCGGCAGATGTTTCCCAGACACACGAATAGTACGCGGACCGGTCCTTGCTTCATATCACGCTCTTCTGTCGACATACGGTTTGGTACGACCCACGATCGCCCGGAATTCTTCTACATTATTGCTCGAAGGACGCCGATAGATCGAGATCATAATATTCGAATCCAACATATTTTTGCATATGCGCGTCATAGTTGACTGACATTGGATTTCCGCTCTGCCCCCCTGGATAGATCCCTTTTGCTTGAGGTGGCGAGGTCGAGAAGTCAACTACGACGCGCCACGACGCGCTCCATGTCACTGGATTCGATTTGGCTGGAGAAAGCGTCTCATTGTATCCGGCAAATGGAAATCCCTCGCGCCAAAGTGGCCTGAGCGCCGTTGATCGCGTGAGGTGGCGCACGGTGAGCGTCTGGTGCTCTCCAAGCGGAATCTCTTCATATCCCTCAGCCTTCCACGTTTCTCCTGAGCGATCCAGCGCCATTCTGAATAGGTCCTCTGCAGATTCCCGATCCGGTGTAGAGATCAGATCGAACCAAATGGAATTTGGATCCGAGGCCAGTAAATCGAGGATGCGTATTTCCTTTGGATCGGAGCCCAATCTGAAGACGGGCTCATCCCACATGAGGTCAGTCAGCGAGTCCATAAACCATCCGAAAAGGCGCGGTTCTGTCCTGTCAAGGGCCATTACACCGTCGAAGTCAGTCAGGACAGCCTGAATTCGTTGCCCAGCTTCTGACAGCCCATCGATGGTTCTGATGTGCGGCAGAAATAAACTTGCCTGAACCGCTTTTACATCGGCCTGATAGCTCGCGAGATCTTCTGGAGTGTGCAGTGTCTTCCCTTCGAGTAGTTCCTCAATCCGGATGGAACGGTAGATGGAGCGCCAGTCCTGACCGAGATAATGGGGATAGCCCTCACTTGCAGGGCGTTGATTGGTCGACGTAAGGAAGCCCCTCGACGGCGAGATGGAGTGTGGCAGCTCATCAAATGGTACTCGACCGATCCAATCCGTGTCAGATGTTCGACCATCCAATACACCGAATGCATTCCCGCTTGCTCGGACTGGCAAATATCCGGTCGACCTAATAGCCACAATGCTGTCGCGACCCGCATAGAGAATATTCTGCACCGGGTAATCCCACATCCTGGTGGCCATTTCAAACTCCTGGTAGTTCGTGGCCCTGTTCATGTCCCATAGTGCGGCGAACGTCGTTCCGAACTCATGCCCCACCCACTTTATCGCATAATCGCCGTCCTCTCGCTCTTGAATTGGGCCGTGATGACTATAAAGAACAGTCTCGACAACAGGATCGGCTCCTCTTACCAGAATGGTGTCGACACTTGCGGATAGTTCAATCCACTCATCGTCAAAGAGGTAATGAGTCCTGGAATCATCGAGTTGAACGCGGTAGTAGTCGATCTGGTCGGATCCGGTATTGGTGAATGTCCAGGCTGTTGTCGGGGTTATCCCCTCAACTATGGCCGGGACGGCCGGAAATGTCACGCCATAAATGTTGGTCTGCGGCGTCACGATATGCGCCTCATACCAGATGGCAGGGAGTGACAGTGCAAGGTGCATATCTCCCGCCAGTATGGGCATACCGGTTGTCGAGCGTGATCCGGATACCGCCCAATTGTTGGATCCCTTTCCTTCCACGTAGCCCTCAGAAAACGGAACGAAGGGCGACGAGCCGTCCCGTGGACCGATGTCGTGACCAACAATCGCCTCGCGCACGCTCGACCATTCATCGGGCAGTGACCCGGGCATGCTGGCCACAGATCTCCCCGATATGGAGGCCTGACCTGCCGCCCAACTAGAGTGCTCGGGCGGTACAATCGGATTCTCCCAATTTGAAAATCTCGGATACAGTTCGGAAAAAGATTCTGGGCCCATCTCTGTCCTGATTCGCTCCAACCCAATATCGGAGGACTTGAAACTCAGGTCGTAGGCCATGTACGTGAAGAGGCTGAGGGTGAACTCCGCTGAGAACGTCTCTGGAGGCTCCGCTCCGAGGAGCCGATATTCTAGTGGATAATCGGAAACGTCCATATGGCTGATGTAGGCATTTGCACCAAGAGCGTACCACGTAACCACCTCCGCCTCACGCGGAGTCTGGTCGGCCAGTATCGCGGTGTTTTTCCTGACAGCCTGTGGAATTCCGAGTCCTATGAAGTGCTGATCGGTCGCAATAGCCCCAGGTCCCATCAGTTCTGCGAGTGTGCCCGTGGTGACCCGATGAATAAAATCCATCTCGAAAAGGCGATCTCGTGCGACTATATAGCCTAGAGCAATCGTCGCGTCCTTGTCGCTTTCTGCGAAAATATGTGGAACGCCTCGTTCATCGAACCTGACGTTGACCACTGCATCCATTCCCTCGATGGCCATCTCGCCGGAGACGTGCCCACGCGCTAAACGAGCTGTCGACCAGACCCCATCCATTGGATCAAAAATCGGACCTATCAACAGGCCTCCAGCTACGGGAATCTGAAGCGCGAACAACACGATCCCCAGGACCGCCAATCTTACCAGGAAGGCCATCATAGAACTTTATTCATGATGCTGGACTGCTCCGCCGAGATGAATCCTTTCTGTCTCAAAAAGATCTGCCGGCTCTTCTGGACGGACCAGCGACAACACTTCATCCGCAATATTAGCGTAGTCAATCGCTCCACGAGCCTGAGGATCAAGATCGTATACCGTCGTCCCGTCCCGCGCAGAGATTGAAAGTGTGGTACACGTCCTGACGATGGACTTCATTACGCTATCGCCATATTTGTCCCTCATGTACTCGCGATATGCTCTGTGATTACGCTTCCGACCGTCGACCATGGTAAAGAGGAATTGGCACTCTGCAAGACGTGGATTCAAACTCTTCTTGACCATATTCACGGTCTTGAACGTTTGTTCAGCCCCGATTACTGGCTGATACTCTGGAGCAACTGGGATGAGGACTACATCGCTCGCGACAAGCGCATTCAAACTGTACACGGTTACAGCGGCCGCGGTATCGATCAACACAAAGTCATATCCGGAGATACGTTGTTCGAGATACTCCTTTACCCAGAGGACATCGGTGGGCTTCGTTAATTTTCGAAGGGCCGACGAAAGTGCGGGCGACGAAGGTATCAGATCGAATGCGCTCAGCTTGTGTATGGGAGGTGGGTCCGCTGGTTCGGGGTCAAATAGAGCCATCGACGAGGCCGAAGCAGCGGGTTCGGGAAAACCCATCATTCGAGTCAGAAAACCCTGTGGATCCAGGTCAATGACGAGTACTTTCTCTCCGCTCAAAGCGAGCGCTGCCGACAAATTTATCGAGGTAGTAGTTTTTCCTGTCCCACCCTTATGATTGCAGACCGTC
>Ga0209554_1000695_pt1 | contig 27891 bp, 21 predicted proteins | sample MarorgKNORR_S2LV_5_FD_188221 | JGI IMG/M metagenome (GOLD analysis project Ga0209554, IMG submission 188221) | Marine microbial communities from the Southern Atlantic Ocean, analyzing organic carbon cycling - Bottom_A/KNORR_S2/LV (SPAdes) (version 2) | ecosystem: Environmental > Aquatic > Marine... | reverse complement strand
AACCCAGATGAGCTAATGTGTCTCTTAAACTAGGAGGTGGTTAGTCCAAAATGGTTTGACGACGTACAGTTGTTAGCAATGACTTGCATCAAGATGGCGATCAGTTCTTCGTAAAATTATCTTACCTTTTCCAACGTTAAGCGAAATTTTTTATTATTCATTTTCATGCCATGCCTCCAACAGCTCACTTTCTCTCGCCCGGCTCATACCAAATTGACGATTCTGTCTCTCTTCGGCCGGTCGGGTTTTATCCCATTCAAGAGTATCTCTAGCTATGGTCGCTATGCTGCGATGGCTTAGTCCAGCTGCCGTTGCCTTACTGACATTCACATAGGAAAGTGGATCGCCTGGAATCCACGTTGGCAAATCAGTCCAGGGTGCAACATCCTGCTTCTGTAGAAAATCTTCGGATACCCATGTTAATGAATGCGGCGTTTCTATCGCGCCGCCGATCTGCTCCAACATCGAGCCCATGGATAAACGATCGGCCGGACCGGTTGCATTAAAATCACCCCTAGTCTCTTCTTCTGCCAGACGCACTATCCATTCGGTAAGGTCTCGCTGATCGATGATCTGATTGGAATGGTTAGGATTGCCCGGAGCGAGCACCTCCCCACCTTCATCCAATCTGACCGGCCAATAGGTAAAACGGTCCGTGGGATCACCCGGACCAACGATCAATCCAGGCCTGACAATAGTGCTTCGTCCGGCAAACACCTGGTGCACCGCATCTTCTGCAAGCGCCTTGGTAAATCCGTAAGGAGCCTCGTCACCTTCCACCCAATCCGCAGGAGGCCCTACTCGCCTAAAACTTTCACCGATCACGGGTGACGCAAGAACAGTGTCCTTGTCGTCATAGCCCAGCATCTCGTTATCGTAAACCGATATGGAGGAGACCAATATATAGTGCCTTGCCGCACTCTTTAGTAGCTCCGTGCTGGTTCTTACCCAACGGTAGTCTCGAGAATTATTGTCCAGCACTACATCCCAGGTTCTCCCTTCGAGTGCACTGTGGTCGTCGTTGCGATCACCGATGAGATGTTCTACCCCTGGAATGTCCAACTTGGTACGGCCGCGGGTAAAGATAGTGACTTGATGACCACGCGCCACGGCATAGCGGACCATATTGGGTCCAATGAAGCCGGTCCCGCCGAGAATCAATAGCCGCTTCGGTGATGGGGCCGCGCCGCAGAGTGTAAGCCCACTTCCAAGTACTGCCGCTGCTTTGACAAATTGTCTACGTGTTGTCGTCATCATGCTCTCGCTTATCCAGATGTGCAGGATCTAAATCAATTACCACCCAGTTGAGATTCGAGAAACTCAGCTTGCCTACGATAATAGAACAGACGGTTACTCAGTTTACGCCAACCATGTCCCTCATCAGGTATTCGAATAAAGGGGGCCTCGATGCCGTTTTCTCTCAGTGCATTCACCATGACTTCGGTTTCTGCAATATCGATGCGTGGATCCATCACCCCGTGAGAATACAAAACTGGAACATCGATCGCATCGGCCTGACGAATTGGCGAATTCACTTCATAAAAGCTCTTCCATTCAGGGAGGTTAATGTCACCATACTCGATTCGGTCCGACGCTTTCAATGCAGGCGAAGCGAGTTCGAGTGCAGTCACCCAGTCCGCGACACCATACATTGCGACACCGGCCTTAAAGTATCCCGGGTACACTGCCAGAACTGCGTTTACCATGTAACCGCCATAGGAACCGCCTGCGACTGCGGCACTGTCGGCGTCCACGCGACCATCGGCCTGAAAAAATTCCAACATGTCGACAAGGTCGCGCACACTGTCCAGTCGATTGGTACGATCATCCAAGGTGACATAGGTGCGACCAAATCCTGTCGAGCCACGGACATTGGGTTTAAATACAGCTACTCCCCGGTCTACATGATACTGGGTAACTCCGTCGAAATTGGCAACCGACTGTCCCGTAGGACCGCCATGCACTTGAAACACAACCGGTGGCGCACCATTACTGGTTCTCGAACTGGCATCCGGCAGATACAGCAAACCTTGTAGTTCCACTCCGTCTTGCGCTTTCATGCGAATACTCTGGGGCCGAACTAGACGATCTGCATCGAGCCCGGAGAGGCTTGATTCGAATAGCAGTTGCGAAGTACCGCTGGCGAGGTTCCACACATTAATGTCACCGGGCGTGCGCCAGCCATTGGTCCGTATCGCTAGCAATGGAGTCTGGTTGCCACAGCTCAGGGCGTGAACACCCTCCGGCAATGCAGGTACTCGCAGCTCATTGCCTGTTGTTAGATCACTTGCATGGACCTTGTAGAAACCATCCTCATTGACGGTCCACACAAGAAACCGCCCGCCTTCGCCACACAAATTAACATTCTGGATATCATAATCTGCGGACTCTACCGTGGTAAATCTCATAGTGCCTAGTTCGTATTTCACCAAGGCAGTGAATTCGCCGTAGAGATTTGAAGCCGCATAGAACCCTGAGCTGTCTGGCAACCAGGCGAAACCACCGTTAGTATGGTTTGCCCTTGGATCGGGTTTAGATATTGTCGCCAATTGTCGTGTTTCGATATCGAGAAGGTAAAGGTTGTCTGAATCTTCACCGACTGTTTCGTCGACGATCACATACCTTCCATCAGGCGATAGTGCACGCGCGAAATTTCCATAACTTCCCTCATACAATAATTCCGATGCTCCGGTTCGAACATTCGCCTGGTAAATGTCGTAATCTAGCCCGTTGCGTTCGGTTGACGCATACAGAATGGTCTGGCCGTCGACGGAAAAATCGCCGAATGTACGAAAGCCACCGGACACCGGTGGGAGAATCAGCCTTTCTGAAGAACCATCGATACTGATCATAGAGAATGACGGCTGCTCGTTGCCGTCGTTATCGGCGCCATAAATCAGTGCGCTGCTGTTTGGCGCCCATCGGAAAAATGTTATGCCATTGCCAAAGGTCAATTGCCGGGGCTGACCACCTGCAACTGGTGTTATCCACAATTGAGGTGCACCAGTAATGGAATGGGTGTAGGCAACCGACTGTCCGTCCGGAGACAGCCGTGTGGCACCGGCACCACTAGCCAGCAAATAACGTCCAATATCGGCCGGGTCGTCACCGGCCATTCCCACACGAACCGGCTCGTTCTGTGGTGAGATTGCCTCGAGTGTTAAACTCGAAGGCGATTGCGAATGGGCCACCGTGAATAGCAACAGCGGCAGTGAAGCAAACAACAATCTGTATCCCATAGACACTAACTCCTGAACTCCGGATTCGAGAGAAGAACGCAATAGCCTAAACCATAACACATTCTATAGCTCACTTTGATTTCGCGCTTGCACCCCCGGGGTACACCCCCTTTCACCAGATGGGACTCCTGCTATCTATGTATTACTAATCTGCTCGAAGGATGAGGCTAATATTGGGTTAGTGCAGCACGCAATTGAGAGAACTGGTTTCAGTGGAATTGCTAGGTAGTCTATGTAAAATTTTTTTTAAAATCCGTGTGTTCGCTTTCGGCCAATAGCGGACCATTAAAACGTGCTCCGTCTACATTAACCCAATCAAATTCTCGGCGGTGGTAATTGGCCCAGCACTGACTCAATCGCCACTCCAATACCCAGCAGTGACCGGTCGCTGCCGGCCGGGCCGTCCAGCTCAAGGCAGACAGGCAGCCCGTCGCGATTGAGGCCAGCCGGCACGACGATGCTTGGCAGACTCCCAGTGCTGCCCGGCGAAATATTCCGGCTTATTACGTCCCCAAAGGAGACGGTCTGGCCGTTGAGGATCATTTCTGGATTCTGTCCAATTAGCGGTGCAGTAATTTGTGCCACAGGGAAAATCGTCGCCGCCAGGTTGTTATCATGATAGTAGTCCGCAAGAGTTTTTTGCAGCGCTGGTAAATGTTGATCCCGTGCGGCAGTAAAGTCTTCCATGGTCGGCGAGAATTCGCTTCCTGGTAGTACAAACTGTGAAAAAACAGTCTGAATGTCCGGGCTCACTTGCGCCATCAGCTCGTCGAATGTCACACCTGTATCGAAATCTGCCAAGAATTGGGTCAGCATTGGCAAAACATGATAGAGCTGCACCCGCGCGGTGGTCAGATCGATCAATCGCTTCAGGTCCGTTATCTCGGCTTCGACAAGGATGGCTCCGGCATCGGCGAGCCGAAGTAGCGCCTCTTCGCAGATTCGCTCAACTTCCACGTCCAACATGCTGTAGAAATACTCGCGCGGCACACCAAGTCGCAATCCCCTGAGCGATGTCGGGCTATCAGCCAGTGGCTCACCGGTCATGACATGATCGAACAAGGCGAGGTCGGCAACATTACGTGCAAGCGGGCCAACCTGGTCAAATAGTGGTGTGATTGGTATTACGCCCTGGTTGGGGTAACGGTGCAGGGTCGGCCGAAAGCCGACCAGACCGCACATCGCTGCAGGGACCCTGATTGAGCCTTGTGTATCTTCAGCAATTCCGATAGGAGCCATCCTGGCGGCTATGGCCGCTGCTGTACCGCCACTGCTGCCGCCAGGAATACGGCTGGTATCGTAGGGATTGTGCACTGCCCCGAATTCCTGGTTGTCGCTGGTCCAGCCGAACGACAGTTCATGGATATTGGTTTTGCCCAACACGATCGCACCAGCAGCTTTCAATTTCTGCACAAGCGGCGAATCTTCAGCCGGATAAAAGTTTCTGAGTGCCCTAGTGCCACCCGTAGTCGCATATTCCGCTGTGTTAACGCTGTCCTTGATGGGAATCGGTAAGCCATGAAGCGGCGGGAGTTCAGCTCCCAATGCACGGCTGGCGTCGGCTGCCTTTGCTGCTTCCAGTACCCGTGCCGGATCGAAGCTGATGAACGCGTTTAAATGCTCGCCGGATTGGCAACGGTCCAGCAGAGCACCGGCATACGCTTCGGCGCTGATGTCGCCTTGCAGCATTGCCGAAACAGCTTCACCCGCTGTCAAATCTATGAGTGATGTCATGTCTGCTTGGCCCAAGTTGTCTTTCTCTGTTCCGCAAGAGACGGCACCGGTTGCTAAAGCGGCACTCCATGCTAGAAATTCCCGCCGTGTTGTTCCGGAATTGCCAGTCATTTCATTCCTCCTATTATTTCGGCTCTAGTGCAATCCTGCCCAGTATTGCTCTAAGTGTCCGTTATCGGGCAAAGGCGACCGGTTGCTATGTGCCTTCACCAATCTTCTATTGTAAAAATTCTCGAATTGCGTTGTTCATAAAGAGGACATCATCAGAAGAAGAGCCTGCACCAGCACTGTGGCCCCATAAGCTAGGCATCACAGTAAATTGAACACCGGGGATAAACTGTGCCTCCTGGCGTAATGCATCGATATGGAAATACATGTCAGTAGCGCTTGGCATGTAGAGCACTCGAGCTTGTATCGACCCAAGGGCTAGTTCGGAATCTCCATTAAATCCTTGAGTATCTCCTACATCATTGCCTTGCCAGGTGTTAGCCAGGGCAATCAAGTCATTAGCATCCCAGCTTAAAACCAATTGTTGCCACCATTCGACTAGCGCTTGGGTTGAATCCAGGCCCATGTCGCGATACAACTCAGTGCGGAACCATTCCTGAGACGTACCCCAGCTCGCCCAATGCGTTCCACCCGCTCTCAGCCCGATTGTCGGAGGTTCTGTATAGTTACCGCCATCGTATGCTGCATCTGCTATGATGGCAGACTTGAATCCCTCTAGTCGTACCACGCCGTGGGGATACTCCACTGCAGCAGCTTGCGGATTGAAAATCGTAGTAGGACTAAGCAACTTGCGGAGTATAAGTAGAATAAAGACTATCTCCAATCAAGTCCACACCCCCTTCCATCATGAAAGCTCGCCCCGCTAGTGCAGCCAACAATTTTGAACGAACAATATCGAAATGTTCAATGGTCAATAAGGAGTTACATGATGGTCCGTTTTTCGAATTATATGAAGCGAAAGAGGTACGTTTTGTTGTTTGTACTTCTGCTGCTCTCCAGCGTGAGAACGCATAGCGCGGAAATCCCGGAAGCCATGATGAACGTTGTGCGTGACCGGGTAGATAGTGGAAAGACCGTGGGGATGGTCATCGGGTTGGTCGATGCACACGGCGTATCTTATTACGGTTATGGCAAAATGGCTGAGTCCGATGATAGGGTGCCAGGGAAAGACACGGTATTCGAAATTGGGTCCATTTCCAAAGTATTCACGGCCACGCTTCTGGCGGATGCGGTAAGTCGTGGCGAGGTCAGATACGAAGATAGTATCGAAACGTACCTGCCGAAAGATGTCAAAGTCCGAGGGGACTCCGGAGCCCTGATCACGATGGAGAGTCTGTCTGTCCAAAATTCCGGGCTTCCCAGATTGCCGAAAAACCTCCGACCAAAGGATCCTAAGAATCCATACGCGGACTATTCAGTGGAGGATATGTACAAGGCACTCTCTCGCCTCCGGGTCAAACGAGAAGTTGGTGAAGCATACGAGTACTCAAATTTCGGCGTTGGGTTGTTAGGCCACCTTTTGGAGCGATCATCAGGGTTGACTTACGAGGAACTTGTCGTCGAACGAATTGCTACAGTATTAGGAATGCCTGAAACGAGAATCACACTTTCGGACGATATGAAATCGCGTCTTGCAAAGGGTCATGCGGACGGTAAGGAAGTCCCAAATTGGGATTTGCCAGCTCTAGCGGGTGCTGGTGCGATTCGCTCGACGGCACAGGACATGATTGTGTTCCTTGAAGCGAATATGGGACTGCGCGAGTCATCCCTACACGAATCAATGGTTGAGACACACCTTCCACGAGCCCAAGCTGGTCACGATGTGATGCAAATTGGCCTGGGATGGCATATTTTGACCCCGGAAACGGGCCCGGCGATCACATGGCATAATGGCGGAACGGGTGGATACCGTAGCTTCGCGGGATTCACACAAGATCCCCTCATGGGCGTCATCGTTCTCACAAACTCAAGCGGAGCCGGGGACGACGACATCGGATTCCATCTACTGAATGACTCCCTCCCATTGGCACCATCTCCGTAAAAATCATCGCTTGCGTGGAAGAGCCTGCAGTTATTGAGAAGATTCTTAAACACCTGAAAGAGAAGGCTGTTACCAACAACACGGCGCAACCGCTCCCAAGCCGAGCACCGCCACAGATCGAGTTGTTTGAGCGTTCTTAATATTTCCTTTTGTTCTTGCCGTCAGGAAAGGTGGCGGGGCAGCTTGTGGCCTGAAATTGCAATTTATTCAAAAATGACCAACGAACGGGAGAATGAACAGTTAGATTGGCCAATATCGTGGAGATTTAGGGGGCTTCCCGAGCCAGTAGAAGGATACTTCCTGTAAAAGAAGGCGTGGACACTAAGTGAGATAGCTTTTATGCTGCCTATACACAACCATTGCTCCTTGCGTGCCCGTGCACAATCTATTTTAATTGCGTAGAAACTGTATAGAAAATGATTCCTCTAACTTCTCTATTCTCTCCCCTTTCGATTTACTTTATCTTACCCAGACCGTTGGTCGCTTTTTATCGCGAAGCTGACACAACGACTTAATGAATACTCAGCAAACCGAAAACGCTACAGCCCATAACCCCATCGCCATCCTCAGGTTTGCTCTGCCTTCGCTGCTGAGCCTGCTGTTGTTCCTTGTGCCTTTTTCAATCGACGGCAGTAGTACAATTTTGGTCGCTGTGCTGGCGGGATTTCTCAATGAAGAGCTGGGTCCAATCCTTCCTGTACTGATCTTGCTGATTGCCACCAGCTCAGCAGCGTTGGCAGTAATTTGTAGCTGGCGTCGTATTCATGAGGGCCTTCTGGGTACCCTGTTCTGGGTCAGCTGGCCCTGGCTGTGTCTGCGCATTGTTGGTTCCGTGGTCGCCGTCCTGGTGTTTTTCGAGATCGGCCCGGAAGTGGTTTGGGGCATGAACACCGGCCAGACCATGGTCAGGCAACTGGTGCCCACGGTGATGACCCTATTCCTGGCAGTGATATTCCTGCTGCCACTGATGACGGAATACGGCATCATGGAATTTGTCGGTGTGCTTGTATCGGGCCTCTTTCGCATTCTGTTCCGTCTACCGGGCCGAGGAGCCATCGATGCCATGGCCTCATGGCTGGGGGCAGCTCCACTGGGGGCTCTGGTTACCACACAACAGTACGAACGTGGCCACTACAATCGGCGTGAAGCGCTCAGCATCATCTCGTCATTCTCTCTGGCCTCAGTAGCTTTTTGCCTGCTAATCGCCAGCATTCTCGACATTACCCATATCTTCCTGCAGTTTTATGGCTCGGTAGCCCTCGTTTCCATCGTCCTCGCCACCATAGTGTGCCGACTACCACCGCTCAGTGAGGTACCAACCACCTATCATTGCAAGGCACAAACCAGTGAACTTGTCCCAACAGGAGAGTCGGTATGGAGCTGGGCACTGCAACAAGCAGTGAACAAGGCGGCGAGGGCAGAGCCCTGGCCAACACAGCTGCGCCGCAGTGCCATAAAGTTGCTGGATTTGTGGTTCGGGCTGATCCCAACGGTCATTGCCATTGGTACTGTCGCGCTGATCCTGGCGGAATACACGCCACTGTTTAATTGGATTTCTTTTCCATTCCGCCTCTACCTGGAACTGCTTGCGGTACCAGAGGCCGCCGCTGCCGCACCGTCCATGGTAGTAGGCTTTGCCGACATGATTCTGCCAGCGGTGCTGGGCAGTGGCATTGACTCCGAATTGACGCGATTTATCATTGCCGGCATCTCAGTGACCCAGGTCATTTATATGTCAGAGATCGGCGCCCTCATCTTGCGATCAAAAATCGAAACTACAATCTGGCAACTCGCCGGCATCTTCCTGTTGCGCACAATCATCGCCATTCCCCTGTTTGTGCTGTTGGGACACCTGTTACTGGACTGAAGTATGAAGAAGATTAATCTATCGAGCCCACATATCGAGACCCTGGAGCCCTATATGTCGGCACGCCGCGTTGGTGGCAAGGGCGAAGTCTGGCTCAATGCCAACGAGCTGCCATTCCCACGCCAGCCAATGTCATTAGATGTATCCGATTACCACCGCTATCCCGATGAGGGGCCTGATCAGGTGCAAGCAGCCTATGCAAACTATGCCGGGCTACAGCCAATCCAGGTGCTAGCTCTGCGAGGAGCAGACGAAGCCATAGATCTCTTGTTACGGGCATACTGCCGCGCCGGAAAAGACAGCATCCTTATCAGCAGCCCAACCTACGGCATGTATCAGGTCTGTGCCGATATCCAGAACGCCCGTGTGATGGATGTGCCACTGACAGCGGATTATCAACTTGATGTGAAAGGCATCCTCGCCCATGACGACGTCAAGCTGGTATTCATCTGCAACCCCAATAATCCTACTGGAAACAGTTTTGATCACGCTGACATACTCGCCATCCTGCGACACTTTGAGGGGCACGCGTTGGTGGTAATTGACGAGGCCTATATCGAATTTTGCCCGCAGCAGAGCCTGGTCTCGGAAATGGCAAATTTTGAAAACCTGGTCATCGTAAGAACTATGTCCAAAGCCTTCGGCCTGGCAGGTGTTCATGTCGGTTACCTGCTGGCCAACGAGACGGTGATGTCCATCATGCGCAAGGTGTCAGCACCGTACCCACTGGCAGATCCCTGTGCTCAAATCGCCCTGCTGGTGCTAACCGAGGCGAATGTCGAATTGATGGTGCAACAAGTTGCAGAGATCAACCAGATCCGCGACACATTCTGTGAAGCACTGGCTGAGATGCCAGCCGTAACCAGTGTATTGCCTAGCGAGTCCAATTTTGTGCTGGTGTCATTCGAGAATGTTGAACCGGCCTGGCACTCGCTCACCGAGGCCGCATTTGTCGCACGCCGTATTCCACATCCGCAGCTTTTAGAGGCGATTCGTTTTACTATTGGTACAGCCAAAAGAGATGTCGCTGGTAACCCAGGTGCTGAAGCGCTTGTCTTAATTGTGAGAAGTTATAACTAGAAGGCGAAGGAATTAGATCCTAACTACTCTGTCACCTTTACATCTATCTTTTTTACTCACCTTTTTGCTCACCTACCTACTCACTTGCTGGCGGATTCGTCTGCGATAAACACCTGTGTCATCTTGATATCCAGGGCGGTGGAGATGGCGGTATTCTCACCTGTTTCTGGATCCGGGTAGGCATCAGCCAGCCGACGCAGCGCTTTGTAAAGGGAGATACCGGAGATCTGGCCATTGCTCAGGTGGTGGGTAGAGTCGTTACGAATTAACTGGTAGTACCAGGTATCCACATCCGCATAACCGGCGAGCAAACCGGTTGCGCGTTCCGCGCTAAGATCCAGTTCAAACCGCGCATCGCGGAAGAGCTGTATAGAAGGCACGCTTAAATTCTGCCATGGGATGATGAGGTCGCCGATGGGCTCGGTAATTAGCACCGAGTCAACAATCCTGGCTTCTGTCTGTCGAATCAGATTCTGTCCCCAACGCCGGTCAACCCGTTGCGTGCCACCCGGCACAACTCTGGAACCGGTCGCGTCTGTCAGCAATCGATCCATGCCGCGATACACCGTGACTGTGACGCTATCGTCGTTTTCAAGGTCATCGACTTCGGTGAGTTCGACCATCATGCGGTTGTAACGCTCATCGACAATGGCTTTGTTCTGGAAGATAAACTCCACTCCATCCGGTCCCCGGAATCCGATGACACAGCCCACAGCACGATAAACCTCGTTATCGATGCCAGGTGACCCATCCGGGTGGACAAAGTCATTCGGTCCCACTTCCCCATCGAGATTCAGGCCCCAGGAAAATTCTCCTTCCACTTCAAGGAACTCGAAACCGTCTGGTTCGGTGGACGGGTGCCAGGTCTCAATTTCCTGTTTGAGCTGTGTCTCTTCCACGGTTAAGCCTTCGTGATAAGGGTATAGTTGTTCGAACTGCTCTCGAGGCCCGTCATTAAATCCCCGCGGACATTCCTGTTTTGCATCAGGGGTTTGATAAACAGACCAAAACAAATCCGTCATCACGTAGCCGATGGCCCTATCCCTGAGTGCGCTGTCATTGGTCTGAGCGCTGCTGCCAATCAATGCAGTCACCACAACTAGGCCAATAACAACCCGATAAATTCGATTCATCAAAGTATCCCACGCATGTAGTCGTCTCTCAGCCAGAAGGCTTTCAGGCCATTGCGCTGTCCGCGCCATTCACCCGTACCACCCCCATTTACATCGCCCGCGCGCTTGTCACGACCAAAGCCATACACTGGTCGATCACGATACGCCCAGACTCGGAGCGCACCTTCTTCACCGGGCGCTGCGAACTGCCCTGTTTCAGGATCGATCAACACAACGCGCCAGCTGCGGTTGGGACTGACTTCGTTATCCCCAGCTATGACGTAAGGCCAGTGCTGCAGACATCTTTCAGGATTGCCACCCCCACACATTGCCAGTCGATACACCTGGGTGTCATCGGGATGGTCACAGCCAAGTTGATCTGCCGAATCCTCTCCGCAGGTGTACCGGTAAATCGTCTTACCATCGGCATCAGCCAGCACGTTGCCAGCCAGGGTGGGCTGAACCGTAAAACTTTGTGGGTATGCTGGCGCGTGCTGAGTGAATACATTGTTCCATCCAGGAACATCGCTCCCTTGTTGACTCCAGGAACCCTGATCCAGAATATAGGTATATAGCGGCTTGCCACGGAATACCCATTGACGAACACCCGGCGAGCGCTCGAAGAAGGACCACTCACCCTGCGGTCGCGCCAGCGCCGGTGCGGCAACTGGTTGCCAGTTCGTCAGGCATGGTCCCTTGCAACTGGTCGAAGTAGCGGAGTCTTCGTCGCCATCTCCATCAAAAGCATAAACCGATTCGTTCTTATTCGTTGTCAGCATCCGGCCGATTGAGGTGGCCTTCACGGCGAAACCGGGAGGGTGCTGGGTTGGTGGTCCGACCGGGACTCGCAGCGCCGGGGAATCCCCACCGTATCTGCGCCGGGTGCCGCCGAATACGTCACCGGACTGGGTGTCGCGAACCGAAGTATAAAGAGGCTGTTCGTCGAAGGCCCACTGGCGCGTGCCGTCTTTGCGGTCGGTCACGGTCCACTCGCCGACCGGCTCCGCGTCATCGCTGGCCAGTACCGGCGGCCACAGGTCTGTGCAACTGGGCCGATTATCGATCTCCGGCAGTTTGATGCCCGGAGGATAGGGACTCATCAGACCCGCAGTGACGATGAGCACCTCGTCGTAACAGGCCGGTGTATCGGGCGCCTCGCCGCTGTAGCCATTGCGCAGCTTGTGCTGCGGCCATTTGTACAGTGTTCTGCCGTTAGAGTCAGCGAAGACCGGCCCCTCGAGCGGGGTCGCTTCAACATGGAACTCGGGGGGGATGGGAACTTCCCGGTAGCTTTCAGTTAAGGCTTCGGATAGGTCGGCACTCTCGCCAGCATAGACTTCGGCATTGCTGAGTGCTCCATAAATACCTGCGCACAACAATGTCGTTGCAAACAGCCGAAGGACAGTCCTCCTGCCAGGCTCAGACCAGAATTTCACTAATTTCACTCGAAGTGTTATTGCTCTTACTGCCCCATGACTCGATATCCAGGCCCATCAGGCGCTGCGCGGTATAGCCCAGGCGACATCCCGGGCTGCCATCGCCGTCAATGTGCAGACCGGTCTTGACCCGGCCACCGGCCGTGCCGGCACTGAACATTGGAATCCCGTCGATGGCATGAAGCTTCGCAAACGATTGATCCGTCGTGGCGTAGATTAATGCGTTGTCCAGAATTGAGCCGTCGCCTTCTTTGAAATCCGCCAGGGCCTGCACGTAGTACGCCCACTCCTCCATAGCACGTCGCGTGTACCAGGACACGTTGGGTTGACACTGGACAGTCGGATCGACCGCTTCTTCATGAGTTGCGGTGTGATGCGGTTTGTCATAACCAAGCTTAGTGGTAGCTGAGAAAGCTGATGCATAGAAAATGTTGAAGACCCGGGTCTGGTCGCACGCCACAGCCATCAGCATCAGGTCGGTCATCATCCGGTGGCGGGTCGACACTAGGTCGGCGTCGAGACCAGACGGAAGATCCGCTGGCGCCTCACTGACGATACAGGCCTCGCGCGGATCCGGTTTGGAGAGCTGCAGATCGAAACGGCGCTCCAGATCTCTGAGTCCAGTGAAATACTGGTCGAGACGAGCGCGATCTTCTACGCCCAGCGACTTCTCGAGCTTTTTGGCTTCGTCCTGCACCGCCGAAAGCGCGCTCTTTCTCACCATCACTCGCGGATCTGGAGTGAAGGTCTCGGCATTGGGGTCCTGAAAGTCGTCGCCGAATAAACGATTGTAGAACCGTAGTGGCGACCACTCCGGTGTATTTACGGAATTGCCTCCTTCGTAGCTGAAACTGTCACGCACATCACCGGTGGCGGTGGCGCTCAGACTACGGAATCGTGTGGCGTTGCCGATCTGGCGGGCCACAGACACATCGATGGTTTCCCCCGGGCGATTCTCACGGGTCATTGGCGCAATGCCGGATCTCAGCACAACCCAACCCGAATGGTGGCAGAGGTTCGGTGCGTCGTCCTTGAACACATGAAAATTGGTAAACAGGTTGATGTGTTTCTGCACTGGGGCCAGAGCGGCAATCTCTTCCGGCAGATCAAAATCTGGGCCGGTCTTGTTCGGCACAAATATCTCTTTACTCATGCCTAAGCCCCAGGACCAGGTGCCGAAACGCATAGGAATCGGCAAGCCATCTGCTAAGGCTGTGCCGTTCTCGTTCAGGAAGACATCAAGGAGAGGCAGTCCAAGGGTAACAATACCCCCACTGAGAGTGCCTTTCAGGAATCGACGTCGACTCAGCTTGCTCATCGGTTGTTCTCCACGCCCCGCGACTATTGGGATTCAGGGTTCCGGGCAGGCGCCCCAGATCCGGCCCCTATTATAGCCGGGGATTCATCTGATCTCACGGCCGAAAACGCCTGGCTTAATGCCAGGTCGCGCAGCAACGCCCGCATCTTGTATTCTTTGGCGACAAATCGATCTTCGAACCAGCCGAGGATTTCTCGATCAAACCGTAACGACACTGGTCCGCCCGTGCCATAGGCGTACAGTCGGTTGATCAGGCAAGAAGAAAGTCTCGGATGGTTCCTCATGGCCATGGCAAGGCCATTGATGTCGTCGTAGGGGCTGCCGTCAAGCTCACCGCTGATGTCCAGCTCAGCGCCGTTCTCAGTCTCCCTGAAACGTCCCGCCCCATCGAAGTTTTCCAAGGACAGCCCTATAGGATCCATGAGGTAGTGACACCCCGCACAAGTAGGGTTGGTTCTGTGTACCTCGAGTCTTTCGCGCGCGGTGGTGGCGTCTTCGGCTTCTTCAAGCGCCGAAAAATCCACATCGGGTGGCGGCTCCGGCACTTTCTGACAAAGGAACCGCTCACGCATCGCCCTGCCTCTGAGGGTCGGCGAACTGCGCACCGCATGGGAATTGGCAGCCAGGAAACTCACGTGGGTAAGCAGTCCGATCCGCGGGCTGTCTTCCTCGAATTCGTGCGGCACCCAGCCATCACTGGTCGGCGTGCCATAGACCACCGCAAGCGGCATGGACATGAAAGTCTTGCGGGTAGTGAACAGATCCCGGTAATCGGCTTCCTGTGTCAACAGATGGTCGATGATGGTTCGCAGTGTCTGCTCACGGGCGTCTGCCAAGGTGGCGCCGGTCACCATCGGATACACCAATGGATCCTTGGCTAGGCTGTTGAACTCATCAAAGGCCAACAAATCGTCGAAGAAGGCCCGCATGCCGGCTTCGAGTCGCGGGCTGGACAAGAGGCGATCGACGGCGTGGGTGAGCCCTTCAGGGGTTTGCAATTCGCCGTTTTCCGCCGCACGCAACAGCCTGTCATCAGGCGGCCCATTCCACAGGAAGAAACTCAGTCGTGACGCCAATGAGTAGCTATCAAGACGCTGCTGACCTGGGCGGTCCGGGTCCGGCTCTGAGCGATCGACGATAAAGATGGCTTCTGGACTTATCAGCACCGCTTCCAGCGCCAACGCCAACCCCTCGTAAAAGTCTTCAGTCTGGCCGGCCGCGTGCCCTGCAATTTCAGCAAGCTCTACAAGCCGGGATTCTTCCAATGGCCGCCGGTAAAGCAGCCTGCCGGTCTCACCGAGAAACAGCCCGGCACAGGCCAGATCCGCTTCCGTCGTCGACTCTGGTTGGCAGGGAATGAGGAAATCGCGATGCTCCTCGTCCACTACTTTCGCGGCAATGGACGCGGCAGCCAGCTGGATTTGCGAGATCTGATCGGAAGTCACGCCGACAAATGCAGCGCCCGAGGCCAGCAATCCGTCTGTCCTGTCCATCGGAGGTATCGGCGGAAACACGCTGTCACTGATATCCGCGCCGAACACATGGGTGATTGTGTTCGCATACTGCTCGCCTGTCAGCAGTCGTGCCCGCAATACAGATGCACTATCACCTGGCTCCCCTGGCTCGGGCCCTGTTTCAGATATCTGAGCCGGTTCCTGCCCACACCCAGTCAGGAGTAAAGCTGCGACAAGCGCAGAACCACAAGCTGAAATCGCTGAATTGTTGAATTTGAAAGCAGTGATGAACAATTTTGGTGCCTCGGCGTTCCTGTAGAGTAGTGTAGACCCGTCAATATATTAAAAAAAGCCCATCAACTGCCTATTCTATATGGCATTTAGTGATTCGCGCTAGTGTTGTCATCGCTCTTCCAATGCCGGTCGAAATCAGTTTTGAATCAGAAGCTAATGAAATCCCGAATAATTCACTACCCATAGGGTACGTGATGCCAACTTTTGCGGTAGCATCGTCGGGAGTTTCAGAGTTGGCAAAGCCATGATTGAGGAAATACAGATGAGCGCGACGATTCACTTCACAGATTTCAAGACGGGTTTTTGCGTGTTACTGACGTTCCTCTCCACCGCGAGTATCGCACAGATCGCTGCGCAGGAGGATCTGCAACTGGCAGCCCAATTGGCTGCCGAACGGCCCATCGCCGCAGGCCAGTCTTACTGGCTGGAACAACTGACCTGGATGGAGATCCGAGATCTGATTGCTGATGGTACCACGACCGTCATCATTCCCACGGGCGGAATTGAAGAGAACGGGCCTTATCTTGCAACCGGCAAACACAACCTGATCCTGGAAGCGACCTGCCCAGCCATCGCTGAGAAACTTGGCAACACGCTATGCGCGCCCATAGTGAAGTTTGTACCGCAAGGCAATATCAATCCGCCAAGCGGTTTGATGTTATTTCCTGGCACCATCAGTCTGAGTGCGGAAACCTATGAAGCATTACTGTCCGACATCGCCAGTAGCCTCAGGCAGTCCGGCTTCACCGACATTGTGTTAATAGGAGACAGTGGCGGCAACCAAAGCGGCATGGCAAATGTTGCGGAAAAGCTTGCTGAGCGCTGGGCAACCGATAACACTCGCATTCACTTCGTCAGAGAATTCTATGACCCGGGATGGGAGGCCACTGAGCAATATACAGAGCGAGAACTTGGTGTCGCGGAATCTCGCCACGACGGTTATCACGATGATATTTGGGTAACGGCAATGATGATGGTGACTGACCCGGAACAAGTACGTTATACACAACGCGTCGATGTTGGATTGGCGTCTATAAATGGCGTTGCAATCGAACCGCTCAATGAGGCGATTCAGCTTGGAAGAAATATGATAGAGTTTCGCGCCGGACTATCTGCTGATGCAATACGTGATGCTTTATCCAATTAGTATTGGCTAGGTGTTAGTAGCGTAATCTCACGCCGCCTCACGTTTTGGGAGTTGCTCATCGACTAGTTTCTACAGCTGCTTATAGGTATCGCTGGGCAAGAGATCATCGCGCAATTGCGAGTAGCGGAATGCTTGCGGCTTGGCAGCCAATACACGAATGACATGCCGATAATCTGCATGACCGGGACCATCGCTGGAATGCCTAGTTAGTGCCCATCCATAGATTGCGCCTACTGCGAGCGCCCTGCATATGCCATCTGAGCACCACCCGACTCGTGTGCTGCTGTCGTCACGTGATGGGTTCTGATTCGAAGGGCTTCTGTTCATGCATAAATGAAGTAAGATGCTCGGGAATGATTGCATTTGATCTAATCTGCCCCGAAACTTCCTAAATTCCACCTAAACCGACTACACTGAGCTATTACTGTACTGGAAAGGATTTCAGCATGTTACAAGCAGGGACTGCTCGCTTGGCTGATCAGGTATCGGCGAGTGGCATAGCACCCAAGTATAAGCGCCACCGGCCCGAGCAAACACTTCTCTTTCACTTCCTAAAGACAGCTCGTGGGCCTTTCTCGATCTTTACTGAACTGTCTAATTACAGTCTATAAGTTCCACCTACGAAGATCATACGACCACGAGGGCTTGCCGGGAACGAGTTTTCAGTCATGAACGGATCTTCTTCACTCAGATTCCTTATACCGCCGTAAAGCGTGATTTCATCGCTAAAGGTGTAACTGGCGCTGATATTGTGAATCCAGGTTTCATCCATAAAAACCTTCTTACCATATAATGTATCAGCGGTTTCTATCTCAATAGTGCCAAGCAGCATTTCACCAAGGTACTGCGACTGGAAGGCAACATTAATGTCACCATAGTCCCAGCTTAGATAGACATTGCCTGCACGTTCTGGGCGCAGGATTTCCCCGAGTTCCGGATTTACTTCACTCAAATCTGCAGGGTTTGTATAGAAATCAATTTCATTTACTTCTGTGCCCTGAACTCTTATCCCGAAGTTGTGAGCACCGATACTGAAATCATAACTTATCGCTAGATCAATACCGCTGGTTTCTAGATTGGCAAAGTTAATGTTGGTCGAGTGTAGGAAGTTGAAGCCGCCATGTTGCATAGACGAGGAGTTCGAGTTGCGAGTAAACAAACTACAGAAGGCGCTGTTTAGGGAGGCTTCTTTATAGCAACCGTCCACAATATCTTGAGAAGATACTGAAGAAATTGCATCTTCGATTGCAATCTCCCAGTAGTCTAAAGTGAAGCTTAAACCTTCCAGGAAGTTTGGCTGGTAAACTAACCCATACGTCGTTGTGTCTGCAGTTTCTTCTGTTAGATTGCGGTTACCGCCTTTAACACCACCGAACGAAGCAGAAAGCGGGTCGGCAAACGCGTAGTTACCGTTACTATCGAATGGATCAACACCAATACTCTGTAAATCCGTTATACAGTTACTCTGATAGTTGGCTGCCAGGCCAGGTAGATCACCCGCCAAGGCTGTAATCTGCGCAGAATCACAAGGGTCAATAGGTCGATAGTTTTGGCCAATTTCCGGACCGAACAATTCTGTGATATTCGGTGCGCGAATCGCTTGAGAGACACTACCGCGGAATGCCAGATCATCGATAGGCGCCCATACCACATTAGTCTTCCAGGATTTAGTGCTGCCAATAGTTGAGTAATCTGCCCAGCGAACAGCAGCATCTAGTGTTAACTCCCGAGCAAAAGGGGCATCAGAGAGTAATGGTAGGGAAACTTCCAGGAACACGTCAGTAGCATCGTACTTACCGCTCTCATTCTTGTTACCGAGCTGCGGTCTGAAAGTCAAGTTAGAGTTATCAGAATGCTCTTCCAAAAGTGTTCCAGCCGCAAATGGGGAGCCAGCAGGAATCACACCTAGCTGCCACTGATCGTACTTGTAAGTTGACGTTTCTTCACGCCACTCGATTCCAGTCGCGAATCCAATCGGTCCTCCGGGAAGATTAACAAAATCCGCGGTATCACCGACTAATGAAGCAGCAAAAACAGTTTGTTCCAACTCTAACTCATTCCAAGTAGGTGTAGTAACCCATGCAGCTGCTGCGGGAGTGACCCCTCCTTGTCCGGCCCAAATATTCAGCGGCACACAGGTTCCTGCACCTGGAGTGAAGGAGAAGTATCCAGCGTCATAGGAAGGAATTTCAAATGGTGTATTCATTGCAGGAGCAGTAGGGTCGACATCTGCACGGCAGGCTGGTTGGCCAGTTGCAGGATCAGTTACAGCGTCAACTGCTGCAAACCATCGATCGACGATAACTTGTCTAGTGGTACTACTCTTTCGATCGTGGCGTCCATAATTGGCGCTGACTTCCCAACTCCAACCATTGTCCAGCTCACCTTCGAGTCCGACCACTACGCGGAAGGTATCTCGCTCTGTTGTTGAATGCGAATCAAAGAAGATAGGATCTACTGTAGTAGCAACGCCTCCAGTCGATTGAGCTACGCCTTGGATAAATGGGGGTAGGTAGGGATTGTCTGCAGCACCAAACATTAAATCCCAGAAAGAGTTTGGTCGAGCATCAGTATCAGTCTCCTGAGTCACGTACTTGATTTCACCGAACAATGTCATCTGATCAGTTAGATCATAGTGTGACAACATATTAAGTGTAAGCTTCTCATCGGGGAGAAGAAGCTGGAAGGCATCGTTCCCATAGACATTCCATGAGTCACCTCCAAATCCTGCGAAATTTCCCGACACTAGTCCGTCTTGAACGGGGGCATAGGTGCCATTCTCACTAATATTCCAGCATCCACCAACAACACCAAAGGAAGCTGCCCCGAATACGGAGTTGTAGCCGGTAAATGAATCTAGACAGTCAGGATTCCCATTACCGTCTAGATCAATTGGTGTTTCCGGATCGAATCCGGCAAAGGTAAAGGGGTTGCCAGGAATTATGAATCCGTAGCCAGAAGTAAACGGAAAGGTTCGCTGGGGCAGAATTGCCCTTTGGGGAGCGTTAGCTGCCCTGTTTATCAATGTAGTTTCTGCTGCCGACAAGGATGGGGCAGAGCCGAACTGGCTGGTGTAATCAGAGATAAAATCGTCCGTAGTAGGAATTTTTAAACCGAAATTGTTTAAGCCTGTATTGGCATAGTTATAGTACTGCGCGAAATTCGGAGTAGCCGATCCAATTTCACCTTGCTGGAAGCGCAAGTCTGGGTTCACCCAATTGCTGCCCGAGCCTATTGAATGTCCATTGGAACGCTCGCCCATTGTTAAGCCATCGTCGGTTCTAATATCCACGGCCAAGGTCACATTACCGCGGCCGTTGTCGAAATTCTTTCCCCACACAACAGACAGTGACTTTTGATCCGCATCACCGCGGTCTGAAAGGCGATAGTTGGCGTCAATTTCAATGCCTTCAAAGTCATCTTTAAGTATGAAGTTAACTACACCACTTACAGCATCAGCACCATATACTGCCGAAGCACCGCCGGTCAAAACTTCTACTCGCTCAATTAAAGGCATTGGGATAGACCCCACGTCAACGGAGGAAGATCCTTGCATTCCGCCAACATGACGTCGGCCATCTACCAAAACCAATGTTCTGGCGGCGCCTAGTCCTCGCAAATTCAACGTGTTTTGCCCATCAATCCCGTTATCGATTGATTGTTCCGCTGTTACAGATGTTAAAAGGGCAGGTATGTCGTTAATGACGTCTGCTATGGAAAATTCACCAGACATGCGGATATCGTTGGCGTTAATAGAGTGAACGGGCAATGCACCGGTTAGGTTAGAATCCCTTGATATTCTAGAACCAGTAACAATGACCTCTGTAATCGATTCGTCCTGAGCAACGACCTGGCCGCCAAAAGGAAGCGTACTCGCTGCTAAAAGCGCTACAAAGCCGCTATTTACTTGGCGGAGGAGGTTTTTAGTCTTCATGTGAGGCCCCATTTATATAAGGTTGATTAGCATGATCACGGCGTTCCGCAGCAAAACACGCATTATAAGCACATGCAAGGGAGATGCAAAGTGAGCAAAGTAGTATATGAACCAAATTTACCGGGTTTTAGGCTATTTTTAGCGACATAGACCACTATTAGAGGATGGTAATCATCCCCAAAAATAACTGACATCTAAAGTAGAATTTTCTCATAATAGGGTAAGCAGGAGGCCAGCCACCCTCCTATCTATATATACCCATGCTTCTACATTTTTATAAAATTCTGGATGTAAACCAGGTGAGTTAGCACACCAAAATGCCTATTGATAGCTAAGTACAGATAGACCGTTAGTTGGCAGTTAATTCCTGATAACTACTTAGCTTTAGAATCAGATTGTCTGGATCAACTAGATTAAAGGTCGTTTCAAATGTCCTTAAGGTAGGCAGCAAATTTCCTAAGAAATTTAGATATGATTTTGTTTCTATGGTGTCTGTAAAAACTCCGGTCGTTGTTTCAAATTTTCCGCTACAGTCGGGCAGTTCAACATTTTCATTAAAAGCCCCGATGTTATTGAATTCCCGGAACTTGGTCACTTGAACAGCCCCCTCATCTATTGAAATTACCGTAAACCCGATATCAAACTCACCAATACCATCTACTGATCCTGGAAGACCATCCGTAAAAACCCGGAGGGAAGTATAGATTGTTGAGCCGGTCATGTCATAGCTTCCAATGTTATTAAATGCCAGGCCTAAGGAAGAATCCGGTGTTACCCCGTTATAGGGTGATGGCCATTCATCAGTGACAGTATAAGTGGGAGTTGCAACAGTAATTGTGGCCGTTGTTGTCGAGCTGACCCCATCATTATCAGTAGCTTTGAAAGTAACAACGGTTGATCTGTTAGGTAGTGAAATAGTTGCGCTTAAACCCGTGGCTACTACAGAGCCCCCACTAACCATTGAGTGGTTGCAATCGTTCCATCGCTGTCAGTTGCTGTGCCTGTAAAACTCACTGATTCCCCTGCATTACCGTCGGTATCCGCGATCGCGCGACTGCCTCCTGAGATAGTTACTACCGGAGGTGAAGTAAAAGCGTCAGTGACATTCAAATTTGATATAGCCATATCCGATAGCCACTGCGGCAAAGGGCCTGTCAGGAAATTTGTACTAAGGTCAAGGGCAGTAAGACCGGTCAAATTGGCAAGCTCTGACGGAATAGCCCCGCTGAGCTGATTGTAAGTCGTCAGAGCATATGGAACCACCAGAACTAATTTCTAATAGACTCTTTTCTGCTCATGGTTTCTTCAGTTTAACCAGCTAATCGCAGGTTTTGTACTTTTCTTTGCATCAGCGTTCGAGACTTAATGATTGCCCGTTGATCCAAAATATCGTTCCTCTGTTCGCCGTCAGCCGCCTCGACAAACCGATGGGTGTCGGACTCCACCACATCGTCCTGTGCCAGAGCAATTGTGGGAATGAGCATGAGTAGGTATGCCAGCAATGGTGTAAAGGACGAAAGTAATTTATTGTTTTTCATAATGTTGGTTATGTTTTGAACTCGCTTTAATGAATTTCCCAGGATGTTGGCCTTTAATCGCATCTCAATGAATCTTCAGGTATCGAGGTTGTGCGTAGTCACTCCTCCTTTTTTTCTTCTTCCTTCTCTTCCTCAGCCTTTGTCGCGTCCAGGTGCTGTTGCTGGTCGCCATAGTAGTCGTCTATGGCGTGCTCGGATGACAACGGGCTCAGGTAATGCTCCTCAGTCAGCTCTTCCTTGTTCATCGCGAGTCCCGTCAGGCAAGCTTTGATGATATGCACACTGTTGAGCGTAGTCCTGTAGGTTGGGTCCAGTGCAGGATGCAATTCCACCAGGTCGAAACCCACCACATTGGACTCCGCACACAGGCGGCGCACGATGGTAATCGCTTCGCGCATGGTGAGCCCGCCTGGAACCGGTGTGCCGGTACCCACTGTGAATGCGGGATCGAGAACATCAATGTCAAAAGAGATGTGCAGCTTGCGTCCCTCTTCACTGGCCTCGGCGACAACCCGGTCAAGCACGGCATCCCAGCCCCGCCGCTCGATCTCGGCCATGGTGTGATAACGCATGCCCTGTTCCCGCATCCAATTGAAACCCGACTTGTCGGGTCCGCTCGAGCGCAGCCCGACCTGGATGTAATCCGCAGCCCGTATATGGCCTTCATTAATCAGGCGGTACACGGGGTATCCATGATTGATCAGGTGGGTGCCGCCCCACCACGCATCGTAATGCGAGTCGAAGTGAATAACCGATACCATTTCCTTGCCATAAACGTCCGCCAGGGCCGCAACATTGGGATATTCCAATGAGTGGTCGCCGCCGACAATCATGGGTACGGCTCCAGTCTCCGCAATCTCGCGCACAATCTCGCGTACGTGGCGCATGGAACGTTCGGTGCTGTCGTTATCTATCGCAACGTCGCCGTAGTCTACGACGGTCATTACCTCAGATGCATTAATTTGCACATACTGGTCATCTCCGCCCATGGCCTGGCCGTGCAGGCGAAGGTCGACGGTGGCGCGGCCACCTGAGTCGCGCCATCCCGATCCCATGTTCAGGGGTGCGCCCAGGATGGCGACATCAACCTCACCCGCGACCAGGTCTTCCTTCGACAGCGCCAGGGGGAACCCGCCAAACGTTGGCGGACCACCTCCCTCGCCATAGCGACCGAGCGCGACCGGACCCGCCTCCCGCTCTGGATCCATGGATCGGGGACGCAGTAATCGCCATGCATTGAAATCGGGCGACTCGGTGTTGAAGGGAATGTTGGGCAGGTCTCGTCCTTCGATGTAGCGGCGTTGTTCCACTACCTGTTGCATGGCCTCGACCCACGTCTTTATTTCCTCCGGTGAGCGTTCCTCGAGCGCTTCAACGGCTTCTTCGGCTGGCCCGGTAAAGGCACGTGCATCGTCGCTCTTCAGAAACTCGATTTGCTCCGGTGTCAGCAATTCGAGCTTTGACGCCACGCTGTCGGGCAGTTCAATAGGCGGCTTATCCTCCTCCCTTGGATCGACGGTGTCGAACGGATACGCCTGCTCACCGACCACGTGCTCCTGGGTGACAGGCCTTTCATTCTGAGCCCACGCAACCGGTGCAGCCACTGCCACAAGAAAGAGCAGTGTGGCACGAATTTCAATCGAAACGAATGTCATAGCAATGCTCCAATAGGTGTGGACCGGGCGCATACTAGCGCTGGCCATGATCGAGCGCCAAGGGATGTACGTAGTCAGGGTCGAGGCCGGCTTTGCGCACCGCGATGCCAACCAGGCAGGCATTCAGCACAGCATTCGCATGCATCACAGACAGCCGGGAGTAATCCAGCATCGGGGCCATGTCCGTAATTTCAAACCCGACGATCTCTTTCACCGCGCACGCATGGCGGATTGCCTGGGTCACTTCCTCGAGACGCAAGCCGTTATACGTTGCACGCCCAGCCGCAACCATCTCGGTAGGGTTAACGACGCTGACATCAATCGAGACGAAATAGGCGACGGGGCCTCTGTCGACTTCCTGCAGTACCCGTTGCATAACTGTCTCGGACCCGCGTTGCCGGAATTCAGCCATCGTGTGGTAGCGCACACCTTTATCTCGCAGCCACTCCAGTGTGTCGGCATCTACCGCGGGCCCGCGTAGGCCCACCAGGATGGTTTCGCTGCCTTCCACGATGCCCTCGTCCAATAGCAGGAAAAGCGCCTGACGGTCAGAATTCGTATGGCCACCGTTGCGCTCGACATCTGGGTGGGCGCTGAAGTGCAGCAACCCAAAGCTCCCATTTCCGTGTACCCGGGCGACTCCACTGACACCGGGGTAGAGCATGGAAGTATCACCGCCGACCAGCATCGGGATGGCGCCGGTGCCCGCGGTTTCGGCAACCATGGCGGCAACATGGATGGCGGTTCTTTCGGTGCTCAACCGGTCGACACCAAAATCACCGTAGTCGACCACGGACAGCGTTTCGAACGGCTTCAACAGGGATTGCACGTCTGTCATGGCAATGGTGTTCAGGCCACGCATTTGGTTCGGGCCGTTTCTAGCGTCGCGCCGGCCGCTACTCGAATTGCTTGGCACGCCGACGATCGCCACGTCCACATTGCCTGCGACGAGATCTTCCGGCCAGATAGCGACATCGGCGCTACCAAACGTAGGTATACCGGTTTTCGGAAACAGGTAACGGTGCACGCTGAACGGACCCGACTCACGTTCGAAATCGCGCAACGGTACCAGAGTAGGCATGGCCGCGTTGAAACTCTTGGAAGTGAGGTTGAGCGGTGCCGCGCCCATGTCTCGCTCCGGGTCATAACCCATTTTGTCGGCGAGCGACATCAGGTCGTCCATCAGAGATCGCATGCTGTTTGCATCACGCGTGGCGAGTTCATGTTCGAGCTGCCGCTCCGGAATATATTTGATTATCGCGCCTGATGTAATGAACTCGATCTGTTCATCATTCAGCACGCTCGCTTGCGCCTGCAGCTCGTCCGGTATGGACCATTGTCCAAGCGCGCTTTCAACGGAGAGCAGCAGCAATGCCGAACAAATTGTGAGCAGAGCACCATGCGTTAAAAAACGTCGAGAGATCATATCGCCCTCCTGAATCCAATTGATGGAATTCGAATCTTCTTATTGTTGGGTATAGGCAAAATAAAGGCTATCACCATTCAAGTCTACGCATTCATTGTCAAGAAATATTATCCTGCTTGCTCCAAAAACTCTCGGGAATCTCCCTAATTCATCACCACATTAACCATTCTTGCGATTCATTCGCCCTTTGACTAGTCATTTGCCATCTCAGGCCATAGCTCTCCCCGCCGCCATCTGCTGTACAGGGATGCCCGTCAAATGTATGTTCAGGTTAAGAGCTGATCCAAAACGCTGGATCACAGTGGCTGCGCCGGTGTGAGCTTCCTTCTTCCTCAATCCGGCCTGATGCGCAAGGTGTGTAGATTGCGTACGGGTGGCGATTCCCAACACTTTGCTCATGAGTTCGGGGTATGCGGCAAAAAGGAAGTGCAGGGGAAACGACAGGTTGTTCATTTTCATTTGTTGTGCATTAGCTCCAGAAAACTATGGTGCGTTCCACGGTCCAGATAATCGTGGTTCCACCGACGGTATAAGCCAACGGCTTTTCAATTCTTCGCAGCCAGTCGAGCGGCTTGATTTCCTTAAGCTGTCTCGAGTTGGCACTTCCAATAAAGCTCAAATATCCTAGAATCGATGTTATGACCCAGACAGTCGCGATGATGACGCCGACAAACAGAATCTGACCAATTTCTACGCCGACATTAAACGCCAGCAGCGCGGCTGGAATTTCCGTCTGCGGAAGCCCGATCTCACTCAACGCTGAGGCAAAACCAAAACCATGTAACAAACCAAATGATGCCGACACCGCGATGGGATAACGCCAGGTCAGTGTGTCGCGTCGCTGTAGTGCGATCTCTCGCGCCAGGAACACAATAGATAGTGCAATGACCGCCTCGATTGGAGGTATCGGCAATCGCACCAGTTCCAGGGCGGCCAGGGTCAGGGTAATGGAATGAGCAAGAGTAAAGCCGGTGATGGTGATCAGGATGCGACGCCCGGTGCCTGCGATCAGCACCAGACAGGCGATGAACAGCAAATGATCAATCCCGCCCAGGATGTGTTCGATCCCAAACACCGTGTAAGTCCTTGCCACCTCCAAGCGCGATAGAGATTCGCCCACTACGAAGGAAGGATTGGCTGCGAGCAGTCGGGCAACGATGGTGGTGCCGTCCAGCCGTTCGATGCGCACCAGTACCTCGGTAGACACCGTAGATAAGCCTTCGATCACAATTTCTGAGCCAGCCAGACCACCACTACTACGTATAGTATAACGTTCGATGTAGGCGCCACCGATCATGGAAGCGCGTACCGGACTGACGGTGTCAACATCGGCCGGGAATCTAACATCGAGACCGAGGCGTCGATCACCCAGCGCTGGCACCTTCCACAACACCTCGAAGACTTCATCACTGGACTGTCGCAGTTCCAGAAATGCCGGGCGGTACTCGTCTGCCTGTACAGTTCCAACTGACAGCAGCATAAGCAAGGCGATGAGCAGGAATTTATTCATCGTCAGCCACTTCCTAATCTTTGCGGGAACTTGCAGTGACATTGCTCAGGTCGGATACAGTCGGTTCGGCTAGCGTCACAATATAACGCTCCCGCAAGGCGGTATAAAAAGCTTCGTTGGCCTCTTCGCGTTTCGCAGACATCCAATCCTGTGACACGAGATCCCGAATATCATCAAGCGGAGGAACGATGCCTTCGATCCGTTCACTCAGCTTGACTAGGTGTAATCCCAAGCCGGATTCAATGGGTCCGTGCCAGCTGCCAACCGGCAAAGATTGTAGTCCTCCTAAAAACTGGCTTCCCATTGCACGCAGTATCTCACGCTCATAGGCCTTGCTGAACTGCGACAGCAATAATTGATCGCCCAGTAGAGCCGTATCGATACTGGAATTGGAGTCTTCACCAGGCCCCGTCGTATTAGACTTTCTCAGATCAGCTAACTGCAATTCTGCATCGGCCTCAGCCGATCTACCACGCTCGCTGACATTGAAATAGACTTGCTCAAAGCTGAAACGAGTTTGCTCACGAAAGCGTTCCTGATTTGTTGCCAGAAAAGCCTCCAGTTCGCCCTCGGTGGGTTCCGCCAGGTTGGCGATATCTTCGGTAAGAAATGCCAGCTTCTGTTGTAAACGCTGCCGGATGATGGTGTCGTCACGATCGAGGCCCATAGCCAGCGCCTCGCGGTACATGACCTCTTCGCGAATGTGGGCCTGTAACAGACCATCCAGTTCCTGGGCTGTGGGCGGGCGTTGCCAGACTCTCTCGAATCCTAGAATCAGCGCATTGATGTGGCCCTCGGTGATGACTATTTCTTCCAGAGGCTGGTTGCCGGAGAATCCGGCATCGGAGACCATTTGGTAAGTGCCGAACATCGCCGCACCTAACAGCAGGAAATACAATAGGGGTTCTCGTAGAATTTTTGTCATAGTGTGCTGCTTCTCAATTTGCTGATCTAAGCGCAGAACCTGTAGCAGATCGGTGAAGTACAGGCGCGCTCCTGACGACTAATGTAGTCGGGGATGATATTTAGTGTAGTAAATGCGAACCGGTTGGACACCACGCTATCATGTTAACCGCTCTCTGAGCGATTCGTAAGGG
>Ga0209554_1000694_pt1 | contig 27942 bp, 24 predicted proteins | sample MarorgKNORR_S2LV_5_FD_188221 | JGI IMG/M metagenome (GOLD analysis project Ga0209554, IMG submission 188221) | Marine microbial communities from the Southern Atlantic Ocean, analyzing organic carbon cycling - Bottom_A/KNORR_S2/LV (SPAdes) (version 2) | ecosystem: Environmental > Aquatic > Marine... | reverse complement strand
AGCGGTCGCCAACCAGGCGCGTCACTCGCTCACGCTGGGGCGCCCGTGGCCGGCAACGGTGGTCTTTGACCTCTGGGATTTCGCTCTTGGGACCGGTTGGATGTCCTTTTTGCTGGTGGGCTTCTGGCTGGCGCGACGGCGCGGCGCGCGGCCGCGGCTCGAAACCGACCCGATGGTGTGGCTCGTGGTGGCGCAGGTGGCGGTGGTGGCCGTCGGGGGCCTGATTCCCGTGGAGACCGCGCGCGTCTGGCTCTTCCTGGTACCGCTATGGGTGCTGCCGGTGGGGCTCGAACTGGCCCGCTTCCGTCCCGCTGCGCGCCTTTCGGTCTTCGTTGCGCTCTGGGTCCTTTTGGTCCTCGTCGGGCAGAACCTGATGTTCCTCGGAGCCTGAGGGGTGGGCGGCGCGGGGGGCGCTGTAGCCGAGGCTTTCGAGTAGGGCCTGCTCGTGAGGGGCGAGTTCGCGTGCGGGCGCCGCGGCGCGAGCGCTCGCCAGGTGCGCCCGAAGTTCCCGGCCGAGGTCCGCCGCAAGCGCCGAGCCTTCCACGGGGAGCGCCGCGCGTTCCTCCGGGTCCTGCTCCAGGTCGTAGAGTTCGACCTCGAAACTGTCTAGATCGAGATGCAACGCGAAGCGTCCGCGTCTGACGCTGGCGAGGCGGTTTGCCGGCTGCAGGCCGTGGTCCCCCGCAACGAAGAGAGGGCGTTCGCCGAGAGGCTCGTGATCTTCGCCGGAGAGAAGCGGGCTGAGATCGCGCCCGTCGGACCCGGGGAGGGCGGGCAGCCCGAGCAGTGCCAGTGCCGTGGGCGCGACGTCCACCAGGGAAACCGGCTCGCGGATGCGAAGGCCGGCTGGAATCGAAGCGTGGCGCATCACCAGCGGCACGCGCACGACCTCCGGGCGGTGGTTGCGCCCGTGGAGCACGTCGCCGTGATCGAAGAATTCTTCACCGTGGTCCGAGGTGATCACGACCAGTGTGTTGCCCGGTGGGTCGCCTTCGCGCAGGGCTGCGAGGAGTCGACCGAGTTCGGTGTCGATCGAGCGCAGGCTCTCGTCGTAGAGGTCGCGAAGGTGCGCCGCATCGCCCGCATCGAGGCTCTCCTTCCCGGAGCGGACCGCGAGCAATTGGCCCGTCACGCCGTCCATGGGTCCGGCGTAGTCCTGGCTGAAGGTGCCCCGGTCCATCGCCGGTGCGAGGTAGTCGGCGTGGGCGTCAAAAGTGTGGAGGAATACGAAGAGCGGTCGCTTTCGCGGCTCGGCCAACCAGAGGAGCACGCGATCGACGCCGCGCGCGGTGGCGCCGAACTGGCGGGTCGACTCGGTTTCCACGTGGGTGCGATCAAAGCCCCGGAGCAGCCCGCTTTTCTCGTTGAAGAAGTGCGAGTTGACCGACGCCCGGGTGTCGAAGCCGGCCTCGCGCAGGCTGTCGGCGAGGGTCGGAAGGTTTTCGGGCAGTCGCGCCCCGGGCGTGTCGACTCGATGGTGGACCGGGTAGAGGCCCGTCAGGAGCGAAGCGTGGGCCGGCAGTGTCCACGGGGCGGTGGTCCAGGCCGCGTCGAAGACGGCCGACTCGGCAGCGAAGGCGTCGAGGTGCTTCGAGGTCTCGCGCGGGTTCCCGTAGAGTCCCAGCCGATCGGCGCGCAGGGTGTCGACAGAGACCAGCAGAAAGAGCGGCGCCGACGGGCGTGTCGCCGCGGTCGGACCGGGGCTGTCGCAGCCCGCGAGGAGCGCGGCCGCAAGGTACGCGCTGGCCGCGAGAAGCGAGCGCAGTCGCTGGCTCCGGGTGCCTTCCACTAGACGATTCGAGAGTCCTGTTTGCCCCAATAGCGGTCCTTCAGCAGTCGTTTGTAGAGTTTTCCGGTGGGGTGTCGGGGCAACTCGTCGGCGAAGTCCACCGAGCGCGGGCACTTGTAGTGCGCGAGTTGATCGCGGCAATAGGCGAGCAGTTCGGCTTCGAGTTCGGCGCTGGGGGAGGCGTCCGGTGCGGGCTGCACCACGGCTTTCACCTCCTCGCCGAAGTCTTCGTTGGGCACGCCGATCACCGCCACGTCCAGCACAGCCGGGTGGTTGATCAGCACGTTCTCGGCCTCCTGGGGGTAGATGTTGACGCCGCCCGAGATGATCATGTGGGCCTTGCGGTCGGTGAGGTAGAGGTATCCCTCTTCGTCCTGGTACCCAATGTCTCCGAGGGTGCTCCAGCCCTTCGCGTGCCGGGACTCGGCCGTCTTCTCGGGGTCGTTGTGGTACTCGAAGTCGCCGCCGCCCCCGAAGTAGATGACCCCGGCTTCACCCGTGGGCAGTTCCCGGCCGGCGTCGTCGAGGATGTGAAGCGTCGCGTTGAGCGGTTGTCCGACCGAACCCTTGTGCGCGAGCCACTGCTCGGAGTCGATGGCGGTGAAGCCGTTTCCCTCGGTGCCCGCGTAGTACTCGTGGAGCACCGGTCCCCACCAGTCGATCATCTTCTCCTTCACCGGGATCGGGCAGGGGGCGGCGGCGTGGATCGCGCACTCGAGACTCGAAACGTCGGGGCGCAGCCGGTCGGCTTCGGGCAATTTCAGCATGCGCACGAACATCGTCGGCACGAACTGACCGTGGGTCACGGCGTAGGACTCGATGTGCTGGAGAGCGGCGAGCGCGTCGAAGCTCTCCATGATGATGCTGGTGCCGCCCATGCGCAGCAGCGACATATTGAAGCGCAGGGGGGCGGCGTGGTAGAGCGGCGCGGGAGAGAGGTAGACGCTTTCGGGGCCGAGCCCGTAGAGGCCGCCGGCCAGGGCGTGGATGCTGTCCGGGGTGCCGAAGGGTTTTTCTACGAAGGGCCGCACGACGCCCTTGGGCCGCCCGGTGGTCCCCGAGGAGTAGAGCATGTCCGAGCCCTCGGTCTGGTCGGGGATCGGGTGGTCCGGCTGGTTTTCGCAGGCCTCCTCCCAAGATGCGTAGCCCGCGAGTCGCCCCCCCACGTTCAGGCGTTCGAGATCCGCGAGGGGGGCGGCGAGTTCACCGGCGACGTCGCCCATCGCGCGCGAGGTGACGAGTGCGCGCGCACCGCAATCGCGCACGATGTACAAGGCCTCGGGCGCGCTGAGCCGCGACGAGATCGCGGTGTAGATCAGCCCGGCCCGCTGGGCGGCCCAGCACACCTCGAGAAAGCGGGGGTGGTTCTCCATGAAGAGGGCGATGTGGGTCTGCGGACCAAAGCCCAGCTGACGAAACAGGTGCGCGCCGCGGTTGGAAGCGGCTTCGAGTTCGGCGTAGGTCACGACTTCGCCGCTCGCCGCCATGATGTAGGCCGGCTTCTCGGGATTTTTAGCGGCGTGAAAACCGGGGTGCATGGGGATCCTCTTCTTCCGGGTTCTCGCTTTGGCCGGGACGCGACGCCGAGCGCTCAGCCTTCTTCGTGGAGGCAAAAACGCGTACCGACGAGCTCGACCCAGCCGGCTGCGAGGTCGCTCCGGGCACCGATTTCGCGTGCGGCCTCGAAGATTGGTTCGAGGGCCGGGACGGCCAGGTCGACCTCGCAGAGCCCCCTGCGGCTGCGGTCGTCGGTGGCGTGGAAGCGCAGGTTGGAATCCCCGACGGTGAGCGTCTGCTCGGGCGTCGAATCGTCGGGGAGCGGAAGCCCGAGGACCTGCGCCCAGCGCGCGGCCGTTGCGGTCGGGTGAGGGACCCCGATCGCGCCTCCGCGGAGCCTTAGAACGCGACCGCTCTGCGGAGCCCCCTGCCAGGCGGGGCCCGCCCAACGCCACGACTCCGGTGGCAGGGAGGTGTCGAGCGAGAGGATCGCCCCGCCGACGTCCGCCGGGTGCAGGTGGATCGTGGCGATGTCCTCGAGCGCCGACTCGAAGACGATGCGGGCAGACGCTGCCGCCAGGCGTTCGCGCTCGGTGACGAGGTCGAGCCCGGAATCGACCTGCACGATCACCATGTAGCCGCCGTCGCCTCCGCGCTTTTCGAGGAACCGGCCCGCGGTGGTGTCGGGTTGTTTCGGCGAAACGACCTCGAGGAAGGTGTCGCCCAGGGCGTAGACGCGGTTCTCCAGCCCGAAGGCGCCCACGCCCGGATCGGCAAAACCCTCACCGAGGTCGAGGACGCTTCGCAGGCAGGTATCAGCGGCCTCGAGGTCGGCGGACACCAGGGCGAGTTGTCGGATCCGCATGCAGGCTCCCCTCGGGCTCAGGCCCGGGTCGGGAAGAGGGCGTCGATCTGCGTGAGCACGGCTTCGGGCAGTTCGAGACCCGAGGCCTTGCAGTTGTCTTCGAGTTGCGGGAGGCGCGTGACGCCGATGATCGCGGAATCGACACCGGGCTGGTGCAGGCACCAGGCGAGGGCCAGTTGGGCCATCGAAATGCCGAGGCTGTCGGCGAGCGGGCGGAGGCCCTCGACGCGTTCGACGACGTCTTCTTCGAGGTAGGCCGCCATCCAGTGATTCCGTTCGGCATCGGTCGCCCGACTCTCGGCGGGCCGCTTGCCGCCCCGGTACTTCCCCGTGAGCACGCCCTGGGCGAGGGGGCTGAATACGACCTGTCCCAGACCCTCGCGTCGGCAGGTCGGCACCACTTCGCGCTCGATCTGGCGGCGCAGGATCGAGTAATTTGGTTGGTTCGAGATCGGGCGGTGTCCGCCGCAGGCGTCGGCGATCCGGCAGGCCTCTGCGATGGCGGTGGGACTCCACTCCGACACGCCCCAGTAGAGCACCTTCCCCTGGCGGATCAGGTCGTCGTAGGCGCGGACGGTTTCCGAGATCGGCGTGTCGGGGTCCGGGCGGTGGCATTGGTGGAGGTCGATGTAGTCGGTGCCGAGGCGCCGCAGCGAAGCCTCGACGCCCTCAAAGATGTGTTTACGCGAGAGCCCCCGGTCATTGGGGTGCTCGGACATCGGGAAGTAGCACTTGGTGGCGATCACGACGTGGGGCCGTGGAATGCTGCGGAGGGCGCGGCCCAGCGCCTCTTCGGCTGCGCCGTGCGCGTAGACATCGGCGCTGTCGAAGAAGAAGATGCCGCGGTCAAAGGCGGCGTGGACCAGGTCCCGACTTCGGTCGGCGTCGACCGAGGAACCGAAGGTGAGCCAGGAGCCGAGTGCGATCTCGCTCACGCGCAGGCCGCTGTTTCCGAGTCGGCGGGTTTCCACGGCGGGGATGCTACCCCACGGCGGCGCCCGCGGATCGCCGAAAGCGGGGCGTTATCATCCGCTCCGTGCTCAACCTCGCATCGACCACCGCGGGCTCGTGGCTCGACCGGGCCCTGGCGGACTTCGACGCGATCCTTCTCGACCACGCCCACTGCGAACGCAAGGCGGCGGGGACGGCCCTGAAGCTGCTCTTTCAGTACCCGGATCGTCCTTTCCTGCAGGCGCCGGTGGCCGAACTGGCGCGCGAGGAACTGGCGCACTTTAAACTGGTGCTGGCGCGGCTCGAAACGCGCGGCGTCGCCTTTGGGCGCCAGCGGCCGAGCGCCTACGCGGGGCGATTGAAGGCGTTGGTGCGCGACGGGGAGCCCCATCGGTTGGTCGATCTGTTGTTGATCTCGGCGCTGATCGAGGCGCGTAGCTGCGAGCGTTTCCAGTTGTTGGCGGCGCACCACCCGGAAGCCGCCTTTCGGGACTTCTACGCCGGGCTGCACGCCGCCGAGGCCCGGCATCACGGGCTCTACCTGCAGTTGGCCGAGGGCGTTTCGACCGAAGCGCAGGTGCGGGCGCGGCTGGCTCAGCTGGCACGGGACGAAGCCGAGATCATCGCCGAAGGGAACGACCCGGTACGTCTTCACAGTTGAACCCGACCGCGGTATCAACTGCCGGCGCGAGCCTGCGCCCGAGGAGAGAGACCGATGGAGATTCGAAGCGAAGACGTGGTGATCCCGGTGGCCGGGGGGCACAGCATGGGTGCCTACTGCGCGCGCCCCGACGACGACGGGCCGCGCCCCGCGGTACTGGTTTTCATGGAGATCTTCGGGGTCAACGCGCACATTCGCGACGTGGCCGACCGCGTCGCCTGCGAGGGCTACGTGGCGCTCGCACCCGACTATTTCCATCGCACCGGGCCGGGCGCCGAATTCGCCTACGACGAAGCCGGGATGGCGCTCGGAATGGAGCGACTCGGGGCCCTGACCGCCGACGAGATGGTCGCGGATATCCACGGCGCAGTCGACTACCTGCGGTCCCAGCCCGGTGTGCGCGGCGACCGCATCGGCGCCATCGGTTTTTGCATCGGCGGCCACATGGCCTACCTGGCGGCCTGTGAAAGCGACATCCAGGCGGCGGCGAGTTTCTACGGCGGGGGCATTACTGCAGCGAAGGGTCCGGGCGGGGGCGCTTCGACGCTCTCGAAAAGCCCCGGCATCAAGGGCCGCGTTCTGTGTTTCTTCGGAGGCCAGGACGCGATGATTCCCAAGGGCCAGGTGACCAAGATCCGTGCCGCCCTCAAGGCCGCGGGGCCCCAGCACGAGGTGCGCGTCTACCCCGAGGCCGACCACGGTTTCCACTGCGATCAGCGCCCGAGCTACCACGAAGAATCGGCGAAGGACGCTTGGGCCCGCAGCTGCGCGCTCTTCGTCGAGACACTCGGCGACTGATCGCCCGGAGGCGGAGCCGCTGGCGCTTCGGCGCGTTGACAGTCCCGTGTCCGCGCTCTAGCGTCGGCCCCGATTCGACAGGTTTCCAAGGCGGCGCCTGCGCCGCTGCGGATGAAGAGGGAAGTGGGGTGGGAGCGCCGAAGTGATTCGGTCTCGATTCCCCCGCGGACGCGCCGCCGTAATGGGTGTCCTCACGGACGCCGGATGACCCGAGAGCCACTGCTGGGCCTGCAAGAGGCCGGGTGGGAAGGCGGGTTGATCGGAAACCCTGAGCCGGAAGACCTGCCCGTCGACGGAAAACGACGCCTCGCGAGCGGGCCGTCGCCGACCTCGAACCCCTCCCGGGGAGGCAGACCGGCTGCGGACGCGCCTCGAGGCTCTTTGCGGTCCCGCGCGAAACGGGGCAGGGGGTTTCGGGACGAGATGCGATTCGATTCGATGGGGCGAGGCGCCGTGGCGCTCGGGCTGACGGCGCTCTTATGCGGCGGCCTCGCGACGGCGGCCGCTGCCGAGGAGACGGGGGCGTCGCTGGCCCCGGTCCAGCCGCCGGTCATCCCGGTGGGGGAGGTCTCGGTGACAGCCGCGCGAGCCGAGCGAAACGTTCTGGATCAGCCCGGGAACATCACGATCCTGACGCGCGAGCAGATCGTCGAGAGCGGCGTTGGCAGCGTGCCCGAGTTGTTGCGTCGCCAGGCCGGAATTTTCGTGACCAACACCAACGGGTCGAACCCGACCGGAATCAACGTGGAGACCCGGGGCTTCAACACCGGCGGTGGCAACGGTTCGCGCACGCTGGTCCTCGTGGATGGCCGACGCGCCAACCTGCCCCAGACCGGCAGTGCCGACTGGGCACTGATCCCGATCGACGACATCGAACGGATCGAAATCGTGCGCGGGCCCGCGAGCGCCGTCTATGGCGACGCCGCGATGGGCGGCGTGATCGAGATCTTCACCCGCCGGGTTTCGGGGCGGGCCCAGGTCAAATTGACGGGACGTGCCGGGAGCTACGGGATGGGGCAGGGGAGCCTCTTTGCCGGAGCGAGCCAGGGAGACTTTTCGGGTTCGGTCTTCGTCAACGGTTACACCGCCCATGGCTACCGTGAGCGCAGCGACTTCTCCACGACCTCGGCGAAGGGCAACCTCCGCTACACCCCGGGCGACCGCCTCGTGATCGATTTCGAGGGGGGCTACAGCAGCGACGATCGCAAGTTCCCCGGAGCGCTGACCCAGGCGGAAATCGACAGCCTGGGCCGACGCGCCGCCGACCCCGGGACCACGACCGACTGGTACGACGTCGACGACGGTTTCGCGCAGGGCCGGATCGAGTGGAAGATCGCCGATGACCTGCTCTTCAAGTTGGAGCCCACCTGGCGCAAGTGGAGCCAGAAGAGCGACGTGGCTTCGATCTGGGGGAACTGGACCCAGAAATCGAAGACCGAGACGACGACCGTCAACGGCCAGTTCGAAGTCGATCGCGCCCTGGGCCCGTTCGCCAGTCGCCTCGTTCTCGGGGGAGAGTTTCTCTACGAGACCGACAAGCGGGGTCCGATCGGCACGCAGTCCGGGGCCAACGACACGAAGAACCGGCGGTCGATCGCGAGCGCCTACCTGCAGGAAGAATTGCAGATCTTCGACGGCGTGCTGCTCTCCGGAGGGTTCCGTTACGACGCCGCGAGCTACCGCGAGCGCGACGACACCCTGGCCCTCGAAACCAGCGAGCACTTCGACCAGTTTAGCCCGAAGGCCGCGGTGACCTGGCGCCCGCGCGAGCCCTTCGCACTCTACTTTTCCTACAGCCGGGGCCTGCGCTTTCCCAACTTCGACGAGATCTATCCCGTGTGGGGCAGCCGAGCGACGGTGCTCGAAGCTGAGCGCTCGAGTTCCTATGAAATCGGCGCGAAGTTTCGCGACGGGAACCTCCGGGCGGACCTCTCGATCTATTGGATGGAGGTCGACGACGAGATTCTCTACGACCCGCTGACCTTCCAGAACCAGAATGTCGACGAGGTTCGCCACCGCGGGATCGAAGTTTCGTTCGGCTACCGGCCCCGGGACTGGGTCGAGGTCTACGCCAATTACACCTACGACCAGACCGAGATCCGAAGCTTTTCTGCCTCGCCATCGGTGGTGGGCTCGCGGCTTCCGATCACCCCGGCGAGCCGCGGGACCGTGGGCTTCAACTTCTTCATTCCCTTCCGCGGATTCGACGTTTTCGAACTCGGCATGAATGCGAACATCGTGGGCCCGCGGTACCAGGCGAACGATCTCGCCAACACCGCCCCGAGGCTCCCGACCTACGCGACGGTGGATCTGCACGGACGCTTCGGAAAGAAGATTCTCGACCTGTTCAACGTGGTGCTCTTCTTCCAGGTGCAGAACCTTTTCGGGGAAAAGTACTCGCAGTTCGCCGCTCTCGATTGGACGGGGGTGCCCGGCTACTACCCCTCGCCCGGTCGCAACTTCGAACTCGGGTTGTCGATCTCGGTGGAGCGATGAGGCGACCGCGCTGGCAGCGTTGCTTCGGTGTTGCGCTGGTCGCCGCACTGGGCTTCGCGCTGGCGAGTGCTGCGGATGAGATCGACGCGTCGCCCGAGGGCGGACCGAGCGTGGTTTCGCGCATCGCCGAGATCCATCGGCGCGTGCAGGCGGTGCTCGTCTACCCGGATCTGGCGCGCCGCAACGGCATCGTTGGTGTGTCGAGGATTCGCTTCGAAATCGGCCACGAGGGGCGTGCCCTGCGGATCGAAGTGGTGCACTCCTCCGGCAGTGGGCTGCTCGACCGGGCGGCCGAGCGCGCGGTGGGAGACGCCTCGGAACTCCCCTGGGTCTTTGGTCGCCTCGAAATCCCGGTCCGCTTTGCACTCGATCCGCAGCGGCGTCGCGGGGATCTCGCCGACTCGCGCTAGGTGAGTTCTTCCCGGAGTGCGGTGACCAAGCGGTCGACGCATTCTGGGTGCGCGTTCTCGCCCATCAGGCCGACCCGCCAGATCGAGCCGGCCAGCGGCCCGAGTCCGCCGCCGACCTCGATGCCGTGGTGCAGCAGCAGGCGCGCCCGCACGTCCGCCTCGCCGCGGCTGGTGACGGCACGCGGGAGACGCAGCGTCGTGAGCGGCGGGAGCCGCAGGGCTTCTGCGACCAGGGGTTCGAAGCCGAGGGGCTCGAGTTCGGCGATCAGCCGGCCGGCAGCCTCGCGGTGTCGTTTGGCCCGTGCTTCGAGGCCTTCTTCCAGCACGATTCGCAGCCCCTCTGCGAGCCCGAGAATCGCCGAGATCGGCGCGGTGTGGTGGTAGACGCGCTTTCCCGTGGCGTAGTAGCCGTCGAGCAGCGTCACATCGAGATACCAACTCTGCACGGGGTGGCTGCGCGCCCGAACCCGCTCGAGGGCGCGTTCGGAGAAGCTGACGGGCGAGAGGCCCGGCGGGCACGAGAGGCACTTCTGTGTACCGCTGTAGGCGGCGTCGATACCCCATTCGTCGAGGGCGACGGAGACGCCGCCGAGTGAAGTGACGCAGTCGAGGATCACCAAGGCATCGGCGTCGCACGCCGCAGCGGCGATTTCTTCGACCGGTTGCAGCACACCGGTAGAGGTTTCGGCGTGGACGAAGGCAACCGCTCGCGGCTTGATGGCGCGGATGGCTTCGCGCATGGCGTCTGGATCGAGCGCCTGGCCGAAGGGGGCCTCGACAGCGGTCACATCCGCCCCGGCACGTCGCGCCACCTCGCACATACGCGAACCGAAGACGCCGTGGACCCCCACGACGACGCGGTCGCCGGGCTCGAGCAGGTTGACGAGGCAGGCCTCCATGCCCGCGCTGCCGGTGGCGGAGAGCGGTAGGGTGAAGCGGTTGCGGGTGCCGAAGAGCTCGGCGAGGGCGGCCTTCGCCTCCTCGAGCACCGCCAGGAAGGCCGGGTCGAGGTGCCCGATCATCGGAGCGCCCTGGGCGCGGCGGACCCGTTCCGGGACATTCGACGGCCCGGGGCCCAGCAGCAGGCGCTCGGGCAGGGCGGGCACGGGGTGTGTCTCCGGCATCCCCGCGACTCTAGCGCGATGCGGTCGCGTTTCCCGGGCGATTGAGTCGGCGAAACCGTTGCTAAATCAAGAGCCTGGAGCGTCTTTCGCGTTGACACCCGAGGCCCTCGCCCGTAACTTGACGCGACCCCGCGAGCCGGGTCGGCCTCTCGCTTCGGCCCTCGGAAAATCGCGTCGAGCGGCCGCATTCGGATTCTGCCCCGGAGCCCTGCGCCGACATAGGGGGAAGCATTGCATGCGCTGGATTGGCCTGATCGTTGGCCTGGCCGCCGCACTGGTTGCCGGCTGGGCCTTGCTCTCGAGTTTAGGAGGCGGCGATCTCCCGACAGGGGCTCCGCCTTCGCGATCCGCGCCCAGCGAGGGACCCGCGGACGAAATCGACGAGGCGTCGCGCGAACGCTTGCGAGCGATTTTGCGGGCCTCTGAGGCCGAGAGCGAATGAGCATCGTGCGTACGCGCGAGGATTTCGAGGCCGAAGAACTCGAACGCCTGGCGCCCTTCGCTTCAAAGAGCGGGGCTTCCGAGGGCCGCCTCGTGGCGGAAGTCGATCACCCCTACCGCACCGCTTTTCAGCGAGACCGTGATCGCGTCGTGCATTCGCGGGCCTTTCGAAGGCTCGAATACAAGACCCAGGTCTTCGTCTACCACGAGGGCGACCACTACCGGAACCGCCTCACCCACACCCTCGAGGGCGCGCAGATCGCGCGAACCATCGCGCGCATCCTGCGTCTCAACGAGGATCTCGCCGAGGCCATCGCGCTGACCCACGACCTCGGGCACACGCCCTTTGGTCACGCCGGCGAACGCGTGCTCGACCACCTGCTCGAAGGCGACGGGGGTTTCGATCACAATCGGCAGACCCTGCGTGTCGTCGACTGGCTGGAGTCTCGCTACCCCGATTTTCGTGGGCTCAACCTGACGTTGGAGGCCCGCGAAGGGGTGCTGAAGCACGGCTGTGACTGGGAGCACCCGGTTCCGCTCCCGACCCTCGCGGCCCAGCGGAGTCTCGAATCGCAGGTGGCCGACATCGCCGACGAGATCGCCTACGTGAACCACGACCTCGACGACGGCCTTTGTGCGGGGCTGCTCGGCTACGAGGGCCTGCAGGAGTTGGCCCTGTGGCGGGAGGCCTTCGCGGCGACCCCCGAAAAGGCGCACCGGGCTGGGGGGACGGTGGAGCGCTCCCAGGTGGTGATCGCGCTGATCAACTACCTGGTCTCGGACGTCGTAGCCGAGACGGCCCGGCGGCTCGGAGCCGTGTCCCTGCCGGACCTGGCGGCGGTCCGGCGCCATGGGGACCCGCTGGTCGGCTTTTCGGAGCGCGTCGAGCGCGAGAAACTGCTACTGAAACGCTTCCTTTTCGAGCATTTCTACAACCATCCGCGCGTGTTGGCGACGACCCGGAAGGCCGAGCGCGTCATGAGCGACTTATTCCAGGTCTACCGAGAAGACCCGTCGCTGCTTCCCGTTGCGGTTCGTGGGCGCTTCGATTCGGAATCGGAGGTTCGCGTGATCGCCGACTACATCGCCGGAATGACCGACCGCTACGCCATCGAAGAACACCGAAAGCTGCTGGATCCCCATGACCTCGCATGATTCGCCCGATCTGAACGAGCGCGTACGCGTGGTGCTGGTGACGGCCCCCCCCCAGGAGGTCGGCCAGCCGATTGCGTCGGCTCTCGTTGAGGAGCGGCTTGCGGCCAGTGTGAACCTGGTTCTCGAGCTGACCTCGGCCTGCCGAATCGGGGAAGAAGTGAAGCGGGACGAAGAAGTCCTGTCGCTGAATGAGACGTGCAACCCGCGCTGCGATTCGCTTGCGGCTCGGGTCCGTGAACTCCATCCCTACGAACTCCCCGAGGTGTTGGCGCTGCCAGCCGTCGGGGGGGACCCGGCCTCCGTGGCTTGGGTGACCGCGGAGGCGTCCCCGTGAGCCTTTCCGTGGAACGTCGGGGGATGGGCCCGTGCGAATGCGCCGTGGGGCATGCAGAGCGCGGTTCAACCCAAGCATGGCGGTACCGCTGTTGCGTGCGTCGATCACGGGCGATTCGCCCGACTCCGCACGCGCACGGTCGGCCGTGGAGGAAGAAATGAGACGAAAATTCGGACGCCGGAGACGACGCGACGAGGGCGCTTCCCGCGAAGGCGGCATCGACGCCGCCCACTGGTTCCGGGTGATCTCGGAGGACGACTCGAATCCGCTCGAACGGCTCGAACCGGTCACGGTCGAGGGGTTGCCTTCGACGCTGGCGGTGGTGGCCGAGGGCCGAGATGCGGACGGCACGCGGGTGCGGGTGGCGTTTTCGCCCACTTGTGGCGGAGATGCCTGGTTGGGTGCGCTGGCTGCGGGCCCCTTTGACGGCGAAGTGATCGCATTGGCGCCGCACTGGAGTGCCGGGGGCCGTCGTCGCCTGGAGCTGGCAGGGCCGGCCACGCTCGAGATTGCGCCACGCCTGGTGCCCGCGCTGGCCGCGGGCGCTTCGGAGGTGCGGGCCGAAGTCGAGCCGGGAGCGCGACCGATCTCGCTCGAGAACCTGGCGACGCGCTGCCGGGACAGCGAGCAACGAGCGCTGTTCATGCGCGCCGGAGAAGCACTGCGCGGGCTGGCGGCGAAATTCGACGGCGTAGCCCGGGGCTCGGTCGAGGGATACGAGTTGGTGCTGCAAGGCAAGCGGATCGCGCAGCTCCGCGTCGAATCCGGTGTGCTGCGGCTGCGAGTGGCCGTACCGAGAGAAGCGTCGCTCGAGATCGATGTCGCGAGGTTGGCGGATGCCTTCGACGACCTCGACGCCGGCGCGCGAAAATGGCTGGCCGAACGGCGCACGCGCAACGGCGAGGAGGGCCTCCGGGCGCGTGTGGCTCCGCTTCTGGCCTCTGCCCTTGCCCTCGAGGCATTCGCAGCGTGGCCCTACGTCGGATCGGATCCCGATGTCCTCGATCTCGCGGGTGTCGATCGCGAGGGCCGTGTTGGTTTTGGAGCCTCTCGCGAGGCGCTTTCGCTCCCCGGGCTGGGTGAGATTCTCGATGCTTATCTGGGTGCGGCCGCGATTGCGCCCGCCGGGCTGCCGACCCACGCGCTTCGCGTCCGCAGCGAGCGGCCGCGTCTGGTGATCGCAGCGCGCGAGATCGATCCGGGAGTGGCCTCGGCACTCGCGGCGCTGGCACTCGACGCGAAACTCTTTGAAGTGCGAAGCCACCGCAGCCGAGGGCTCGAGCTCTTCCCGGTGGAGATCGAAAGCGAGTCGACCGGGGCGGTGCGAGATCGGCCTGCGCCGAGACGTACGCCGGCCCAGCAGCCGGCCGAGGATCTTTCGGCCGCCGATGATTCGAACGATCTGGCTTCGGAAGCGATCGGCCTTGGCGAGTCGTCCGAGGCGACGGCACCGGGGGAACGCGCGCCCGGTGCACGCTCTCGCCGGCGCCGCGGAGGCCGTGGGCGTCGGGGTCGATCCAGCGAGAGCGACCTCGAGACGCACGATACCGAACGCGAGGGCGAGACCCGGGGCGAAGAGGTGAGTGGTGAGCCGATTCGCTTCGACGATCTCTCGATGACCGATCTCGAAGACGAGTCGCGCGATGGAGCCCGGTCGGGAAGCGGCCACCGGTCGCGGCGGCGCGGGCGACGTGGTTCCCGGCGGGAAGAAGGCTCGGAAGAAGCCGCGGCGGATCGCGAGGCGGGTGTCGGGGGCCCTTCCCCGGTGCCGACGGAGGCGGTCTCGACGCGGAAGGACGAGGCGCTCTCGGTGGACTCGGACGCAGACGCAGACGCCGACGCGGATGCGGACGTCGATGAGTTGCTGGCACCGCTGCCGGAGGGGGTTTCCGACGGGGAGAGCGAAAAGCGCCCCGAGTACGAAGACGACGAAAGCGGGGTGGCGCCCGCCGCCGAGCGCGAAGCGCCGGCCGAGGCGCCGGCCGAGGCGCCGGCCGAGGCGCCGACACGTCCGCGGAGACGTTCGGCCATCCTGGCGGCTGCGGATCGCGATTCGGTGATGGCGGCCGTGTTGTTGGCGCGCGATATCCGGCAGGTGGAGGGGATCTGGGTGTATCCGCAGGAGGAACTGATGACGTTCTTCCGAGGGGTTGCGATCGACCTGCGCGAGGGCACTCCCATCTACGTGATTGGTTTTACGCCTTCTCCGGCGCGCGAAGTGATCCAGGCGGCCGCGCTCTACAGCGACCGCCTCTTCTGGTTCGATCACCACGATTGGCCGCCCGAAGACGCGCTCGCACTGCGCCAGGTGATCGGAGAAGAATCGGTTCAACTTGCGCCGGGCACGGGGAGTTCGATTCCCGGGGTTCTCAGCGGGGCGGTGCGGCGCAGTCGCTTCACCGACAAGCTGGTCGATCTGGCAGCGGGTCGCTTTACCGAGCACGACTTCGAGAAATGGGGCCGTCTCTGGTGGCATCGAATTGGCGAGATCGCCGGAAGGTTGGGGGATCGCCGTGCGGATCTCGAGTCGCTGCTCGCCGGGCGGCCGAGCGAACTGGCGAAGGAAGCGGCCAGGGCGGCCACCCCGCCGCCGCCGGCTGAAGTGGCTTACGTCTCGGAGCGCGACATGCGGCTGGTGCACTTCTCGAACCATTCGCTGGTGATCGTGGAGGCGCCCAGCGAGTTGGACGTCCACCTGCTGGGGCGCATCGCTCGCGAGCGCTACGACGCGACGCTTTCCCTGGCCAGCAGCGAGGGTTCGGAGACCTGGATTCTCACCGGCGAAGAGTTGTCGGGACGCCGCTCACTCGACGTGGGAGCGCTGGCCGATCACCTCGCGACGAAGTATCGCTGGGTCGAAAGTCTGCCGGGCGACGATCGCGTGGCGCGGCTTCGGATCGAGGATCTCGCGAGCCAACCCCATCGCCTGGATGAGGTGATCGGGGGGATCGCGATGGGTCGCTCGATTCTCGATCACTGAGCGGCGATGCCGCAGCTGGTCGAGATCTTCCATTCGATCCAGGGCGAGGGCGTCTTCGTGGGCGTGCCGACGATCTTCGTTCGCTTCGGGGGCTGCGACCTGCGCTGCGCCTGGTGCGATTCGCCGGAGACCTGGACCGTCCGCCCCGAGTGCCGCAGCGAGGTGGAGAGCGGGACGGGGGAGTTCGTCTCGGTACTGAATCCCGTGACGGTCGATTGGATCGAAGAGCGGGTGAGAGCGCTCGCGGGGCCCGCTACACCCGCGGTGAGTTTGACCGGGGGAGAGCCTCTGTTGCAGGCCGAAGCCGTTGCGGAGCTAGCCGCGCGCTTGCGCCGCGCTGGCCACGCGATCCACCTCGAGACCCATGGGCTCGCGGTGGAGGCCCTCGACGGCGTTCTCCCGCACTGCGATGCGGTGGCGATGGACTGGAAACTCACGAGCGACGTGCGACGCGAATCGGATCCGCGCGGCACCCCGGCCGCGCCCTTCGACGAGGCGCATGTGCGCTTCCTGGCACGCGTGGCGAAGAGCGATGCAGCCGTCTTCGTCAAAATCGTGGTGACGGCGTCGACCACCCAGGCCGAACTCGAAAAGGCGGCTCGGCTGGTGGGGGAAGCAGCGCCGGGAACCGCGCTCGTCCTGCAACCGGTGACGCCTTTCGCCAGCGTGCGCGAGGGTCCCCGGGTGCCGGAGTTGCTGGCGGCGGCTCTGGCCTGCCAGCGCTGGCTTGCCGATGTGCGGGTGATTCCGCAGACCCATCGCCTCTACGGAGCCCTTTGAAGGTTCCGCTCCTGCGCCTGCGGGTCGAGTTTCGTGGCCCCGATGCGCGCGGTCGCGCCGACTGGCTGATCGCGGAAACCTTCGAAGCGGGTGCGCTCGGGCATCTCGACGACGCGGACGAGGATGCCGAGGTCACCGCGCTCGAGGTGTACTTCGAGGCGCCGCGCGAGGCCGCGATCCTCGCGGCGGTGGCTTGCACCGGGGCGAAGCCCGTCGTCGGCAGTCTGCAACGCGTTCCCGAGGTGGATTGGAACGCGCGTTGGCGCGCTTCTCTCGAGGCCTTCGTGATCGCGGACGGTTTCGTTGTGCGGCCCGAGTCGGTGGCCCCGCCGCATGACCGGGAGCGGCCCGAACTGGTGATCGATCCCGGGCAGGCGTTCGGCACCGGGAGCCACGCTTCGACGCAACTGCTGATCGAAGCCTTGCTGGGTGCCCGCGAGGGGTTCGGCCGCAGCACCCGGGTGCTCGATGTCGGCACCGGCAGTGGCGTGCTCGCGCTGGCGGCCCTGCGCCTCGGTGCCGGCTCCGCCGTCGGCTGCGATATCGACCCGATTGCGCTGCCGCGGGCAGCGGCCGCAGCGCGGCGCAACGGGCTGACACATGGTTTCGCCGGCTACACAGGCGGGCTCGAAGCTCTCGCGCCGGGCCATTTCGACTGGGTGCTGGCGAACCTGCTGTGCAGCGAGATGCTGCCGCTGGTGGGACGCCTGGCGGCGCAGGTGAAGCCGGGTGGGCGCCTCGCCGTTTCGGGTCTACTGGCGGCGGAGCGGGAGCGTGTTCTGGCCCGCTTTGCGGAAACCGGGATGACACCCCGGCGCTGTCGCCTGAAGCGCGACGCCTCCGGTGACGCCTGGATCGCTCTCGAATTCGAGGCGGACTTTCGGGGGACGCAGAAGGGCCCGCGCCGCGAGTAGCGGCACGGGCCCCGTGCGGGGAAGCCGAAGGACGCGCTAGAACTCGTCCTCGATCACGCAGCCCTCCATGCAGGTGCGGATCGCCTCCCCGCAGAGGTTCTCATCGTGGCAGTCGAGGTTGCACTCGCGCACGGCGGCGTGTGCCTGGCGCACGCACTCCCGGAATTCACCGCGGTCAGCCGAGTTCTCGCGGCACGCTTCGAAAGCGGCGCGGCGATCCCCGTGGCAGCCGTGACGGCACTCGCGGAGCGACTCGAGGCAGGGTTGGAACTCGACGCGGCAGTCCTCCGCACAGGTTTCGTCGATCGGCCCGCGGCAGGTCTCGCCGCAAGATCGCGCTTCCTGGCGACAGGCCTTGCGCGAGTCGCGCTTTGCTTCGCGGCAATCGGGTCGGCAGCCCTCGCCCGCGGCGCGCGCGGCGGTGACCACGCGCTCGCGGCAGTCCGAACCCTCGATTCCCTCGAGTTCGCACTCGGCCCTGGCATCGTCGATGGCGGCGCGGATCGTGTCCGAACAGGCCGAACGGCAAGCGCGCGATTCCTCGCGCACCGTCTGGTGGCATTCGATGTTCGAACTGTGGCAATCGCGCAGGCAGGAATCGGGCTGCGAACTCTCGGCAGCGGCAATGCCAGTGGCCAGTCCGAGGGCGAGCCCCATGGCAATCGGGAAAAGCAGCCGGAAGAAGTGGAAACTACGGGGACGGAAAGTCGACGGCGTCATCGGGAATCTCCTTGTTGCGTGCCGGTCGCGGTTCCACGGGCTTCGCCGGGGCCTTCGCCGGTTTCAGGAGGTGCAACCCCGGCCGCACGGATCGGTTGCGTCCGCCCCGCGAAAAAAGTCGCAGCGGTCGCTGGCACGGCCCGCTTTTTACGAAAGGGTCTCCCGCCAGGAGTCGAGTAGCGCGCCCAGCGTGGCCTCCAGCGGGATCTCGGGTTGCCAGCCGGTGCGAGACCGCAGTTTCGATGCATCTCCCACCAGGCTATCGGTGGGACGCACGCGCTCGGGGTCGATTTCGACCTGGGGGTCGGCGCTCGAGAGCGCGATCAGACCATCGAGGATCTGCTGGATCTTCGTGCCTTCGCCGCGGGCGACGTTGTAGACGTCAGCGGGGACCGCGGGATCCAGAAGTGCGAGGTAGGCGCGCAAGACGTCCGCGACGTCGAGGAAGTCGCGCACCGAGGCCAGGTTCCCGACCGCCATCCGGGGCTCGCGCGATCCGGCTTCCATCTCGGCGAGTTGCTTCGCGAAACTCGAAGCCACAAAGACATCCGACTGGCCGGCGCCGGTGTGGTTGAAGGCGCGGACCCGCACGACGTCGAGACCCTTCTCCGCGGCCGCCGCGGCCAGGTATTCCGCGGCCGCCTTGGTGTCGTCATACGGCGAACTCGGGCGCAGCGGGGCGCTCTCGTTTCGCGGGGACGCGCCCGGCAAGGCACTGCCGTAGATCGAGCCCGAGGAGATCAAGAGCAGGCGCGCTTTCGGGGCGCGCCGCTCGAGCGCGCGCAGCAGGTTTCGGGTGCCGAGGAAGTTCACCCGGAACGTCCGATCCGGATCCTTCCACGAACCCGCGATAGAAGTCACCGCCGCGAGGTGGATCACCGCCTCGGGCCGCGCGTTTGCCACCGCCGCATCGAGGGCGGCGGCATCACTGATGTCCACATCGAGGTCGTGGGCGAAGACCTCGTCGCCCCGGGCCTCGAGGAGAGGGACCAGGCGCTTGCCAACGAATCCCCCGGCCCCGGTCACCAGTGCGCGCATCATCGGAAGCTAAGAGACCGCTTCGGCGGCTGCAATCGAGGTGTTGGCTTGACTCCAAAGCCACGGGCGGGTAGTCGTCCCGCATGATCCTCGGAGTCGCCGGCCGCAACGCAGCCGGAAAGGGCGCAGCGCTTGCGTACCTCGCCGGACGCGGTTTTCGCGTGCTCTCGCTTTCGGACGTGCTGCGCGACGAGCTCGCACGGGCGGGTGTCGAAGAGACGCGCGAGCGCATGATTGCCTTCGGTCGCGAGTTCCGGGAGCGCGAAGGGCCCGCGGCGTTGGCCACCCGGGTGCTCGAGCAGATCGAGGCGGGGCGTGATTGCGCCATCGATTCGATCCGGCACCCGGCGGAGGTCGATACGCTGGCCCAGGGAGCCGAACACTTCCGCCTGCTCTGGATCGATGCCGAGCCCGCGCTGCGCTTCGAACGCATGCGGGCGCGCGGGCGCCCCGGGGATCCGGAGAGTTTTGAGGTTTTTCGCGAACTGGAGGCCCGCGAACTCCGCGGAGAGCGTCCCGGGGACCAACACCTTCTGGCGGTCGAGGCTGCGGCACACGATCGCGTCCCGAATGACGGCGCGGTCGATGAACTCGAAGCCCGCCTCGACGCGTTGCTCGCGCGCTATCGCCCCATCGGCGAATCGAGCGAGAGGGAGTCGCGTTGACGCTCCCGGGGCGATCCACCACACTCCCGCCGCACGCGGCGAGGGGCCTGCGTTTCCGGGGGAATCTGGTGAAAGCGTCGTTCGGATCGTCGAAGCTGTTGGGGTGGGCCTGCGTGTGGCTCAGCTTTGCAATCGTGGGCCCGGTGCAGGCAGAGGATCGCGTGCGGATTGCGATCCTGCCGGTGATGGTGCACAGCGCCGACAGCCGCGAATACGTGCGCGAGGGCATCGCCGACATGCTGAGCGCACGCCTCGAGCAGGTAAAGGAACTCGAGGTGATCCGCGTCGACGACCCCAAGCACGCGACCAACCGAGCGCAGAAGGCGCTCGAGGTCGGCCGCAAGCGGGGGGCCGACTATGTGCTCTTCGGATCGTTTACGCGCTTCGGCGAGGGCGCCAGCCTCGACATCCAGTGCCTGGCGGTGGCCGAAGACCCAGAGGGTGCCCCGGCTCACAAGATCTTCGTACAGGCCGGCAGCATCGGCAGCGTGATCCCCGATCTCGATGATCTCGCCGGTCGCATCGCGCGTTTCGCCGTGGCCGATTTCGACGACCGCGCCTCGGCGCTGCCGACCCCGCCGAATGCGCCCCGACGAGAGGGCCTCGCCGACCTGCGCGCCCGGGTGCAGGCGCTCGAGGACGCCCTGCGAAAGCAGGGGGCCTTGCAGCCCGCGAGCCCGTAGGGCGGCCGGATGCGGGGCCCGCGGCAGGCGGGCTAGAATGCGCGCCCACTCGGGGCGAATTGGGGCGGTGTAGCTCAGCCGGTTAGAGCGGCGGCTTCATAAGCCGTAGGTCGTTGGTTCAAGTCCAACCACCGCTACCAGTAACTCCGCGGAACCCGGTTGGAATCCGCGACCCGCGCCCCGGTTCAGCGGCGGGTGCCGAGGGAGCCGCCACGGTCGGGCACCGTCGTCGGCGCCCTTGGCGAGGTGGGGTCGACGACGTCGATCAGCATGGGCTCGAGTGGGAACGAATCGATCGCTTTGGTCGAAAGGAGATCCGACTCGATCGAGTGATCCGTCTTCGTGTCGAGCGACGTCTCGCGCTCAAACTTCGAGTCCATGTGGTGGTCGACCGCGACGACGCTGGGGCGGAGGCCGAGAAGTTCGTCGATCCAGTCGTCGTCGAGTTTCTCCGTCTTCGACGGCTCCGCCTCGCCAACCGCGGCGGCCTTCGGCAGCGCGCTCGGCAGGCGCTGCTCGACGCCGGCTGCGGGACCGGGGCCGCGGTGCGTGGACCCCGCGCGGAAGAGCGCGCGATCGACCACCAACTCGCCGGCAGTGTCGAGGCGGCCGGTGAGCCAGACCTTCGTATCGGGCTGCAAGCGAGCCAGTGCTGTTGCGAGGACCGGCAGGCCTCCCACCCGGAAGCCGTCGTGCTCGTCGCTGGCTTCGAGGAAGCCTTCGATCGAGAGGATGTTGAGCGGCTCCGACGCCGCGACGAGATGGGAGAGTGGAGGGCCGACGGCGTCCCTCACGGGCGCGTCGAGGTGTGCCAGCCAGGAGGCGCGGATCGTGCCGTGGGGGTCTTCGAGTCCGCTGACTTCGACGAAGGAAGCGACCGCGGGGAGTTTGTCGGGGCCACGGGTCTGGGCATCGAGTTGCACGCGTCGACCGGCGACCACGAAGGATTTCGCTTCCGGATCGACCGACTGCACCCGGCCCTGCACCGCCGGGTCGCTCACCACGCGGGTGGCGTGCAGCGGTCCTGTGCTGCCCGCGGTCTCGACCCACAGCACCTGTCCCAGAGCCAGCGTGTTCGGCCCAACCGCCTGGCCATTGCGTTCGTAGGCCGTGGCGTCGTCCAGCAGCACGTGGAGGCCGTTGACACAGAGGCTGCCGAAGCGGGTCAGCGTGCCGTAGATGCCGGTCCCGCCGAGACCGTCGTCCTCGCCGAAGCCGGTGCCGCCGATTCCGTCGCTGTCGCCCCAGCCCGTACCGCCCAGGCCGTCGTCGCCGCTCCGTCCGGTGCCTCCGAGTCCGTCGGGCCCGGAGGAGGCGAGCAACCTCTCGACATCCGCAAGCTGACAGGGGTTGCCCTCGGCGGCCGCCCATCCGGGCAGGGCACACAGCGCGAGGGCCAGGGCGATGCGCTGGAAGCTAGTCATCGTCGTTGTCAGCGGCGTGCAGCTGGAAGACACCAAAGTGGAAGCGTTGGCGATCGCCGGGCGGGCGCTCGCGATCGCGCTCCTGCAGCCTGCGACCGCGCTGGTTCAGCTCTTGCAGCAGGGCCAGTCCCTTTTCACGTCCGAGGGCTTCGAGTTCGGCCACCGATTCGGCGGACAGTTCGCCGTAGTGCACGCTGCGCTCGAGTTGGGCGGGGCCCTCGCCCTCGAGGTTGCCGGCCGCGACTTTTAGGTGGTCGCGGAGGTTGCGCCCGAAGTAGTGGGCCTTCTCGTCAAAGCCGTGCTGCGGGACGAAGGCCGCCGTTACGAGTTCGACCTGATCGTCCGCGGTGAGGCGCACGATGCCCAGGCGCTGCCACTCGTCGAGCACCGCGCGCGATCGGATGTCGGTGCTCACCGAGGCGACGAGGTTCTCGAAGGTGTCCGCGGCGTCGCCGCCGCGCGCGAGCGGGCGTGGTCGGCCTTCCGCGTCGAGGTAGGTGGGATCGGTGGTCCAGCGCGTGACCAGCCGCGCGCCCAGGGCCACGCTCGCGGACGGCGTGTAGTCGGGGGCCCCAGCGGCCCGCAGTCGGCGCACGTCCTTGCGATGCACACCGGTCCGCAAACTGATGCGGCTGTCGCTGGGGCGACCAGAGTCCTTCGCAAGGTCGCGTTCTGCGCTCTCGACGTAGACGCCCTTTAGCAACTCGGCCAGGTAGCGGTGGGTGACCTGGTGGCGCAGCAGCAGCCGCACCAGCGGGCGGAGCAGCTCCCGCACCGCTCGGACGAGGGCAGGGGAGGGCGCGGCGTCACTGGGCTGGATCGATTCGGTCACGGTGGCCCCGGTGGAGGCAGGCTCGGTGGTCTTCGCCGGCCCGCGTACGTGGGAAATATTACCGCGATTGGGAGATTTCGCAGCCCATCGTGGGAGGAATTTCCGCGTGTAACTCGAAAACATGCATGAAACCGAGCCTTTGAGGACCTATCTGCGCACCCAAACTATTTTTGCATTTTAGTTGACGTGGGAAAAATTCCCGCATACATTTGGCCTCTACTGAGAAAACATCCCACGCCCGCAGAAACGGCCACCGTGGGAAAGGAGGTCATTCCGATGAAACGATCCAAAATCGTCGAAACCGTCACGGCGGCCTTCCTGGTCGCCAGCCTAGTCTCGGTGCCCGGGGCGGCGGCCCGCTTGCTGAGCGATGCCGACGTCTGCCTTCAGCCTTTCCACCAGCACCGAGACGTGTCCGCCGTGGACTCCCTTCTCGTTTCCGAACTCGCTGTGCTCAGGAACGCCTTCACCCTGAAGGAGGTGATGACGAAGCTCGCGCGCGACTCCCGCGAACCCGGAATCACCGCCCAGGACGTGTGGCGGGAGTGGTGGGACACGCAGAACTTCGGTCCCGGTCTCGGAATGGGGATTCACTGCGACGACAACGGCATGATCGAGGGCGAAGGCGTGCTCAACGGCTTCCCCGTGCAGTGTCCGCGCGCCGAGGGACAAGAGATCGCTCTCGTGCCCTTCCTCGAGGACAATCCCGCTGGTCCCCATTACGAGTTGATTGCGCTGGTCAATCGCTTCGACATGGCCCCGAGCGATGGCCGCCATTGCGGCGAGTACCGCGCGATCTTTGCGCGCATGCAGCCGTCCTCCTCCGGGGGCGGCGGAAGCGACCCGGCGGGGGAGGCGGGAGACGACGTCGGCAACAGCCCGCCCGCCACCGGGCGCAACCTGGTGATCTTCGAGGCGGTGGTGCCGAACCCGAGCCCCGGCTGCGGGCTGGAGGGTTGTCGCGCCATCGCGGAGTACTGGGAGCAGCTTTCGAGCGACCCCGCTCTCGTGAATGATCCCGTGGCCAGCGGTCGGCACCTGCGGCGCTTCTTCCTGCGCGGCCTGGCGAACCCCCGGGTTCCCCCGGCCATTTCCCTCGATCACATGACGAAGGGCACGGGGCAGTTGCGCACCAACATGTTCCTGTCGCCGGAACCGGGCTCGGGCGTGCAGCGGATCTGGCAGTTGCGCGATTTCAAGCTGGCGCGGATCTGCAACGGTCCGGGGCCGACGGCTGAGTGCCGGTTCCAGGTGGTGCCGGTGTCGGTGAAGGGCAACCCCTTCGGCGAACTCTTCGGCGAAGACGCCGCGGGGCCGGGTGAGTTGACGGCCTTCCAGCGGGCCTTCGTGTCGGAGGTTCGGGGAGACGCGCTGATGCACGCCAACGTGAACGCATTCGGCTACGCGGTCGACAACGTCCACAATGCGGGCGAGAGCAACGCGCAGGGCATCGAGAACGATTATCCCGCGAACATGCCCACCAGCCCGCGCCACCCCTTCCTGGCCGGTCTTCGCGAGTCGCTGGCGGGCTTTAGCGCCACGCCGACCCAGGCCGTGCGTCGAGCGCACGTTCTCTCGTGCGGGGGCTGTCACAACCCGCTCGCGGTCACGCTGCGACCGCCTGTCGGGGAACCCGAGCCGGACGACGGCCTCGGCAGTGGGCTCTTCTGGGAGGACTCGAACGGGTTCACCCACGTCTCGGAGCTCGGTTTCGACCCGGACATCCCGCAACGCAGTTGGCTGCTCTCGGACGCGCTCAAGCGGATGTTTCTGCCGCACCGCGAGCGTGTGTTCGAGCGCTTCCTCGGCTCCGAACCCTGCGAACCCTGTGCATCGATCGTCACTGCGGGCAATCGATCGATGTCGGCCCCCTCGTCCACCATCGTGGTGGGCGAGGGGGAGCCCCTGTTCATCTCCTCGGAGGACTTCCAGGCTCTCGAGGAGGCGGAGAAGGTCGACGACGGCCACAGCACGGTGGGCGGGAGCGCCCGGGTGCACTGATCCCCGGCGCTCGATCAGAAGCGGGGTCGGCCCGTGCCTCAGGCGAGGTGCGGGCCGTCTTCGTTTGGGTCCTTGGCCGCCTTGGAGCCGTCGGCCAGGGGGCCTGCGAGTTGGTGCTTCATGACCTTGCCGCTCGGGGTGCGCGGCAGTGTTTCTTCGAACTGGAAGTCGCGTGGAACCTTGAAGCGCGCGAGTCGCTCGAGTGTCCAGGCGCGCAGCGTTTCGGCGTCGACGGTGCGGCCGTCCTCGAGCACGACGTGGGCGCGACCGACCTCTCCCCACTCCGGGTCCGGGACGCCGACGACGGCCGCTTCTCGTACCGCTGGGTGCTCGAGGAGTGCCGCCTCCACCTCGGCGGGGTAAACGTTCTCGCCCCCCGAAATGATCATCTCGCGCACGCGGCCGACCAGGGTGATGAAGCCCTCCGCGTCGCGCGTCGCGAGATCGGTGGTGCGCAGCCACTCGCCGCGCAGCGTTTCGCGGGTGGCCGCCGGGCGGTTCCAGTAGCCGAGCATCGTGATGGGGCCCCGCACCACGATCTCGCCGACCTCTCCCGTGCCGCACTCGCGCCACGTTGCCGGGTCTGCTTCGAGCGTCGCAGGTTCGACCACCCGAATTTCGGCGTGCGCAACGGGTTGCCCGACGCTGCCCGCCTTGCGCCGGGCATCCTTCTCGTCGAGGCAGCAGAGGAGCGACGTTTCGGTCTGGCCGTAGCCTTGTGTCAGCACGAGTCCGTATTCGTGGAAGCGCTCCACGAGTTCGGCGGGCACCGCGGCGCCGGCGGTGAAGAGAAAGCGAAGGGATTCGAGGCGGGGCGGCTCGCCGCGCGCCTTCGCGGACTGGAGGGCGTCGAGCAGTCTTTGGTACTGGGTCGGGACGCCCCCGGCAAAGGTGATCGCCTCGCGTTCGACGGTCTGCCAGGCGTGGTCGGCGTCGAAATGATCTTCGAGAACGATGCAGGCGCCGGTGTAGAGCGCCGGAAGCGACAGGATCTTGAGGGCCAGCGAATGGAAGAGCGGTGTCAGGACCAACACCCGATCGCTGGGGGAGAGCCCGAAGTAGCGTTCGGCGTTCCGCGCGTTGTAGAGCGTTTTGCGGTGGGGGAGGAGCGCGCCTTTCGGTTCGCCGGTGGTGCCCGAGGTGTACATCAGCGTCATCGGCGCCTCGGGGGAGAGGGCTTCGATGCGCGGGTCGGGGGGCGTCGCCGCGAGGCATTTCTCGTAGGGGTCCCCGGGGCCGCCGACACGCAGGCTCTTTCGGGGTGGCTTCGAAACCAACGCAGAAGCAGCAGACAGCGTGGCCTCGAATTCGGCTTCGTGGATCACCAGGCGCGCGCCGCTGTCCGCGAGGACGAAGGCGATCTCGCGGGGCAAGAAGCGCCAGTTGATCGGCAGGCCGATGGCGCCGATCTGGGCCACCGCCAGAACGGACTCGAGTGCGGGGGTGGCATTGCGCAGGAGCAAGGCAACGCGGTCGCCCGGGCCTACGCCGGCCCCGCGGAGCCAGCCCGCCAGTCGGGTGACACGGTCGTGAAATTTCCGAAAGTCGAGGCGGCGCGCCGCGTCGACGATCGCGGGGCGATCCCCGGCGACCTCCGCCCAGTGGGCGAGCCAACCAGCGGGGTTGTGCGTCGGCAGTGTCACGGCACCCGGGGATAGCGAAGTCGGCGAAGCGTGTCGCTCTGCAGGGGCGGTGCAGGTGTCGCGCATTTGCCCGTTCGCGACACATCGGCCACTCTAATGGACGCACCGGGCAGGCGTTTTCGGGTGACAGGGGGAAGGAAGAGTTTGCGGCGTTCAACGCTACGGAGCCTGTGGTGGGCTCTGGTTTTCGCGGGACTCGCCGCACTGGGGCCGTTTCGCCCGAGTGGGCTTGCGTGGGGAGTCGCAGCGGCCGTGGTCGCAGGCGCGGGGGTCTTTGCCTATCGGCGCTGGGCGTTTGGTGGCGATTCGTCGCTCGACGACAGCGACGTTCGCGAAACTGTCCGGGCGCTGCGAGGCATCCCGAAGAGCGTGCTGCTGGCGGCCGTCGTCTACGCGGTGGTCTTCGCGCCGACCCTGGCCTGGTTCTATCGGCAGTGGACCGCGAGTGTTTGGGAGAACGGTCACGGGTTGTTGGTACCCGTGGCCGTGCTCTATTTCGGGGTGCGTATCTTGCGCGGCGAAGGCGATCGGCCGGCCGAGGCCAGCGCCTGGGGTTTCGTGCCGCTGGTCGTCGGCTTGTTGATGGCGGTGACCGATGTCTCGCTGGGGACCCGCTACCTGGCCGCGGCCGGTTTCGTGATGACGCTGCCGGGGTTGTCGTTGCTGTTTCTTGGGGCGCGCCGAACGCGGAGACTGGCGCTGCCGCTGGCGCTCTCGGTGTTCATGATCCCGATCCCGACGGCGGTTTCGGATGTCTTCGGGATGCGACTCCTAACCGCTGAGGGCGCCGCGGCGGCCTTGCGGGCCGTGGGTTACGCGGTCCACCAGAATTACACGCTGCTGGCGCTGCCCCGCTTCAGCATCGACGTGACCTATGCCTGCAGTGGTTTCGCGGCGCTCTACGCGGGCAGTTTCACCGCGGTGAGCCTGGCCGGCTTCGCTCCCTCACGATGGCGAAAGCTGGCAGTCCTCGCTGCGATTCTGCCTGCGGCGCTGCTCTCCAATATCTTCCGAGTGGTGCTGCTCGCGCTGTTGGCGAGCGCCTTCGGAACCGAGGTCTTCGACTCGGCGCTTCACCCGGTGTCCGGGGCCCTGGCCTTCGCGGTCGCGATTGGAATCCTGGCTTGCGTGGCAGGCCGCCGAACGCTTCGGGCCATGTTCGAATGACGCCGATCTCCGGGCGCTACGGAATCGCGGTGCTTCTGCTCGTGCTGCTGGCGTGGATTCCGGTCACGTTTCTCGCGGGCCCCGGACGCGACCGCGACGATTGCCTGCGACCGGATCGCTTTTGGGATCTCGCACGGGTCCCGGGCACGCTCGAAGTCCACCAGCGAGTGGATCGCCTTTCGGAGACCCGCATCCAGTGGAGCGAGGGGAGCGCGGTCCCGATGCTGACGAGAGGGGCGCGTTTCGCCTATCGGGTGGTGCGGACTTTTGACCCCTACTACATGCTCGTTCGGCCCACTGCGGTGCTGCCGAGGGGCTTCGCCGAGGACTGGGATCGAATGGAAGTGCTCGAAACCGCGCAGGGCGAGCTGCCGGTCCGGCTGCTTTTCAAGGGCCACGGATCGCACGTCGAGTTGATCGCCTACGCCTTCTTCTACGAGGGGAAACCCGTGCGCTCGCCCTTTATCAGCCTGCTGCGGAGCGCACTCAGCTCGTTTCTCGGCGGGCGGCATCCGCTGACGGTGGTGATGGTGCAGGGGCGCGCGCCGAGTAGCGAGCAGGGCCTGATTGTCGA